>Ga0153954_1000056_pt1 | contig 107098 bp, 96 predicted proteins | sample TSFL038MetaG_FD_102277 | JGI IMG/M metagenome (GOLD analysis project Ga0153954, IMG submission 102277) | Attine ant fungus gardens microbial communities from Florida, USA - TSFL038 MetaG | ecosystem: Host-associated > Fungi > Mycelium > Unclassified | place: USA: Florida, Wekiwa Springs State...
CATCAGCCGCATAGCTGATCATCCGAACACGAAGATCGACGAACTGCTCCCCTGGAAATGGACCACAGCCGGTTCGCAGGCGATCGCCGCATAGTGCCTCGCGGCCGTCACATCACGCTTACCGACAGCGTAGCCTTCGTCAAGCCGCAGCGGTCCTCAACATCAGACAATCGACACTGAGCCGCCGAATACGAGATCTTGAACATAACTTGGGCGCGACCTTATTCGAGCGCACAAATGGGGGCACGAGGACGACGCCGGAGGGCAGGGAATTCCTCGCCGCTGCGCAGCGTATCATCGAAGAAGCAGAGACAATAACCCTTCGGCTAAGAAGTAGGGCTCGGGGCGACAGCGGACGCTTGACCGTCGGCGTCCATGCATCCTTGTCAGCGGGCAACTTGCGAGCATCACTTATTGACTATCACCGGCAGTTTCCACAGGTGGAAATCGGGCTGGTCGATGGCTCAAGCGATCATCTGATTTCAAATTTGGATGCCTCAATCATCGATCTAGCTTTCGTTGCCGAGACGAACGCCAAATGGGAAGGAACGTCGTTCTCTGTGTGGAGTGAACGTGTGGTCCTCGCCATTCCCGAAGATCATCCGCTGAGTCATCGCGACAATATTCGATGGCATGATCTGGAGCGCGAGCCGATTCTGATTCCTCAGCGTGGTCCCGGCATCGAGCTGTTAAAGCTTGTGACCACCAAGGTTGGAGCGGCGGGCCTTCAGATTCGAATGCACGACGTATCTCTTGACCGTCTTCTCACCTTGGTTGGAATGGGCTTTGGGATCCTGCCGGCGTTAGAAGGTGCGACAGGGAACCGCTACGAGAATGTAGTCTTCCGTCAGATATATGATGTTGATGGACCAACGTGTTTGCGTTTTCGCGCTGCTTGGCGGCGAGAGAACCACAACCCTTCTTTGGGCGTGTTCCTCAACATGCTCCGCACACGCTATCCGGTTCTGGAAGGTGGTTCAGCGTCCGGCTGACTAGGACGCGGACTCATTAACGCGCAGCCATAGCCTGATCGATGCGAGTTGTACGAAGGCGAGGTAGTTAGCGGCGAGCTTATCGTAGCGCGTTGCAACCCGGCGGCAGTGCTTGATCTTGTTGAAGAACCGCTCGACCAGATTTCTGGCTCGATAGAGGTACGGACTGAAGCAGATCGGATCGTTGCGATTGGAGCGTGGTGGAATGTTGGCCCACGCCCCTTTCTCGGCGGCAAGCGTTCTGATCCAATCCGCATCATAGCCGCGGTCGGCAAGCAGCATCGCTCCCGACTTCAACCGAGACAGGAGCTTTCCGGCGAGCCGGTTGTCATGCGCTTCACCGGCCGTCAGCGCGATCGCTATCTACGGCACCTGCTCGTCCTCGGCGGTACCGCTGTCGTCCGATACACCAGACGCAAGGCGACCACGGTGAGCAAATGGGCGAACCAACTCCTGGAACGCAAACCCGCCCGGTTGGTGACCGTTGCCGTCGCCAACAAGCTGGCCCGGATCGCCTGGGCGGTCATGGCTCGTGAAGAGAACTATCGGGCGGCGCCAGTCGCGTCCTGAGACCGAGCGGCGTGCGTAGAGGATACCGGATCGCTTAAACAGTTTGGGCAGGAGAGAACGACAGGCGTGATGCAAAACCGGTCAAGCCGGGGATCGGGAAAACCTGGGTGATTCAACGCGCGTCATAGCGCGCCAGCTTGATGAGGACCCGATCCACCGACACCATCATGGCCAGCGGCCTCGCGCCGCGTGCGACAGGCCGGACACATGAATGAACCTGACCGACCAGCAAAGTGCAGCAAAGTGCCCTGACTTCTCCCTTGCTCAACGGGGGCCGTCCACACATGAATCACGGCTAGGCCGTCAGGCTCAACGGGGCTCCGGTCGACGGCAATTTGGTCGCGATACACCCGAAAGCGGACGTATTGTGCTCACTCTGAGTTTTGTCGTTCATGACCCGTAGCGGACGTTAGTCGAACCCATGTCGGTCGTCCTGACTTCGGTGTCTCTGGTTTTTTGAATAGTCAGAGCCAGCGGCGAACCTTGGCCTTGTAGCGGCGGTAGTCGTCGCCGAACTTCGTTTCGAGATAGCGCTCCTCGCGGGCGATCACCTGCGTCTGGATCACGATCAGCACCAGCGGGAGCAAAACGAATGCGATCGGTCCGTCGAGGCCGATGGCAAGGCCAGCATAGACAAACGCCATGCCGAGATACATGGGATTGCGGGTCCACCGATAGGGACCGGTCGTTGCGATGAGGGTCGTTGGCTGCGACGGCGGGATGTTGGTGCCCAGCCGCCGGAACAGTCCCGCCGCGGCAAGCATCATCGCCGCGCCGGCAACGAACAGCGGCGCGCCCGTCGCGACCAGCAACCGCCAGTCGATGCCGAAAGAGCGCAGGTTGACGAACTTTTCTGCCGCCAGCCCCAACAGAAGCGCTCCCAGATAGATGAAGGGCGGAGGGAAGCGCACACCCGCGCTGTCCCGTTCGACGGCCATGCTTATCCTCCAATCCTTCAAACCAGCATCGACTGCTGGGCGAAAATACCCGCCATCGCACCGTGCGATGATGCGAGGGTGACCGATGGCGGAGTGAGGGGGTTGGCGAGGTCGCCAGCGGCGTAGATGCCGGGCATGCTGGTTTGGCGACGCTCGTCGACCTTGAGGATGATACCGAGGGGCGTATCGATCGTGGCGAGGCCCAGTGATTCATGCAGGCTTGCAGACGGCTTGTTGCGCGGATGCGCGAACAGGATGTCGACCGCGACATCGGGGCCGGTTACGAGCTTGACGGTGGCGTTATGGTCCCCGTGATGGGCGATCCCGGTGATCCGGCCATCGACGACAGGTGTGTTGCGACGCGCCAGATCGGCCAGGATATCGGGAGCAATTTCGTGACCATCGGCGAAGACTGTCAACTTGTCGGTCCAATCGGCAAACAGCCTGACCTGATTGTGCGACTGCGGGCCGGACCAGACGAGGCCCCAATGCTGGCCGGCGACCTCGAAGCCGTCGCAATAGGGGCAGGGCACGATGGAGGCGCCCCAGCCTTCGGCAAAGCCCGGAACATCAGGCATCTGGTCGACGACGCCATAGCTCAGGATCAGGCGACGCGCCTTGAGGCTTTCGCCATCGCTCGTGCGGACGGAGAAATTGTCGATGGCGCCGGAGATGCTGTCGGCCCGGGCATCGACCAGCCTGATCGTTGGATAGCGCGCGAGCTGCCGCCGCGCCTCGGCCAGGATGTCCAGCGGCGGCTTGTGATCGTGCCCGAGCAGGCCATGCGAGTGGCCGGCGAAGCGGTTGCGCGGCAAGCCGGTATCGAGAACGGTGACCTTGCGGCGGGCGCGGCCGAGCTGCAGCGCGGCGGCGAGACCGGCAAAGCTGCCGCCGATGATGATGACGTCATCCATGGTGATGGGCTCCGTGTTGTGGTTGGGTTGGGCCCGGCTTGCACATTTTAGATACTGTGTGGTATCGTAATTCAGGAATTAGGATACTGTCAAGGACTGGAATTGTGGTGACCGAAAACAGCCAGCGCCGGCGCGGCCGGCCTGCCAACGAGGCGCTTGGCCAAACGATCGTCGACGCCGCGCTCGAACTCTTTGAGGAAATGGGTTTTCAAGCGACGACCTTGGACAAGGTCGCCCAGCGGGCGAAGATATCCAAGCTCAGCATCTATCGGCACTTCGAGAACAAGGAGGCGCTGTTCAGCGCGGCCATCGCGGCCGGCTGCCATCAGTTTGCGCAGGCCCTTTTTGAAGGCGTCGACGGCTCGGCCGAAGATCAGCTCATGGCGGTGGGATCATCCCTGCTTCGCACGCTGTTGAGGCCCGACGTGCGCAATGTCGAAGCCATGATCATGGCCGACACGACGAATCAAAAGTCGTTAAGCAGGCTCCATTATGAAGCCCGCCCCGCCCATATCATCTCCCAAATCGAGGCCCTGTTGCGTCAGTTGCACGCGAAGGCGCTTCTGAACGTGCCTGATCCTCTCCGGTCCGCCCGCTTGTTTGCCGCGCTTTTCAAAGGATCCGATCTCCTGATGATCGCACGCTTCGATCAGGCGAGAGCAGAGGACAACAGAGAAATCGAATCCTATTGCCGGGCGGCCGTCGCCATGTTCATCGCCGCGCACGGTGGCAACGACCACGCGGGTGGACAGCTTAGACGAGGCCGCGGCGAACGTGTGGTCAGCAGCCGCCGAAGAGAACGAATATGAGCATTCCAGTTTGGGCACTGCTGGCGTTCGCGATGTGGACGATCGCGACCCTAATGCTCGGGGTCGGCGTGTATCGGTGGTCGCTCGTTCTGACCGGGAAGGCCGAGTTGAAGAGCTTCCCGGGCGATGAGCCGCACGGTTCGCCGTTCTACCGGCGCGCGCCCTGCGCGCCCACGCCAACTGCGTCGAGAACCTGCCCGTGTTTGCCGCGATCGTGCTCGCCGCACAGGCAGCCGGTCTTCACTCAGCCACGCTTGATGTATTGTCGGTGGGGGTGATCGCCGCCCGGGTCGTGCAGACGAGCGCGCATCTCGCTTCCGGCTCCAACGCGCCATTGCCGTGCGCGGCACCTTCTTCTCAGTCCAGCTCGCCGCGTTCGTGTGGATTGGTGCACTCATTGTGGTCCATGCGGCCGCGAGATGAACGGAGGAACCACGCGAGACGGCTTGTTGGTAGCGTTGTGATCTCGATCTGCCATGTGGGACGAATTCCGCTGTAGGCCCTTCAGCGACCTCGGGAGACGTCCGGTTTCCCGCCGCTGTTGGGAGTTGAGCGGACATCAGCCAGTCGCTTAATGAGTACACGGCCTAGCAAGTCAGCTGGAGCCAACTGTGAAAGAGGTTACGCCTAATGGTAGCGGCTAGTAACTGCCGCGCAGTTCCGTGCCGGTTTGGATCTCTGGGAAGTACTGGGACTCTCGCGTCGATCAAACATGCCGTAATCGCGGATGACGCGCACGACCCGATGACGGGCACTGGCAGGAGCACTCGGGCCGAATTTCTTCGCTGAGGACAGGTCGCGCCACGACGCCAGTAGCGCGAGTTTCCCCACGCTATAGATGCTGGCAAAAACGTCGTAGTCGACTAGGTCGGTTCTATGTCGATCCAGCGACAGCCAGTCCGGCAGTGCCACGGCTGTCACCTTTGAATCAGGCAGGATCTCGGTCAACGTCATGAACTTCGCTCGCCCGATCTCCGTCTCGTCGAGACGCTGCTCGACAATCGCCGTACCCGCTGGCGGTGCCGTATCCGCCACGATCTCGCCCACCCGCAGGTGATAGTCCTGGAACACCTCATCGCGGCCACGCTGTTGGGTGTCGTGATGCTTGCCGACCGTCCGCCACCTCACCACGGATTTCTCGTCGCGCCAGGTCGAGTGCGACAGAATCCAACCCCGTCGGCGAGTGCTCTCGAAGCGCTCGTTGTCGATGAAACCCTCCATCCCTTCGAGGTTTGGTCTCAAACCCTTCGCAAGCTCAAGGTAGAGATCAAATTTCTCCTGCTTGGGGTGGACCTCGAAGATCACTGAAAACATCGCAATCACCTCACATTGCTGTGCCTCATGTCACCGGCCTCCCCAGCGCCGGCAGGTCGCAAGTCCGACGCTATGCTCGACGAATGTCTCTATCGACTGATAGAATGATAGGCGTCGTTTTTTCCGACCACAAGCTCTATCTATCTACTGTCAGATAGTCATAGAAAGATTTTATGAATGACGTCAAATCCGATTCTCGGACATGGTTTGGCGCTCGTTCGGCGCGCCATGGGGACGTCGCGATGATTCACCGCACCGCCTACGAGTCTAAACCCCGGGACATCGTTGCGTCGGACAAAAATGCCACGCTGACCGCGCGTTCGAGAAAATCTCCCGTCACCGTGGAGCGGCTTTACCATCTCGCGGAGGGAGAAAACCTTTCGTCCATTATGGAGCACGGGCTGCTAAGCACCGAGAAACTGCTGGAGATGGCCGGCCTCTCCGAACCAGAACGAGTCTCGCTTCTGCGAGGCCATCGGCTCGACTGCGTACGCCTGCCTTCGGGAACCGTCGTCCGCGACCAGCGACCGATGCCGCCCGCAGCGCTGGCGCCTGCGCTGGACGACGGATTGGAACCGGCAGACTGGTACGCGCTGCTTAACGCACACGTCTTCCTCTGGCCGGACGCCGACAGGATGGAAAGACAGCGGAAGGCCTGCGGGGATCGCCAGCAGTACATCCTCACCTTCGATGCCGTAGCGCTGTTCAAACGATTTGGAGACCGGGCCTTCGTCTCGCCTATCAACAGCGGCAACGCGCGCCGCAAGCCGGCACGGCGGGGCCGGGATACGTTTGTCCCCTACGCGTCGTGGTCCCAATACGGCTGGCCGACCGGCGTCCGATTGCGGCCGCCGGCCGAGTTCCTGTTCCAGTGCTCGATCCCGACGACGGCACCGTACCTCATTAACGTCCAAAAGGCGTAGAGGTCGCGGTTTTCACAATCTACTGTTATCGCGGGAGTGATGCTGCGAGGCTTCGCGCCTGGACATGGTGCAAAGGATGGGGAGTGATGGCTTGATGAGGAAGGTGCGTGCGCTCGAGACGGCGGACTACGCGGCTTGGCGCCGTCTGTGGAACGGTTACTGCGCCTTCTACCATACCGACGTGCCGGAGGATGCGACCGTACAGGCATGGGCGGCAGCGATGGATCCGGCGAGCTCAATCGTCGGCCGCGTTGCATGTGCAGAAGCCGGGGGCATCATCGGGTTCAGTCTCTCGATTGTCCACCCGACGACCTGGCGCGTAGAGCCGAGCTGCTATCTCGAGGATCTGTTCGTCGATCCGAATTATCGCGGCGGAGGTGTCGGGCGCGCACTGATCGACGATCTGCTTACGCTCTCCCGCCAGAAGGGGTGGGGCCGCCTATATTGGCACACGCATACCGACAATGTGCCCGCACGCCGACTGTACGATCGCTACGGCAGCGCCGACGGTTTCGTGCGGTACCGGCTGGAACTTTGACCTCGAAGCGGCGGGCCACGGCGTGCTAGCCTTGGGAGTTTCCGCGAACTTGCGGCGTCACACACCTTCATGCCATTTGGCGTCCGGCTGATGCTCGATCGTTCCAGATAGACAGCCAGCCAATCTCGTATCTATGTCGTGACTTCGGTTACGGTGCGGCAAGCCATCTAGCTGCAAGTCATCAAAGTGACCCGTGCGAGCTTTTTTCAAATGACGAGATGGCGCACCCGACTGGGGTTCGAACCTGCGACCTTTGGCTTCGGAGCAATTTAACCTGCCCTTCGACGCTTTTCGATGGGTTTCGCTCCGATGCGCTATGTTACTGTAATCACTAAACAAATTGAAATTCCGGTTCGTCCGGCGTACTCTCGGACACGCTCCGACTTGCGTCCGGCTGCTTACGTGGTGCTTACGCGAGAATGGGAGTTTGGACGGGAGAATTCCCATGGCTAAGCTCACAAAGCGCCTCGTCGATGCTGCCGAGTCCCGCGAGAAAGACTACGTCATCTGGGATGACGAGCTACCAGGTTTCGGACTGCGCATCTTCGCTTCTGGCAAGCGCAGCTACGTCCTTCAATACCGCGCCTTGCGCCGCTCGCGCCGCTACACCATCGGCTTGCATGGCGTCTGGACGGCCGAAAGCGCGCGACAAGAGGCGAAGGTCCAGTTGGGCCGCGTTGCTCAGGGCGACAATCCCGCCGAGGAGCGCCAGCTCGACCACAAGGCCATCACCGTCAAGGAGCTCTGCACGCTCTACCTCAATGACCTCAACACAGGTCTCATCCTGGGGAAAGGCGGGCGGCCAAAGAAGCCGACGACCGTCGTCACGGACACAGGGCGCATCGAGCGGCACATCATCCCGCTGCTGGGGACGCGCCGCGTGAAGGATCTAACAAAGGCCGACATCAACAAGGTCCTGAAGGACATCATGGCCGGCAAGACGCGAGTCTCCGTCAAGACGAAGAAGTTGCGGGGCAAGGCCATTGTCCGTGGCGGCGCCGGCACGGCCACGCGGACTGTCGGGCTGCTCGGCGGCATCCTCACCTACGCCGTTGAGGCCGGCATCATCGCGATCAACCCGGCCCACGGCCTGCGGAAGCCCAAGGACAATGTCCGCACCCGCCGGCTCACGGAAGCGGAATATCGAACGCTGGGCGAAATGCTGCGGAAAGCCGAGAAGGACGAGAAGTACGCGATGACGGTCGAGATCATCCGCCAGATCGCGCTGACCGGCTGCCGGCGGAGCGAAATGATCGGCCTCATGTGGACCGAGGTCGATACCGATGGAAGCTGCCTTCGGCTGATTGACAGCAAGGAGGGCACCTCGATCCGACCAATCGGCCTGCCGGTTGTCGAGTTCCTTGAAGCGCGCCGGGAGACGTCATCCGGCACCTATGTCTTCCCTGGCTACGGTGACGACAATGCGTTCGGAAGCTTTCCGAACCATTGGGAGCAGATATTCAAGAACTCGCCGCTCGCCGACGTCACACCACATGTGCTCCGCCACAGCTTCGCTAGCGTTGGCAACGATCTCGGCTTCACGGAAGTGACGATCGCGGCTCTGGTCGGCCATGCCAAAGGCTCCGTCACCAGCAAATACATCCACACGCTCGACACGGCCCTCATCATGGCGGCAGACACGATCGCCGGCTACATTGAAGGCCTTCTTGACGGAAAAGAGTTCACGCAGACGGCCTACGCCCTCGACCGGGCTTCCCGAAAGGCGGCGCTCGCCCGCTTCCTACTTAAAGCCGCTGGCGACGGGAAGCGGGAGGATGGTGAGGAGCACCGCCTGGCCGCTTAGCTACGGAACGCCAATCGACGCGGGGGACGCGCCCATCGAGTTCGAAGTCTACGTCAACCTATCACACCTGCAAGCTGCGATGCTGGCGCTAAACACAGCATTGGTTTCGGCGGTCACAGAGATTAGGCTAGGTCGTCACGGGCCGCGTTATGAGCAAGCTGGCGCGCCCGCTCGCGATGGCGGGCAAGCCGCCAACGATGCTCGTCCGTCAGCGTAATCGGCGAATTCCAGCGCAGCTCGTCGCGCGCCTGCTCGCTGAGACTCGGTGAAAGCTCGGGCTTGCCTTCGTCGTCGAAGGTCACAAGCGCGCGGTCGAATGCTGCGTCCCACAACGCAGAAAGAAGGAGTCCGTTATGGACGTCGAGCCGCTCGGCGTCGGTCTGACAATCTGCCCATGGAATGATGTGCGAGGCGCGTAGCAGAGCCCGGTCCGAGATCCCGGTCAGTGGGCAACGCCCTTGCCAGTAATCGATCAGGCGATCGCGAAAAACATCCTGTCCGATCCTCTGCACGATGAGCCGCTCGGCCTCCGTGATCCGGGGCAGGTTTGCGACCCGACGCTCGAACTCTTGGAGCGGCGCGTCGGGCAGGCTAACTCCCAGCTCATAGGTGCGGTGCAGTGCTAGATAGAGTGCCCCGAGCACCTCAAAGACGAACCGGGCTCGGCCGGGACCAGGAAGGCTCACTTCGGGTAAGTTGAGTTCTCGGATGACGCCGAGGTGGTCGAGGGCCAGATACCAGGGCCCAGACGGTGCCGCCGCCGCCAGATAGATCGCGCCCTTCGCCGTGGTCGAGCCGAAGGCCGCCCATCCCGCCTCCTCGCCGAGAATGCGGCGGAAGCCGTTTTGCGACGCGGCCTTCTGACATTCCTCGCGGACGACAAAGGACTGGGGCGACTCGAGCATTGTCAGTCCCCCGCTACAGATCGCGCGCCATCAACCGCTCCGCGCCAGGCGCGCCCTTCAGGGTCAGCCTTAGCCAAGGATCGCGACGGAGGTCGTCTGGGGGACGTGTCGTCGTCGTCACGATGTACTGAAATACCGGTGTCTCTGTCAGCGCCTCAAGCTCATGTATCAGGCGGAAAAGCTCGTCATAGATGGAGAGCCCGAGATCGGCTTCGCGGGGACTATCATGAACCAGGAATGCAGGAATGCGGGTCATGCCTTCGACGCTCATGCAGAGGCAAGCCAGGTCGAACGCTAGAACCTTCAGGGATTCGATGGCGGCTGTGCGGCGATCTCCATCGACGTCAACGACGATTTCCAGCCCGTGACCGCTCAGCGTGACCGCTCCTTTCGCATTCTCGTTTACCAGGCGACGAATGATGGCCGAGAATTTTTCCGTTATCTTGCCAAAGGTCAGACCCTGCTTGTCGCGGAAGGCTCCAAGACTTTCCCGCTCCTTGGTCAGCTTGTCCTCGAGGCCCCGCAGCCGTTTTCGTAACTCATCTCGCTCGGTCGAAAGCTCAGCAAATCGCGTGACTCCTTCCTTGAGTCGTGTCGCCGCTTGCCAAGCGGATGCACGCGTGTCCCTGGCGCCCTCGATGGCCTGCACCCGCCTCTCTGCCTGCTCGACCTGCTGGCGTCCGAGAGCAGCGGTGGGTTGGAGCGCTTTCAGCCGAGCTTCCAAACCGTCGATCTTTTGTTTTTGATCACCAACTTCTTGGCGCTTGGCAGCAAGTCGGGCTCGGCATTCCGTCTCGTTGTGCAGCTTCTGGGACAGACCGCATTTCTCGGCGAGGGCCTTGTCAATCGGCACCTCGCAAATCGGGCATACCTGACTAGCCGCATTCTCTGCAGCGGTCGACAGACTTGGTATCTCGCTGGAGAGCAATGTGAGAACCTGTCTCTCGGCCGGTATTTGAGCCTCCAAGCGGATGCGTTCTTCGTCAGTACGCCTCAGCTCATCGCGGGCATCCTGTAATGCCCTCCGGGCTTGGCCCAGTTCAGCCGTATCGCCGGTTGGGAGTTGGGCTGCGCCGGCGAGTTGTGCGTCGGCGGCCTTCTGAAATACCTCAAGTAGCAAGGGCATTTCCGGCAAGGTCTGCTCGGCAAGGCCAAGCTGATCGATCAACCGCGCGTGGCGTCTGCCGTGATCCCAATCGAGGTAGGATATTTCGCGTTCCAGGTTGGCGACATCTGTTCGCAGCGCTTCCTCGGCACGTCGAGCTTGTTGCTCCTCTTCGGTGATCGCCGTGAGGAACGCCCGAAGCGCCTCGCGCCGAGGCCCGGTTTCACGCCCGCTCGCCGGCAGCGGCGCATCGGAGCCGGATGCGGGGGAGCGCCAATCGAGAACGTCGTCGAAGCGACATTCCTGATCGCGCGTGAGCCAAGCTAGCGCGATCGGCCAGGCCTTTTGGCCAGGCTGAAGGCGAGCCAAGCTCGCGATACTCGTTGTCACAAGGCTCTGCTCGATGGCCTCGATCAGCGGGTCGATGCTAGTCGTCGCGCCATCGCCCGCAGCGATCTCGTCGAGGTTGCCGTCGGCGATCGCAACATGCCGGCGTCGGCTTCCCAGCGGCCGCACGACGGCCCAGCACACGCCGTCGAGCATCACCTCCGCGCCGACGATCCCGTTGGGAAAAGCGATGCCGATCCTTTCCCGCTGGGTTTCGTCGGCGAAACGCTGCTCGCCGAGGCAGTAGCGTAACAACCGGCAGAACAACGTCTTGCCACTTCCGTGACCGATGGTGCGCACGCCGCCGGCACCGTTGTCATCGAAGCCGTCCGGCGACCAGATGATGTTGAGACCTGGCCGCAGTGAGATGTCGCGGATCTTTTGGCCGCCCGGCGCCTCCCAGATTGCTAGGCGCCGCACCCATAGGCGCGGCTCTTTCAGGCCTGCCGGAATGGTCAGGCTCAGCTTGGGGGGCGCGAACATCTCATGCTGCTGCGGCATGCGTGATCCAATCCCGAACCTCGTCTGGCACGGAGGTAACGGCCGCATCCAGGTCGAGCCCGACTAGCGCTTCCAGCACGAATCCTGCCCGGCCGTCCGGCCAACCGCTGGTGTCGAACGCATCGAGACCCGGGCCCGGCGCCCATGTTCTCGCCGATAAGTTTTCGATCAGGCGACCATTGCCACGATGATTGGAGACCGCTGTACCCCAGCCCTGATTGGTGCGCGCCGCGAAGCCGACCACATTGCCGGTACGGGGTTCGGCCTCCTGTCCGACCAACCGCCGCCACTCCTGCGCACGTTCCGCTGGGAGCAGCGACGTTAGAAGGTGCGGCTCCAGCGTCATCGCGGCGGCGAGGCGGATGATCCGACTTGGCGTCGGCCGGTCGATCGCCTTCAGAATAGCGGTCAGGACAGCTCCGGCGTCGTTCGGCTGGTGTGCTGCGCGAATCCAACTTCCGTCGCCGAGGGTGGCGAGCACAGGCTCTTGGCCGGTTGGCGCCATAGCTGTGGCTTGGCCCGCAGCGAGTCCGAGAGCGATGAACGTCCCATCCGCCTCCATGCGGTCCCAGGCTTCGAGCACAAGGCGACGGGTGCGGTATTCGCCAAACTGGCGGATTTCCTTTTCCTTCAGCACGCGGAATGTTTCGGATGGGTAGTCCGGTCCTCTCACGTCGGCTGGATCCAAGATGTAGCGGAGTGCGTCGCGCTTGAGTTCGTAAGCATGGGCGTAGAAAGCATCGAGCTCAGCACGCAAACGTGCTCGGCGCTCTTCATCCCATTCGAACGGCGGGCCATCGTGACCTAGATCGCGTGCGAAGGGGGCCATGGAATGGCTAGTGTATGTGAGCTCAAGCACCCGAGGGACGATGAAGTCAAATTCCTCTGCGCCGTAAAATGATGGCGGCAAAACTGGAAGTTGCTCCATCAAGAAGTAATTCAGGTGTGTGCCGCCAACTTTCTGCCTGGACGCATAGTCGAACGGCAGCGATGAGAGATTTGCGATCAGAACAGCATAATCTCTTGGTTGGTGCTGCTTGTGCAAAATTATTAAAGGAAGATTATTCCCGACCGCGCATACGGGAAAGGCCGTTGCAATTGTGGTTCTTTCGTTTGTAGCGTTCGTTGTGTCACGCCAGCCGAATAGCCATTCGGCGGTCCATTGTCGATCGGCAAGCCACTCACGGATGTGACTGCTTTCGACCCACCACCGAGGCAGTGCCCAATAATCTGGAGATCTGTGATCAGCCTCCGAGACGTCTGAGAACGTCTCGCTTCGCGCATTGTACGAAGCCCAACGGTGATCGTAGTGGTGGATCATCTTTGGTTCATACAAAGGAAGGAAATCAAGGCCGTCCTTTGTGACCCACATATTGCCTTGAAGCTCTGCGCCTAACGCAGAAAGCTCCTCTTGGGTCTTAAACAAGTGGCTGTCGTCGGTAAGATTTAGAATGCGAATTAGCTCAACGCGCCATCCGTTCTTGTCGATGGAGCTATTGTCTATGAACGACCCGGAACGTGCGTAGATGGATTTTGTTAGTTCGGCATCCTCGTTCGATCTAAATACGGGACAGGTCTTGGTGTTGGGATTGAGGAGGTTAATGTCTGCCGATGAGAGCTTGAAGCGGCGCCGTGGGTCGTCGATATGACCTGTGTTCGTTGCGAAGAAGACGAAATCCGCTTGAGTAATATTCCTTCCTACTGTGAGAATGGCGAACTTCATTCGACTATCAATTGGGAACAGTTTCTCTCTGTTCTCGAAGTCATATAGGCAGACAAGTAACTTGTTCGAAACGAGATAATCGAAAAAGTGCTTGTTGCCTTCATCGGTGGCGATACCGCTTTGAACAATGACACCCGAGCGACCGGAAGCGTTGCCGATCTTCAGTGCTAGTTCTGCGAACAACGCATACAAATTGAGTTTGCCGAAGGCGGTGAGCGCAAAACGGCCTGATGACTTCACAAATTCCTTTGTTCCTTCGACACTCCTAACTATTGATCTGTAGCTCTCCCACAAAATTTTGTTCGTGGTCTCTAGCTCAGCGATAGCGCTTTTTCGCTTAGCTCCTACGAGATTGGCGATATGAGGAGCAAGGTTTGAGAAGAACTCTTCATCACTAAACTGAATAACCTCCCAAGGCGGGTTGCCGATCACTACATCGAAGCCGCCGCCTTGCATCACATCGGGAAACTCCAACGGCCAGTGAAAGACGCGCGCGGCACGTGCCGCGCCACTCGCCGAATCGAGCATCGAGGTGCTGGGGCGTACTCCGCGCAGCCATTCAAAGATGGTGCCGCTGGTCGGCACTGTCTCGGCCCCGCGTCGAGGCATGCCGTCCTGTCCTGCAGATGTCTCCCCCTTCCGTTTGGTCAGGAGAAACGCTGAGACGTAGAGGTCGCATGCCGTTTCCAATTGCCAAGCGGATGCACCTTCGACAGTGAGTATTCTTAGACGTTCTGCCTTGGCCTCAATTTGCTCCACGGTATTTTCGGGCATCGCCCGGAGTGCCTCGAAGTCGCGCAACAGGTCGCGTGCCTGGCTGAATCCGAAACCTTGCGCGATCCGGTCCTTCTCGTCCCTCTCTCGCCGATTTTTCTGAGCGTAGTGCCGCGCCACTTCCTTCTCGTCGCCCGTTAGCGGCTTGTAGGCTGCGTCGGGAACTCCCTCTTCCAGCACCTTCAAATTGAACACACCCAAGAGCGAGTCGCCGCAGCGGATCTGTGCATCGAAGAAGCCGAGTGGAAACCCAGGGTCCACCGTCTCGATCCAGAGAGCAACCTTCGTCAGCTCAACCGCCATCGGGTTGCGGTCTACCCCATAGATGCAGCAGCGGGCGACGTCGCGCAGCGCGTGCCGGAAATCGGCGAGTGAAGGCGTACCCTCCGCGCGAATGCGGGCAAGGCGCGTGGCGATGCGGCGAGCGGCCGCGAGCAGGAAGTGGCCCGACCCGCAAGCTGGATCGATGACGCTGAGCTTGAGCAGTGCCTGCGCTGGGTCGGCAGCTTCTGTTTCCGTCTTGTCGAGGACAGGATCGAGCGCTGTATCTAGAAGCGCCTGCACCAGATTATCGGGCGTATAGTAGGAGCCGGTGGTTTTACGCTGGTTGCCTTTCTGCTCGGCGGCCTCGGACGCGAAGACGAGCGTCCGGCCGTCGTCGCCGAGTTGCGGCTGGAGTTCGAGGAGGGATTCGTAGACCGAACCCAGCTCCTCGGTTTCCATCGCGCGCCAGTTCACCGGCACCATGCCGGTTTTTTCGGAGAGCCAGGACAGGCGGAACAGCGCCTCCATGAAGGCGCGATTCCGCAGGCGTGCGGTTTCGAGATGCGGCAGCTTGTCGGCGCTGAAAAGACCGCCAAGCGCCGGCAGGCCGAGCGCGTCCTGTCCGCGTGCAAGGGCGCGGAAGACGACTTTGATCCCCTCGTAGCGGTCGTGGTGCTTATCCCAGGTGGCAGCACGCGCCGCTTGCGCCCGAAGTGCAGCGAGGCTGTAACCCTCGGCGTAGAGCTTTCGGACTTCCAACCTTGCCGTGTCGGGGTGAAGAAGATTCCGATCCTCGGCCACCATCAGGAAGATGAGGCGATATACGAGGCGCAAAAGCTCGTTGAACCACTCGGTGAGATCGACCTCACCGGATTTCAGCCGGACGGCGAGGTCGGCATTGGCTTCGAGGAACCCCGAGCCGAGCGCTTTGAGAGCGGTTTCGACCTGGGCCGCCAGTCGGTCGCGGGCAGCTTCGCCCTCGCGCGAGCCGGCTTCGCGCCAGCGTTCGAGCGCACAATCGGCGACAGGCGTGCCGGCGACGCCAAACCGAGTGCGGTGGATCAGTGACCAGAGGACCGCGAAGGAGGCGGCATCCTCGTTCGTGAAGATTTGGGCCAGGTCGGCTTCGATATAGGCCGGCCGAGTCAGCGAGGCGTTGTCACGCATGAGGCGGATCACGGCCCCGTTCGTGACCAAGCCCCACAGCACATCATCGCTGTCGTTGAGATAGTCCTGAAGCGCGAAGGCCGGGGAGCGTGAACGGTCGGTCGAGAGTGTCGGGCTGCGTCGATCGAGTTTTTCCTCGGATGGCGGCACGACGACGATCGGGACGCGGCCGCCGGCGAGGAACGAGATCACGCCATTGGCCGGAGCGAGATCGTCGAAGCCAAAGGTTTCCGCCATGAAGGCCCGAGTGAAGCGCCGCGTCGCCTCGATCGAGGGATTCTGAAGTTTCGCGAAAGCGTCGAAATGGGACTGGCCGACACGGAAGGCGGTCGAGACCTCTTCGCGGATCGTCAGTCCTTTGCGTATCCGGTAGTCCTCCTCCGTCTGTTCGGAAGCTTGCCGGCGATCGATGCTGGCGACCATGGCTGGAGCGATGAGGTTGCCCTCCAGCGTGAGCGAGGGCCAGGCCGACATGTCGGTGACGGGCTTGCGGGCCATGACTCAGGCCTCTCCCGGCATCAACACGAACAAGCCAATAACATCCGGCGGCAGGGCCGCCTCTACCGTGACGCGCGAAGCGGAGCCGGATGCGGCGCGGAGGCGAGCGTGGTCCTGCATGAGCTCTTGCGCGCGTGAGCGGGCGAAATCGGCGATCGATCCGTCGAGGAGGCCCGGCAAGTCCTCCTTGGCTCTCGCGATGAACCTTTCACGTGCGACGGGTGCGAGATCGGATGCGGCCGGTGTGTTGAGCCACTTCCGGGCGGCTTCACCTGCCGCCACGATCCGGCCGCCCTGGATCGCGACGAGTGCTGCTTCCTCCGCCAGCAGCAACCGCTCTTTGCGAGCATGAACGGTCAGCTTGAACCGGATACGCAAGAGAGCCAGGCGGGTCAGTTGCTGGACAGCGGGGGTCGGCCACGCACCGACCCGGCCGATGCCGAGAGCCGATAGAGATTCGGGATCGAGCGAAGCTTCAATCAGCGCTTCAGCGAGAGTGGCCGTCAGAGGATGTGTCCTAGTGAGCAGCGCGGTGCCCGACGGCGCCGGCTCGGTAGTCGCCAAGCGCACCGACCCGGTCAGGTCATGTTCCTTCAGCCGCTCGCGCAAGCCGGCGTCTAGGGCGTCGACATGGGCCAGGAGCACGGTTTTGCGGGTTTCCAGAGGTATACCGAAACGCGTCATCGCTCGTTCGACGAAAAGCCTCGCCTCCACCGGAGAGCCGAGGAGCGAACGGACCTTTTCCCATTCCGGGGCGACTTCCTGCGGCTTCATCGCATTCTGGGCAAAACGGGCGCGGGACCGCTTCTCGTTCTCGGAAGCATCGCGCCACCGCGCCTCCATGACCTTGGCCCCGTCATCCAGGCGAAGATCGAGAGTGAGTTGCGGGGACACGCCGTGACGCAGCATCATCGACGCCATCAGCGCATCCGTCACCGGCCCTCGTTCCTCCGGGAGCGGCACGGTCACGCCCGTCGCCTTTCGGATCTCCTCGGCTTTGCGCAGGATGACTTCCAACACGGCGCCATCGATGGCGCTGTCCGGCGAGAACATCATGATTGACCGGACGAGTTCCGCCGGCTGGCCGAAGCGGTCCACCCGACCCTCCCGTTGCTGGTGCCGGGTCGGATTCCAGGACAAGTCGTAGTGAACGACCGTGTCAAAAAGCTGCTGGAGGTTGATGCCCTCTGACAAGCAGTCGGTGGCGACGAGAATGCGCTGGATCGGCTTTTCGTCGTGTACGGGTGCCATGTCGGCGACACGATCACGGCGCTCGTCCGGCGTCAGAACGCCTGTTACCGCTTCGATGGTCAGTTTCGGGAAGGCCTTGCGCAAGGCATCGCGCACATGCTCGGCCGTCGCTAGATAGCGGCAAAAGACGACCGGATTTACGCCCTTCTTGATGATGGGCGTCAACGCATCCACCAAGGCAGCCAGCTTCGGATCAGGTTTGCCGATCAATTCCTCGGCGCGCTTCACCAGGGCAAGAAGCTCCGGATCGGCATCGAAGGCCGTGCCCGGTTCGAGATCGACGGCGTCCTCGTCGTCGCCGTCATCATCATAAATCTGAGGTTCGAGACGATCGCTCTCGCTCGACATACGGTTCCGCAGCGCGCTCAAACCCGCCGCCGGCGAAGAGCCGACACAGCGCATCAGGGCCAGCGTACCCCAGAAGGCCAGCCGCCGCTCCCGCTGGCCGGAGCCTGCCCGGGACACGATCCCGAAACAGTAATCGAGAACGGCTTCCTGGAACGCCCGATGGGTGTCGGACAGACGATAAGCGAATTCTGTCGTCTCATGCTTCGGGAAGGCGCGGTCTTCATCCCAATCCCCGGAGACGAGATCGATCCGACGGCGCTGCACGAAATGCCGCGCCAGGCGTTCGCGATACCGCGTGTCCTCGAAGTCCATCGAGGCGAAGGACGGGTCGACGAGGGAGAGAAGGCGCGCGAAAGCCTCTTCATCCCCCGAATGCGGCGTCGCGGTCAGAAAGATCATCCGTCGCTCGGGATTCCGGGCCAGCCCGGACATTAGCTCGAAGCGTTGCTGTCGGCCCTGATGCGTGCCCACACATGCATGAGCTTCATCGACGATGACGAAATCCGGGCAGGCACGGGCGAAACCTTCGCGCCGCTTCTCGGCCTTGATGTAGTCGAGGCTGACGACCGTGAAGGGATAGGCGTCGAATAGCGTCTGAGCGAGCGGCAGGCTGCGTTCCAGCCGGCTTGCAGTGCCTGACGTAACTGGGACGGCGTCGATCCCGAAGCGTGCTTTCAGCTCTCCGACCCATTGCTCGACGAGATGTGGCGGGCAGAGCACCGAGAACGCTTCCACCTCACCCCGATCCATCAGCTCGCGCAGAATGAGGCCGGCTTCGATCGTCTTGCCGATGCCGACATCGTCCGCGATCAGCAGGCGCGGCGTTGATAGACGAAGCGCCATCAGCAAGGGCACGAGCTGGTAGGTCCGGGGTTCGAAGGCGAGTTGGGCGGCGGACCGGAATGGACCTGCACCACGGCGCAGCATCAGGCGCATCGCGTCCGCAAGGAGCGCCGCCTTCGCTTGAACCGTCACCGCGGCGTTGGCAGGGAGGTCGAAGCGGGCAGGCTCGACTGGCAGGAGTTCGAGCACGGGATCGAGGACGATGTTATCGCTCTCGCCGCCCGAAAGTGGGCGAAGCGCCAGAATGCCGTCCTGCGTCGACGGCAGCGCGACCCATTCGCGCCCGCGGGCCCGAACCAGATCGCCGGGTGCAAAGTCCAACGTCATGAGGACGTGCCCCCAAAGATCATAATCATTGCGTCAGGCATGCCCGCAGCAGATGTTTCCGGCAACTCGAACAGCGTCCAGCCCTTAGCGTCAGCTTCCTGGCGCGTTTCCTTGGTCAGCGGAGAGGCGCAGGCGGCAACGAAGTGACTGCGCCAGGTGAAGCTCATCTCCTGACCGGAAAAGCTGACAGGGGAGCTATCTGGAGGGGGAAGCCCGTTGTCCTTGAAGACGTTCGTCCACTCGGCGCCTTCAGTCGGGAGGCTAGGCGCAACGTCGAGCACGACCTTGCCCCGCGCAAGATCGATCAGCATCTGCTTTGCTTCATCGCTCGTGCGGTCGATCAGCTCGTGGTCGGGCTGATTAAAATACGAAAGCAGGCAGCGATAGCAGCCGCGAACGCAAGCCTCGCCATCGCGAGTGACGAGCTGCTCCGCGGCGCCCGCTGCGATCGCCTCATCGACCCTCTCGAAGTGCATAAGAACCAACGATTCTCTCGCGACCTTGCGAAGGGCCTGCGGATCTTCGACCAACCGGCTCAGCACCCCGGCGCCACCTTCGGTCGCCTCGTAAGCAAGGATGGCGCGACGGTTATCGCGTGCCGGTAGCGGCTCGCCGAGGATTTCGCCCTCTTCCAGTTGGAAGACGACTTCGATGCCGCGCATGAGAGCATGTTGAACCGTAGGGATTGTCTTGGCTGCATAGGCCGAGGGCTCGCTGAAGCGGAAGAGAAGCGCGTTCTTGTGGTCGCGGACGATAGGAACGATGCGAACCGGCCGCGCGACATCCGGCGGCACGTCGACATCTGGGTCTTCGTCTTCGGATTTTGCCCAGTAGCCGCTGCGCGGATCGATATAAAAGCCAAACTTGGTCTGCTGCGCCCGCCGTTTCAGTCCTTTGTTGATCCGGCTGATTTCGGCGCTGTTGGCATATTGCAGGGAGAGGATCGAAGCATCTTCACAACGGAAGTCGGCCTCAGTGATTTGGGCCCGGCCATCCCGTTTCGGCCAGGCAAACACGGTCTGAATTTCGAAGCCTTGCCGGACGCGCTCTTCATCATTTGCCGTGATTCGCTCTGCGGGTGCGGCTTCGACGTTGTCGATCCGGAGTGTTCTCTGCACAGGAACCTCGCCTGCCATCGGGCTATTGCAGGCGTGGCAACGCTCGGCCTCAATGTCGTGGCAGGCTCCGCAGTTTGAGCAGATGAAGATGTCTCTGGTGGCAAGCTCCGACCCGTCCCCGGTCCGGACTTCCGGCGGCAGCTTCGCCTTCATGACCCTATAGGCGCGGCCCTCGTGATAGATCAGGCTGCGCGGCCCGAACTCCGAGATGGCTAGGAAGCGAGCGCGTTGCAGGAACGAGCCGGTTTTCCCCTCTCCAGGGATGAAAGCATAGAGCGGCAGACGGGGGAAATTGTATCCCGGCAGGAAACCCTCGGTCGCGAGATAGCGGTACGAATAGAAGTCCGATCCATTCGAAGCCTTCCCCTGCTCGAGAATCGTGATTTGGTCGCTCGCCTGCATCTGCGCAGCTTTGATTCGACGACGGTCCGCGCCCGAGAGGCCCGTGATCTCCGAGCGGGCATTGGCCTCCATCAGTTGCGTCCGAGCCGAGTTATAGAGTTCTCGCCAGCGATCGAAGGCGCGATCGAACTCCTGCGGTGCTCGCTGTGCGACCGCGGTAACGAAATCGTCTGGATCGCTCATCCAGACCGGCTTACGGCCATCCACCGAAGCGAGAATCTGATCGAGAACGCGCTTCATTGGCGGATGCGCCGCAATCGCCAACTCAGGCCGATCGATGACGTCGTGGATTTCTTGCTTCAGCGGATAGCCCGTCTGGGTCAGGTCGAGGACTTCCGGGATGTCCGGAGACAGGGCCAGCTTCGCTTCCGCAAGCCAGACGGCATGCAGATGCGAGCGCACGAGTTCTTCATTGGTGATGTCAAGCGCCGGAGGCCGAACGACACCAGCCACCATCTCATTGCGCCGTTCAAAGAAGTACTGATCGTGCGGTGATTGAGCGGCGCAATAGGTCACTATGACGGCGGCCTGCCCGGAACGACCTGCACGACCAGCGCGCTGGGCATAATTCGCCGGCGTCGGCGGCACATTTCTCAGGTAGACGGCATTGAGCGCGGAAATATCGACGCCAAGCTCCATGGTCGGCGAACAGAACAAGGCAGGGAGAAATTGTTCTGACTCACCCGCCGATTTGAGTTCGGCCGCATTCTTCGTGAGACTTTCCCGATCCTCCTTCTCAAATCGGAAGCGCCACTCACGCCATTCGCGCTGTCTTTGGGAGACTTGTGCCGTGTGCTCGCGGCCTTCGAGCCCCCAATAACTGCTACTGCCGATCTTCAAGTCGACGGCGATCTCATTGTAGAGATCATGAAAGTAGCGATTGCCCTGCGCCTCGCCGGTGCGGATGGCTTTGCCAGGAACGATACGAACCGCTGAAGGCGACAGACGCCAACCCTGCAGGTCAGCCTCTATGTCGACGCGCGACACCAGACCCTCACGAGCCAAGAGTTCCATCAGGCCCGTCATCACCGTCAGGTAATCCGTCTTGCCGAGCTTGGTCCCCAATACGCTTTTGCGATTGATGAGCCGGCCGATGCGAGAATTGTGTCCGGCCCGGATGATCGTCTGTTCTTCCCGCAGCCCCACACGGTCTTTACCTGGAGCTTGCAGAAACAGCGTCGTGCGGCTCCTTGGCGTCTCCTTCGCGTCGATAGCCCAGGGGGTGCGCAGAAGATTTCGGGACTTTTGAGCAACAGCGTCGAGGACGGTCAGATCAAGCGCTTCCGTTCCAACGGCTAGGCCATCGAGCATGGCGCCGAGGAGCAGCTTCAGCATCGCCTTGCGTGCGGGCACGTCGAGCGCCCCGAAATCCGGCAAAATAGCTGTGAGACGCTCCGTATCTTCCGCGATATCATCGAGTCCGATGAACGTAACATCGATGAGCTTGAGCACGGAGAGGCTCGGGTTGGTGTAGCGCCACCCACGGCGCAGATCTGTCCAGAGCCGATGGGCGAGGACCTTGGCGAGGGAGCGTTGGGCGTCTTCGCGAACTACGGCTCCGGCTTCGGGATCCAGCATCCAATGGACGCGTGCGTCCTTGTTCGCCGCGGTGAACCCGAGCGCCTTCACTACCCGAAGACCAAATTCGTCCTCGGCCATACCGTCGTCACCGGCGTCCAGAACCGCACGCAGGATCGCGCCGCGCAAGAGGCTCACAAACAGGAAATCGTTGAAGTGACCCGCCTGGAGGGCAGCGTCCTGCCGGTTGTCGGTGAAACCGAGCAACTTCCTTTTCTCTTTAGGGACGCTGCTGTTGCTCCAGTTCATCCATTCCAAGGCGGTCGAAACGAGTAGTGTCGTGGCCGAGCTTCGCCCCTCACCGGACAGCCCGGTGAGCTTGGTTCGCTCCCGCATGTTGGGATTCGGTTGGTCGAGACAGCACGGGCAGAAGCCGAACTTCCCCGGTATGAACCAAAAGCTCTTCCCCGACGCATTGTAGCGTCCACTGGGAGCGACGGTGAGCAACTCCGGCGCCCTGCGCTTCCTGTTCGCTCTGAGGCGCTCGATGCCGTTTCGCTCCTCGCGCCAATCCTCGGGATACGTTTCGATCTCACCTGTGAAAGCGTACTCGGGATCGTCGTCGCCCGTTGGCGTCAGATAGCCCGCAGTATCCGCTTCTTGGTCGTCGAGTGGTGCATCATCAATGTTCCTTGGCAGGAACAGAATACCATCCGCATCCTCGGTCCTCGTGACGACATGGACCTCATGTCCGCATTCTCGGCAAAAACGAGTCGGGTAGAGGCGATGGCCTGGTGCGCTGGGATCTTCGAGCTGGCCTTCAAACAGGACATTTCTAGGCTGCGCGGTCAGCGTAGTGAAAACCTCGCCTGCGCCAGAAATAAACTGGTGGAGTTTGAACGCCAGAAATGCGGCTGCCCCCGTGCCGCCGCGCTCCGTTTCCGGAAGGCTGATGCGGGTCAAGAATGTCTCAAGGCCGTTTCTACAGGTTTCTACGTCGACGCCGCTATCCTCTGACAGCAGCATGACTGCATCTTCGAAGGGGATGGGCTTCTTGCGCTTGAGTTCCTGCGCGTCCTCCAGGCCAATCGCCAGCTCGGTCCACACCGCCAGCGGATGTTCCTTCAAAACCTCGTCTGTCAGACTCTCCGGAAGTGCGGAAGTCAGGACATGGGCAAGCTTCGGCCGCACGTCGTCGAGTTTCAGAAGATCATCCGTCGCACGTCGAAGCGACTCGTCGATGACCGATTCCGGTCCGATGGACGTGCCGAAAAGGCGGGACGCAACGTCCGCCACGGCCTGCGCACGATTAGCATCGGATCCTTCACTCGCCATGGTGGCCGAGGTTCCGATGCAGATCGGCGCCTTGTCCGGCGTACAGCGATTGCGAAGACGACGAACGAGAATTGCGACGTCAGCGCCTTGGCGACCACGATAGGTGTGCAGCTCATCGAGGACAATGAAGTCCAGACCGCTTGCGTTCTCTATGACCTTCGTGTCGAGGCTGTCCTGCCGCGTCAGAAGCAGCTCGGCCATCATGAAGTTGGTCAGCAGAATATCCGGCGGGTCATCAGCAATCCGTTGCCGGTCCTCCTGGCTTTCCTGACCCGTGTAGCGTCGCACGATTGGCCTAACCTCATTGGGCAAGCCGGACTGGGAGATGAATCTTTCGATTTCCTTGATCTGGCTGTTAGCCAGTGCGTTCATCGGATAAACGATGATGGCGCTGGTTCTGCGCGGCCTTCCGGCCTTTCGTGCGCGGACGATGGCATCGACGACCGGCACAAAGAAGCAGAGTGATTTGCCCGAGCCGGTCCCGGTGGTGACCACATAGCTCTGGCCTGCCCGAGCCTTTGCGATCGACTGCGCCTGGTGGCGGTGAAATTGTACGGGCGTCGCCCCAAACCGAAATATCCTCCCGGTCGCTTCGTCAAGATCGCCGGATTCGACGAGAGCATCGACAGTCGGACCCTTGAGATATTGAGGATTGAGGGACAGAAGCGCATCTGGCCAGAAACGCCCTGCATCGTACTGGCGATTGATCTCAGTCTTCAGATCATCAGATCGAATGGTGCTGAATGACCGCGAGAAACGGGCATAGGAATCGATAAGACGATGGTCAAATTCGAACGCCTTCATTACCGCCGCCCCCCAGATAGCTCTTCTTTTTCGCCAAAACGTTCATGAAATCGTTGAACAAAGTCAATTGAACAACCGTCGGATGTCGGCCATCGGCCGAAACAGCTTCATGGGCTGGTCCGGGAACGGCAAAAAGCCTTCCCGCTCATAAAAGCGGCGGGCGTTATCGTCTTTCGCGTCGACGATGACCGCGAACGAAGCGATCTCGCTCTGAGCGGCTCGGTAAAGAGCATCAGCCAAAAGATACCGGCCGTAGCCTTTTCCCTGCTCTCGCCGATCCACCGCAAGACGCCCCAGCAGTGTCGCTGGTAGGAGCGGATATCTCGGCAGCTTCCGCACGGTTTGTTCTGGCAATTCGCCGAGCTGGATTGAGGTCGACGAGAGCGTGTAGTAGCCCCCGATCACCCCGTCCGGCAGCACCAAGACGAAAGGTGCAGCCATATTCTTCCGCGCGTCCTGTCCAGCTTGAGTTCGAAAGTACCTGTCCAGCGGCTCTACACCGCTCTCAAATCTGGAACGGTCGTGCTGCGAACCGAGTGCTGCGACCCGGAGCGCTCCTCCGATTGCGCCACCCACGCGTCAGACGCCGGCTCTCTCGCGATAGCGGCGGACCGTGTCGCGGAGGCGGTCATTGATCGGCTTCGGGCTTAGCAGCGCATCAACGAAGGCCTCACTGTCCCGAACCGAAAGGGCGAGCTGGCTGTGTTCCTCGATCGCGCGTCGGGCAGCATCTTGCACGCTCGTCAGTACGAAATCCGTGAGTGACCGGCCCTGAAGAGCGGCTGCCCGTTCAATCAGGCTCTTTTGCTCAGCCGTGACCCGGGCCTCAAGGCGCTCTGCCCTGGCTCGGCCGCGGGGTACTCTTGAAATTGCATTTGCCATCGTCTTCTCCTGTCCTAATGTACGGCCATCTGCCGGCCACTTCAAGGGCCTTGCTTTGCCCTTGACGCGATTCCTGTGAACGATGTAAACAGTCACCTGTGAACGATGATCACAGGGAGGGGTTGTGGCGGAATTCTCCGAAGACCTCGTCGGGATCAATGAGATCGCAGCCATGGCCGATGTCTCGCGACAGGCCGTAGCGAATTGGAGAGTCCGCGCCACCGATTTTCCGCAGCCGGTCAGCGAGCTGGCGTCGGGTCCAATATTCCGGCGCTCCCAAATTCGCGCCTGGTTGAAGCGCCACAAGAGAAAAGGAAAGCCGATGACTCACGTAGTTTCCACGATCAATCTGAAGGGCGGCGTCGCGAAGACAACCACTACCGTCGCCCTCGCCGAGACCTTTTCTGCAAACTTGGGCAAGAAGGTGCTCGTGATCGACCTCGACCCTCAGACCAATGCCACGCTCATGCTGATCGGTGAGGACAAATGGTTCGAGCTGAATAAAAAAGAACAGACCCTCGCGCGTTTGTTCAAGGACGCAATGGATCCCGATAATCGAAAATTCAATCTTGAGGCCACGCTCCAGAAGTGCGTCTCAGATGTCGGAGCGGCGCGCACCGTCGACCTGCTTCCGTCGAGCCTTGACCTCATCGATGTTCAGGACAAGCTCGCCTCGGCGCCAGCAGGAAAGTTCTACGCCGCCAATCCAATCGATCTTCTTTGGCGCGCTGTAAAGGGCAAGCTTGAGGACTACGACATCGTCATAGTCGACTGCCCGCCCAACCTCGGAATCATAACCCTGAACGGTCTTCGAATCTCAGACGGCTATATCATCCCGACAATCCCAGATCATCTTTCGACTTACGGAATCCCGCAGATCATCACGCGCATCAGCGACTTTTCGGAAGCCATTTCGGAGACCATCGAGCCGGTTGGAATCGTGGCAACCAAGTACCAGGCCAATTCGACCGTGCATAACAACGTGCTGAAGCAGCTCCGTGAAGATTCCGATCTTCCTGATGTAATGGACACCATCATCCGCCAAGCGAACGCTGTCGCCGCCGCGGCCGAATTTCAAGCGTATTCACGAACCCTCAAGCAGAAGTACGGCTCGGAGTTGGCCAATCAATACGACGACCTCGCCAGAGAGATCTGGTCCGCCCTGGAGGCGTAACGATGAACATCCGCAAAATCCTAACAGCTATTGTTCGCGAAGTTGCCGATGAGGCCGACCGGAATCCCGCATTCCGGCAGCGGATCGAGGGGGCCCTCGCCGTGTTCGCTCCCAGCCCACAAGTAGTGGCCACGCCCAAGGCCGCTCCCAAGACCGAAGAACCTAAACGCCCCAGCAATCGGCGCGCACCGGCGGCCTTGGATCCCGTCCAGCTTGCGCGCCAAGGAGAGGACGTGCTGCGTGCAGCGCTCGGCAAGTTGGATATTGAGCAGCTGCGTGATGTCGTCGCCGACTACGGGATGGACACCGGCAAGCTCGTGATCAAGTGGCGGACTCCAGACCGCATCATAGATCGCATTGTCGAGGTCTCACGTCAGCGCGCGCATAAGGGCAGCGCCTTTCGGGACTCTCCTTCCGAGAATGCGCAAGACCAGCCACCGGCGCCAGACACGCCGAAACCACGCGAAGACTGAGTCGGAGACGACGGTGACCAACTTCGCGAACTTTCAAACCATGGAGCCAGAGACGAAGGACCTAGTCTTTGAGCTCATGCAGAATGCCGATCGTCAGCGGTCCGCGTTCATGTCGTTCGTCAATATCTGGATGGCCTTCAACGGCTGGATGGCAGCGGTCACCGAGCGGGAGACGGATGCCGACATGATCCGCGACTTCTCTGCGAACGATCGCCTGGTCGATGCTTACGCCGCGCTCATGCAGGGCTCGCAGCCGTTCCGTCGCCTTGTTTCGAATTTTGCGGCGATGTGGCCGGTTCTAAATGTCCGCGACGTGCGCAAGAAGCTCGGTCGCGACGCTTTCTGGCGGCTCCAGCGCGATGAATTCACCACGGCTTGTGAGGCATCCAACGTCAAGCGCCAGCCTGCCGTATGGACTGCCGGCGATATACCCTCATGGGAGCAGTTGTTGCGCACAATCTACCAAGTGCGGTGCAATCTGTTTCACGGTGAAAAGTCGCCGCAGAACCTGCGCGACCGCCAGCTTATCCTCAAATCCGATCGCATTTTGCGGATGTTCCTCGCCGAGACCGGCTGCCTTGAGTGGCACGAATGACCGCTGCGACGCTTGCGGTCTGGAACGCCCAGAAGATCGTTCCGCTCACCGGTCACCGTCGCCATAGACATGCGCGCAATCCAGTCGCGCCGGACTTCCAGGCGCCAGCGCCTGCCGCTTCCATCTCATTCGGCCCGACGGCCCTAGCCGCGGCTATGGCCCGCACGGCGACCCTTCTGAACGCATCGCCGGAGCTTCTCTCGCGCCTGAAAGACAGCGCGCTCAACGACGCTGAGATCTTGATTGCCGACGGCCCCGTATTCGCGCTCACGCCTTACATTGAGTCGCTTGCCGATACCGAGCGAACGCACTTCGCCGCACGCATGGGTGCTGGCATTACCGATCTCTACATGAACGGTTTGGGCTATGTTTGGCGCGACAACGCAGTCTGTCTCGCGTCAACGCTCAACCCCCATGCCGATTTCCTCTATTCGGGCGGTAGCGCTTCCGGCCACGGGGTAGTGCTGGCAGAGGCTCATGGATCCTTCGCAGCCAGCGTCACTGACGCCAAGGTCGCCGCTCAGGCGCGGAACAAATATCTCCGGCAGGTTCGACCCTTCGTCACGACGATGTCACCCTATGGCGAGGTGATCCATGGCTACTCGGTTGCGTTTGGATCGAAGCCGGGAACGACGGGCGCCTTCCTCCGGCTTTCAGAAACGCAGCGTGGGAAGTCGCGGAGGCGACCGTCGGTGCGGTCCCAACAGTCTGCGGCCACTGGCGCCGCACCTCCCACTCAAATGGCGCTCTCCTCGCACCGATCCAACTTCATCCTCATGGACGCGCTTCCGATCGCCGATTGGATCGACTGGACAAGAGGCTTGCGCGAACTGCCGTCTGACACCGAGCCGGTCGCGTTCTTCAGATTGGAGTATGCGGGCAGGACCTTTCTCGCCTGCGCGGACTCGCTCTCGCAGTTCCGCGCGCCGTTCGTCTGGATAGATGCTCTGGTTGACCATCCACTGTGGCGACTTCGGTGGCGTCGGCGCTTCCCAGACAGGCTCCCATTTCTAAGACGGTTCGTCATCGAAGAGAACGCTGGCGAACGGTTCTTAAACGCTCTAAGCGCACTGATCCGTCTTGAGGATCGGACACTGCCCGAAACTCTGGACCTTCCGAGCGGTGACTTCGTCGGATCGTCCGCTGATGGAGCTGCCTTGATGACAAGGCGAGACGGTACGCCTTACGACTACGCCTTGTTTCGGGATGGGCTGGCGCTGCTGGGCGGCCCGCCGCCGCGCCGCATCGCTGGCCACCGCATCTGGTATCCGAAGCATGGCCTCGAATAGAGCATCGCGCGCTCGGCTCGGTCTGTCGTGATGGAGCGACGCTGCTCCTCTCAAAGCCGGAATTGCGCCGACACGGAAAGGCGAACTGAGGGGAAAGCCTTCCCCTTGGTCGGCGCCGCGGTCGCCGACACAACCCCTTCTGCGGGGAGATCCTCGCAACGCCCCCTTTTAGAGTGAGGGGACGGCCCGGCTTCGCCGTGACGGGTTGAGGGTTGGAGGAGAGGCCTCCGGCGCCCGTCATGGAGACAAGCCATGACCCATGTGGAGATTCTGGACGCCGCTCGCGACCGCGCTGGCGGCTACAAGGTGGATGTAAGCCGCGGCGAGCAGATCGGCCGCGTATCGTCGGAATGGTTTTCGAGGCCCGCTGACGAGCGCTACCTGTCCCTGTCCGACCTCTATGCCGCCGTGCGCGGACGGGCCGAGCGCAGCCGGACCAGAACCGTCGAGAGCGCGGCGATCCGGGTGGAGGCGAGCCGCGACGATGCAGAGCGCCTAGCGCTGATGCTGCCTGGCTCGGACGCGCCAATCGCGCCGACCCATTGGAGCTTTGGTCAGCTCGCCGGCTTGGTCGGCGCTCCGGCGGCCTATCTGCGGCAGCTTCCGGCACCGCTGGCCGGCATCAACCTGCAATACGGCTTGACGTCCCATCGCGCCGAGCAGGTGAAGACGCTCGAGATCGAAGATGGTCGCGTCGAGCTGCGAGCCGTGACTGGCCCTGACTACGGCCGCATCTTCGACCACGAGTTGGTCTCGGCCGTGCAGCGGATCGCCGGAAATGGCACGGGCGACACGCGCTGGAAGGTCCCGGGCGTGCTCGACTGGTCGACCGGCGTCTACAACCCGCGCGTCGACATCACTCAGGATACGACGACGCTCTACGCCTCCGATCGCGATGTCTTCCTCTTCCTGGTAGACGACCTCAACCCGATCGAGGCCGGCCGGTTGCCCGACGGCTCGTCCGACCTCTACTTCCGTGGCTTCTACTGCTGGAATTCCGAGGTGGGGGCGAAAACGCTCGGCCTGGCAAGCTTCTATCTCCGCGCCGTCTGCCAGAACCGCAATCTCTGGGGCGTCGAGGATTTCGAGGAGATCACCATCCGTCACTCGAAGTACGCCGCGTCGCGCTTCGCCCATGAGGCAGCGCCGGCGCTGACCCGCTTCGCCAACTCGTCGCCGATGCCTTTCGTCAACGGCATCAAAGCGGCGCGGGAGAAGATCGTCGCGCGCTCCGACGAGGACCGCAGCGACTTCCTGCGCAAGCGTGGCTTCTCCAAAGCCGAGACGGCGAAGATCATAGAGACCGTACTGGCAGAGGAAGGGCGCAAGCCCGAGAGCGTTTTCGATTTTGTGCAGGGCATCACCGCCGTCGCCCGCGACAAGACCCAGCAGGACGCGCGGCTGGACCTGGAGGCGCGGGCGAAGAAGCTGTTCGACCGGGCGGCCTGACTCCCGGAAAGCCGGGAATCCGGATTGGCGCATTTCCGGCTTTCAATCTGCGCTGTCCCCGACACCCGCGAATTGGGAGTCAAAGGCCCGCTGATTGGAAGTGATCGGCCACCTTGACCCTTCCGTCGCCCGTAGTGTGGCGCTGCCCTCAAAGTGAGAGGGCGGCGCTGCGCTTCGTGACGAGTTGATGCCGAGAGAGAGGCTTTCGGCGCTTGTCGCGGAGTACATCCCAATGGCTACCACTGTTCAGAAGATCACCCTCTCGCCGTCGCGCGATATCCCCTTCAATAAGCTGTTGCTCTCCCAGTCGAACGTCCGGCGTGTGAAGGCCGGTGTCTCGGTCGAGGAGCTTGCCGACGACATCGCCCGCCGCGGCCTACTGCAGGGCCTGAGTGTGCGCGCGGTCGTCGACCAGGACGGTGCCGAAACCGGCATGTTCGAGATCCCGGCCGGCGGCCGGCGCTACCGGGCGCTGGAGCTGTTGGTGAAGCAGAAGCGCCTCGCCAAGACCGCGCCGGTGCCGTGCATCGTCCGCGACAGCGGCATCGCCGAGGAGGACTCGCTCGCCGAGAACGTCCAACGCGCGCCGCTCCACCCGCTCGATCAGTTCCGGGCGTTCCTGGCGTTGCGCGAGAAGGGGCAGTCCGAAGAGGAGATCGCCGCTGCATTCTTCGTCTCGGTCAACGTGGTGAAGCAGCGGCTGAAGCTGGCGTCAGTCTCGCCGGCGCTGCTTGGCGTCTATGCCGAGGACGGCATGACGCTCGACCAGCTCATGGCCTTCACCGTCTCCGGTGACCATGAGCGCCAGGAGCAGGTGTTCGAGCGGCTGAAGGCCTCCTACGACAAGCAGCCCTACACCATCCGGCGCATGCTCACCGAAGGCGCGGTCCGTGCCTCCGACAAGCGGGTGCAGTTCATCGGCGTGGACGCCTACGTCGCGGCAGGCGGCACGGTGTTGCGCGACCTGTTCCAGGGCGACGATGGCGGCTGGCTACAGGATGTCGCGCTCGTCGACCAGATGGTGGCCGAGAAGCTGAAGGCAGAGTCCGAGGCGATCGCCGCCGAAGGCTGGAAGTGGATCGAGGTCGCTCCTGATTTCGCTTATGGCCACGCCTTCGGGCTCCGCCAGCTGCGCGGGGAGGCCGTCGACCTGACGGCCGAGGAAGAGGCGACCCGGGACGCGCTCCAGGCCGAGTTCGACCGGCTGTCCAACGAGTATCAGGACGCCGACGAACTGCCGGACGAGGTGGACGAGCGCCTGTCGGAGCTGGAAACGGCGTTGGAGAGATTCGAGACCCGGCCTGTCGTGTTCGACCCTGCCGAGATCGCCCGTGCCGGCGCCTTCGTCAGCATCGGCGCCGACGGACATCTTCGTGTCGAACGCGGCTACGTCCGCCCCGAGGACGAACTGCCGATCGAGCCGGAGCTCGTTTCGGCCGAGGACGGAGAGGCGGACCGCGCGATGGCGGCCAGCTACGAGGGTGACGAAGCCATCGTGGCGGCGGCGCAGGAGGCCGAACCGGAGGAGGAGGACGAGGGCCTGTCGCCCATCTCCGATCGGCTGATGACGGAGCTGACCGCGCATCGCACGCTCGGCCTGCGTCACGCGCTCGGCGACCGGCCGGACATCGCCTTTATCGCGGCGCTGCACGTCCTCACGCTGAAGACCTTCTACCACTACGGCTCCGATAGCTGCCTCGAGCTGGACGTGAAGAGTGTCAGCTTCGGCACGCAGGCGCCGGGACTGAACGTCAGCGCATCGGCCGAGGCCATCCGGACGCGGCACGAAAGCTGGGCGAAGGCGCTGCCGAAGGAGTCGGCCGATCTCTGGGACGCGTTGCAGAAATGGGATGGCGATAGCCAGGCCGGTCTGTTCGCCCACATCGTCAGCCTTTCGGTGAACGCGGTGTACGAACCCTGGAACCGGCGCCCGCGGGCATTCGCGCATGCCGATCGTCTCGCCGGGGCGGTCGATCTGGACATGGCGGCCGCCGGCTGGAAGCCGACCGTGGACAACTTCCTCGGCCGGGTGACGAAGGCCCGCATCCTTCAGGCGGTTTCCCAGGCGAAGGGCCAGCGCGCCGCCGATCGGATCGAGCATCTGAAGAAGGGCGACATGGCCGTTGAGGCGGAAACGCTGCTGGCCGACAGCGGCTGGCTGCCCGAACCGCTGCGCACGCCGGGCCACACCACCGACGGCAGTCAAGCGCCGGAATCTGCGGTCGAGGAAACCCCAGAGCAGTCCAGCGAAAAACTGCCGGAGGACGAAGATGGGCCGGTCGCCCAGAATGACGATGCCGGAGAGCCGATGATCGCGGCAGAATAGCTGCCGACTGCAACGAGGCCCGCCGGAGACGGCGGGCCTTTTCTTGTCGAGGACCATCATGAGCAATACCGCACATGATCTGGCGCGGGCCCTTGCCCGCTCAGCCGAGGCCGTGTGCCGCCACTACCTCTCGGCCGGACGGCGGGAGGGCCGCTATTGGCTCGTGGGCGATGTGCGCAACACGCCGGGGCGCTCGATGTTCGTGCGGCTCAAGGAGTCGGTGAAAGGCCCCGCCGGCAAATGGACCGACGCCGCCACCGGCGAACATGGCGATCTGCTCGATGTGATCCGAGAGACCTGCGGCCTGGTCGACTTCAAGGACGTCGCAGATGAGGCGCGTTCGTTCCTCAGCCTGCCGCATCCCGAGCCGGAGCCGAATCGTCCCCGATCGCGCGCACCCAGCGCTCCAACCGGATCGCCGGAGGCGGCACGGCGGCTTTTCGCCATGTCGCAGCCGATGTCTCGTACTCTCGTAGAAACGTATCTCCGCAATCGCGGTATTACGGCTTTGCACGGAGCCGGAAGCCTGCGCTTCCATCCACGCTGCTACTACCGGCCCGACGAGCATAGCCCGACCGAGACCTGGCCCGCGATGATCGCCTCCGTCACCGACCTCTCGGGCCATCTAACCGGCGCGCACCGCACTTGGCTCGATCCGGGCGGCTTCACTGAGGCGACGCTCGGCAAGGCACCGATCGATACACCGAGAAGGGCGCTAGGGGACCTCCTCGGTCACGCCGTTCGATTTGGCGTGGCGGGCGAGGTGATGGCGGCCGGCGAGGGTATCGAGACGATGCTGTCGCTCCGATGCGTCTTGCCGACCATGCCGATGGTCGCAGCCCTCTCAGCGGCGCATCTCTCCGCCATCCTGTTCCCGGACACGCTGCGGCGACTCTACATTGCTCGTGACGACGATCCCGCCGGCGACGGTGCGATGGCGACGTTGATCGACCGCGCGCAGGAGGATGGGATCGAAGCGATCGTGATCTCGCCACGGCTCGGCGACTTCAACGAGGATCTCCGCCTGCTCGGGACCGATGCGCTTCGGGCGGCGAGCCGGGCGCAGATCGCGGCGCAGGACGTCGCCCGCTTCATGGAGCTGGCGGCATAGCCGGAACGGGATGAAAGGCGGTCCGCCGGCGTCGTCGCCAAATGGGCGGCGGCCATGCTTTCCCGCAGCGCCGGAGAGGACCACGCCCACGGCCTTCTGAGAGGGCGATCGGGCGGCAAGCGGCCCGGACCGGCAACCTTGTTGGCCGACTATTTTCCGTCGGCGGCCGAGGCCGCCTTTACATCGCGAGCCAAAATAGTCGGCCCCCTTCGGCCCTCCGCCGAGGCTCCGGCCCTTCGCTGCGCTGCGGGTGCAGGTCCGTTCCGCCCGCCGCCTTCGTCGCCATGAAGGCCGCGATGGGCGCGGCCGATCCGACGAGGAAAGCCGTGATGACCACCGACCATGACGACGACTTCGAGCCGCACCACAGCTCATCCCCGACCGACCAGGTCCTCCACGAACTCCAGCTCTATGGCTACCGTCCCTTCAGCGACGAGCCCGATCCCAGGCCGCTACCCGAAGCGAACATCCTCGCCGGCAGCATCTCCGACATCTTCGATGCCCTCGTGGCGGCGCTTGCTGACACGCGCCTTGAACCCGACCTCGAGGACCTGCTCTGGTCGACCGTGAACGTCTTCCATCGCGCCATCGAACGGATCGAGCGCGAACTCGACGACAACGAGCTGGCCCAGCAGCGTTCGCAACGGGAACAGGATGGCAGCGAGGTCAAATCCGTCGAGCTGGAACGACTGACGGCGGAAGGCCAGACGCTGATCGAACGCCGCAACGCTTTCGAGTTGATGCGCGACCAGGCCGCCGACCAATTCGAGCACCACACCCGCTCGACCTGGCGGCCGCGCAACGGATCGAAGGTCAACCATCGCAATCTCACCTCTGCGATGATCGACAGCCGCGACTTCCTCGCCGCCAAAAAGCGGGCCGACAATCAGGTGCTCTTGCCTGCCGGGCCGAAGGTGGCGTTGACCGGGGGGCTCGACTTCAACGATCACCGACTGGTCTGGGCCAAGCTCGATCAGGTCCACGCAAAGCACCCCGACATGGTGTTACTGCATGGCGGATCGCCCAAGGGCGCCGAGTTGATCGCCGCCAAATGGGCCGACAATCGCAAGGTGGCGCAGATCGCATTCAAGCCCGACTGGACGAAGCACGCCAAGGCTGCGCCGTTCAAGCGCAACGATGTGATGCTGGAGACGCTGCCGATCGGCGTGATGCACTTCCCCGGCACGGGCATCCAGAAGAATCTCGCCGACAAGGCAAAGAAGCTCGGCATCCCGGTCTGGAAGTTCGGCGGCGCGTAAGCGCCGCCTAACCCCTCCCAATCATCGCGTCGTGATGCAATTCGTGCATCACCACAGGCACCAAATCCTGGAATCCTCAGAGATTTTCGGCTCCCGCTCGCAACCATTTGGGGTTATCTTCATGACGCGCCGTGGTGGTGGTGGAAGGCGCGACCGTTAGACCTTTATCTCACGGAGACCGCCGCCATGATCATCTTTGGTCCACTGCTCGTCATTGCCGGCATTTGCTTTATCTGCTGGCTTCTCTTCACCCTTGCTGTGTTCGCCTTGCCGTTCTTCGTCGGCCTGACGCTCGGTGTCTGGGCCTTTCATTCCGGCGCCGGCGTGCTCGGCGGCATCCTTGTCGGCCTGGCCGCCGGCGGGGCGACGTTCGGCATCGGCCAATTCGCGCTGGGCTTCGTGCCCTGGACCTGGCTCCGGCTCCTGATCATCTTGCTCTTCGTCGCGCCGGCCGTCGTCGCCGGATACAGCGCGACCTATGGGATCGCGCATATGGCGATGCCGTCGGCAACCTGGCAGACGATTTTCGCGGTCATCGGCGCGATTGCCGTCGGTGTCACCGCGTTCGTACGATTCACCGGAATGGCCGCGCCCGGGCCAGCCGGACAGGGCGTGGCGCGGACCTGACATCGATCAGGCGGAGAGGGGCAGGACACGGGTCTGACTTCCGCTGCCTCTGTTTCATCGTCGGTGGTGGCTGAGTCTGGCGGTGCGCTTCGATCGTCATCGCGGAGCGGCACACGCAGCGCCCATGGGCGAACCGCACCAAGCGCCTTCGAGCCATGTCCACCCGCCGACATCGCGTTTCGTCAACCTGGGTCAGCGCGAGCGGTGGTCTGGAAGAGCCGTGCGTCGCCCGGATGAAGAAGAGCCTTATCCGCCGAGGTCCCGCACCGTCCTATTTCCAGCGCGACGGTCGCCACGTTCTCCTCGATGTCGTCTCTGTAGATCGAGAGCACCAAACGGCCTCTTCGATGGGCTGATCTAGCCGAAGGACGGCTGAAGCCTCGATCGCCTATGGCGCAACAGCGGCGTCAAAACTTTCTTCCCCTGCCGGCTGCGCCGTCATTCCTCGCGAACCAAGAAAGTGCCTCCTTTGCTGTCGAGCCCCTTCGGGGTGCGCCGTCGATCGCCTCCGACCAACCGATCGCCATCGAGGCCGCAATGGTGCGGGCTCGAAACAGAGATCGAGGAGAACTACCATGGCCACCATCGGCACCTTCAAGAAGACCGGCTCGAACGAGTTCACCGGCGAAATCGTCACCCTCTCGGTCCAGGCCAAGAACGTCCGGATCGTTCCCGAAGCCAACCGCTCCGGCGACAACAGCCCCAGCCACCGCGTCTATGTCGGCCGGGTGGAAATCGGTGCCGCCTGGTCCAAGCGCTCCAACGAGGGCCGCGACTATCTGGGCCTCAAGCTCGACGATCCGAGCTTCACCGCCCCGATCTTCGCCAACCTCTTCGACGACGAAGAAGGCGAGGGCTACAGCCTGATCTGGTCCCGCCCCAACGGCCGCCGGAGCGACTGACCCCGCCTACAACGCCCCGTCCGGCCGGTCCGGGCGGGGCATCGCCTTATGCTCCAAGAGGGACCACCAACCTTGAACGGGCGGAATACCTAGTTTACTAGGCGGTAGTATATTAGGTGGCACGGCGATCTCACCGCATGAGCTTGCGGGAGATCGTCGCCACGAACCTGCGAAGACTGAGACATGCCAAAAGCATGTCGCAGGAGGAGCTTGCCGACCGTGCGGGCATCAATCGCAACTACGTTGGGATGCTGGAGCGCGAACAGCACTCCGCGACCGTCGACATGCTGGAGAAGCTCGCCGAGGTCCTTGAAGCGGACCCTGTCGAATTCTTCCGGCGCGAGACGTGAACCGCAGTCGTTACAGAAACTAAGGCTCGACGGCCGCCTTTTTCCGCGCCTTCACGGGCGCGGCGCGCACCAGTTCGGTTGCTTCCACCTCGAGCGCCTCCGCGATACGGCCGAGCACCGTCACGCTCGCCGAGACGTCGGCGCGTTCGATCCCACCGACGTACCGGGCGCTCAACCCGGCCCTTTCGGCCAATTCCTCTTGCGTCATCCCTTTCGCATGACGCAACCGACGCAGATTGACCGCCATGACCTCCTTGAGATCCATGGCGACGATGGAGCCGATATCGGAACTATCGTTCCAGGAACGATAGTTCCGATTCGTGCGCGGTAGCGTTATTCATCCGCGCGGCGGAGGCCTCAGTTTGCCATTTCCGCGAGCAACGTGATGCGCTCCAAGCATTGCGGCGTAAGTATTCGCGGCGCAAATCTTGCAAAAAATTCGCGGTAAATGAATGGCTAACACATTGCTTTGATCTCACGGGGGTAGATCACAATGACTCAGGTGCCCTTTCAGGACCGGCCGCCGCAAACCGAACGCATGAACGCCTATGACGAGCAGCATCTCGCGATCTATCTTCGATTGCTGATGGCCGAAGAAGAAGGCGCTGACTGGCGCGAAGTCGTCCAGGCGATCTTCGGCCTCAATGCGGGCCAGGAGCCTGCCCGTGCCAAAACGGTTCATGAAAGCCATCTGGCGCGGGCCCGCTGGATGACGGAGACGGGCTATCGGCACTTGCTTGAACCCCGGATGCAGTGAACCGACACCCCACACTCCCACTGCTCGCAGCCACACGCGATGCAACCTTAAGGACTACTTTTGCCGACGAGTTTTCCGGATCGTCGAAGCCCCCTGGAGGGACCAAACGAGAGGAAACGCCATGCCCACGGAGTATTGGCGCTCGCCGGAGACGATTGATCGCCTGAACCGCCTCGAGCGCCCCGGCTTCGCCGTCGAATTCCTGCGCCGCAACATCCACTACCGCCGCGATTTCGCGCAAACACAACGCCAGATCTCACGCGCCTCCGTTGATGCTGAGACCGCCCGTGCCGGTCTGGCTCGGCGATGGGGGTTGCGCTTTCGCCCATGACCCCGCGTCTCCAGTCGGACTCGAACCCGTCATGTGGCTGCCGGAAGTTTCGCCGGCCACGCTGATCCTGGAACCGGCGCCAACCGGGTTCGAGGCCGCTTCATCCTTCGATCCCAGCGCCTTCGGCCCGGCGCTCGCTGAGCGCACAGACGCCGATGGACGTGAACTGGTGATCGTCGACGGCTCGGACGAGCTTCATATCCGCTTGCGAGACGACCAGGCCACGCGACGGTCGGCCGTGCTTCTGCCGCTCGACAGCATGTTCGAGCTTCGGCTCGACGTCGCGCTACGCTTCGCCCGCCGACTCAGCGGCCAGCGCATCAACTTTCTCCCAACCGCCCTGCGGCTCACGTCTTTCCAGAAACGGCGACTGATTCAACTCCTTCACGCCTTCGACGTTCACGATGCCGGCGGTGGCCCGCGCGACATCGCGGCAGAAGTTCTCAGCTCCGACCACGCTCAGCTTCCCTCTGTCGAGTGGAAGGATTCCCACGCGCGCCGCAAAGCCAACCGCCTGATCCACGATTCGATCGCCCTCGTCGAAAGGGGCTATCTGAAGCTCCTGCGCGGTCTCTGACGCGCGCCTCCATCCATCCCCACGCATCGCTATCACCACACCGGCCACGGGCCACTGGCCTCGTCCGCGACGTCTCCGTTCGTCCCGCCGCAAACGGGGGACACACACCAACGAAAATATTCGTCCACCCTCAACGCCTGAACTCTCCGCCATCGTCACCCCGACATGCCGCGACTTGGCCGCGGCGCTTCGAGGCAAGACGGAGGCACATCATGCCCGACAGGGCCGCGCAACTCGCCACGCGTTACGTCCGCACGCATGAAGCGGCGCGCATCCTCGGCATCTCACCGCGGACGCTGGAGAAATACCGCTGCCACGGCAGCGGCCCGACGTTCCGCAAGCTCGGCGGCCGCGTCGTCTACGCCATCGACGACCTCGAGGCCTGGGCCGACCAGGCCGCGTGCAGCTCGACGTCCGATCCCCGATACGTCGAGGCCCGCGCCGCCGGCCACACGCATCGCTGAAGGGGCGCTCGTCGATGTCGTCGCGCCGCCTCATCACCGCCAGCGAACGGAGCAAGCTCGATCCGTTCGTCGTCGCCACGGGCGACGCCAGTCCGCGCGATCAGCGCGACCTGATGGAGCGGCCGTTCTTCTCGCTGGCCAAGGCCCGGCGCACGGCGCCGATCCTCTACGATGCCGCCGGCGTTCGGGTCGAGGTCTACGCCGTGCCTGAACACGGCATGGCGACCATCTGGGACGCCGACGTGCTGATCTGGGCGGCAAGCCAGATCGTCGAGGCCGAGAACCTCGGCTTCAAGACCTCGCGTTTCCTTCGCTTCACGCCCTACCAGCTCCTGACCGCGATCGGTCGGCAGACAGGCGCACGCGATTACAAGCTCCTGAAGGGCGCGCTCGCCCGCCTGCAATCGACCGTTATCCGTACGAACATTCGCAACGGCGAACATTGGCGGCGTCACCAGTTCTCCTGGATCAATGAGTGGGAGGAATGCACGACGCGCGACGGCCGCGTCGAGGGCATGGAGTTCGTACTCCCCGACTGGTTCTACCGCGGCGTCATCGACCGCTCGCTCGTCCTCGCGATCGACCCGGCCTACTTCCGGCTGACCGGCGGCATCGAGCGCTGGCTCTATCGCGTCGCGCGCAAACACGCGGGTCGCCAGCCCAACGGCTGGCTGTTCGAGATCGCGCATCTCCATGAGAAGTCCGGCAGCCTGGTGCGCGTCTCCGATTTCGCGCTCCAGATCCGGCGCATCGCCGCCCGCCAGCCGCTGCCCGGCTATCGCCTGCGCATCGAGTGGCAGGGCCGCCGCGAGCTGCTGCGCATCCTGCCGGCCCACTTATCCACAGTCCCTATGGATGGCGCTGTGGAAACGCTCGGGACTTCGCACGCATACGGTGTCGGGACTCCGCACGCAGCCCTATCGGGACTTCGCACGCGCGAACCGCAGCTAACGCTTTGGCCGGAACCGGCGATTCCGGGCCTTAACTTAGAGTCTAACTCAGAATCTAACTCTTGTAGTTGGCACGCGCGATCTGCGGATAAGCCCGCCACCTTTGCTGCGCAGACCTCCGAGCCACCAGGACAACAGCCGTTGCTGCCCTCCAGCCCCAAGCCGGGAGGGAAGCGATGATCGTCGCTCTGCTCAACCAGAAGGGCGGCGTCGGCAAGACGACGCTCGCGCTGCACCTCGCCGGCGAGCTGGCGCTGCATGGCAAGCGCGTCACGCTTATCGATGCGGACCCGCAGGGCTCAGCGCTCGATTGGTCGCAGCAGCGGGCGCGGGAGAACGTCTCACGGCTCTTCGGCGTGGTGGGACTCGCGCGCGACACGCTTTACCGCGAAGCGCCGGAAATCGCGCGCACCGCCGATCATGTCGTCATCGATGGGCCGCCGCGGGTCGCAGGATTGATGCGCTCGGCGCTGCTCGCCGCCGACCTCGTACTGATCCCTGTGCAGCCGTCGCCGTTCGACGGCTGGGCCTCTGCCGAGATGCTGGGCCTGCTTCGCGAGGCGCGCATCTATCGTCCTCAGCTCGGCGCGCGCTTCGTGTTGAACCGCTGCGGCGCGCGCACGGTGATCGCACGCGAAACAGCGGAAACGCTCGCCGATCACGATCCGCCGGTGCTCTCCAGCACCATCGGCCAGCGCGTTATCTTCGCCGATGCCGCACAGTCCGGCCGCCTCGCGTTCGAGCTGGCCGAGCAGAGCGCTGCGGCCCGCGAGATCGCCGCGCTCGCCGCCGAAGTCGCGAGGATTGCGGCATGAGCGCGGGTGGCGCCCGACGCGGCTTCGCCGCCCGGCCCGGCGACGCCGAGAGCTGGATCAAGGCGCCCGACGCCTCAAGCCGTCGAGGCGACGAGGCCTCCGCCTTTACCGCGCGCCTGACGATCGACGTCACGCCGGCGCTGCGCGGCCGCATCAAGGTCGCCGCGTTCCAGCGCGGCATCACCGTTGCCGATATGTTGCGCGACCTCTTCGCGCGCGAATTCCCCGCCGATCCCGGAGAGAGCTCATGAACGACAACGCGCCGCCGCCGCCGCGTGTCGTGCCGCCATCGCATTGGCGTACCGTCCCACTCACTCACGTCGAACTGACCTGGGTCGAGAAGAAGATCGAGCACTGGTTGCGCTTCGGCCGCCGTGCGGAGGAAAAGATCCTCGATCGCCGCCGCAGCATCTCGAGTTTCAAGCCAGGCAGCATCTTCTCGTTCGTGCGCTGGGCGTCGAACGACTTCGGCACCGTCGTCTCGCGCATGGACATCGTGCGCGCCGTCGAGCCTGGCGCACGCTTCCAGACGCTGCCCTTCGTGCGCCCGGGCGGCGAGATCCTGCTGCGCGTCGATAGCTGGCCCAAGGTCGAGCGCGTGCTGCAGGCGATCGATGCCGTCGAGGCTCTCGACATCGATCCCGCCGACGCCGCGCCGGAATACTGGCGCCACCTCCACAACCGTCTCGCCGCCGGCCATGAACCGCGCTCCTACACGCCCGAGCAGCACGCCGCCTGGCTCAAGCGTCGGAGCGTCACGCTATGACCCGCTTCGGCTACGTCATGACGACGTATTTCGCCATGCTCGTCTTCATCGGATTGGCTTTCGTCCATCCGGCGCCGCGCCTGATCTGGAACGCCACGGCGAGCACGCCCACCGGGCTTTACGCGCTCCGTCCGGCTGGGCGGCTGCACGCACTCGAACTGGTTGCCGTGCGGACACCCGAACCGATCGCCAGCTATCTCGCCGATAGTGGCTTCCTGCCCAAGGGCGTGCCGTTGCTGAAGCATGTGATGGCGCTGCCTGGGCAAACGGTGTGCCGCGCAGGGGACGCCATCACGGTGGATCACATCGCCGTCGGCGCGGCGCGTGAGCGCGATCACCTTGGCCGCCCGCTGCCGCGCTGGAACGGCTGCCACACGCTCGGCCCCACCGAAGTCTTCCTCATGAACCCGACCGTCCCGGACAGCCTGGACGGACGCTATTTCGGCCCGCTTCCCACCACCGCGATCGTCGCCCGCGCGGTCCCCTTGTGGACCGACGAGGCCGGCGACGGCCGCTTCGTGTGGCGTGCCGCCACCGATTGACCTGCTTCTCAACCCGCCAACAACGGAGGTTTCCCATGGCGCACATTGGTCAGTTCACCCGCGACAAGTCCGGCTTCACCGGACGTATCCAGACGCTCTTCTTCACCCAAGACCTTTCCCTCGTCCCGGCCGAATCCTCCGATGTCGAGAACGCGCCGGATTACCGCGTCCACATGGGCGACGGCGATGGCCTGGAGATCGGCGCGGGCTGGAAGCGCACGGGCGAAAAGGCCGGCGAATACGTCTCTCTCGTCATCGACGACCCGGCACTCGCGCAGCCGATCCGCGCCAACCTGTTCCAGTCGGGCGACGACAAATCCGCCTGGGTGCTGAACTGGAACCGCCCGCCAAAGCGTGGCGATCGGGGCTGATCCCATGCGGCGCGCGCTTCTTCTGCTCGCCAGCATGACGGCGCTCAGCATGCCTGCTGTCGCTGTTCACGCGCAGCCGGCGCCGATGACGGTGCTGTCGGCGAGCGATTCCTACGCCGACCTGATCGCCGAAGCCGCGGAACGCTTCGCCATTCCGGCAGCATGGATTCGGGCGATCATGCGCATCGAGAGCCGTGGCGACCGGCGTGCCGTCTCGCCCAAGGGCGCGATGGGCTTGATGCAGCTCATGCCCGAGACCTGGGCGGCGCTTCGCACTCGCTACGGACTCGGGCGCGATCCCTTCAACGCCCACGACAACATCCTGGCGGGTGCGGCCTTCCTGCGCGAGATGCACGACCGCTACGGGTCGCCCGGCTTCCTCGCGGCGTATAATGCGGGGCCTGGGCGATACGAAGACTATCGCGACCGGCATCGTCCGCTGCCGCCTGAAACCGTCGCTTACGTCGCAGCACTTGTCCCTCTTGTCAGAGACGGCGCGACCGATGGGCCCGTCCTCGTGGCGGTCTCCGATCCATCGTCCTGGACACAAGCGCCGATCTTCATCATGCGATCGGCAAGCGCTGAACCGGCCGATCACGCGATATCCAAACAGCCGTCGAGCGATGCGCCGGCCGTCGTAGCTGTGCGAGACCTGTCGGCCATCGCACCGCAATCGGATGGCCTGTTCGCCCACGTTTCCGCAGCGGGACCGAAGCCGTGATCGCGCCGCTCTCCCGTCAACGTGCCGCTCCGTCGCCTCGGTCAGCTCGCACTTTCCCTGTCGACTCGGCACCCTCGGACGTCCCCGGAGGCTACATCCTGGCTCTCAGGCGCGAATTCGTAGGCAGGCGCGGCGCAGCGTTCTTCCGGGAAGAAGGAAGGGCAGGCAGGGGAGGAGCGCAGAAACCAACCGACCGAGGGCCAGATAAAAGGCCGCAGGGTGCGGCTCGGTCGGTTGGTTGTTTTTGCTGGGGTTTTTCACTCATCCGGCAACGTGCGGCGTCCGCCCGCAATGTGCGCGCAGCCCGCAATGCCCTGCCGGAGTTGAGTTTTCCGCACATTGCCGGGGTCGGCCATGGCTGAGGAGAACGACTTCCAGCCACGGCTAGGCCGCATCCGATCCTCGCGCAGTCAGCGCGCGAAGCCGTTCATCGCCCAGGCGCTCGCCGCCGCCCAGCGCGCCGGCGGCGGCATCTCCCGGCAGGGCCTGCTCCAGAGCAAGAGCCGCTCGACTTTCGGGCGCGGCCGGGTCGCCAGCGTCCGGGCGAACCGCCTGCTCACCGGCCGCTCCCGGCCGGTGATGGTAAAGACCCGCGTCGTCCGGCGTGCCACGCGGTCGGCGCCGCTCGGCGCCCATCTGAGCTACCTCCGGCGCGAGGGTGTCACCCGAGACGGGGAGAAAGCGCGGCTGTTCGGCCCCGACACCGACGACGCCGATCCCAAGGCATTCGCTGAGCGGTCCGAGCAGGACCGCCACCACTTCCGCTTCATCGTCTCGCCGGAAGACGCGCCGGAGATGGCCGACCTACAGGGCTTCACCCGCGAGCTAGTCGGGCAGATGGAGAAGGATCTCGGCACCAAACTCGACTGGGTCGCCGTCGATCACTGGAACACACAGCACCCGCACGTCCATATCATCGTGCGCGGCGTCGCCGAGGACGGCCAGGACCTAGTCATATCGCGCGACTACATCAGGGAGGGGATGCGCGCCCGCGCCCAGGACCTGGTCACGCAGGAGCTGGGGCCGCGTACCGATCTCGATATCCGGCAGGCGCTCGAGCGCCAGGTGGAGGCCGAGCGGTGGACGCAGCTCGATCGGCAACTGACTCGCGATGCCGATCGTCAGGGCGTCATCGACCTGGCTCCCGGCGCCGCTCAGCAGCCCGACGAATTCCATAGTCTGAAGGTCGGACGGCTGCGGCATCTGGAGAGCCTCGGCCTCGCGCATCAGATCGGCCCCGGCCAGTGGACCATGGACGCGGCCGCAGAGACGACGCTGCGCGAACTCGGCGAGCGCGGCGACATCATCAAGCGCATCCACCGCGGCCTGACCGAACGCGGCATCGATCGGGCGACCGCGAGCTACGTCCTCGCCGGCGAGAGCCTCGACGTTCCCATTGTCGGCAGGCTCGTCGACCGCGGCCTCGACGACGAGCTGAAGGGCACAGCCTATGCCGTGGTCGACGGCGTCGACGGCCGCACCCATCACATCAAATTTCCTGACCTCGACGCCGCCGGCGACAGCGCGCCGGGCTCGATCGTCGAGCTGCGCAAGTTCGATGATGCGCAAGGTCGGCGTCGCGTCGCGCTCGCAGTGCGCTCCGATCTCTCGATCGAGAACCAGGTGACGGCCAGCGGTGCGACCTGGCTCGATCGGCAGGCGGTCGCCCGCGATCCCCTGGCGCTTGGCCAGGCCGGTTTCGGCGCCGAGGTTCGCGACGCCATGGAGCGGCGAGCGGAGCAGCTCATCGAGCAGGGCCTCGCCGAACGCTCGGCGCGCGGCATCGCCTTCTCCCAAGGCCTGATCGGAACGCTCCGGCGTCGGGAGGTCGAGACTTTGGGCGAGCAGCTCGCCGCCAAGACCGGGCAGGCCTTCAACCAGGCCGCACCCGGCGAGTATGTCGCTGGCGCCTACCGCCAGCGCTTCGCGCTCGCCTCCGGCCGCTTCGCCATGATCGACGACGGCCTTGGCTTTCAGCTCGTGCCCTGGACCCCCTCGCTTGAGAAGCAGCTCGGCCGCCACGTCTCCGGCGTCACGCGCGGCGACGGCGGCATCGACTGGGGCTTCGGCAAAAGCCGGGGGCTCGGGCTGTGACCGACCCCACCCATCAACGGCTTCAAGAAAGGACGTCCGCTGTGTCCGCGACCAAGATCCTCTGGGGCCAGGTCATCACCGTCTTCGCCATCGTCCTGCTGGCGATCTGGACGGCAACGGAGTGGACCGCCTGGCGTCTCGGATTCCAGCCGGAGCTTGGACGGCCCTGGTTCGAGCTGCTGCGTTTCCCCTTATATCTGCCGCCGGCCTTCTTTTGGTGGTGGTACGCCTACGACGCCTATGCGCCGTCCATCTTCGTCGAGGGCGCATACATCGCGGCGTCGGGCGGCCTGATCGCCGCTGCCGTCGCGATCGGCATGTCGGTCTGGCGGGCCCGCGAAGCGAAGAATGCCGAGACCTACGGCTCGGCGCGATGGGCGCAACCGAAGGAGATCGAGCAGGCCGGGTTACTCGGCCCGGACGGTGTCGTGCTCGGCCGGCACCAGCGCAGCTATCTGCGCCATGACGGGCCGGAGCATGTGCTGTGTTTCGCGCCGACACGATCCGGCAAGGGCGTCGGCCTGGTCATCCCATCGTTGTTGACCTGGCCGGGGTCTGCGATCGTTCACGACATCAAGGGCGAGAACTGGCAACTCACCGCTGGCTTTCGCGCCCAGCACGGTCGCGTGCTGCTGTTCGATCCCACCAACGCGAAGTCATCTGCCTACAATCCGCTGCTCGAGGTCCGGCGCGGCGAATGGGAGGTGCGCGATGTGCAGAATATCGCCGACATTCTGGTCGACCCGGAGGGCAGCCTCGAGAAGCGCAATCACTGGGAGAAAACCAGCCACGCGCTCCTGGTCGGCGCGATCCTGCACGTCCTCTATGCCGAAGAGGACAAGACGCTCGCCGGTGTGGCCGCTTTCCTGTCCGACCCCAAGCGGCCGATCGAGTCCACCTTGGCGGCAATGATGAAGACCGCCCACCTCGGCGAGGCAGGCGTGCATCCCGTCGTTGCATCAGCCGCCCGGGAGCTTTTGAACAAGTCCGGCAACGAGCGATCCGGCGTGCTGAGCACCGCCATGTCGTTCCTCGGCCTCTATCGTGATCCCGTCGTGGCGGAGGTGACGCGGCGGTGCGACTGGCGGATCGGCGACATCGTCGCCGACGAAGGACCGACGACCCTCTACCTCGTCGTGCCGCCATCGGACATCAATCGCACCAAGCCGCTGATCCGGCTGATCCTCAACCAGATCGGGCGGCGCTTGACCGAGGACCTGCAGGCGAAGGCGGGCCGACGCCGGCTTCTCCTCATGCTGGATGAATTCCCGGCGCTCGGCCGCCTCGACTTTTTCGAGTCCGCGCTGGCGTTCATGGCGGGCTATGGCATCAAGAGTTTCCTGATCGCCCAGTCGCTGAACCAGATCGAGAAGGCCTACGGGCCCAACAACTCGATCCTCGACAACTGCCATGTGCGCGTCAGTTTCGCGACCAACGACGAGCGGACCGCGAAACGGGTCAGCGACGCGCTGGGCACCGCGACCGAGATGAAGGCGATGAAGAACTATGCCGGCAGCCGGTTGTCGCCCTGGCTCGGCCACCTGATGGTCTCCCGCTCGGAAACCGCGCGCCCGCTCCTGACGCCCGGCGAAATCATGCAGCTCCCGCCCGCCGACGAGATCGTCATGGTCTCGGGGCTGCATCCGATCCGCGCGAAGAAAGCACGCTACTACGAGGACGTTCGCTTCCAAGAGCGCATCGCGCCTCCGCCCGTGTTGGCACGGCCGAAAGAGGGACGGCCCGACGACTGGAGCACCCGTCCGCTGCCGCCGCGCCCGCCGTCGCCGGCGGCTCGCGACGGCGAGGAAGCTGACGATGAAGATCCGAAGAATGCGGATCGCCGCAGACAGCCGGAGTTGAGCCAGGACGCCGTCGAAAAGAAGGAGCCGATCGAGAATGAGTTCGCGCTCGACCCGGCCGACGAGCTGGAGGAGGACGCGCCCCGGATCGGCCGGATGAACGACCTAATGCAGGGCATCGCCCGACAGGCTTCGCTCGATCCGGGCGACGACCTCGGCCTGTGAGGCCCGCATGACGGCGCCGAAGAAAAAGGCCCAGGTTTCGGTCTATCTCGACCCGGACGTCATGAAGGCGCTTTCCGCCTACGCGGCGCGGCGCGAGAAATCGATGTCGCTCGTTGCCGAGGCGGCCATCGCATCGTTCTTGTCACCCGATGCCGACGAGCGACGCGAAGCGGCGATCGCCAAGCGCCTCGACCAGCAGGACAGGCGCCTTGCGCGGCTCGAGCGCGACGTCTCGATCGGCGTTGAGACACTGGCCTTGTTCATCCGCTTCTGGCTGAACACTACGCCGCCGCTCCCCGAGCCGGCCGCGAAGGCCGCGCGCGCCCAGGCCGGCGCGCGCTACGACAACTTCATCGCCACGTTGGGGCGGCGCCTTAACGAGGGGCCGAAACTTCGGCAGGAGATTCCGGACGACGTCTCGGAGGACTCCGCCAGCGGCCCCTCCGAGTCGTAATCCCCGCATCAAAATCATTCCGTGATGCGGTGAAAGAAAACGCGTGCTAGAAAGGTCCGCCGCACCCAGCAAGTCTTTTTTCTCTGCTATACGCTCGGCCCCTACGACGACTGAATACTTGTTGAACCGCCCCATTTTCTTCCTTTTCTAATCATCCCCGTCGCCAAACGCATGTCGCGATTGGCCTGTGCCGGGGACGATCGTGGCGGTTGCTCCACTCCATTCCGAGGCCTTCTCACGCGGTGCACGCATGCTGCGCACCGCGCTCGGCCCGGCCATCGCCGCCTTCCTCGAAGACCCGTCGATTGTCGAGGTGATGCTCAACCCCGACGGCCGGCTCTGGATCGATCGGCTGTCGGGCGGCCTGGAGGACACAGGGCGAACAATGTCCGCCGCCGATGGGGAGCGCATCGTCCGCCTGGTCGCGCACCATGTCGGCGCCGAGGTCCATGCAGAGAGGCCGCGAGTCTCCGCCGAACTTCCCGAGACGGGGGAAAGATTCGAGGGGCTGTTGCCCCCTGTCGTCACCGCGCCGGCCTTCGCGATCCGCAAGCCCGCGGTCGCGGTCTTCACGCTCGACGATTACGTCGCCGCCGAAATTATGACGGCCGCGCAGGTGATGCTGCTGCGCAAGGCCGTGGCCTCACGCAAGAACATCCTCGTCGCCGGCGGGACAGGCACCGGCAAGACCACGCTCACCAACGCCCTCCTGGCCGAGATCGCCGGGACCAGCGATCGCGTGGTGCTGATCGAGGACACCCGCGAGCTGCAATGCCGCGCGCCGAACCTCGTGGCGATGCGAACCAAGGATGGGGTCGCCTCGCTCTCCGATCTCGTCCGCTCCTCCCTGCGTCTACGGCCCGACCGTATCCCCATCGGTGAGGTGCGCGGCGCCGAGGCGCTCGATCTCCTGAAAGCTTGGGGCACCGGTCACCCCGGCGGCATCGGCACCATTCACGCCGGGACCGCGCTCGGGGCACTGCGCCGCCTCGAGCAGCTCATCCAGGAAGCGGTCGTCACCGTCCCCAAAGCGCTGCTCGCCGAGACCATCGATCTCGTCGCGGTTCTGCGCGGCCGCGGCGGCGAACGCCGCCTCTCCGAACTCGCTCTCGTCGCCGGTCTCGATCCCGCCACCGGCGATTATCGCGTCCAACCCGCCGAGGCGGGCGGCGATCTCGGAGATCTCTCATGATCCGCGTTCTCGCCACCGCCCGCCGGATGCACCGGCGCGCCCTCGACCTCGTCACCCTCGCCGCTCTCTCGATGGCATTCGCACCGGCGGCTTATGCCTCCGGCTCCTCCATGCCCTGGGAGACGCCGCTCAACTCCATCCTAGAGTCGGTGCAGGGACCCGTCGCCAAGATCATCTCGGTGATCATCATCACGGTGACTGGCCTGACGCTCGCGTTTGGCGACACGTCGGGAGGCTTCCGACGGCTGATCCAGATCGTGTTCGGCCTGTCGATCGCCTTCGCCGCTTCGAGCTTCTTCCTGACCTTCTTCAGCTTCTCGGGCGGGGCTCTGGTCTGATGGCCGCGATCGTCGATCCCGATGTGCCCGGTTTCTTCGCGCCGGTTCACCGCGCTCTCACCGATCCCATCCTGATGGGCGGAGCGCCGCGGACCGTGGCGATCGCCAACGGCACGATCGCGGCGGCGATCGCGCTCGGCCTCCGGCTCTGGATACCCGGCGCTTTGCTCTGGGCGGTAGGGCACGCGGCCGCCGTCTGGGCAGCCAAGCGCGATCCGCTCTTTGTCGACGTCGTCCGTCGGCACCTCCGCTATCCCGCACATCTGGGCGTGTGAGACCGCGATGCTGAACCTCGCCGAATATCGCAGCCGCCCTGCCGGTCTCGCCGACTTCCTGCCTTGGGCCGCCTTGGTCGACAAGGGCGTCGTTCTCAACAAGGACGGTTCGTTCCAGCGCACCGCGCACTTTCGCGGTCCGGACCTCGACAGCGCCACGCCCGCCGAGCTGGTCGCCGTTACGTCGCGTCTGAACAATGCGCTACGCCGTCTCGGCTCCGGCTGGGCGATCTTCGTCGAGGCGCAGCGGATCGCAGCGCAGACCTATCCGCACTCGACCTTCTCCGATCCCGCGTCGGCGCTGGTCGATCTGGAGCGGCAAGACGCCTTCGAGGAAGCGGGCGCCCATTTCGAGAGCCGCTACTTCCTGACTTTCGTATGGCTGCCGCCAGCAGGAGACGCCTCCCGCATCGAGAGCTGGCTCTACGAGGGGCGCGCCCAAAGCGGCGTCGATCCCTGGGAGCTGCTGCGCGGCTTCGTCGATCGCACCAACCGCGTGCTGCAACTGGTCGAGGGCTTCATGCCCGAAGTCGGCTGGCTCGATGACGGCGAGACACTGACCTACCTGCACTCGACCATCTCCACGAGGGCGCAGCGCGTCCGCGTCCCCGAGACGCCGATGCACCTCGACGCGCTGCTCGCCGATGAGCCGCTCGCCGGCGGGCTGGAGCCGAGACTCGGCGCCCATCACCTGCGGACGCTGACCGTCGTCGGCTTCCCGACCGCGACCCACCCCGGCATCCTCGACGAGCTGAACCGGCTGGCCTTCCCGTACCGCTGGTCCACCCGCGCGGTACTGCTCGACAAGACCGAGGCGGTGAAGCTGCTAACCAAGATCCGGCGCCAGTGGTTCGCCAAACGCAAGTCCATCGCCGCCATCGTGAAGGAGGTGATGACCAACGAGGCGTCCACGCTGGTGGACAGCGACGCCGCCAACAAGGCGGCCGACGCCGACATGGCGCTACAGGAGCTGGGCACCGACGACGTCGGCCAGGCCTACGTCACCGCCACGGTCACGGTCTGGGACGAGGACGCCGGCCTCGCTTCCGAGAAGCTTCGCCTCGTCGAGAAGGTCATCCAGGGCCGCGACTTCACCTGCATGCCGGAAGGCGTGAACGCGCTGGAGGCGTGGCTCGGGTCTATTCCCGGCCACGCCTACGCGAACGTCCGGCAACCGCCCGTCTCGACGCTGAACCTTGCGCACATGATCCCGCTCTCGGCTGTCTGGGCGGGGCCGGCGCGCGATGACCACTTCCAAGCCCCGCCGCTGCTGTTCGGCAAGACAGAAGGCTCGACGCCGTTCCGGCTGAGTCTGCACGTCGGCGATGTCGGCCACACGCTGATCGTCGGCCCGACCGGCGCCGGCAAGTCGGTCCTGCTGTCGCTGATGGCGATGCAGTTCCGCCGTTACCGCAACAACCAGATCTTCGCCTTCGACTTCGGCGGATCGATCCGCACCGCCGCGCTCGCCATGGGCGGCGACTGGCATGATCTCGGCGGCTCTCTCTCCGCGGGCTCAGAGCATTCCGTTTCGCTTCAGCCACTAGCGCGCATCGACGACCAGGCCGAGCGCGCCTGGGCCGCGGAGTGGGTGGCGGCGATCCTCGCCAAGGAAGGCGTCACCATCGATCCGGCCGCGAAGGAGCATGTCTGGTCGGCCCTGACGTCACTGGCTTCCTCGCCGGTGGGCGAGCGCACCATCACGGGCCTCGCAGTCCTGCTGCAGTCGACCGCGCTGAAGCAGGCCCTGCAGCCCTATTGCGTGGGCGGTCCCTCCGGCCGGCTATTGGACGCGGAAGCCGAGCAACTCGGCTCAGCGCCAGTGCAAGCGTTCGAGACCGAGGGCCTGATCGGCGCCGGCGCGGCGCCCGCCGTGCTGACTTACCTGTTCCACCGCATCGAGGGCCGCCTCGATGGACGCCCAACCTTACTGATCATTGATGAGGGCTGGCTGGTCCTCGACGATCCGGGTTTCGCGCAGCAATTGCGCGAGTGGTTGAAGACGCTCCGCAAGAAGAACGCGTCCGTCGTCTTCGCCACCCAATCGCTCTCCGACATCAACGGCAGCAACATCGCACCGGCGATCGTCGAAAGCTGCCCGACGCGCATCTTCCTGCCGAACGAACGCGCGATCGAGCCGCAAATCACGGCGATCTACCGCCGCTTCGGCCTCAATGATCGCCAGATCGAGATCCTCGCGCGCGCCACCCCCAAGCGCGACTACTACTGCCAATCACGCCGCGGCAATCGGCTGTTCGAGCTGGGCCTCGGCCCAGTCGCGCTCGCCTTCTGCGCGGCATCGGCCAAGGCTGATCATGCGGCGATCGAACGGCTCACCGCCGAACATGGCCGTGAGGCTTTCACGCCGACCTGGCTCGCCGACCACGAACTTCTGTGGGCCGCCGATCTCATTCCCGACCTGACCAACCTGGAGACGTCATCATGATCAAGCTGCGCCATCTGGCGGCGGCGAGCGCCGTCGTGCTCACTTTGGCCGTCGCTGCACCGCCCGCATCGGCGCAGTGGGTCGTCTACGACCCGACGAACTTCAGCCAGAACGTGCTGACGGCCGCGCGCGAGCTTCAGCAGATCAACAATCAGATCACGATGCTGACCAATCAGGCGACGTCGCTGGTCAACCAGGCGCGCAATCTCGCCAACCTGCCGATGTCGACGCTGACCCAGCTTCAGTCGTCGATCGCTCAGACCCAGTCGCTGCTGAGCCAGGCGCAAAACATCGCCTTCAACGTCCAGCGGGTTGAGCAGGCTTTCTCGACCAGCTACGGCACGGCCGCCAGCACCGGCTCTACCGCAACCATGGTCGCCAACGCCCAGACGCGTTGGCAGAATTCCGTGGCTGCATTCGAGGACAGCCTGAAAGTTCAGGCGGGTGTCGTCGGCAATATCCCCACCAACTCCAGCGCGATGACCTCGCTGGTCACCGCTAGCCAGAGCGCCACCGGCGCACTGCAGGCGGCGCAGGCCGGCAACCAGCTCCTGGCGCTGCAATCGCAGCAACTCTCCGACCTGGTCGCAGTGCTGTCCGCGAAGAGCCGGGCCGACGCGTTGGAGCAGGCGCGCGCCGCTTCCGCCGAGGCGCAGGGCCAGCAGAACTACAAAACCTTCTCGACGCGCACCGGCTACCAGCCCGGCAACGTCACCATGTTCAGCGGCAATTGAGGCGCCGCGGTGCTGGGCAGGTCGGACACCTTCCGCGTCGTCGCGATCATCGCGTTGATCGCCGTCGTGGTCGTGAGCCTGGTCGCTACCCATCGGCGGCCTGCACCGCCGGCTATCGAGACGCCTTCGACCGTCCCGAACCCAGCATCCGATGACCTCTCGGCCGAGCTGCGCCGTTGCAGCGCGCTCGGCCCGCAGGACGCCGAGGACGCGCGCTGTGTGGCGGTCTGGGAGGAGAACCGTCGGCGCTTCTTCGGCAGGCCGGCGCGGCCATTGCCGCCACAAACGCCCCCGGGCGCGGCTGCGCCGGCCACCAATGCTGCGGGAGATGCGCGATGAACAATGTCGGCGTCATCGACACATTCCTCAACACCTTCACGACCTACATCGATTCCGGTTTCGGCCTGATCAAGGGCGAGGTCGGATACCTGTCCTCGACCTTGATCGTGATCGACATCACGCTCGCCGGACTGTTCTGGGCTTGGGGCGCGGACGAGGACATCCTTCAGCGCCTGGTGAAGAAGACCCTCTATATTGGCTTCTTCGCCTTCATCATCACCAACTTCAACAATCTCTCGGCAATCGTCTTCAACAGCTTCGCCGGCATCGGCCTAAAGGCCGGCGGCTCTTCGATCTCGACGGCCGACTTCCTTCGGCCGGGCAAGCTCGCCCAGGTCGGACTCGACGCCGGTCAGCCCCTGCTCGACGCCGCGAGCCAGATGATGGGCTTCACCAGCTTCTTCGCGAACTTCGTTCAGATCGCGGTGCTGATGGTGTCGTGGATCCTGGTGCTGATCGCCTTCTTCATCCTGGCGGTGCAGCTCTTCGTCACGCTGATCGAGTTCAAGCTGACCACATTGGCCGGCTTCATCCTCATTCCCTTCGCGCTCTTCAATAAGACAGCCTTCCTCGCCGAGAAGGTGCTCGGCAATATCGTCGCCTCTGGCGTCAAGGTGATGGTGCTGGCCGTCATCGTCGGCATCGGCACCGGCCTTTTCTCGCAGTTTACCCAGACCTACACCGGCGGACAGCCGACCGTGGAACAAGCGCTCTCCGTCGTGCTGGCCGCACTCGCCATGCTGGGCCTCGGCATCTTCGGCCCGGGAATCGCGACAGGCCTCGTCTCCGGGGCGCCGCAGCTTGGCGCTGGAGCAGCGGTCGGAACCGGACTTGCCGTCGCCGGCACGGCGATGGCCGGCGCTGGCGCGCTGGGACTGGCCGGGAGGGGAGCGATGGCCGCGGCCTCCGGCTCGGCCGCCGCGGTGCGCGGCGGCGCGGCCATGGCAGGCGGGGCATCCTCGGCCTACAGCCTTGCATCGGCCGGTCGATCCGGCGCGTCGGGCCTCGCCGCGGGCCTTGGCGGCGTTGGGCGAGCCGCGGCCGCGAGCGCGGCCGTACCCCTTCGACGCGCCGCCAGCCAGGCCGCGGGTTCGGTGAAGCAGAGCTTCGCGGCCGGCGCCAAATCGAGCTTCGCCGCCACTGGCGGCTCCTCGACCCAGGGCACAGTCGCCGGCAGCCAGAGCGCCGCTACCAGTCCCGCCGGCGCGGGTGCGGCCGATGCCGGACCGCCTGCCTGGGCTCAGCGCATGCGCCGCAATCAGGCCATCCATCACGGCGCGACGGCCGCCGCAAACGCCCTCAGGTCCGGCGACAGCCATGGCGGCGGCCATTCCGTCGATCTCTCGGGAGGAGAATGAGCATGGCGATCTTCCGCCGCGGGTCGGTCCGCTATGGCCGCACACCCGAACCGGAAACCCCTTACCAGCGCGCCGCCCAGGCTTGGGACGAGCGCATCGGCTCGGCCCGCGTGCAGGCGAAAAACTGGCGGCTGATGGCGTTCGGGTCGCTGGCTCTCTCGATGGGACTGGCCGGCGGCCTGGTCTGGCAATCGACCCATGGCAGCATCGTCCCATGGGTGGTGCAGGTCGACAAGCTCGGCCAGGCCCAGGCCGTAGCGCCCGCCGCAGCCGACTACACGCCGAGCGATCCGCAGATCGCCTGGTATCTCGCGCACTTCATCTCGCTGGTTCGCTCGCTGCCGGCCGACCCCATCATCGTGCGGCAGAACTGGCTGGACGCCTACGACTTCACCAGCACCTCCGGGTCCCAGGCGCTGAACGATTATGCGCGCGCTAACGACCCGTTCGCCAAGCTCGGCAAGCAGCAGATCGCCATCGACATCTCCAGCGTGATCCGTGCGTCGCCGTCGAGCTTCCGCGTCGAATGGGTCGAGCACCGCTATCAGGACGGTGCGCTCGCCGACACTTCACGCTGGACCGCGATCCTCACCGTCGCGATCCAGACGCCAACCTCCGCCGACGTGCTCCGCAAGAACCCGCTCGGCATCTACGTCACTGCAATCAACTGGTCGAAGGAGCTGGGACAATGACCCCGCCGATTTCTTTGAAAGCCGGCGGTCCGGCTTCACGCATCTCTGTAAATTCGCAGAGCCGGCAAGGAGGCGGTGCGGCTTTCCGTAAAACCGGCTTTGCTGCTTTGCTGCTTTCCGCCACCGCGCTCGGCGGCTGCGCGCATCCGCTTATCCCGCCGGACATCAACTACGACAGCGCGGTGCCGGCGAAGCTCACCGCCGACCCGCCGGCGCCGATCAAGATCGTGGAATTGCCCAAGCCCTTGCCGCTGCCCGGGCAGTTGAAACCGCTCGATGGTGGAAAGCCCGCGCCCGAGGCCACCGACCCGGCTATCCGCATCAACCAAGCCAATGCGGCGGCGCGCGTGCAGCCGATGCGCAACGGCTTCATCAACGCGGTGCAGGTCTATCCCTATTCGGCAGGCGCGCTCTATCAGGCCTACACCGCTCCGGGAGAGATCACCGACATCGCCTTGCAGGAGGGCGAGCAGCTCGCAGGGACGGGTCCGGTTGCCGCCGGCGACACCGTGCGTTGGATCATCGGCGACGCCGAGAGCGGCGCGGGTCCGAGTAAGAAGGTCCATATTCTGGTCAAGCCGACCCGGCCCGAGCTCGTGACGAACCTGGTCATCAACACTGATCGGAGGACCTACTTCCTCGAGCTGCGCTCGACGGAGAAGACCTACATGGCGTCGGTCTCCTGGCAGTATCCGGAAGACCAGCTCATCGCGCTGCGACAGCAGAACCAGACCGCCGAGGCGGCCGTGCCGATCGCCACCGGGGTCGATCTCGCCGCGATCAACTTCCGCTACGCGATCCAGGGCGACACGCCGGCGTGGCGGCCGCTGCGCGCGTTCGATGACGGACAGAAGGTCTTTATCGAATTCCCATCCGGCATCCGCCAGGGCGAGATGCCGCCGCTCTTCGTCATCGGCCCGGCCGGAGGCCCGGAGCTGGTGAACTACCGCGCCCGCGGCAACTACTACATCGTCGATCGCCTGTTCGCGGCGGCCGAGCTGCGCCTCGGTGACAAGGACAGCGAGCGTCGCGTCCGTATCGTCCGCACCGACGGAAGGCCGCGGTCATGACGGACCGACCGGAAGAACAACCGGCCGCTCCGACGCCCGTGGCCTCGCCCAACCTGCGGCTGCGAGGCGAGCGGCCGCGCGTCACCCGCCTCTCGCGCAAGGTGCTGATCACTCTTGGCGCGGTGTCCGCGCTCGCCGTCGCCGGCGCGCTCGGCTACGCGCTCCAGACCCGCAACAAGGGGCAGGCCGGACAGGAGTTGCTTAGCACCCAGAATAGGCCCTCGGTCGAGGGCCTGGCTGGGCTGCCGAAGGATTACACCGGCCTGCCGCGGCAGGCGCCGCCGCCGCTCGGGCCGCCATTGCCCGGCGATCTCGGCAAGCCGATCCTCAATGCGGGCGCCGCGCCGAACACCGCCGTTCCGGCGACGACGCCCGATCCCGCAGCCCAGCGGCTGGCGCAGGAGACCGAAGCCGCGCGGGTCAGCCGCCTCTTCGCCCAGACCAATCAGCAGCCGCAGCCGGTCAGTCTCAGTGCGTCGTCCGCGGCGGCAGGGACCACGACGGGTCCGACGCCCACGCCCCCCGTCGATGCCGGCTCTGCGCAGAACATGCAGGACCGCAAGACCGCATTCCTCAATGCTTCGACCGACAAGCGGACGGTGAGCGCTGACCGCATCGAAGCCAAGGCGTCCCCCTACGTGGTGCAGGCCGGCACGCTAATTCCGGCCGCGCTCATCACTGGCATCCGCTCCGATCTTCCCGGCCAGATCACCGCCCAGGTGACCGAGGCGGTCTACGACAGCCCGACCGGCCGATACCTGCTGATCCCCCAGGGCGCGAAGCTGATCGGCCAATACGATAGCTCCGTCGCCTTCGGCCAATCGCGCCTGTTGCTCGTCTGGACGCGGCTGATCATGCCGGATGGGACTTCCATTGTCCTTGAACGCCAACCGGGCGCCGACACGGGCGGCTATGCCGGACTCGAAGACGAGGTCGATAATCATTGGGGCAAGCTGTTCCAGGCCGCCGTGCTCTCGACGCTGCTCAGCGTCGGCGCCGAAGCCGGCACGAGCCAGAACGAGAACGACCTCGTCCAAGCGATCCGCTCCGGCGCGTCCAACTCGGTTAGCCAGACGGGCCAGCAGATCGTCCAACGTGAGCTCAACATTCAGCCGGCCTTGACCATCCGGCCAGGGTTTCCGGTTCGCGTCGTCGTCACGCGCGATTTGATACTGGCGCCCTACGGACAGGGAGAGAAACCATGACCAAGCTCAAGCTCGGGGCGCCCACCGATGACAAGCCTGTGAAGGTCAGCATCGAGTTGCCCGCAGCGGTGCACCGCGATCTGGTGGCTTATGCTGAGATTCTCGGGCGCACGAGCGGACAGCCCATCGCCGAGCCCGCCAAACTCATTGTGCCGATGATCGAGCGCTTCATGGCCACCGATCGGGCGTTTGCAAAGGCTCGAAAGCGGCCCGCCTCGTAGGACCGCCATAGTCTCGACCCACGAACGGCTCACGCAGCTCCTTTACGGCGCGATCATCACCGCCTGCGAGTCCTCGAGCGTCCATCCTTCGTAGCCGCGCGCCCAGAACAATACCATGGCGCGCTCCAGCGCCGCTTGGCGGTCGAAACTCGCCGGCCTGCCTCTCTCGGCCACAATCCCTCTTTCTGTATCTTGAACTACAAAATTCGTTGACGTGCGGAAATCGACCTCCTACCATTTTTGTAGCCTATCCTACATTAAACGGCAACCCGTCGGATGAGGCGACGGCGGCGCCTCAATACTGGACCGACAAGGAGGTTCCGCATGCCGACGCCGCACGACGTCACTTTGCCTCAGGTGGAAGTCCTGGGCTCGACGATGGCCTACCGGGAGGGCGGCGATCCTAAGGCCCCGGTGGTGCTCTTTCTGCACGGCAATCCGACCTCGTCCTACATCTGGCGCAACGTGATCCCGCACGTGGCGACGGTGGCCCATTGCATCGCGCCGGACTTGATCGGCTTTGGTCAATCGGGAAAGCCGGACATCGACTACAGCGTGGCCGACCACGAGCGCTATCTCGATGCGTTCCTGCAGCGAGCTGGGATCGAGACCGCGTTCGTCGTCGCCCAGGACTGGGGAACCGCTCTGGCGTTTCTTCTTGCCGCGCGTCGGCCTCAGTTTATGCGAGGGCTGGCGTTCATGGAGTTCGCCAAGCCAGTCCTTTCCTGGGACGATTTCGTGCGCGGCGCCTCCGACATCTTCCGGAAGTTCAGGACTCCGGGCGTCGGCGAGGAGATGATCCTTCAGCAAAACGTCTTCGTGGAACAGGTCCTGCCCAATATGATGGTGCGCAAGCTGACCGATGAGGAGATGGCGGTCTACCGGGCGCCATTTCCGACGCCGCAGTCGCGCAAGCCGGTGTGGCGCTTCCCCAACGAGATCCCGATCGAAGGGCATCCTGCAGACGTGCACGATCGGCTCACCCGGGCTCACGAGATCCTGGACCAGTCGACCTATCCCAAGCTGCTGTTCGCCGGCAACCCGGGGGCGATCGTCTCGCCGGCGAGGGCTGAGGCTGTGGCCAAGGCACTCAAGAATTGCCGGCTCGTGCAGCTCAGCTCTGGCTTGCACCATTTGCAGGAAGACCATCCCGACGCGATCGGCACCAACATCAAGGAATGGCTAATCGAGGTCGGCATCGCGTCCTTGCCAAGACAGTCTTTGGCGCTTTGAGGACTCGAGCGGGGCCAGGATCGCCGGCGCGTTCTTCATGGACGAGATTGAGCAGTTGATTGCGGACCGGCTAGCCTCCAGCCGGCCCCTGAAAATCGAAGGCATCACGATCTTCGAAGCGGAGTGAGATTTCGCGCCCTGGCCGTCATGCCATCCTGCAGACGGGCGCTCCGGAAGCGCACGTCCTTTGCGCATCAGAGAATGATCCAAGTCACGCTTTTTCCAGAGGTACCGGAGCGCGCTCGCCTTTGGGATTTATCGCCAGCGGCAATATCGCCACCAGCGCGGAGACGGCAGCCAGCGCGAAGGGCCCGGCGTTCGAGGTACCAGCAACAAGTCCTCCCAATGGACCGCCGACAGCAACGCCCAAGTCCCACGCCGACGTCACGGCACCCACGGCTGCGGTGCGCTCTTGGGGTTTTGCAGCCTCCGTTACGAGGCTCGTCACGCTCGGAATCAGCAGGGACAGTCCCGAACCTGCTACAGCCGTCGAGGCGAAAGCGAGCCACTCCACATGGACCACAGAGAGTCCAGCAAGACCGACGGCCTCAACGAGGAAGGCTGATACGAGGACACGCCTGCCGCCAAATCGGGCGGCATATCCGCTGCCCAGAAAGCGCGTGATCATGAAGGCAACGCCGAAGACGGTCAGCGCGAAGTTCTGGCCTGGAAAGCCGAGAGCCGCGAAGCGCGGCACAAGGAACGCCGCGATGACGCCATAACCAACGCTGCAGAACACGCCTGACGCGCCAGGCACCCACGCCGCTCTCGGGAACAATGAGCGACGGACATTGCATTGAGCGAATGACCCACGATCCTCTGGCCGTGTCGATGCAGCCAACACCAACGCGACGATCGGGATGATGCTTGAGGCAATCCAGACACTGCGATACGTGCCGAGCGACAGAATCGCTGTTCCGAGCATCGGCCCGCTGGCCAGCCCCATCCACATCGCCAGGCCGAAATGTCCCGCGACCTTCCCCCGCTGCGATTGCTCGGTGTGCGCCAGGATCCAGCCGACGGACCCAGTGAAAAGTGCGCCTTCGCCGGCGCCGAGGAAGAGACGAGCCAGGACCAGGACGGGCAGATTCGTCGCCACGATGTGTCCGATGCCGCCGATCAGGCCGAGAATGGCTCCGGCAATCGCCACGCGACGTCCGCCACTTTGATCGGCAAACCGTCCCGATATCGGTCGTGAGAACATAGTGGCCAGCGAGCCAATCGTGACCGCCAAGCCGGCGGTGATTGCATCGGCCCCGAAGCGCTCGTGGGCATAGGCGGGCATCACTTGGATTGTCATGCCGATCGCGCAGAACCCGAGAAAGGTCGCCGACCAGAGCCGCCGGTAAGGGACGGCAGCGCCACTCTCAGATGATCGATCCGCCTCAGCTCGCAAATCGCCGATCTCGCATATTGGTCGGTGACATCTTACGATTTTACTTCTATGACTCAATTGAGTTATAGTTTGGTAGATTATGCTGAACGCGCATGAACACACGTGACCTGGAAGCCTTTCTCGCGGTCGTGGAGACCGGCTCCATCGTCGGAGCCTCGGCGCGTCTTCACCTGACACAGCCCGGTGTGAGCCGTCGCATTCAGAGCCTGGAAGAGCAGCTCGGCGTCGCCTTGCTCGACAGGCAATCAAAGCCGCTCAAGCCGACTGCCGCCGGCCGAGAAACCTACGAGCACGGGCGGCGGATGTTGCGTCTGTTCGACGATCTCAAGACGGGATTGTCGCCCGACGGAGCAATCGCCGGAGAATTTCGGCTCGGGATTTCGCCTTACCTGTCGGAGATCGGCGTAACGACGCTAGCCGATAGGCTCCGCGACGGCTTTCCCGATCTCACGCTGCGCATCACGATCGGCTGGCCAGAGCAGTTGCTCGAGCAGCTGCGGCGCAGCGAGATCGACGTCGCCGCGTTTTGCCTGCCCGATGGATTGAATCCACCGACCGAGATCGAGGCGGACGCCCTGGACGTCCAGCCGGTACGGGTCGTGGTTCCTGCCTCGCTTGATTTGCCGGCCCGGGCAAAGCTGAAGGATCTCGCTCCCCTTTCCTGGATCATCAATCAGGACGGCTGCGGTTTTAGAAGCGCGATCCAGCGGCGGTTTGAGCAGGCCAATCTGCCGCTCCGCATAGGCATTGAAGCGCTTAGCACGGACCTTCGCCTATCGCTCGTCGCGGGCGGGCTGGGAATCACGCTCGCCACACAAGCCGCAATCGATGCCAGTCCGCTGCGCGGCGCCCTTCGAACTGTTGCCGTGCAGGACTTCGAGCCCAGAGTCAGGGCCTGGATCGTCCGCCGCCCGCCGGCGGGCAGACTCGTGCGACCGATCGAGTGCCTCAAGAACGCGCTCAGGTTCGCGCTTGATCACAAAAGGCCTCGTTCAAATCGGCGTTGACGCCATCCGCCTGGCATGGGCCGAATGAATTTGCGCATTGCCTTTCTCTCGTGCTCCCTGCTCAATCCGCCGCGGGGAGGCCGGGCAGTTCTGGATAGCGTTCGCGCAACATATCGAGGAAGGGCCGAAGCGACGGATTCTGGTTGCTCTGTCGCCAATAGGCCCTAAAGCCCAAGCGCGTCGGCCTGTCGTTGTCGTGCACGCCTCGGAATGTGACGCCGGGGTACGCCGCGCCTGTCGCGCCCTCAAGAGCAAGCACGATCCCCCAGCCTGCACCCACGAGGGTTAGAAGGCGATCCGCCGACACGTCATGGCGCAAGAGGGGGCACGGGTTTTGATCCCCCAACTTGCTCAACAGGAGCTGCAAAAACTCGGGCCCAGGGCCCCGCTGAGGCAGGAGCAGCGGCTCCCCCCGCAGATCCTCCCAATGAACATTATCTTGTCCGGCGAGCGCGTGTTCCCCCGGCAGAGCGACGACAACACGCTCGCTCCAGACCGAAAGCGACTTACCGGCCCACCGATGGTTGCCCTCAACAACAAACGCGATGTCGAGCGCTGAACTCCCCAGGTCGGAGATCAGATGGTCGCTCGATCCATCGATGAGATGGATCTGCACATCGGGAAAGCGTCGGCGGTGCTCGATGAGTGAAGCTCGAAGATTCCCCGCCGAAAGGGAAGCATGCACTCCGATCGCCAACTTTCCGCTCTCACCTCTGCTGCGAATTTTAAACCGCTCGGTGATCGCCTCCGTCTCCTCGACGATCCGCCGAGCGGCCTCAAGAAATTCCTGACCCTCTCGCGTCGGCCGCGTCCCTCCATTCGTCCTCTCGAACAGCGCAGCGCCGAGTTGATATTCGAGATCGCGCAAGCCACGGCTAAGCGTCGATTGTCTAACATGGAGGGTATCGGCCGCCTGGCGAAGGCTTCGATGCTGGGCCGCGACAATCGCCCATCGAAGATCGCGCAGCTCGAGATTCATCCTCCAGCCCCCGAATCGAGCGCAAGCTGCAAGCGCGCACCGCTGATTGGCCTCTCACGCCGAGCGAGACAGGGGAGACGGTCGCGGACGAGCGGCGTTCCGCGACCTGTCCGATGGATAGGCTCACGGCCCATCGATATCCACCAGGTCTGCCGGTACGGGCCGATTCCGATCAGGACTCAGCCTGGCCGCCCGCCGAGACGAGCGCCGCGTCACTGCCCAGAAGACCAGGGCAACCACGTTGATGGCCGCGCCAAGGCCACAAACACCCGCCCAACCCGCTTCGGCGTAGGTGAGGGTCGAGGCTATGCCGCCCGCGGCGCTCCCGATCGAGTAGAACACCATGTAGCCGGCGACGAGACGGCTGCGCGCCTCTGGTCGGACCGCGAAGATCAAGCTCTGGCTGGTGACGTGCACGGCTTGCACGGCGAGGTCGAGCATGACCACGCCAGCGGCCAGCGCCCAGAGCGAAACGCCCATGAGTCCGATCGGCACCCAGGCCGCTAGCATGAGCAGCAGCGAAAACCCGGTCGTCCAATGACTGAATCCGCGGTCGGCCCAGTGACCAGCCCGTCCGGCGGCCAGCGCTCCAGCTAAGCCCGCCAGACCGAACACTCCAATCGCGGAGTGCGAGAGGGACAGGGGCGGCGCGCCCAAAGGCAGCGCCAGCGGCGTCCACAGAACATTGAAGCTCGCGAATATGAGCAAGGCGAGCACCGCCCGCGTGCGCAGGATCGGCTCCTCCCGGAACAGCGCTACCATGGAGATGATCAGCGCCGGATAAGACGGAGCTGCGGTCGACTTCTGACGAGACGGCAGCGTTCGCAGAAGGAGACCGGACAGAACCAGCATGAGGCTCGCCGAACAGAGATAGACGGAGCGCCACCCGCCGAGATCGGCCAGCACGCCCGATATGAAGCGGGCCAGCAGGATCCCGGTGACCACGCCGCTTGTCACGGACCCCACGACGCGTCCGCGCTCGGCCGGAGCGGCCAACGTCGCGGCAAACGCGACCAGCACCTGCACCACCACGGCAAGCAGACCTACCACAGCCATGCCGGCTAGCAGGACGATGCTCGAGCGCGCCAACCCCACCACGATGAGCGCCACGGCTGATAGCGCGACCTGGCCGACGATCAAGGCGCGCGGAGCGAGCAGGTCCCCGAGGGGCACGATGAAGATCAGGCCCAGCGCATAGCCGATCTGTGTCACCGTCACGACCATGCCGATGGCTGCCGGACTGACGGAGAACGCGCGTGCCATCGTGTCGAGCAATGGCTGGGCAGCGTAGATATTGCCGACGCTTAGACCACAGGCGAGCGCGAACAACACCACCATTCGCAGGGACATGCCCGGGCTAACCGTCGCTGCGAGTGGCACAGCCTCGGACGGCGCCTGGTCCAGCTCACTGAGAACGGTCGCTTCGGCTGCGCGCGCTTCGGACATGCCTGCTCCAGGTCATCTAGTTGCCAAGTGAAACCAAATCGCCGAGAGGCCCGCAGAAAACGGCCCGTCCGTCGCTCCGATCGGGATGGGTTACAGAGAAGCGGCGAAGCGACGGATATGGTTCGCGATCACGTCGCCCTGGTCCTCAAGCGCGAAGTGGCCCGTATCGAGGATATTGAAATCGATCTGCTTTAGGTCATCCCGGTACGGGTAAGCCCCAGTGTCAGGGAAGATGATGTCATTCTTGCCCCAGACGACGAGGGTCGGCGGCTGGTGCTTTTGGAAATATGCGTGCCACTCAGGGTATCGATCGAGGTTGGTGCGATAGTCGTAAAGGAGATCGAGCATGATCTCCTTTGCATCCGGACGCGCCAGCAGCGCCTCCTGGATAATCCAGCTATCAGGGCTGACCCGCGCGGCGTCGGCAACCCCGTGCGTGTAGTTCCAGGCGAGCGCATCGCTCGACATGGCAGCGTCTCGGATGATCTGGAAATTCTCAGGCGAGGGGTCCTTCCAGAGTGCGCGCGCTGGCGCCCAAAAGCTGTCGGGAAGTCCCTCCACGTACGCGTTCGCGTTCTGCACGATGAGGAAAGAGACCCTGTCGGGGCGGCGGCTCGCGAGCCGAAAGCCGACTGGCCCGCCGAAGTCCTGCATGTAGAGGGCGTACCGGCCGAGGCCGATGTGATCTGCGAACTTCTCGACGACGTCTGCCAAGTGATCGAAGGTGTAGCCGAAGGTCCGGCGCGGCGGCGCTTCACTGTAACCGAAACCGGGATAGTCGGGCGCAATAAGATGGAACGTATCACTCAACCGTTCGATCAGCTCGCGGAACATGAATGACGACGCCGGAAAGCCGTGGAGCAGCAGGAGCGCCGGGTTCTTCGGGTCGCCAGCCTCCCGGTAGAAGATTTTGAGCCCGTCGATTTCTGTCGTCCGATAATGCGTCACCAGAGCCTCCATCGTGGCCAGACGCCGAAATGGCGGGCCTAAGTGGTTTCAGATTGAAACCGCCGAATTCATAACCCATTGCGGTTTCAATCTGCAACCTCTATTTCATGGGGCCGTATGTCGCGGTTCGCTCGCGCCGTTGAGGCGAGGAAGGTATTGTCCAATGGGAAAGAGGACGAGTCATAAGGAGGCCACATGTCCCGTGGCGCGACCGCTGGACGCGATCGGGGACTGGTGGTCGCTCCTAATCATCCGCGATGCCTTTGATGGGCTGCGGCGGTTTGGAGAATTTCAGAAGAACCTCGGGCTCGCCAAGAACATCCTATCGGCGCGCCTCCATAATCTGGTCAAGCACGGGATCATGGATCTGGCCCCTGCCGCAGACGGCAGTCCGTACCAGGAATACGTGCTGACAACGAAGGGCCGCGGCTTGTTTCCCCTCCTCGTCGCTCTCAGGCAGTGGGGCGAGGCGTTCTGCTTCTCTCCCGACGAGGCACACGTGCTTCTCGTCGACAAAAAAACAGGATTACCGGTGCGCGGTCTAGAATTGCGCTCGCAGGATGGGCGCGTGCTCGCCCCCGAAGATACCATCGTGCGGCACCCAACCGCGACTCGTCGTGCCGGCACATCCCCAGAAACCTAGAACGAAGGCCACGTATGCAGTTTATCTCCGAGACCCATCGGGAATAAACTCTGCACCAATGTGCATTCGCGACGTCTTCCAGACACGGCGATGCTCGGGCGGAAAATTGCTCTCAGCAGCCTTGGCTGTGAAACGGCGTGGAAAATTGACCCCAATCCGGGGTCAAACTTGGGCGCGGTCCAGCGACCTCAGGAGGCTGGAGGCGAAGACGCCAGGACGCAGGATGGTCCAGGCCACGCCCAGCGACTGCAGGTGCTGTTCGCTGTACCCACCCTCGCGGCATTATCTGGTCTCGTCACCGAGATCGAGCATCATGTGGTCCAACGGCAATTCGTGCCGGCGCAGTTGCCAGGTCTTGTCCGGGTTCTGCACCTTATAGTGATCGAACACATAAGGGATGCCCTCACCGGCCAGCAGCTTCGACGAGGTTGTCACTTCAAAATGCAGATGCGGAACCGGCGGGTCGCCGGAGCAGCCGATCTGCGCCAAAGCCTGGCCGCGCTTCACGTGGTCGCCCGTCTTCACCAGAACGCTGCCCTGATGCAGATGGAAGTACCAGGCGTAATGACCGCCGCCGAGGTCTAGCACGATATGGTTGCCGCCGACCGTGTCCATGGTGATCGGCACCGCCGGGTGGAACGTCGCCACCGGGCCGGGCACGTTGTCCGGCTGGCCGTCCTTCGCCTCCACCACGACGGCATCGGCGACCGCATAAACGGGTTGGCCGAAATCGTAATAGGAGTGCAGATCGTGCGGGTCGCCCGCGATGAAGTTGCCATCCTTGTGCAGGAACCAGTCGATGGCGTAGCGCCGCGAAATCACCGCATTACCATCGATCGCGAGCACGCCCCGGCGATGATGATTGTCGGCATCGTTGCTCGGACCATCGGACGCGTTCCATCCAATCCCGTGGACCGGCGGGCTCAGCACCTGAAGCTTCGTGGTGTAGGTGCCGATAACGGCGCCTTCGATCTCGTTGTCCGGGGTCACCACGTGATGGCTCAGCCGATCGGGGATGTGCGCGTCCTTGGGGAAGCTGAGCCACATGAAGGCAACGACCGTGCCGCCGGCGGCGATCACATGCGGGCCGGGAGGGGTGCTGCCCATGGGCTGCAGCAGCGCATCCAGCTGATTGCCCTCCAGGCTCGTGACCGGCTTTCCGCTATCGGCGTCCAGCACCTCGACGCGGCTGAGCGTAATCGGGTTGTTGGACAAATTCGTCAGGTGCAGCTCATAGGCGAGATAGCTCTCCCCCTTGCTGGGAAATGCCGTCGGCGCATACGGCACGCGAGCCACCAGCTGCAAAGGGAAGGGATTGCGCGACGGCGGCGCCGGATCGGCGGCGTGGGCCGTGGCTGTCCAAGCCACGGGCAACAGGCACAAACTGATCAGAGCACTGACATACTTCATCTTTGACCCTCTATCTCGTCTCTCCCGTGGCGCGGACTGCGCATGGACCGCGTCGTCTGTTTTGGCGCCAGGACCGCGTGTTCCACTCGTGCAGCAAGTCTTGGGCCAGTGATCACTTTCAGCAATTTCAGGACTATGGGCAGAAGTCTTTGCTGCGAAGGTGTTCGTATCCGTACAGGTGACCGGACACCTGTACGGATACGAACAGGTCCGTACACCCGTTCAGTATTAGCTGCTGAAACAACTGAAGCTGTCACTCGGCGCGAACCCGTCTGGCCGAGGAGGGCGATCACGGTCGCATTCCTCTCGAACAACTCCTCGGACAAGTTTCCATAATCGTTTCTGCAGCTTCCAGTCGCCGGCAGTGTTGGCAGCGAAGTTGACACCCGATCTCGCCTACCGCTTTTTCGTCACGCGAGGCGACACCGGACCGAGCAGTCGATCCCATGCCGCCATCGCGCCGGCGATCCCCGCCAGCAAGGCCTTGCGCGAAGTTCCATCGCGAGCCCTTAGCGGCAAGCCTTGAAAGAATGTCGTATACAAGGAAACGAGCGGTTCCAGATCGATACCCTCCGGCACATCTCCTTCAGCGACCCCGCGTTTAAGACGCTTGCGGATCAGGGGGGACACCTGAACCCGGTAGCTGCTCATGTGATCTTGGACCGATTTGCTTGCCGGTGCGCAATTGACCGCGCCCAAAGCGACGAGGCATCCCCGCGGCGTGTTTGAGCCATGAAAGAGATCGACTGCTTCGCGGAGCATGGCCTCGACGCCCTCGCGCGCAGTCGGCTGCGCCTCCAACGCCTGGATCGGCCGACTGCCGACGGTCCTGACATAGAGGTCCACGGCCTCGAAGAACAGCCGCTCTTTTGATCCAAAGGCCGCGTAGAAGCTCGGGGGGTTGATGACCCCCATCGCCGTCTGGAGGTCATCCAGGCTGGCGCCTTCATAACCTCTCTCCCAGAAAACCGTCATGGCGACCTGAAGCGCCGCATCCCGGTCGAATGCCCGCGGTCGTCCCCGTTTCGACACTGCTTCACCTTTCTGTAGGTTGGACTACAAAAGTCTTGACGTCACCTTTCCGCACGAATTTATATAGGGCAACCTACAAAATTGCAATTTGCTCTCACGCCAGACCTCTAATCAAGAAAGCAGCCAGATGACTCAGCCACTTATCCTCGTAACGGGCGCCACAGGAACGATTGGGAGCCAGGTCGTCGAACAGCTGCTGGCGCGCGGATGCGCCGTCCGTGTCCTGACCCGCGATGCCGCCAAGGCCGCTCGGCTGGGCGAGAAAGTAGAAGTTGTGTTGGGTGAGTTGGGGCGTCAGGAGACGCTCGATCCCGCCTTTTCAGGCGTCGTGTCGGCGTTCGTCCTGTCGTCGAACCAGGGTGGCCCAAACGCCGCTTGGGAATCCAACGCATTCCAGGCGGCGAAGCGCGCCGGCGTCCGCCACATCGTCAAGCTCTCCGGCCGCGGCACAGACAGCTACAACGCCGGAAGTTTGCTTGGTGTGCAACAGCTGCAAAGCGAGACGGAGCTTCGCGCCCTCGGCGTTCGCTGGACTATTCTTCGCCCGGGCTTTTTCGCCTCGAATTTCCTGAACGACTTTCCGGTCGCCAAGCTGGGCGGCCTGAGCCTGCCTGCTGGCGACGGCAAGGACTGCCCGATCGATCCGCGCGACGTCGGCGCAGCGGCGGCGGAGGTCCTCATGACGCCAGGCCACGACGGCAAGACCTACGAACTCACCGGGCCCGATCTTCTGAGCTACGGCGAAATGGTGGGTGAGATCTCCCGTGCCGTCGGCCAGCCGCTCCACTATGCCGACGTGCCGCCCCCCGATTTCCGAGCCACCATGGTGAGCTTTGGCGCCCCCGAGCCAGTGGCGGACGCGCTCGTGCAGTATTTCACGGCCGTGAAGGCAGGAAGCCTGACGGTCGCGCCTGACTTCGCGAAGCTCATGGGCCGACCGTCGCGCTCGTTCTCGGACTTCGTCAAAGATAATGCCGCGGCATTTCGAGCGCAGTTGCCTGTTGCTGTCTGATGAGGTCGGCCCCCTTCAGTCCAGTGCTAGCAACCCTTTAGGTCTGACAAATGCCCTTCACTATCTACGACGCCTGTGTCCCAATCTTCGACCGGATGCTGTCCAACCTGTCGAAGATTCTTGTGAAGGCGGAGGCCTACGCATCGCAGAGTGGGCTTGATTTGAAAGTCCTGCTCCAGTCCCGCCTCTATGCGGATATGTTTCCCCTGGTGCGCCAGGTGCAAATCGCGTGCGATCATGCAAAAGGCGCCACGGCACGGCTTGCTGGTATTGAGCCACCACGGTTCGCCGACAATGAAACGACGTTCGGTGAGCTTCGTGGGCGTATCGATCGGACGTTAGCCTTCGTCGCCGGCGCCTCCGCTACCGCGATCCAGCAATCGGCCGCTCGTCCGATCGTCCTCAAACTCGGCGGCAACGAACTGGAATTCACGGGGAAGGAATACCTGCTCAGCTTCGCCCTGCCGAACTTCTTTTTCCACGTCACCACTGCCTACGACATCTTGCGGCATTCCGGAGTCGACATTGGCAAGCGCGACTATCTAGGCTGAGCTGAGTGGACCTCAAATCAAGGGCGCAGCGACCGCGGAACAAGGAAATTGGGATGAGCTTGCATGTGCCGACTTCGGCAGCCCTCGTGCTGATCGACCTGCAGCAAGCGGTCGATCACCCGAGCTGGGGTCCGCGCAACAATCCGGGCGCGGAGAAAAACGCAGCGTTGCTGCTGGATCGGTGGCGCAAGACTGGACGCCCGATCTATCACGTGCGGCACGACTCGACCGAGCCGAACTCGACCTTTCGTCCGGGTCAACCCGGCAATCAGTTCAAGCCGGAAGTCGTGCCGCTGCCGAACGAAATGCTGATCGTCAAGCGTAGGAACAGTGCTTTCATCGGCACCGATCTCGAGGCGCGCTTGCGCAAAGCGGCCCACGCGCCGCTCATCGTTATCGGCGTCAGCACCAGCAATTCGGTCGAGGCAACCGTGCGGATGGCTGGCAACCTCGACTTCCCGACCTTACTGGTGGAGGATGCGACCTTCACCTTCCAGCGCACCGACTGGAGCGGGCGCTTGCGTTCGGCGCAGGAGGTTCATGACCTGTCGCTCGCCAACCTCCACGGCGAGTACTGCACTGTGGTGACGACGGCTCAAGTGCTCGACGCTACATAAGGTCGTTGCCAGACCGGGGGCGATCGGACGCCCGGCGCGTCCTGTTTCACGCTCTACGATGCTAGAGGCAACGGCAATCGAACCGGGCGGATCGTCGTTGCCCGATATCGGGAACCTGCGCCCGATAGGAGCAGACCGACGTGCGGCCAGCCAAGCTTCCACTCCGCCGAGATCCCACACGACGCATCTCGGGAGCGTGAACCGCTGGTGAAACTCACCGCGCCGTTCCTTCTTTCAACAGTACGGTCGGGCGGCACGATTTCGCTGGGACGAAAATCGGATCGTCCATGTCGCTGACCCGTCAGCTGAGCCTCCGCCACCGCGAGATTTCAGGCTTTTAGCGGAGCGGCAGCTCCAAAATCCCCGTGCCGTCCGGCGCCGTCTGCAAATCTCGCAACGCCTGCCGCGCCTTCGGCTTTGAAGACGCCAGTGCAGTTGTGCCACTCCTTCTCGAGCGCCGCGCGCTCGGGCAGCCCATATTGGAGATTCACGGAACGTCGATCGGCGCGCAAAGAGAGCTTCGGGAAGGCCGCGATCACACGAGCCATCTCTTCGGCGGCCTGACGCGCCTCGCCGTTCGGAACGACTGTCTCGCAGAGGCCGATGCGCAGGCACTCATCAGCGTCGACCCTGCGGCCCGTCATGATGAGCTCGAGGGCGCGACCTTCACCCACCAGGCGGGGTAACCGCACGGTACCGCCATCGGTAAGCGGCACACCCCAGCGTCGATTGTAGACACCCATGTAGGCGCCCTCGGCCATAATGCGGCAGTCGGCCCAGAGGGCGAGCTCCATTCCGCCGGCCACAGCAGGGCCCTCGATTGCTGCGATGACCGGCTTGCTGAGCCTGAGCCGTGTCGGCCCCATCGGTCCGCGCGGGACGGCACCGTCGCCGGTGGGGAATTCCAACGACCTATGCGTGGCCCTGTTCTCGGGGGTGGCGATGCCGCGACTTGCAAGGCTTTTCAGATCGGCGCCGGCGCAGAAGGCTCCGCCTTCTCCCCAAAAGACGGCGACGTCTGCGGCATCGTCGGCGTCGAAGGCCAGGAAGGCTTCATAGAGCGCGTCGGCGTGATCGGGATCGACGGCGTTGCGCACCTCGGGGCGCGACTGAATGACCGTTAGTACACGATCGTTGCGCTCGACGCGGACGGGCATGAGGATCTCCTACATTTTGAGCCTTGGTGCGACTTGCCAAAAAGGCGGCGATTGCCTTCGCTCGGCGAACTGGGACGATGAGGGCCGCCAGCGTCGGCGCTTTCACGATGGCCTCAATTTAGCTCTGAGGCGAAGGCGAGGGCGTCTTCGAGCCGGTCGTTGCCCCAGAACATTTCGGTACCGACGAAGAAGGTCGGGGCACCGAATATACCTCGCGCGCGGGCTTGATCCGTTTGGTCGCGCAAGCGCGCCTTGATCGGCTCGGACTGGGCTTCTTGGAGAATCTCGGCGCTCGGTAGCCCCAAGCCCGACAGTATGGGCGCAATTTGCTCGGGGTGATTGATGTCCTGGTCGAGCACGAAGTTGAGCTCCATCACCTTGCGGCTGAAGGCGGCGACCCATGGCTGCTCGGCGCCCAGCAATACGATCCGCAAGGGCAAGACGGCGAGCCGCGGAAAAACGCTTGGCTGGACCCAGGGCGCGAGTCCGTACTTTCGGCAAAGGCGGGCCATGTCGCGCTGCATGTAGGCGCCTTTCTCCTTCTGCAGGACGAAGGGCGAATTCTCCATGCCGAGCGCTCGAAAAATCGGCCCGAGCAGAAATGGCTTCCACACGATCCGGACGCATGCCCTCAGGGCCTCGACTTCGATCCGCATGACGCTGAGGTAGCTGTAGGTGCTCCCGAATTCGAACCAAAGCTCGATTTCAGGTGATGCGGACAGGGGCGTTGAACTGGTCATAGGCCGGTGCCTCTCGCTCTTGCGGTTGCGCGCGCCAGTCGACGCAGATGGTGAATAGCGCTGTGCGGCCGCCAACGTACCCCGCCCCTCAGTCCCAGGAGTGCGACCACAGACACGCCGGCGAGACCGAAGCCTGAAGGGGCGCGAGACACGGCGCGCGCTCTACGACCCCACGCGCCAGGTTGAGCGGAGGACGCCCACCGCGCGTGATCAGAAGGGTTCGCCCACTGCCATGTTGGTCTCCCAAAGATTTCGCTGTGTCCGGATGCAAGCATGTGGTCAGCGCTGCACCAGCCAGGCCGCCATCGGTACAGTGGCTACGCTGACGAGCGTCGAGAGCACGATGGCTGCGGAGACCTCATCCTCTTCGGCCGCGTAGCGCTGAGCCAAGACGTAGTTGCTGCCGGCCGAGGGCAATGAGGCGAGGAGGATCGCAACCTGCACCCAGAAGGACTCGAGACGCAGCACCAGCGCGAGCACGCACCACACTAGCAGCGGATAGGCGACGAGCTTGCCGGCGCTGATGCCGGCTGCGACTGCGGCTGCCTTTCGATCAATCCGTTGGATGGCGAGTGCGCCGCCGACCGCGAAGAGGGCTGTCGGGCCAGCGGCGCTGCCTAGAAAGCCAAGGAAGCGGTCGAGGGGCGCAGGGATCGGGATCGCCGCTGCGGCGGTAATCGCACCGAACACGATCGCGACGACGACGGGGTTGAGAGCTGTGCGGAGGGAACGGGTTGCTGCACCTGTTCCGGACCCTCCAGTCGATCCCATGATGATGCCGCCCAGGGTCAAGAGAACCATTACCTCGGCCAGAATGGCCATGGCGAGCGGCCCTGCGCTCCGCTCTCCGAAAAATGCCAGCGCTAGAGGCGGGCCGAGAAAACCGAGGTTGCTAACGGTCGTCGTCGTGGCGTAGGCGCCCGCCACGGCGATGCCCTGCCCGGCAAACAAACACGAAACGACGAATACAATCGCGAAGATAAGAGCTCCGCTGGCAAGGTAGCCGCCAAAGAAGAGCGCATTGAACGAGCGATCGAGCGGCTGGCCGGCAATCATGCGAAATACAAGCGCGGGCAGCGCGAAGCGGAATGAAAACGCACCCAGGGCATCCAGCACGACGGGCGCCGCCAGCTTTGCGCGCGTCGCGGTCCAGCCGAGCGCGACGACGCCGAATATGGGTAGGCAGAGAAGAGCAAAGTCGATCATCCGCAAGCCGCAGTCCGTTGCTCGATCGCCCGGATCACCGAGATCATGTCATCGTTGCCGAGGCCCAGCGCCTCGGTCTCGCCGTAGAGCTGGAAACAGACGTCGATCAGCGGCGAGGCGATGCCGGCCTCGCGTGCGGCTTCGACCACGAAGCGGTTGTTGTTCAGGACATCCGATATTCCGGCTTGGCGGGTGAAATCCCGTTTTAGCAGCTTGGCGGTCTTGCCCCGCGAAACGTCGCTAGCCATCGGCCCTGCATCGAGCACGGCGACGAACCGGGCGAGATCTAATCCATGGCGCTGCGCAAAATGTGCGGCTTCGGCTAAGCCTGTGACCACGGTGATCAGGAAGATGTTTACCGCCAGCTTCATCCGCAGCGCGCCCGGGACGGGGCCGCACTCAAAGCTCTGTCGGCACATGGGTGTGAGCAGCGTTCGGATCGACGCGACGTCCTCATCGTGCCCCGCCAGCATCGCCACGAGCTGACCGGCTTCGGCTGGCTTGCGAGAACCGGAGACGGGCGCCTCGACGTAGCGGCCTCCGGAGGCGCGCACGTCTTCTGCAAGCGCATTCGAATAGCCGGGCGGAACGGTCGCCATGTTGATCAAGGTCCGTCCCCTGACCCGGTCACCGAAAGCGGGCTGTCCGCGCGCCAGCACGGCGTTTATAGCCGTGCTGTCAGCCAGCATCAGGATGATCACACCACACTGGGAAAACACGTCAGCCGCATCGCGTGCAACCGTGGCGCCCGCGCTCGTCAGCGCATCGAACTTCGCGGTCGATCGATTCCACACGATCAGCGTCGTTCCGGCTTTCACCAGGTTCAGCGCCATCGGTTCACCCATGGTTCCAAGACCGATGAAGCCCACGGGCACCGTCGGAGCTGCCATGATTGGAGATCCTTTGCAGTGGCGTTTCGATGTCGTCCGCGACGGCCTTCTCGCGTCCAGAAGAGATACCGCTCCATGTCGCGGATCTTGCCACCATAGCCACGCATAACTCTTTCGTATATCAGATAGTTTTGAACGCTGACTTCACGGAATCAGGTAGATGAGACCGACGTTCGATATCGAAGCGCTGCGTACTATCGTGGTAGGCACAGAGCTCAGGAGCTTCGCGCGCGCTGCCGTGCAGCTAGGCCGCTCGCAGTCGGCCGTGAGCATGCAATTGAAACGGCTCGAGGAGCAGGCGGGACGTCCGCTATTTCAGCGCAGCGGCCGCGGCCTCGTCCCGACCGAGGCCGGCGACGCGTTGCTCACCTACGCGCGGCGCATCATCGAATTGCACGACGAAGCGGCGGTCACCCTTGGCTCGACGGCCGCTGCGGCGTCGATCCGCATGGGCCTTCCTCAGGATTTCTTCGAAGACGTGATGCCCGAAGCGATCACTCGCTTCTCGCGGGAACAACCGGGCGTGCATGTCGAAGTGCGGGCCGGCCGCAACTACGCACTCGAAGACGAAGTGAATGCCGGTCACCTCGATATGGCGCTTGCCTTCTTTCGGCCTGGTCGTAGCAGGCCGGGAACACTGCTTGCCTCTTTGCCGCTGTTCTGGTTCGCGGGAAAGAAGTTTGCAAAACTCCCGGCCGATCCCCCGGTTGGAATCCCGCTCGTCCTCTTCGACCACCCCTGCCTGTTTCGACAGGCCGCAATTCACGCTTTGGATCGCAAAGGCGAGCCATGGCGCTTATCCCTCACAACGCCCAGCCTGCCTGGAGTCTGGGGAGCTCTCCGGTTTGGGCATGGCATCACTGTTAGGACCTCGCACAGGGTGCCTCCGGGCATACGCGATGTGGGCAACGAATTTGATCTCCCTCGCTTGCCCGCAATTGAACTGCGCATGATTGCGCGAAACGATCTCTCGCCCGCCGCATCAAGCCTACAGCGCGTCCTGGAGTCGGTCGTTGGTGAGAGTGTTCCCAGCGATAGGTGAGCACGACCGCAGTCGCCTCGCGCACGCCCTAAGCGTTGCGATCTTCGCGCACGCGGCGGCGTCAGAACTTCCGCGACAACAAAGCGAGCAGATCGGCCAGCTGCTCCGCGCGCTCTTCACCGAGTTTGGTACCGACATGCCTCTGGATCGCCGCGCCATAGACGTTCCACATCCTCGATTGCATCGCACGCCCCGCGTCTGTGACGACCACCCACCGGCCGCGTCCGTCATCAGCGAAAGTTTCCCGCTGGACGAGATCGTCCTTTTCCATACGGTCGAGCAGCCGTGAGAGATTAGGCTGCGCGAGCAAAGCGCGCTCCTCGATCTCATAAGGGCGGAGCTTTCCCTCCTCAGCGTGCACCAATTCCAGCAGAACGTCGTACCAGCCCAGGGGTGCCAGACCCGCCGCCTTCAAATCCTGTTCGATGGCGGCGAGGACGAGACGCTGCGCCCGCATCAGGCGTACCCACGCCCGGGTGACGGACGCGGACGGTGGGCCATCACTCGAGCAGTTAGCCATAGATGCAATTACATCTATCTTGACCGGCGCCGCAAGTCAATATAGATGCAGATGCATCTATCTCCATTGGCTCCCAACCCCTCACACCTAGCGAGGACATGTCATGTCTAACGACAAGCTGACCCTAGTCAGCCATCACCTTTGCCCCTACGTCCAACGCGCAGCTATAGCGCTGACGGAGAAGGGCGCGCCCTTCGAACGCCGCTATGTCGATCTCTCGGCCAAGCCGGACTGGTTTCGCGCCATCTCTCCTCTCGGGAAGGTCCCTTTGCTGATCGTCGAGCAGGGCGACGGCACCGAGGCTGTTCTGTTTGAGAGCGCTGTGATCTGTGACTTTCTGGAAGAAACGCAGCCCGGTGTTCCTCTTCATCCCGTCGATCCGCTAACGCGCGCGCAGCATCGCGGATGGATAGAATTCGGCTCGTCCATCCTCTCGGATCTCTGGGGTTTGGAGACCGCGAAGGAGGCCGAGCCGTACGAGGTGAAGCGCAAGGCGCTCATCGACAAGTTCACTCGCGTGGAGGCGGTGCTGGGCGAAGGCCCATTCTTCGCCGGCGAGCGTTTCAGCTTGGTCGATGCGGTGTTCGGGCCGATCTTCCGCTACTTCGATGTCTTCGACACCATCACCCACACCGGCGTGTTCGTGGAGACGCCAAAGGTGCGGAAGTGGCGTGCTACGCTGGCCACGCGACCGAGCGTGGTGACTGCAGTAACGGACGATTACGCCGCCAGGCTGCGAAATTTCCTGATCGATCACGATGCATGGCTGCTGAAACGCGCGGCTTAGTCACGCACTGCCTGGCCGGGCCCTGCGGCCTACACCGGCGAGCTACCGTGCTCGCTAATCTGCCAGTCAGTTGTTGGGCCTCATCGCTGCGGTTACGTGCGCGGCCGCCGGCGGTGCAGAGCCTCGTCGATGCGCGCAGCACTGGCACCACCGTCCCTCGTCGAAGGTGGCCAATGCCACCGTGCACATTGGATGATGCGACGGTTCGGGTACGGTATGCAGGTTCCGGAGGAGCTAAGGTCTGCGATCCGCAGCCGAAGCCGCGCGCGCCTCTCAATCCGTGGCCGTGTCCGCCCAGGCCCGGCGGATGGCGTCCAGGTAGCCGACCCGGTCCTGCCTCATCGCCTTGACCTCCTCCGGCGGCGCCGCGGTTTCCTCGTGCTGCGCGGCCCAAAGGATCATCTCGAACAGGACCGGCGCCAGATCGATGCCTCGCTGGGTCAGTCGATAGGTTAGACGCCGCGCGTCCGCGGGATCGCGCCGGCGCTCGACAAGCCCATGTTGCTCCAGCCTCGCCAGCCTGTCGGTCAGAATGTTGGAAGCGATACCCTCGCCGCCCTCAAGAAGTTCGCCGAATCGGCTCCGCCCCTTCAGCATCAAATCCCGCACGACCAGCAGCGTCCAACGATCCCCGAAGATCTCCAGGGAAACGTTCAGTGGGCAATCGGAGCGCCGTTTGATGTTGTCAGGCGACATGCCTGACACATAATGATTTCACTTGCATTCTGCAATTGAATCGGGAATCGCTTGCACTATGCAAGTGAAATCGGGGGCATTATGCACTCAACCTGTAGCGTCGAGATTCTGACCGAACGCGTTCGGGAGGCGCTTGAGCGTCCGTTCACCCTCAAACGCATGTTCAGCGGTTTCACCTTCATGCTCGAAGGCAACATGCTCTGCGCCGTGTCGGCCAAAGGCTTGATGGTTCGTGTGGGCGCCGCGGCGGAGGAAGAGGCGCTCAGGCGCCCCTTTGTGGCGCGTTGCCTGGGTGCTGGGCGGCCCATGCCTGGATTTCTGCTGGTCGAACCCGAGGGCGTTCGCAGCGACACCGACCTGCGCGTCTGGCTGGACCTGGCGGTGGCTTACGTCAGCAGCCTGCCTCCCAAGAAGTCGAAACCGCGCAGGGCCGCGCCGCTGGACTCTGGGTTGCGCAGGCGGTCATCAAGGAGAGCTTCATGAACCTTCACATCGATCCGCTGCTGTTCACCGTCTTTGGGTTGGTGGTCCTCACCCTGGGTCTGAAGGCGCTGATGCTCGGCGCCGCGACAGCAGCTACCCGGGGGCGCGTCAAACAATTCATCAACGCGGAGGACGCGGAGTGGCTGAAGGGCGCGCACGTCAATCCTGACGTCGAGCCGGTCGCACGCATCGGCCGCGCCCATCGCAATGACCTCGAAAACCTTCTGCTGTTCGCCACCTCGGGCACCTTGTACGTCGCGAGCGGTGCCTCGCAACTCGCCGGGCTAATTTATTGCGGGCTGTTCTTGGCCGCCCGTCTGCTGCACACCTTAGCCTATCTCTCGGGCTGGGCCCGCTTTAGGCGGAGCGCCTACACATTAGGGTTCCTGGTTATTGCAGCGATGAGCGTCCACGCGGGCATCGCGCTGGTGATTCGTTGAACAATGAAGGGTGCCGCCGAAGCGTCGTAGAAGGCCGTGGAGGAAAAACTTGATGCTGAAGCTGTTTCATTCGCCCGACTCGCGCTCATCGAGATTCATCTGGTTGCTCGAGGAGCTCGGCGCCGACTATGAGCTGGTCCACTGCTCGATCAAGCGGCGATCCGGCGTGGGCGAACACGACCCCAAAAACCCGCATCCTGAAGGACGTGTCCCTGCATTGCTCCATGACGGCCGTCTTGTCACGGAGCAGATCGGCATTGCGCTGTACCTTCTCGAGCTGTTTCCCGACTCGGATGTTGGCGTTCCCGTCGGCTCCGAAGAACGGGGTGCTTTCCTGTCCTGGCTCGGTTTTTGGGCCGGCGAGGCGGATCCCGCTTACAATGCACGCCTCTTCTATGCTGATCGACTAGACGCAACGACAGAGCGAGATAGCCGCCGTGTCACCGAGCGAGTAGCGAACGCTCTTTCCCGGTCTCCCTATCTCATGGGCGAACGTTTCACTGCGGTCGATCTGTTCGCGTCCGGACCCTTCGAATGGGACCCCGGATTGGTCGACGAGAACGCAACGATAACGGCGTGGCTGGAACGTTTGGCGGATCGCCCAGCAGCACGGCGAGCGGTGGCGTTAGAACGCCCGGAAGCCTAGCGTCGTCCCATGAACGCGCGCCATGCATGGGGGGAGGTGGCGCGCCCGACACGATTCGAACGTGTGACCTCCACCTTCGGAGGGTGGCGCTCTATCCAGCTGAGCTACGGGCGCATCTCACATTGCCTAGTCCGACCGGCCTTTGCAGGTCAACGGGTTCGGCAACTCGACTCTCGAAGCCTCAGCCAGTTCGCTGGATCGCTACGCCCTAATCCGCTGTGCCTTTCCTGAAGCTGCTTACGCGGTGCTTACGCGGAAAAGTCCCGGCTTTGGGCGGTCTGCTGAGGCTAACCTAACAACCTGATCTTACGTGTCTTTCCTCATCGTACTCAAAACATAGCACCCTTGACATCAGCCTTCGGAGGGCAACGGTCGATCTATGCAGCTAGGCGGGGATGACTTGTTGGACCACCGAAGAATGAGTGCCGGTGAGATTGAGCGGGGAAACCCCTCCGAAGCGCGGCAGCGCTATTCTGGCAAGCCCAAAGTGCATCCGTGAAATGCGCATGCCAGTTGAATGCCGGAGCGGCGGCGAATCGACCGTTAGCGCCGAGACCGACCACCGACTTTCCGAGTGCCTTTCTCTCGGCCTGTCTTCCGAGCGACAGCGCGAGGCCTTATTTTGGCAGCACGCTCCGAAGCAGGGGGCGCCGTGGGAATGTCGGGCCTGTCGTTTTCCGGCGCGGTCGCGACTCCCTCAACGGGAACTGGCCATGCATAGGCGGTCTCGCTAATTGCCCGATAATTCGCATCGAGTTCGGGCTGCATAATGATGATCGCGGTCAGGCGGCGGATGATAGCCGTCGCCTCTCTGGCCTCTGCCGTGGTGATCGGGCGTCCAAGAACCTCATGCTCCCGGTACGAGAGCCACTTTTTGAAGACGAGATAGCCGCCGATGATGAATTCCCAGACGTTCTTCGGCACCGCGCGCCAATAGGCTGTGCCGTTCAGCCACACATCCACCGGCGGACCGAGGCGTTCAATCAACGCTTCCGACTCCTCGCCAAGCGCTGCCGCCGCCTTCGCTATTTCATCCAGCTCCAGTGGCGTATACGCATCCCTCTCGGTCACGCGGCCCTGACCAGGCATCACCGGCTTGCCGCCGCCGCCGTGACCCCACCCGACGGTGATGTCCAGTTCGTTTGCTTTGAGCGCACCACCACCGTCGCGGCTGATGACACCAATAGCCCCATAAGGTGCGACGAGTTGGCCGCCCGTGATACCAGCCACTTGCCTGTCTGGATCAAGAAGGTCTGCTATACGCGCGCCTAGCGCTGCGGATGACTGTAAGGCAGCGACATCGGTCGGAAGGGGAACTCGCGGCCAGTCTGATCGAATTGCTGGCCCATGTTCCGACAGCCAAGCAAACGAACAGCCGATCGCGAGAGTATGCAGCCATGGCGCAGAGGCTGCGGCCATACTAGCATCCGGATCGACCCAGCCGATCGACGTCAACCACTCGCGAGCACGCGGCGACAGGTTCGCCTGTGTGGTGGCGCCCTGACTGAGCATATCGGCTTGCACCGAATCAGTCGGATGCACCTGCACCGGGATGGCCTGAACGTTCGGGCGCAGCAGGTGGTAGTCCGCAAGGACTCGTGTCGGGATAATCGGAAGACCTTCGAGCGGTCGCTCCGCCATCATGCGGCTTACGATGAAGAGATTGTTGTCGCGTACCTGTTCCAGAAATTCCGGCCGCGACCGGTTCCAGATCCCCGACTGATTGGTGTGATACGCATATCGCTGATCCAACGGCATCAACGCATATCGCAGGATACGCGTCGCGCTGAACGGTTCTCTGGGCAGAATCCGAACACGCACCGTCTTCGGATCAAAGCCGGCGGCATCACCGACAGGCCCTGCATTTTCCGCGAGCACAGTCTCGAACGACAGCGACTCGTCGAGATACCGCTGCATCTTCGTTTCCAGCGGCTGACGTTCGATGCCCATCAACGCGCCGCGCCGCATCTCCTGAACGCCGCTGAAAGGCTCCGCATCTGCCAGTTCACGGATTGTCGGCCACGCGGCATAGTCTGCCGTGACGGAATGGACCCGGAAGCTGTACCGATTGGTGCGTGTCGGCGCAGCCGTCTCATAACTCGCTTCAGATTGGGGGGTGGCGAGGGTGCCGACCAACGCTTCCCGTTTTCCGGTTCCCCAGAACTCGCGATAGCGGACAGTCGGAGGTGGTGGAGCAGCGTCCCCCTGGACGCCGCACCGCACGAACAGGCCGACGGCAGTGCCGAGCTTGATCCCGGCGGGATTGAGGGGTGTCGAGAATACCGACGGATCAGACTCACCGGTCGGCGTGCGCTTGCCGGTCTCACGGCTATCGCCGTTCAGGCTATCGATCCAGATCGAATCGAAGCCGCGCAGCAGATGCTGACGCACGACGACGAAAGACGGATCGTTCAGGTAGGAATAGCTCGAGATGAAACAGACGACCCCGCGACCGGTGCCTTCGACAATGCGGCGCTCGGCCACGCGCAGGAAGCGGACATACAGTTCATCGAGATTGTATTTGCGGATGCCCCACTCGCTGCGCAGTCCTTCCTTGTAAGGCTCGACCAGGCCTTCTTCCTCTAATGGGCTGGTACCGGCGAACGCGTTGTAGGGCGGATTGCCGATGATCACGAGGATCGGGACTTCGCGCTTCACCCGCTCGGCGGCATCACGCTCCGGCTCCAGTTCCGGCAGCATCAGCGTCTGCTTCGGTCCCTGCGGCGGTTGCCAGCCGGTCAGCGCATTCGTGAGATAAATGGCAGCGCGTTCCGCATCGGCTGTAAGCGGCGCACCAGCTTTCGAAAGCAACAGCCCGACCTGCCAATGCGCGATGACGAACGGCGCCGGCATCAGCTCGAAACCGAATACGCGGGTCGTCGCCGCTTCCTTCAGGTCCTGCGCGGCAAGAGCATCTCCGCCCTGCTGCTTCAGACGTTCGGAAATCAGGTCAAGCGTTTCAATCAAGAAAGACCCGGTTCCGCAGCAGGGATCCAGGACATAGACGCGCGGGTCAGCAAGACCGTCAGCGACGCCAAGTTCTTCGCGCAGCGCCGCATCGACGCGGTTGACCATGTAGCGAACGATTTCGGGCGGCGTGTACCAAACGCCGAGATCCTTCCGCAGCGCCGGATCGAAGGCTGCCAGGAACGGCTCATAGAAGTACTGGACAGCGAACTTGTCATCGAACGACGAAAAGAAGGCGGCGCGATCGACGCGATCGAGCGCGGCACCTGTCCAGCCAAGAACCTCGATAAGACCAAGCGGGCCGAGACGGCTCGGCGTGGCCACCTGTTCGAACAGATTGCCGACCATGGGGACGTGCAGTGACCAGCCGGCGGCATGCCAGTCGAATTGGGCCGTCGATCCCGGTTTCTGTTCGCGGCGCCACTGCACCCACGCTGAAAAGATGCCATAGAACAATGTCTGCACGAGCGTCGAGCGGAAGAAATGTTCGCCCTTCTGTGCATCGAATTTCAGGCCAAGCGCTTGTTCGAGCCCGGTGCGAAGGGTCGCTAGTGCGGGCAATTTCGCGACCGCCTCAACGCGGGCCAGGGCATCGCGCGCATAGGATGCCAACAGCCACGCGAGGTCGGCAGGTCGTGTCAGCGGTGCCAGATGTGTCAGCGCGCGGCGAAGATATTCGAGGAACGTCGCTGCCTCGGCCTTCGTCAGAAATCCCGGCTTGCCGCAGGCCTGCCAGAACGCCGCATCGGTCGCCGCCAGACTGAAGCCTTCCAGCCGCATAGGCTTGCCGCCGCCCGCGGGATCGACGCCGATAAGAAGGAACTCGCGATAATTGGTCACGAGGACTAGGCGGTAGCGCTTCCAGTATTTCGAGACCTGCTTCGTGTCGGAGGTCGCCAGAACCTCTTCGGTTAGGCCCTTCACCTCGACCACGCCGCGCTCCGGAATTTCACCCTGTCCTGGCATTGGCGCGCCGGACCGGCACTGGTGCTGGGTGTAAAGGCCGAAGTCCGGATGACCAGCACCCTGATTGCGCAACTGGCCGTTGGCGCGCACCTTCGGATTCAGGCCATTGCCGACGGCATTTAGAAGTGTTTCTAGCGCGCCGTAGAACGAAGTCTCACTCGTGGCGCCTCCGGTCGCTCGGATCTCCCCCATGCGGCGGAGGAAGGCCTCTACGATCTGCTCTGCCGTTTCGAGCACGCTTTCAATCCTGATTCGGCGCCGGGCGTCCGTTTCCGACGGTCACGACGTCCGAATCGGGGCGAGACAGCTTCTGATAGCAGAACAGTGCAGCGCGTTTTGACCGGAATGCAAGCCGTCCGTGCGCTGCGGGCTTTCAGGTCGCCGCAATCGTGAGCCGGACCAATGGCCCAACACCGGTCGATCACCGAGCCACTGCGCCGAAGACTGTTTACCCGGCTTGCTTACCCACTTCCGGCGAAGGTGGTGTAAGCGCAAATCTTAAGTTGGATGCGTTCTTCGAGTCCTGCGCAGCCGCATCAGAGCGATCTCCATCGGCCCCAGCGAGAGGCTTGCGCCTACCAGGGCCGGTTTGCTCACTAGCGCCCAGCGGCCGACAGGCTGCCATCCAAATTTGACCTTCTGGTGCTTGCCCCTCGCTTACCCAGCGCCCCATCGAACGCCAGGTAAGCAAAATCGGCCCCGAAGGCCGATTTTATCATTTTGATTTCTTTAAGAAAACTTGGAGCGGGCGAAGGGATTCGAACCCTCGACCCCAACCTTGGCAAGGTTGTGCTCTACCCCTGAGCTACACCCGCATCCATGGCGACGACGCCGGCGCGCTTATGACGCAATGGTAACGAGAATGCAACACCCTCAGCCTAGACGGCGGAGCAAACGATGCCCAAATCTGGGTGATGCGCGCAAATCATTTTGATTTGAACCCGTAATTCGTCCGTGCCAAGGCGTAGCGCAAAATGTGAGCGGCTAGGATGAACGAAGCTCTTAGACCGGACGAAGTCAAGCAGCGCTCCGCTCCGGCGCCAGTGGAGCCGCCCCCGCCCGCGGTCGAGACTCGGCCGCGTCGCCGAAACTGGTTGACGTGGATCGTCATCGTCGGGGCTCTTGCCGCTGCGACGTATTACGCGTGGAAGAAGTATGAGAACGCCGCCCCCTCCGCAAACCGCGAGGAGGCCTCTAGCGGCCGGCCGGCTGCGCCGCCACAAACCGTGCGCGTGGCGCCGGTCATAACGGGCAATATGCCCCTCAACATCGACGCGTTGGGAACGGTGACGCCGTTCGAGACCGTGACCATCCGCACCCAGATCGCGGGCACCTTGCAGGCCGTCGGCTTCACTGAAGGCCAGATCGTCAAGCAGGGCGATTTCATCGCCCAGATCGATCCGCGGCCTTACGAGGCGGCGCTGGCGCAGGCGCAGGGCCAACTGGCCAAGGATCAGGCCTTGTTGGGTCAGGCCCAAAGCGACCTCACTCGCTATCAGCAACTCGCCAAGCAGGATTCGATCGCCCAGCAGCAGGTTGCGGACCAGGCCGCTTTGGTGGCGCAGGACAAGGCCGCAATCGCGGCCGACCAGGCGATCGTGAAAACCGCCGAGCTCAATGTCGCCTACACCCATATCGTTTCGCCGGTCACCGGCAGGGTGGGCTTAAGGCTCGTCGATCCGGGAAACTATCTTCAACCCTCGGACGCGAGCGGCATCGTCGTCATCACCCAGATCGACCCGATCAGTGTGGTTTTCACCACGCCCGAGGGCAACCTGCCGCAGATCGGCGCGCGGCTGAACGCAGGCGCAAAGCTTCCCGTGACGGTGCTTGATCGCGACAATGTCCATGCGTTGGCCGAGGGAACGCTGACCACATACGACAGTCAGATCGATGTGACGACTGGCACCATCAAGATGCGGGCGACATTCGCGAACCCGGATGCGGTGCTGTTTCCCCAGCAGTTCGTCAACGTCCGTCTTCTGGTCGACACGCTGACCGGCGTGACGCTCGCGCCCAATCCGGCGATCCAGCTCGGCGCATCCGGCAACTTCGTTTATCTCCTCAACGACGATGCGACGGTCTCCAAGCGAGACGTGGCTATCGGGGCGACGGACGGAAAGCACACCGTGGTCACCTCAGGCCTGAAGGCCGACGACAGAGTGGTGATCGACGGCGTGGACCGGCTGCGCGACGGCGCAAAGGTCAAAGTGGTCGAGCACGCGGCGGCGGGGAGCGGGCAGGCCGGGGCCGGATCGGGTTCCGGGGCGGGCGGAGAAGGCTCCGGGGCCGGGTCCGGACAAGGGAACGGAGAGCATCATCGGCATCGCCGTGACCAGTCGGGTGGCGCTGAGGCCCCTCCGGCTACGCAGACCCATTCGGACGCAGCGGCTCGCGGGCCAGCGCAGGGTGAAGCGGCTCCGAGCGTTGCGCCGTCGCCCGCCAGCTCGACGCCCCGGGGCGCAGCCCCTTCAGGGGCGGCCGCGTCGCAGCCGACGGGCGCCGCGCCCGGGCAAGGCTCGGCGAAATGACGCTCAGGGCCGTTGAGGCGGGACGGTGAACCCGTCCCGCATCTTCATCGATCGCCCGGTCGCGACCAGTCTCTTGATGATCGCGATTCTGCTGGTCGGCGTCATGGCCTTTCGGTTCCTGCCGCTCTCGGCCTTGCCCGAGGTCGATTATCCGACGATCCAGGTCCAGACCTTCTATCCAGGCGCGAGCCCGGAGGTGATGACCTCGGCGGTGACGGCGCCGCTCGAGCGGCAATTCGGCCAGATGGCGAGCCTCAACCAGATGATGTCGCAGAGCTCCGCCGGCGCTTCGATCATCACTTTGCGGTTCGGCCTCGACATCGGTCTCGATATCGCCGAGCAGGAGGTCCAGCAGGCGATCAACGCCGCGGGCAATCTTTTACCCGCCGATCTGCCGGCGCCGCCGATCTACGCCAAGGTCAACCCAGCCGACGCGCCGATTCTGACGCTCGGCGTCGCTTCGGACTCGATGAAGCTGACCGAGGTCGAAGACCTCATCGAAACCCGCCTCGTGCCGAAGCTGTCGCAGCTCCCCGGCGTCGGGCTGGTTTCGATCTCCGGGGGGCAAAGGCCCGCGGTTCGGATCCACGTCAATCCGCTCGCCCTTTCCAACATGGGCGTCAATCTCGATGACCTGCGCACCACGATCGCCAACCTCAACGTCAACACGCCGAAGGGGAATTTCGACGGGCCGGCGCAGTCCTCGGCGATCAACGCCAACGATCAGATCCGCGACCCGAACGATTACGCGAAATCGGTCATCGCCTATCGCAACAACGCGCCGGTCCGGCTCTCCGACGTCGCGAGGGTCGAGATCGCGCCCGAGAACACGCGCCTCAAGGCGTGGATGAACACGACGCCGGCGCTGATCGTCAACATTCAGCGCCAGCCCGGCGCCAACGTCATCAAGGTCGTCGATAGCGTCAAGGCGTTGTTGCCGACGCTCCGCGACACGTTGCCCGCCTCGATCACGCTGAAGCCCCTGACTGACCGAACGATCACGATCCGCGCCTCCGTCGAGGACGTCGAATTCGAACTGGCGCTCGCGGTCGGCCTGGTCGTGATGGTGATCTTCGTCTTCCTGCGCAATATCCCCGCGACCATCATCCCGAGCCTGTCGGTGCCGCTGTCGCTGATCGGCGCGCTCGCGATCATGTATCAGGCCGGCTTCAGCCTCGATAATCTGTCGCTGATGGCGCTGACCGTGGCGACCGGCTTCGTCGTCGACGACGCGATCGTGGTGATCGAAAACATCGCCCGCTTTCTCGAGCAGGGCGACAGTCCTCACGACGCGGCGATGAAGGGTTCGGCGCAGATCGGCTTCACCATCATTTCGCTCACCGTGTCGCTGATCGCGGTCTTGATCCCGCTCTTGTTCATGGGCGACGTCGTCGGGCGGCTGTTCCACGAGTTCGCGATTACCCTCGCCGCCGCCATCGTCATTTCCGCGGTGGTCTCGCTCACCCTGGTGCCGATGCTGTGCGCGAAGCTTTTGCGCGCACAGGGTCACGGCGGCGAGGCGAGCGGGGGACGGTTCTTCCAAGCCCTCACGCGGTTCTATGGCGCGACATTGCGCGTCGCGCTCGACCATCAAGGGATCATGCTTCTGGTCGCGCTCGGTACGTTCCTGCTGACCGGCTATCTCTACATGACGATCCCGAAGGGCTTTTTCCCCATCCAGGACACCGGCGTCATTCAGGGCGTGACGCAGGCGGCGGAGGCGATTTCGTTCGACCAGATGGCCGACCATCAACAGGCGCTGGCGAAAGTGATCCTTGCCGATCCGGACGTCGTGAGCCTCTCCTCGTTTATCGGCGTTGACGGCGCGAATGTCACGCTCAACTCCGGCCGCTTCCTCATCAACCTTAAACCTCACGCCAAGCGCACGGCCACGGCAAGCGAGGTCATCCGGCGCCTACAACAGGAAACTGCGAATGTCCCGGGCATATCCTTGTTCATGCAGCCGGTGCAGGATCTCTCGATCGACACGGCTGTGAGCGCCACTCAATATCAGTTCACTCTCGAGAATCAGGATCTGCCGACGTTGCAGACCTGGACGCCGAAAGTCTTGCAACGGTTAAGTCAGATTTCCTCGATTGTGGATGTGGCCAGCGATCTGCAGCCGGACGGCCGCTCGGTGACCGTCGATCTCGATCGCGCCAATGCCGCGCGATTCGGCATCACGCCCGCCATCCTCGACAATGCGCTCTACGACGCTTACGGCCAACGTATCATCTCGACCATCTTCACTCAGAGCAATCAGTACCGCGTCATCATGGACATCGATCCGTCGATGGCCCGCTCGCTGAAATCGCTCGATTCGATCTATTTGCCGTCCGCGGCCTCGACCATCCGGCAGACTCCGCTCGGATCCGTCGCCAATTATACCGTCAAGACCTCGCCCTTACAGATTTCGCACTTGAAACAGTTCCCAGTCACGACGATTTCGTTCAACCTTGCGCCGGGCGCCTCGCTTGGCGAGGCTGTAGATGCGATCGGACAGGCGCTTAAGGAAATTGATCTGCCGCCGAGCTTCGCCGTCAGCTTCCAGGGCGCGGCGCAGGCGTTTCAGTCGGCGCTGTCGAACGAGGTGTTCCTGCTCGCGGCGGCGATCGCGGCCATGTATATCGTGCTCGGCGTGCTCTATGAGAGCTTCATCCACCCGATCACGATCCTGACCACGCTTCCGTCCGCCGGCATCGGCGCCCTTCTGACGCTTCAAGCCGCGGGCGCCGGGCTCGACATCATCGGCGTGATCGGCATCGTGCTCCTGATCGGCATCGTCAAGAAGAATGCGATCATGATGATCGACTTTGCGCTGGACGCGCAGCGCGAGGGGGGGTTACCCGCGCGGGAAGCGATCTATCAGGCCTGTCTCTTGCGTCTGCGGCCGATCCTGATGACCACGGTCGCGGCGATCTTCGGCGCGTTGCCCTTGATGCTGGGAACGGGTGTCGGGTCGGAGCTTCGCCGTCCGCTGGGGCTGGCGATTGTCGGCGGCCTCGCCTTCAGCCAGGTGCTGACGCTGTACACTACGCCGGTCATCTATCTCTTCTTCGAGCGTCTGGGCGAGCGCCTCGGCATGGGCTCCTCTCACGCGACGTTCGCGACAGACGCGCCGTGAGCAATCGTTTTTCCGAGCTCTTCATTCGCCGGCCGGTGGCGACGATCCTGCTCACGGTCGGCATCGTGTTCGGCGGTCTCCTCGGCTATTCGCAATTGCCGGTTTCACCGTTGCCGCAGGTCGACTTCCCGGTCATTTCGGTCCAGGCGAGCATGCCGGGCGCAAGCCCCGACACGATGGCGACCTCGGTCGCAGCGCCGCTGGAGCGACATTTGGGACAGATCGCCGACGTCAACGAAATGACGTCGCAGAGCACGCTCGGCTCGACCCGCATCACTCTTCAGTTCGGCCTCGATCGCAACATCGACGGCGCGGCGCGAGACGTCCAGGCGGCGATCGTGGCGGCGCGCGTCGATCTGCCGACCAGCCTGCGCCAGAACCCGACCTACCATAAGGTCAATCCCGCCGACGCGCCGATCATGGTGATCGCGATGTCGTCGACGACCCACACCGCAGGACAGCTCTATGATCTCGCTTCCAACGTCTTGCAGCAACGGCTGTCGCAGCTTCCGGGCATTGGCGAGGTCGATATCTCCGGCGCCGCGCTGCCGGCGGTTCGCGTCGAGATCAATCCTGGCGCGATCTTTCACTACGGCGTAGGGCTCGAGGACATCCGCGCCGCGCTCGCTTCGGCAAACGCCAACAGCCCGAAGGGCGCGATCGAGGACGACGACTACCACTACCAGATCTATGCCAACGACCAGGCGTCTCATGCGGATCAGTATCGCGATCTCGTGATCGCCTACCGCAATGGCGCCGCGGTAAGACTTGCTGACGTTGCGGATGTCGTCGATTCGGTCGAGGACTTGCGGAACGCCGGTCTCGTCAATGGCAAGCCTGGCGTCGCTGTGATCCTGTCGCGGCAGCCCGGCGCCAACATCATCCAGGCGGTCGACGGCGTCCGGGCCGAGTTGCCGCGCCTGATCGCTTCCCTGCCCGGCGACATCGACCTCACGGTCGCCGTCGACCGCTCACAGACGATTCGGCAATCGCTGCATGACACCGAGGCTACCTTAATCATCGCGGTCTTTCTCGTGATCCTGGTTGTCTTCGCGTTTTTGCGCAGCGTGCGCGCGGCGGCGATCCCGAGCGTTGCGGTGCCGACTTCGATCATCGGTTCGTTCGGCGTGATGTATCTCTTGGGCTTCAGTCTCAACAACCTGTCGCTAATGGCGCTCACGATTTCGACCGGTTTCGTCGTCGACGACGCCATCGTCGTGCTCGAGAACATCTCGCGCTACATCGAACAAGGGACGCCGCGCGTCGAAGCCGCCATTCGCGGCGCGGGCGAAGTGGGCTTCACCGTCGTCTCCATCACTCTCTCGCTGATCGCGGTTTTCGCGCCGCTTCTGTTCTTTGGCGGCATCGTCGGGCGTCTGTTCACCGAATTCTCGCTCACACTGTCGGTGGCGGTCCTGATTTCCATGGCTGTCTCTCTGACCACGACGCCGATGATGTGCGCTCTGATCCTCTCGCATAATCCCGAGAGCCGGCATGGGCGCCTTTATCAAGCGACCGAGCGCGTCTTCGATGCGATGCTTGCGTTCTATCGATCGACTCTTCGCGTGGCGCTCCGCCATCCCGGACCCGTCGCTCTGTCGCTGTTCGCCACGGTGGGGCTGAACTACTACATGTTCCGCTACCACATCAGCTATGGCCTGTTTCCGGTTCAGGACACAGGCCTCATCATTGGCTCGATCCAGGGCGATCAGAGCATCTCCTTTCAGGCGATGAAAACCAAGTTCACGCAATTGCAGACGATCGTTCAGGACGATCCCGCGGTCGCGAGCGTCGTCGGTTTCACCGGCGGACGGGGAACAAACGCCGGTTTCATCTATGTTGCGCTCAAGCCTTTCACTGAGCGCAGAGTGACCGCCGACGAGGTCGTGACGCGGCTGCGCAGCAAGCTGTCGCAGGTCGCAGGCGCGCGGCTATTCATGTTCACGGTGTCGGACTTGAGAACGGGCGGGCGGCAGAGCAACGCCGCCTATCAATATACGCTGCTCTCCGACGATCCCCAGGAGCTCTACGCCTGGTCGCCTAAGCTCACTCAGGCGCTGATGGGGAACGATGTCATCAAGGACGTCAATTCGGATCAGCAGCTTGGCGGGCTGCAGACCAATCTCACGATCGACCGCGACACGGCGATGCGGCTCGGCCTCACCTTAAGCGCGATCGACAACACGCTCTATGACGCCTTCGGCCAGCGTCAGGTCTCGACGATCTATAATCCCCTCAATCAGTATCACGTCGTCATGGAGATCGCGCCGCGCTACTGGCAGGACCCCCGCACCCTCGATCAGATCTACGTGTCCACGTCCGGGGCCAATCCGACCGGAGTCCAACAGACCGGGATCGCCGCCGGCGACTATACGTCCTCGACCGGGCCGACCAGCACGGCGGCCTCGATCGCGGCGGATTCAGCGCGAAACCTCGCAACCAACTCTATTGCGGCCAGCGGGCATTCGTCCGCTTCGACGGGTGCGGCGGTCACGACCTCGGTTGAAACGATGGTCCCGCTCTCGGCTTTCGCCACACACGAATCGGGTCACACGCCGCTCAGCGTCAACCATCAGGGGCAATTCGCGGCGACGACCCTTTCGTTCAATCTCGCCCCTGGGCGCTCGCTCGGCGAAGCCAAGACGGAAATCGACAACGCCATAGAGCGCATCGGCATGCCCTCGACAGTCCGAGGCTCATTTGCCGGAACGGCGGCGACCTTTCAGCAATCGCAGTCGAGCATGCCGCTTCTGTTCGGCGCTGCGCTCGTGACGATCTATATCGTCTTGGGGATTCTCTATGAGAGCCTCATCCATCCGCTGACCATTCTCTCGACGTTGTTCTCGGCGAGCGTCGGCGCGGCGCTGGCGTTGTGGGCGTTCGACACTCAGTTCACGGTGATCGCCGCGATCGGCGTCTTATTGCTGATTGGCATCGTCAAGAAGAACGCGATCATGATGGTCGACTTCGCGCTCGAAGCGGAGCGACAGGGACGGGACACCCGCGAGGCGATCGAGGAGGCCTGTCTTCTGCGCTTCCGCCCCATCATGATGACGACCTTCGCAGCTTTATTCGGCGCGCTGCCGCTTGCATTTGGAACCGGCGAAGGCTCCGAGCTCCGCCATCCACTGGGCATCACCATTGTCGGCGGCCTCATCGTCAGTCAGGTGCTGACGCTCTATACGACCCCGGTCGTTTTCATCTACCTCGACAGTTTCGGCAAGTGGCTGGCCGGGTTGTGGCGCCGCTATTACGTGCGCCCGAGCGCCACGCCGATCGCTGGCGCGGGCTGACCGATAAGGACCCGGCGCTTGCTCAGAGCGGCAGCGCGTACCGCTGCGCGATCTCCCCCGCGACGCGCGCATCGTCGATCGATAGCGAACCGTTATTTGCCGCGCGGGCGGCTCTGATAGCCTCGATCAGCGCCGGCGGACCAGTGACGTCGGTCAATTCGCCCGACCCGTAAACGAGGCGGTCACGCAGCGCTGCCTGTGCGTTGCTATCGGCGAAAGCCGCCGCCTGCATCAAGGCCATCACCGGACGCGGCGAGCTTGAGCAGCGCGCCAGGCGGTAGGCGTTGAGAAACCGCTTTGCATCGCGAGGCGAATGCGCTGCGAGCGGCGCGAGCGCGGCGAGGAGCGCCGACTCCGCGCTTGACAGCGGCTCAACCATTGCCGTGGCGATCACCGAATCCGGCACGGGCGCAGGCTGCGGGCTGATCGACAGGAGGCGTGCGACCATGACCGCGCCATCGGCGTCATCCCTTGCCGGGAGGTTGACGTTGACCTGCAACCATTTGCCGAGACGTTGGCGCTCCTCCTGCAACCCGCCAAGCGCCCCTGCAAGCCGGGCTGGATCGAAGGCCAACAGGCCGATAACGCCCGGTCCGATCACGCCCTGCGCCGCGTCAATCCAATTCACGACCGCGGCCGGCGGCAGTGCGTCGAGGTTGTCCACGACGACGATGAGCCGATCCGGCGTAGCTCCACCAGCGATCGAGCGCCCGATCTTGCTGCTGAGCGCCGACAGAAATGCGCGAGCGGATGCTGACGGCGCATGTCCCGCTTCCATAAACTCCGGTCCCGGGGCGCGCGTCGACGCCTTGCCTCCGAGTCGCTGGCTCGCAGCTTCGGCGCGCTTGGCGGCGGCTTCGGCCTCAGCGCTCAACGCCACGACACGCTGATTGAGCCGCGCGGCGCGCGCATCCAGGTCTTGGCGCCGTTCACGGGCCTCTTGCGTGAGCAGGCGCGCCCCGCGCAAGAGAAGGTTTGAGAACTGAAGCGCCCGCCATAGGTTGAGGGCGATCGCCAACGCGCCGAGGACGTACAAAAGTTCCGATGCTCGGTGGAACCAGTCGCCATGCCCTACGATCCAGTCCGCGAGCGGCCTCAATGACTCGTTCGCCTCGCCAACAGGAGCGAGCGTGGTCTCGCCGGGCAGCAACCGGATCAGGAATCCCAGAACGAAGGCCACCACCGCCCAGGTGAGCAGGCGCGCTTGACCGCCGTAGGCCCACATCGATCGAAACACGAGGGCGGCGCGGCCGCTCGCCCCGACCGTCGACACGTCGCGCGCCAGGTTCCGATAGCTCGAATCGACGTCGGCGCCAGCAAAGCCGAACCGCCGCAACTGCGCCTCGATCGTTCCACGCCGCGCACGGGCGAAGACGTCGATGCGCGAACCGGGAGTATCGAACGCGAGGGTGTCGGCGAGCCGCGCGCGTTTCGCCTCGATATCATCGCGCTGCGCGCGCTCCGTTTCGAGCTTTCTCACCAGATCATCATGACGGTCGGAAGCAGCTCTCGCGGCCCGATGCGGATCGCCGCCGGCGTGGCCAAGCTCGTCCAGAAGGCCGGAATAGTCGACGCCGCCAGGTTCACGGTCAAGCGCGGCGTAAGCAGCGCTCGCGATCGCAACCGGCGCCTCGACGCCATCCGACGCGTCGACGCGCGCCACCACGACTCGTTGAAGAACGCTTCCGACGCCCGCCGTCGGCGAACGGCTGAGCTGCTCGACGGCCTGCGTAAAGCGCCCCAGCGCAAATGTCTTGCCGGCTCCGGACGATCCCAACACCGCCGCGAGAAAGGGCGTCAAGACCTGACGGGTCACGCAAAGTTGGGCCAGTGGCCGCACGAGGGAGGCGACGTTCAAGAGATCCGCCCCGTCCGCGGTGTCGCCAAGGAAGATCGGTTCCGGCTGGATGGGAGTCGGCGGGGCAGGCGGTGTGATCGAAATGGGAGGCGCGGCTGACTGACCGGCGGCTCGTGGCGACAGCGAGGCGGAGGAGGGCTTGTCGCTCGCTCCGACCTCGCCGAGCAGGCGGAGCTTCGAATTCACGCTTGGCTCGGACAATCGATCCTCCTCAAAACGCGCCAGGCCAACCCTGCCCGAGCAGCGTCTGATGTGACTGCGCGGGCTTAACGACCGCAAGGGCCCCAGCAAGTCAACCCGGAACGAGCGTTGAAGGCGGCCCCGATGCGGGGCGCCCGCTTATAGGGGCCTTCAATGCGGCGTCGCATCTGGGGGAATCACGGCTAGCGAGCAAACTTAACGAATCCGTTACGCGCCCTCAATCGGGCAAAAGCGCGGCGCGGCCTCGGCCCGTAGAAGGGTCAGCCTATGCCGAGCCGGCAAATCACGCTAAGCCCCCTCCAATATTGTCAGTTTGGACGGAGACTTCACCCCTTGCTCGCATTCGCTTCGCCCACGCCCGATGCGACGCCCGTGTGGCTTGTCGATGCGGAGAACTGGCCGACGGTAAAGTCGACGATCGGGGCGGCCGCCGCCACCTTCGCCGAACAATGCGGCTTCCAGCCGAAGGCCGGGCGGATGCAATTTTTGCCGGGCGAGGCTGGCGCCCTAGCCGGCGTCCTGTTGGGGGTTGACCAAGTGGTCTCGTCGGCGCGCGATCCGTTCGCGCCCGGCAAGCTCGCGGCGTCACTGCCCGGAGGCGTTTATCGATTCGCCAACCCGCCGCAAGACGCCGATCTCGCGGCGCTCGGTTTTCTGCTCGCGCTTTATCGCTATGACCGCTTCAAGATGGACAAGGCGCCAAAGCCACAACTCGTCGCGCCTGACGAGGAGGACGCGATCCGCCTCGAACGCATCGCTCAGGCGGTTGCCTACGGCCGCGACCTCATAAACGCCCCCGCCAACGCCCTTGGTCCCGACGCGCTCGAACGGGAGGCGGTGAAGCTCGCCGAGCATTTTGATGCGAGCGTCACAATGGTGCGCGGCGCCGAACTGATCGCAGCCAATTTTCCCCTTGTTCACGCGGTTGGGCGCGCGGGCGCCGAGGAGCCGCGGATCGTCGACTTTTCATGGGGACGCGAGGATGCGCCCAAAGTAGCGATCGTCGGCAAGGGCGTGACCTTCGACACCGGCGGCCTCGATATCAAGCCCGCCTCAGGCATGGAATTGATGAAGAAAGATATGGGCGGGGCCGCCACCGCGCTGACGCTGGCGCGGCTGATTATGGAGGCCGGCCTCGACGTGCGCCTGAGGACAGTGATTCCGATCGTCGAGAATGCGATCTCGGCGCCGGCGATGCGCCCCGGCGACGTGATCGTGAGCCGGAAGGGGATCTCGGTCGAAGTGGGCAACACCGACGCTGAAGGGAGGATGATCCTCGCCGACGCGCTCGCGCTTGCCGACGAAGACGCGCCGGAGATCATGTTCGACTTCGCGACCTTGACTGGCGCCGCGCGGGTCGCTCTCGGCCCGGACCTGCCGCCTTTCTACACCGACGACGAGGCGCTCGCGGGTGCGATCGCCCGCCATTCCATGCGTGCGCGCGATCCACTCTGGCGAATGCCGCTTTGGCGCCCCTACGACGCGATGATCGAAGGATCGGTCGCCGATATCAGCAATTCGGGCTCGGGCGCCGGCATGGCGGGTTCGATTACCGCCGCGCTCTTTCTCCGGCGATTCGTCGAGAAAGCGAAGTCATGGGTCCATTTCGATGTCTACGCGTGGAATCCGAAGCCGCGCGCGCATGGACCGGCGGGCGGCGAGATCCAGGCGGCGCGGGCGCTGTTCGAACTTCTGTGCGAGCGTTATCCGATGCGGTGAGAGCCAGCGCGCTCGTCTTGGCTTTCGTGTGTGGCTATCGAGCGACGAAAGCTTTGGCGACGACAATCAAACCTGGGCATACTGGGCGATCGAGGCCCCCGAGCGTTGTCTGTCTGACGACTGACTAGGCGACAGAGCGTCGCGCTTCGACGTCGCCTTGCCGTATCGAGCAGGCGATGCAGCAATATGACCGGCTGCAAGGCGAGCGCATTACGGCGTTCAAGGAATTCCGCGATGACGTCGAAAAGGGCGCTTTCCCGGAGGACAAGCATCGGCGCCGATCGCGGACAGCGCGTTCGACGTGTTCGTGACGGGGCTGGAGACGGCGCGGCAGACCGACGCTCATTCGGCCGAAGCGCTCGTGGACGCCCGCGTTCGCGGGCATGACCATCGGCAACCCGGAGATTTGCTGGATCGACGCCTCGGCGTTTGCCCTTGAGCTTAAGCGCCAGTCCAATCGAGCACGATCTTGCCGCCCTCGCCCCGCCGCATGATCTCAAAGCCATCGAGGAATTTCGTCGCCGGCAGACGGTGAGTAATGACCTTGCGCACGTCGAGCCCGCTTTCCAGCATCGCAATCATCTTGTGCCAGGTTTCGAACATCTCGCGCCCATAGATGCCCTTGATCGTGAGCTGTTTGAAGATGATCTTGTTCCAATCGACGAGCGCCGGTTTTGCGGGAAGGCCGAGGAGGGCGACCCGGCCGCCGGTGATGATCGCGTCGAACAATTGATCGAACGCCGCCGGCGCGCCGCTCATCTCAAGGACGACATCGAAGCCCTCTTTCATCTTGAGCCGAGCCATCGTCTCCTTGAGATCGGCCTTCGACACGTCGACCGCGACGACGTCGGCGACTTCTTCCGCCAGCTTGAGGCGCTTCGGGTTAATATCCGTGATCACGACATGTCGCGCCCCGATGTGGCGCGCGACGGCGCCCGCCATGATTCCGATCGGCCCGGCCCCGGTGATGAGCACGTCTTCGCCCACGAGATCGAAGGCGAGGGCCGTGTGGACCGCATTGCCCAAGGGATCGAGGATCGCGCCGAGTTCGTCGTCGACGCCCTCGGGCAACGGCACGATGTTGAACGCGGGCACGCGCACATAATCGGCGAAGGCGCCGGGAATGTTGACGCCAATCCCGCGCGTCTCCGGATCGAGATGATAGCGCCCGCCGCGCGACGCTCGACTCTTCATCCCGATCACGTGGCCTTCGCCCGACACGCGCTGGCCAATTTTCAAATGCCGAACATTTGCGCCAAGTTCGGCGACTTCACCGGAATATTCGTGGCCGACCGTCATCGGCGTCGGGATCGTCTTCTTCGCCCACTCGTCCCAATTGAAGATGTGCACGTCCGTGCCGCAGATGCCGGTCTTGTGCACTTTCACCAGGACGTCGTCTGGGCCGATCTCGGGAACCGGTTGCTCCGCGAGCCACAGACCCGGTTCCGGCTTTTCCTTGACGAGGGCGCGCATAAAGGCTCCAGGGCGGTGGCGGCGGGCGCCGCGCCCCGCGCCTATGATTTAGCCCCTCCTGGGGGATCGCGATAGCGTCGCCTTCCGCAGTGGCCCAAGCCTACGGAACGATCGCAGCCTGACGCCGCATATAGCCGACAAGGTTGTCGAGCGTCTGAGCCGTGCCGACATCGACGCCCATCTTCAGATATTGATCGAGATGTTCGGCGGATCGACACTCGATTGCGACCGTCATGTGCGTCTTGCCGTCCGTCTCGTGAAGCGTGACCCGCCCGATGGCGCCGAGCGCCTCGAAGAGGAGCCGACTTGGCGGCGCGATTTCACGATAGGTTCCGGCGAAGGGCATGTCCGGTCGGTACTTCGTAACGAATTTGAACGACCCGCCGGGCCGCAAGTCGATCTCGCAGGCTGCGAGGGGCTCGCCAGCCGGGTCCCACCAGCAGGCGACATGCTCGGGCTTTGTCCAGGCCTCGAAAATCTCCGCGCACGGCGCATCGAAATCACGCGTCAGTTTGATCGTGTGCGATTGGCGATCGATGGCAAGGCCAGTTTTCTCGATGACGGCTGGCGTAGACGGCATTTCATTTCTCCTTTTGCTGTTTCATCGTGGGGAGGTGGGCGTCGAGATTGTTCAACCGGCTCTCCCATTGCTGACGGAAGGGCTCGATCCAGTCGGCGACGTCCTTCATCGCGAGCGGAGCAAGTCTGCGCGGGCGTCTCTGCGCGTCGCGCCCGCCTTCGATAAGGCCCGCGTGTTCGAGCACCTTGAGATGCTTCGAGATCGTCGGCTGACTGAGCTCAAACGGCTCCATCAATTGCGAAACGGTCGCCTCGCCTTCCGCCAGGCGGGCCAGGATCGCCCGGCGCGTGGGATCGCCGAGCGCCTGGAAGGCGACGCTGAGCGGGTCAGGGTGATATTGAGTTGCCATAGTCGTATATAGCCATATAGAGATATTAATGTCAAGAGGGTCAGATTAGCTGACCCCGAGGGCCTCAACCTGGTTCCGAGATGGGCGGCGAGTTGGCTTCGTCCGCGATCAGAGGTCGAAATTGGTGGGCAGCATGACCACGTCGCGAATGGTCATGCCGCGCGGCCGCGTGAGCATGAACGTCACCACATTGGCGACTTCGCTCGCCTCGAGCAGGCTGCCGGACTCCTTGGCTTCCTTGAGCTTCTCCGCCGGCCAATCCGCCAAGAGCGCCGTGATGACGGGGCCCGGCGAGATCGAGCCCACGCGAACGCCATGCTTGAATACCTGTCGCCGCACAGTCTGGACAAAGCAATTGATCGCCCATTTGGACGACGCGTAGACCGGCTCCCAGGGCGTCGGAAAATGCGCGGCGAGCGAGCTCGTGACGATGATGTCACCCGTCCGTCGCTCGATCATGTGCGGCAGCACATCGTGCACGTTCTTCATCACGACATTCACGTTCAGGTTGAGCATCCGGTCGATGGCCGCCGAATCGGAATCGATCAAGTCGCCGCCGACATAGATGCCGGCGTTGGCGTGCAGGATGTCGACCTGGCCGGCCTTGTCGAGAGCCTTCGGCAGCAGGGTGGCGCAGTCCTTCGGTTCGAGCAGATCGATGGTGAGCGGGATCACGGCGTCGCCATGCTTGTCGCGCAGCCGCTTCAGCGCCGCTTCGTCGCGGTCTACCATCACGACGCGCGCGCCTAAGGCCAGCATGGCCTCGGAACTGGCCAGTCCGATGCCCGACGCGGCCCCCGTCACGACCGCGACCTTGCCCGCCAGTTCTCCCGCCATTATTCTCCTCCCTCTCGACTGCGCGCAATGGATGGGCCCGCCGCTCCAAATGCACCGTCGCTTTTCTTACACGAGAAGCTCGCCGCTCACGATCTTGCCGACCCGCGTTGATCCAAATCGGACGCGGGCCCCTTCTCTTGAACGATGCCTCAACATTTTAGCTGGCTTGCCATTGGGCCAACGGGATGCGCCCTAGACTGCGTCATTTCAGCAATTTGGTGATCGGGGAACGCTCATGAAAAGCATTTCAGGGATGTTGCTTGCGGTTGCCGGGCTTGCTCTCGTGCAAGTTGCTCCCGCCGCGGGCGCGACTCTCCTCGGAGAGACGCTGGACGCAAACATCACGATAACCGGACAAGATGACAACGGGTTCTATACGCTACCTGTCCTCGTCGGCCCGATCGTCGTCGGCGCGTCGGGCTTTTCAGACAGCATTTCCGTTTTCAAGCAGTTGACGCAGGGTGGCTTCTCGACGCCAACCAACCAGATCACTGGGAACGTCATCGTCAACATTGGCGCCGATACGATTTCCGTTGAAATGAAAGGACAGGTGCAGCCTTTCGAACTGGAGTCGACATTCTCCGGAATAGGGGGGGCCAGCTTTCAGATCGCCAATGTCGTCGACAGCGCAACGGGGCTGCTGTCAGGTGTTAACCTGGACCTGTCTCACAGCAATACGGCGCATTCCGTCGATTTCGCCACATTTTATTTGGGCTTTCAGCCGGGAACGGATCTGACCCAGACGGAGACGCTGACTTTTGCAACCGTTACCGGCGGCGTTCCCGAGCCTTCGACCTGGATGCTGCTCCTCGCCGGTTTCACGGGCCTCGGCTTCGCCGGGCTCGCACGCTCGCGGCGAAGAGTCGAGGTCGCCGCTTAAGGACGATTGCCCGGTAACCAGAGGCCGACCTCACACGATCCCCAGCGCCTTGCCCGCGTCGGCGAAGGCGGCGATCGCAAAGTCGATGTCGGCCTCGGTCAGCGCCGCCGACATTTGCGTGCGGATGCGCGCCTGGCCCTTCGGCACGACGGGAAAGAAGAAGCCCGCCACGAACACGCCTCGCTCGTCGAGCGCCTGCGCCAGATCCTGCGCGCGCTGCGCCTCGCCGAGCATGACCGGAATGATCGGAGTCTCGCCTGGCGACACTTGGAAGCCAGCTTTCTCGATTCCTTCGCGAAATCGCCGCGCGTGATTCTTAAGGACGGCGCGCCGGCCATCGGCGCCGATCGCTATCTCGAGCGCTTTCAAGGCGCCCGCGGCGAGCGGGGGGGCGAGCGAATTGGAAAAGAGATAGGGCCGCGCCCGCTGCCGGAGGAGGTCGACGATCGGCTGGGCGGCGGCGACAAAGCCGCCCATGCCGCCGCCAAGCGTCTTGCCGAATGTGCCGGTGACGATGTCGACTCGGTCGCCCGCGCCGGTCAGAGCGGGCGTGCCGCGGCCCTTCTCGCCGAGATGCCCGGTCGCGTGACAGTCGTCGACCAGCACGAGCGCGCCGAAGCGGTCGGCGAGGCCGCAGATCTCTTTCAGCTTGGCGACATAACCGTCCATTGAAAACACGCCGTCGGTGGCGATGAGCTTGAACCGGGCGCCAGCGGCGTCGGCTTCCTTCAGACGATCCTCGAGCTCATCTAAGTCCGAATTGGCGAAGCGGTATCGCTTCGCCTTGCTGAGGCGCACGCCATCGATGATCGAGGCGTGATTGAGGCTGTCGGAGATGATCGCGTCTTCTTCCCCGAGCAATGGCTCGAACACGCCGCCATTGGCGTCGAAACATGCGGCGAACACGATCGCGTCGTCCTTGCCCAGATGCTTGGCGATCGCCTGCTCGAGTTCGCGATGCAGCGTCTGCGCGCCGCAGATGAAGCGCACCGAGGCCATGCCGAAGCCGAACTGGTCCATGGCGCGCCGCGCCGCCGCGATGACGTCCGGGTGGTCGGCGAGGCCAAGGTAATTGTTGGCGCAGAGATTGACCGCGTCCCGCGGGCCTTGCGGCGACACGACATGGATGCGCCCGCCCTGCGGCCTGGTCAGGAGCCGCTCGCGCTTTGTGAGGCCTGCCGCTTCGATCTCGTCAAGCGTCGCGCGGATGTGGTTGAGGAAGGCGTCGGTCATGGGCCGCCTTTTCGATGAAGGAGAAGCGTGGAGCTTACCAGCGAGCGGCAAGCGCCGCTATTGGGAGAGCTGGATATAGAGCTCGTAGCGGCCTGAGCTGAATGTGAGCCCGGCTTGCGCGGCGCTGAGCCGCATAATCACGCCGTTCCGGTTCTCGAGCCAGATTTCGCCGTTCGCTTTGGACGTGACCGCGAGGCTGCCGGTTCCCTGGATCCAGGAGCCGGAGAACTGGGCAGGGTCGCTGAGTCTGTAGACTTCGCCCGAGGCTTGCATGGTCGAGATCGCGCCAACGCCAATGAGCGAGCCGATCAGCGTGAACGGATAGGTCCTGCCCCTGAAGGTGAGCGTGCCGCTGCCGACTCCCGATGCAGAGAGGAAGACCTGCGTCATCGTCACGAAGCCTGAGGGTTTCAGACCCCGGATGCTCGCTTCGGTCGGGATCCCGGAGGGAGGAATGGCGCAGCCGGCGAGAGGCATGAGAGCGAAGGCCGTGAGGACCGCCGCGATGTATCGAGAGCGAATGAGCCTGACTCCGAACTGCATGACTCTGCCTTTTTGGACCGTGGCCGGGGCTGTCCGGCTTCCGTGGTTTTAGTCAATTGGGCGGGGCGGTGTCAGCAGCCGCTCTTGACGACGGGCTGATCCCCCAGTCGATGAGTCGCTCACCGCGATGGAGGGCGTCCGCCTCAGGCGTCAATCGGCCGTCAGCTCCATGCAGAACGAACCCGCGCGCGAAGCGTAGCGGCGCTTTTGACCCCTTGACCCCCGAGACAAGCAGGCGATGGGCGCTCGCGCCCTCCGTCGGATGAACCGGCAGAAGCGCGAGCGCGCCGAGCCGTCCTCCGATCGCCTCGAGGATCGCGCGCACCGCTTCGGGCCGGTGGATCATCACGAACCGGCCGCCGGGCGCGAGCATCGCGAGCGCAGCTTGGATCCAGCCGGCGAGCGCGGCGCCGGCCTCCGCTTGCGGCAAGACATGCGCGCGCGCTTTGCTCGCGTCCGGCGAGACGCGGACGGCCGTGGGCTCGAAGAACGGCGGGTTGGTGACGACGCAATCCGCCGATCCCTCGATAAGTCCGGCCGCCCGGCGCTCGCGCGAATTGAGCGCGTCGAGGCGCAGGACGCGGGTTCGCGCCTCAAGCCCGTTGCGCGCGGCGTTGGCCTCGGCGAGCTCGGACAGCTCGGGATCGATTTCGACCAGATCGACGGACGCGAGCGGCGACCCCTTGGCCAGCGCCAGGCCGACCGCGCCCACCCCCGCGCCGACGTCCACGATCCGGCCTCGCCAAGCCTCCCCCGCCGCTGCGACCAGCAGGGCGGCGTCCGTTCCGACCCTATGGCCGCGCCGGGGCTGCGCGAGCGTGAGGCGGCCGCCGAGCCATCGATCCTCGGTCGCTTGGTCGGCTCTTGCGGCCCTCCCGAACCCCGTCGGCTGCTCAGCCATCGAAGAGTTCTTTTCCGAGGCCGGCTTCGGTAATGACGCGGCGAGCCCGCCCTTCGTGTTCCGCGTCGACCAGGATACGCCGTGGCAGGAAGCCGAGCGAGCCTTCCACCGCGGCCATGTTCTGGTCGGCGATGAAATAACCGACGCGCTCCTCCTTCAGGATCGATTCGATGACGCTGATCAGCACGAGATCGTTGGTGCGCAGAATCTCGACCAAAACGGACCTCGATTTGGGCTCACTTGCCGCGTGGGTAGGCCGTCTTTATGGTCGAGGCTCGGTATCTGGCAAGGGAATGGGTGCGTGGGAATTGTCGTTCCACTGGAGGACAAATCGGCGGATCGCCTGATCGAGCCGCTGACGACGCTCGTCGCCGGCGACATGGCCAAGGTCAATCAGACGATTCTGGCGCGCACCGGATCAGAAGTGACGATGATCCCCGAGGTCGCCAATCACCTCATCGCCTCTGGGGGAAAACGGATGCGTCCGATCCTGACTTTGGCGACGGCCGGGCTGTGCGATTATTCCGGAGAGGGCCATATTAAGCTCGCCGCGGCGGTCGAGTTCATGCACACCGCGACGCTTCTCCATGATGACGTCGTCGATGAGAGCGACTTGAGACGCGGCAAGGCGGCCGCGCGCGTGCTCTGGGGCAACGAAGCGAGCGTGCTCGTTGGCGATTTTCTCTTAGGCCAAGCCTTCAAGATGATGGTCGAGGTCGGCTCGCTGGCCTGTCTCGATGTCCTGTCCGGCGCCGCGGTGGTGATCGCCGAGGGCGAAGTGATGCAGCTCTCCGCCGCCAAGGACACCGAGACGACGGAGGACGCCTATCTCGCCGTCATCCGGGCGAAGACCGCCGCCCTGTTCGCCGCGGCCTGCGAGGTCGGACCCATTCTCGCCGGCCGCTCAAAGGCGGAGATCGCCGCCTGCCAGGGTTACGGGGCCAATCTGGGCATCGCTTTTCAGCTTATCGACGACGCCCTCGACTATGGCGGTTCGTCGGCCAAGCTCGGCAAGAATGTGGGCGATGATTTCCGCGAGGGAAAGATCACCCTGCCGGTGGTGCTGTCGTTCCGGCGCGGAGGGATGCAGGAGCGTGAGTTCTGGCGCCGCACGCTGGAGAAGGGCGAGGTGGTCGACGGGGATCTCGAGTTTGCGCTGGCGACGATGAAGAAGCATCGCGCGCTGGAGGACACGATCGAACGCGCCAGGCACTATGGGGCGATGGCGCGGGACGCGCTGGAGCTCTTTGCGCCTTCCCCGTGGAAGCGCGCTTTGCGCGACGCGGTCGACTTCACCATCGGCCGGGCGCATTGAAATCAGACGGACCCGCTGTCCGTTCGCCATTTTGCGGCCTTTTCACGGCCAATTGTGAGAGGCGTCACGCTCCGAGAGCCGAAACACTGGACAAGTTTTCGCTGCCCGGTTAGCGAGAGGGAAAGCGGCGCTGAGCTAAAACGGTCAGGCCGAGAAGGACCATGCGATGGACTATCAGCGGAGCTTCGAGGACGCGATTGCGCGGCTCAAGGCGGAAGGGCGGTACCGCACCTTCGCCAATCTCGAGCGCGACGCCCGCCGGTTCCCGATCGCTCAGTGGCGCCCTGAGGGCGAGGAAGACCACCCACGCGAGGTGACGGTCTGGTGCTCCAACGACTATCTGAGCATGGGCGGCCACCCCGACGTCATCGAAGCCTCGGTCAAGGCGGTTTGCGCTCATGGGGCGGGGGCGGGCGGAACACGCAACATTTCCGGCACCCACAATCCGATCGTCGTGCTCGAGGCCGAGCTTGCCGACCTGCACGGCAAGCCGGCGGCGCTCGTCTTCACCTCCGGCTGGGTGTCCAATCTGGCGGCCATCTCGACCATCGCCGGCCTCCTGCCCAACTGTCTCATCCTGTCTGACGCGCTCAATCACAATTCGATGATCGAAGGGGTCAGACGGTCTGGCTGCGAGAAGCGCGTCTGGCGGCACAACGACGTCGGCCATCTCGAAGAGCTGCTCGCCCAAGAGCCGCTGGACCGGGCGAAGCTCATCGTGTTCGAGAGCCTCTATTCGATGGATGGCGACATGGCGCCGATCGCCGAGATTGCGGCGCTCGCGAAGAAATACAACGCGCTCACCTATCTCGACGAGGTCCACGCCGTCGGCCTCTATGGCGCCCGAGGCGGCGGCTTGAGCGAACGCGAAGGCCTCGCCGCGCGTATCGACGTCATCGAGGGCACGCTCGCCAAAGGTTTCGGCTCGCTTGGCGGCTATATCGCGGCGAGCGCGACGATCGTCGACGCGGTCAGAAGTTTCGCGCCCCAGTTCATCTTCACATCGACCCTGCCGCCGAGCGTCGCAGCCAGCGCCGCGGCCGCCGTCAAGCATTTGAAGCGATCGAGCGCCGAGCGCGAACGCCACCAGCACATGGCGAAGCTGGTCAAGCATGCGCTCCGCGCCGCCGGTCTGCCGGTGATGGACAATCCGTCGCACATCGTGCCGGTGCTGGTCGGCGACGCAAAGCGATGCCGCGCGGCGAGTCAACTCCTGCTTGAGCGGCATGCGATCTACATTCAGCCGATCAACTATCCGACTGTCGCCAGGGGGACCGAGCGATTGCGCGTGACGCCGACTCCCGCCCATAGCGAGAGCCAGGTCGCCGAACTGGTCGAGGCCCTGGTCGACGTGTGGAAGACGCTCGGCCTCAAGTTCGAGGAGGCGCGCGTCATCCCGCTCGTCCGCGCCAACGCAAGCGAGGACGCCCATTGCGTCTATCCGGAGATGAAGCGCGCGGCGGAATAGCGGGTCGTTCGGCGCCACAGGCGATCTTGGTCAAAGCCTTCCTTGCCGCGCTTGCCGGCGAGCGGCAAAAAACGCCGCCGATCTGGCTCATGCGCCAAGCAGGCCGTTACCTGCCCGAATATCGCGAGCTTCGGACGAAGGCGCCGACGTTTCTCGATTTTTGTTATGACCCTCGGCTCGCGGTCGAGGCGACGTTGCAGCCGATCCGTCGTTTCGGCTTCGACGCGGCGATCCTGTTCTCCGACATCCTCGTCCTGCCCGACGCGCTCGGCCAGCGCGTCTCCTTTGAAAGCGGCGATGGTCCCCGCCTCGATCCGATCTGCGACGCCGGGGCGCTGGCGAAGCTCAGCCGCGAGCCCGACTGGGACCGGCTTGCGCCGGTGTTCGAGACCCTCGAGCGCGTCAAAAGCGCGCTGCCGAACGAGACGGCGCTGATCGGTTTCTGCGGCGCGCCCTGGACAGTGGCGAGCTACATGATCGCCGGCCGCGGGACGCCCGATCAGGCGCCGGCGCGGCTTTTCGCCTATCGCCATCCGGAATTGTTCGCGCGCCTCATGGACCGGCTCGTCGACGCTTCCGCCGAATATCTCCGCCGTCAGTTCGCGGCCGGCGCGGATGCGGCGCAGATCTTCGATTCGTGGGCGGGGGTGTTGCCGCCGGCCGAATTCGACCGCTGGTGCGTGGCGCCCATCAAGGCGATCGCGGCCAAGGTTCGCGCCGCGACTCCGAATGCGCGGCTGATCGCCTTTCCGCGCGGCGCGGCGACGCAGCTCGCCAAATTCGCTGGCCTCGCCGACATCGATGCGATCGGCCTCGACACGGCGGCGGATCCCAAAGCGGCGATCGCCGCTCTGCCTGAGCGGCTGGCCCTCCAGGGCAATCTTGATCCGCTCGCGCTTGTCGCTGGCGGACGACGCCTCGATGAGGAAATCGATCGCGTGCTGACGGGCTTCGGAACCCGCGCCCATATTTTCAACCTCGGTCACGGAATCGTGCCCGAAACGCCGGTCGAGCATGTGGAGCGCCTGGTCGCCCGGGTGCGCGGTCATCCAGCGCCATGAACGACTCAGCCCCACCGACCGAAGACCCGCGTTTCGCGGGCGTCAGAGACTGGTTCGAGACGCTCCAGCAGCGGATCATCGCAGCCATGGAGGCGCTCGAGCGCGAGTTCCCGGGCGTGGGCGCGGATCGTCCCCCAGGTCGGTTCGTGATCGAACCGTGGGAGCGCGCCGACGCGAGCGGCGCGCCCGGCGGCGGCGGGCGGATGGCGATGCTGCGCGGGCGCCTGTTCGAGAAAATGGGCGCGCATTTTTCGGTCGTCCACGGCGCCTTTCCGACGGAATTCGCGTCGCAAATTCCCGGCGCCGACAAGGATCCCCGTTTCTGGGCCGCCGGCGTTTCGGTGATCGCCCATCCCTGGAGCCCGCATGTGCCGACCGTGCACATGAACACGCGGCTCGTGCGTACGACCAAGACATGGTTCGGCGGCGGCGCGGATCTGACGCCGATGCTGGATGACCGCCGAAAGCCGGACGATCCCGACGCCATCGCCTTTCACGCCGCGATGCGCGGGGCTTGCGAGCGCCATTCCGGCGTCGCCGACGCCGAGCGCTTCAAGACTTGGTGCGACGAATATTTCTATCTCAAGCATCGCAAGGAGCCGCGCGGCATTGGCGGCATTTTCTTCGATTATCTCAATAGCGCGGGCGATCCCGGCAATGCCGCCTTCGCCGCGGACTTCGCCTTTGTGCGCGACGTCGGCGAGAGCTTCATTGCGACTTATTCCGACATTGTCCGGCGCAACGCCGAAAAATCATGGCAGGCGGCCGAACGCGCGCAACAATTGGCGCGGCGCGGGCGTTACGTCGAGTTCAACCTTCTCTATGATCGAGGCACGATCTTTGGCCTGAAGACCGGCGGCAACGTTTCGTCGATCCTGTCGTCGATGCCGCCGTTGGCCAGCTGGGCTTAAGCGCGCTTAGCGGCGGCCGCGATCGGCGATCGCCGCTACAAACCGCGTCCGCAACGGAGAGAACCCATGACCAACGCCGCTGAATCCGGTCGCTTCCGTATTGGCGGCGCCTTTGACGTCAACCGCCTTGGCTTTGGCGCGATGCGCATCGTGGGCAAGGGGATCTGGGGTCCTCCCGCCGATCGCGACGGGGTTTTGAAGACGCTTCGCCGCGTCCCCGAGCTCGGCGTCGATCTCATCGACACCGCCGACGCTTATGGGCCCAATTTTTCGGAAGAGCTGATCCGCGAGGCGCTCGCTCCCTACGGCAAGGTTCATGTCGCGACCAAGGGCGGCCTCGCGCGCACCGGGCCGAACGCCTGGATTCCCGTTGGCCGGCCCGAATATCTGATCCAGCAGGCGCATACGAGCCGTTGGCGGCTCGGCGTCGAGATCATTGACTTATGGCAATTGCATCGCATCGATCCGAAAGTGCCGGCCAAAGAGCAGTTCGACGCCGTCGCGTCCTTGATCAAGGACAAGGTCATTCGTTGCGCCGGCTTGTCGGAAGTCAGCGTCGCCGACATCGAGGCGGCCTCGAAGGTGTTTCCGGTCGCCACGGTGCAGAACCGCTATAATTTCATCGACCGCGCGAGCGAAGACGTGCTCAACCATTGCGAGAAGAACGCCATCGGCTTCATTCCCTGGGCGCCGCTCGACGCGGGCGCGTCGGCGCGGCCGGGTTCCGCGCTGGATGCGATTGCGCATAAGCACAAGGCGAGC
>Ga0153954_1000057_pt1 | contig 107089 bp, 86 predicted proteins | sample TSFL038MetaG_FD_102277 | JGI IMG/M metagenome (GOLD analysis project Ga0153954, IMG submission 102277) | Attine ant fungus gardens microbial communities from Florida, USA - TSFL038 MetaG | ecosystem: Host-associated > Fungi > Mycelium > Unclassified | place: USA: Florida, Wekiwa Springs State...
CGTTAGCCCGCCAATCCTCTTTGAGGTAAGACCATCAACTGGAGAGCCGTATGCGGGAGATCCGCCTGTACGGTTCGGAGGGAGGGGGGAACCGAGCCAACGGTTCCTCCCTACCCCTATCGGGAAAGCCACTTGCCGGATGATCCACTAAGGTGTTAGAGGGGCGTTTGAAGCTGAGCACCCAGCCTTTAAAAAGGATGCAAGTGAATTGGGGGGCTTTGGGGGCGATTTGACGATTCCCGCTCTCCCTGAGCTTGTATCCAGCGTCTTGGGGAACGGCGTTGAGATCCATGAGCCTCTCTATCGGTATCGCATAGTCATCTTCCTCCGGCTCTTGGTCGCCATCAGCGGTGATAGCGAAGGAACCCATGGCATCAGTCGCTGAGGGACAGCAACTGATGTGGTAGCCTGCGTCCCTGATTCTTGGGCTCAGATCGACGGAGCTTAATCAGAGAGGGTAGTACTCGCCGCTCTGTTCCCCAAGATGCGGCGCAATTCCGACCGTTACCGATCAAAGAGGCCACGCTGGAAGATGATGAGGGGGTTGGCAAAATAGGCCTGACTATGAGGGCTACGTACATCCTTGGCGCGAACGCCAGGAGCAAAGAACGACCGGCAATCGAGAAATGAATTCTGATGCTAGCCCTTGGACCGGTCGGGAGCGAGGCTCCCCAAGATGTGGAGCAAACTGGTGACGGTGCATCGCCTAACTCGTAGCATGGAGGAGGCGGCAAGAGGCCAGGGAGGCGCGAAAGCATGGGGGAAAGGCCTTGTGAATCACCTCGGGAAGTTGCTTTTGGGAGTGCTCGCATCTTGGACCGCCATCACTGACGACCCAGGCGGCTAATGCCGGAGTTCGTCCTCGACTTATCTGGGAGTATCTCCGCGGCCCCCCCCCATTGGCGATGCGGATCATGGTGGCCACCCCACGTGAGGCACAGGACACGGTCCGTAGACCTATTGCAATTCCAGAAATATTATCATGGTTAAGGTAACAAATTCGAAAAACAACCAAATTTGGAGCAGGTTCGACGTTGGATGCACCTTTCCCTGAGAGTGCCAATAAGCCTCGAATGTTATCAACCAATAAGTCAAAAAAATAATTCCTAAGGACCATTTGACTTTTTATAGCTGCGCGATATACGATGTCCAACGACCCTATGAGTCGACAAGTTAGAGGAGATTGGGTTCCCCGCCAGGTCATGCGAGGAACGACGTTCTTTCATGGGGTTAAGGGCTTGTGGCACATCATTGAGTGAGAGTCACGTCTTGATGAAGATCAGCCCTTGCGGAGCCCTTACCGGTCGAACAGGTCTCTCCTAGGAGGTCGATTTTCATGGCAAAGTACGCGACTGGGTTTTTGGCTGTGATGACCCTATCATCAGGACTTCTGCTGGGCACCCTTGCCAAGGCAAGCTTCTACGAATGGTGCTCGCCAAACGCCATTACATCATGCCCGGCAGGAGTTGCTGTGGACACGTCGGGCGCATGCGGTGGGGGGAATTGTCAGAGCAGTGGGGCTAGAGCGCTCTGGGCATGCGACGTTGGTGGTTTTGGTTGTTCGGGGACAGCTGTATGTGCCGGTACTTGCTTTGGTAAGGTTCCGGCCATTGCCTGCACAGTTGCTCCGCCCCCAGATGGATGCAAATGATCCCAGATAACGATCGACCTGATGTCCTGCGGGACGTCAGGCCGATCGTCCGGTATGATCGCGCGGACGATTCGACAGCGAACCAGAAAGGAACTGCAATGCACGGTTTTCAGTCGCTTGCTGTTTTCTTACTACTCGGCCAGAATCCTTCCCACGGTGGACTCAACTTGGAGCAGATCGTCGCACGTCATCAGGCATCAATTGAGGCAATCCATACGATTGATGTGAACCTTGTGTTGAACGTTTACAGTTCGGGAAAGAGCAAATCCGTCTCCATGCAGAGCCGAGAGATCCGTTGGTCCAAGATGGGGTCGCGCCAGCGTCTAAGGATGAAATTGGACATGGATGGGAACGCGGCTGACAAGCAGAAGGTCTTGCACTACGATTCGTTCGTCGATGCGGCGCGACTTCAGACCCTGGAAGGATGGTCTCCAGAGGCTCCTCCGGTTATTACTCCTCTCGATAATCAGGACGTCCAAGGGACGATCGAACCGTTCCCCGGGAATTTCCCAGCCCCTCAGGTTGATCCCGCCAGCTTGTTAAATATGAAATTCGATATGGCCGTCGGTGATCCGCCAAGGTCACTCAAGGACCTGATCGGCAGCCGAAAAGAGAGCGTAAAGATCGCGGATGCGACGATCGATGGTGATCCCGTCTATCGCCTGACAATTCCCTATCATGACCGCAACGGGGAAACAGGAAGAGCCGCTTATGAGATCGACATCGACCCGAAGAATGGATTTCTCGCTCGCCGAGTTGTCACGCGGGCGACCGACCTCTCTATCGATAAAAGTCCTCCCATGAGCTTTCGAAACGAGACCATCGTTGAAAAGTATGAAACCTTCCCGGAAGGAATCCTAATCCCGTCGCGGCTCAAGTCGCTCTCTTTCCGAGGCAATTCGAGCGAACCGGATACATCCGCTGAGGTTATCGCCACAACGAAAGTCGTCAATGAACCTTTGCCGGATGATGCCTTCGATTTCAAGTTTCCGGAACACTGCATCGTCAGAACGCTTCCGCCCGTCGCCGGCCGGGCTATGGCCGAGTTATGGGGCAAGGACAACCGTCCTGTGGCACAGATCAAGAAGCAGACGGATCTTATCGACGCCGCGGCCAAGCTCGGCTTTAAGATGGAGGGAGCAGCGCGCACCGCCAATCCGAGAGGGCGACTAGCCATGGGAGCGGCATTAGCTGTTATCACACTCGGATTAATCATCGTCATGATTATGCGGCGTGGGGCAACGACTCGAAATCACTCGTTTGGCGGGAATGAACAAGGCTCCGAAGCTCAGGAAAGGCGAAAATGAGCCATTCGACCTATTCGAACGTTGTTCGCACGGCTCTCTTCCTCGTCGGCATGCTCGTATTCGGCATACTGACCAGTTGGTTCGTGCTCCCGTCCAAGGGCAAGACTTCGAACACTCAGCTTGTGTTCAATCCTGCCAACATCAATGTTTACGACCCGATTTTCGAACCCGATACCCCTAGTTATACACTTACCATCGCCAACACGAGCCGTGGTCCCATTATCTTGAAGGGAATCACCGGCTCCTGCGGCTGCATGAATCTCACCATAGGGCCCCGGAAGGACCTCCATCCACCGCTCTCTATCGAGCCGGACACCGAACTCCCTGTGACCGCCACGATCGCCACCGCGAATCGCATCGGTCCCCAGAGATATGAGATCATTGCGAACTATGAATCCGGCGGAATTAGTTTCCGATCCTCGGCTAATATCAATCTATTAGTCAACTCCGGATGGCGGGCGGTTCCTCACGAGCTTGTTTGCACGGACCTTGAACCGGGTGAGACGAGGACGGAGATTGTGAATATTTACGATACGTTCCCGGATCCTGGTCTGCAATGCAAAGAGGTGCGATCGTCGGCAATCGAGAAGGTTCAGGCGACCTTCGCCCCGCTTGGAGAAAAGGCCGGTGAGGTTGTATCCCCGCTCAAATACGGTAATTCCACAATCACGATAAAGCCTCGATTCCGGCTCTTGGTCAATATCCGGGCGCCTCTAGAAGAACCGAAGTCGTCTGCCAATATCACTGTCTTGCCCGCCGACCCGAAGCGCCTGCCTCTCACCATTCCGGTGATACTCCAGAACAAGACTCCAGAGATTACCGTTCAGCCTTCGTATCTCTTCGTTGACCGTAATGCTACGGATCATGGTCAGAAACAGTTTTCCATATTGTGCCAAAGCAAATCGGAGCCGATCGCCAACATTGCGATCACACCCGATCAGCCATTCATTAAATTGGCATCCATCAAGAAAATTGATCAGAACACGAACCAAGTCAAGTTCACGATCGATACAAATGGAACAGTGGTTCCTCGTGCAAACATTAAATTTCAATCCTCCCGGTCGGACGCGAACGTGGTCCTCGACCTCAAGGCCGATTAGCTTCTCAAGCTGGCAGGAGCAGAATCAGACGTCTTGATGCGAATCGATCGTTCAAGGGTGGACGATGAATGCCCGAAGGCGATTCTTTCCACTTCGTTCGATCCTGGGGCCTTTCTGAAGTAACGATGAGGTAGACGAATACTCACAGAGAGGACCGATTGGGCACCACTGTCAACGGTTTATCGAACTGCGAGGGAGGAGTCGTGAGATTGAGGACGCGTTGTTCCGCGTCCTCGGTTTTGAAGCTATTGTGGCGGCGGTAGTGGCCTCTTCCAGGTCGGAATCGTTGCCGGGTGAGGTTTGGCGTGGCTTCGATATCAGTGTATCGCGTGATTACGTATTGAGTGATGGGTGCCGCAGTCAACATTTTGAGTCACATTCGTCTCTATGCGTATGTTCACGTGGCTTGCCAGAATTGCAGTCATAACCGCAGGTGTACTGCATTTCATGGCAATTCTTTGTACGCTTTCGACAAATTTCATCGTAGTCGACGAACCCTATCACATTGCTTCTGGGTTGTCGCATTGGAAGCTCGGGAATTTTATGGCCTACCGGGTCAACCCTCCACTTCCTCGCATGATTTCGACGTTCCCACTGCTGGCGATGAGCCCGGTCGTGGACCTCGATCAACTCGACCGCTCACGCAAGCTTAGACCAGAGTGGAGCCTGGCCGAAGATTTCGTATCTGAGAATGGCAGAAGAACTTTCCTTCTGATACGCGTTGCCAGGGTCGCAGGCCTGTTCTGGTCTCTCCTGGGCTTTCTTCTCATTTGCCACTGGTCCAACCGATTGTATGGGCGATCAGCAGCGGTCATTGCTGCGATTCTTTGGTCTATAGATCCGACGATTCTCACATTCTCCTCGGTCGTCACCTCGGACATGCCATCTGCGGTCGCCAGCATGTTTGCATCGTTTGCATTCTGGGATCTTCTGTGTGAGAAGACACTTCATTTTCGAAGATTGGTGTTTAGTGGATTGACTCTAGGAATTGCACTTCTCTCAAAATTCACATTAGTGTTTTTGCCTGTGTTTTGGATCGTCTTCCTGCTTTGTTTTCGATTGTCCCGTCATCTTTCCAAGGCTCATCGCGGAGTAGAGATCGAGGATCGTCCGGTTGTCAGCTGGTCGTTGTATCTCTTTAAGATTCCTATGGTGTTTCTCGTTGCCGGCTTCGTCGTGAACCTGGGCTATCTTTTTCGTGGCTCCTTCGAAAAATTGGGAAACTACCAATTCGTCAGTGAGACATTTGCCGGATCTCACCTTCAGAGTCCCCCAGGCGTTTCCACCGGTTTGCCGACGAATCGTTTCCAGCGGTCGTTCCTGAGAAACGTGCGAATTCCGTTGCCGAAAGACTACCTTGTCGGAATCGACCTTCAAAAACGGGATTTTGAGGGGGCCTACTTGTCCTATGCGGATGGGGTGTGGAGTACCCATGGTTGGTGGTGGTATTACGCCTATGCTCTACTTTTCAAAGAGCCTGTCGGTATTCTTGCCCTAGGTCTATTGGGTGCCCTTTCCGTGGCTAGTTGTAAGTCTTTAAGGCCAGTGGATATTTACATTGCGCTCCATGCCGTGGGTTTCTTTCTTGTTGTGAGCTCTCAAACGGGATTTAGCCATCATTTACGGTACCTTCTGCCGGCATATCCCTATATGATTTTGATCATCTCCCGATTGGGTCGCTCCTTCAACCGGCAATCGCTCAGATCCTTAACAATTAAATTGCTCTTTTGCGTTTGCTCGGCAGCTATACTGTGGGCAGGGATTGACAGTTTCACTAAAGTCCCGCATTCGATGTCGTATTACAATGAAATCGCAGGGGGCCCGGGCCGAGGACATCTCTATCTCATGTTCAGCAATACCGATTGGGGCCAGGAATTATACTTTCTCTTAAGATGGATGGAACGCCATCCTGAGGCCAGTCCGATGTCCGTGGCGTACACGAATAGTTTCGATCCTCGACCGTTCGGCCTACATGCTCCCCCTCCGCCACCAGGATTGTCGCCGAATGAGCTTGCGCTCGTAAAGCGCGAACCGTGGCGGGCCGACTCATATGGTCCCAAAGCCGGATACTTTGCGGTTAGCGCAACGGATTTACACCGCTATGATGGGAAGTATGCATACTTTCTAGAGTTTGAGCCTGTCGATCGAATAGGAGGGGCTATTCTGATCTATCATCTTCATCCTGACGAAGTAAGTAGAGCCAGGGTCAGAATGGGTTTACAGGACAACTGACCGTGCCATCCCCAGGTGTAAGCGGCCCATCGTGGATTGGAGCGACCGCTCTTTCGATCAAACGTGATTCAAAACCTATCCTTGGTTCGAGGCGAGCCTTCCCACCCCAAGGACGTTTTCCGGCGGCCGTACCGTCTCGCACAATCGGACGGGCTGACAGGTTAATGCTCGACGCGGATCGCTCACCCGTCCGATCCGGATTCTCAAGACTGGCGATTAGACTCTTGATTCCACGGCTTCGTATCCGAGGGGTAGTTCGATCGTGACCTTGAGGCCGGGCCCGGCGTTCTCGGCCCAAAGACGACCGTTGTGAAGCTCGACGGCGCGCTGTGCGATCGAGAGGCCGAGACCGGCTCCTCCACTGGCTCGGTCGCGGTGGGCGTCGACACGGAAGAAGGGATAGAAGATGGCTTCAAGGGCCTCGGACGGTACGCCGGAGCCATGGTCTCGGACGGTGATGAGTGCCGAAGTGTGATTGGCCCGAATTCCGACTTCGACCCGTGTCCCCTCGGGGGCGTGGCGGATTGCGTTTCGAACGACGTTCTCGATGGCCCTATGGAGTAGCTCCTCGTCCCCTTGAAGGGTCGCGGCTTGCTCGGCACGAAACAGCAGCCGGCAATCGCGAGGCTCGGCCTCGACCGAGCAATCCTCCACGATGGCGGCGACGAACTCGTGCAAGACGATCGTCTCGCGTTTGCAGGAAGAGGGATCTCCCTCGGCACGGGTGAGGTAGAGCAACTCGTCGACCAGCACCGCCAGACGATGAATGTCTTTCTCGATCCGGGCCAGCGATGCTTCGCGGTCATGACTAGTCCGAGCAAGTTCCACCGCGAAACCGAGTCGAGCGAGGGGAGAGCGGAGCTCGTGTGAGACGTCCTGGAGGAGCCGACGCTCTGCGTTGAGCAGTGTTTCGATCCGCTCGGCCATCCGATCGAAGTCGCGGGCCAAGGCGCCGATCTCGTCTTTGCGCGTGGTGTGTGACCGCGCCGAGAGATCTCCTTGACCGAAACGCTCGACGGTTTGCCTTAAGCTTCGTAGCGGCGACGCGAGATGGACAGCCAAGGTGTAACTCAAAAGCGCCATCAGTAAAAGGATCCACAGATAATAAGGGACGAATCCCCAGGGATCCGGCCGGGGCTTCACGACGGCGATGAGTCGGTAGCGGCTATCAGCAGATTCGCCGGCGAGCACTGGTGGCGACCTGCGGGGTAAGAGTCCGAGCGCAAGGAAGCTCGGAGTCCTTGACTTTGAGTGTCGGTGCGTTGGCCATCGGCGTTGCAAGCCGGGATGGTGGATCATGACGGCGTGAGCCAAGAGCCGCGAGCGGTCCGTCCCATCGACCATGTCGCGTCCCCGCACATCGACCAGATAATGATCTGCAGGGAAGTGGCGTCCCAACCGTCGTAGGAAGTAATTGAGCCGCTCCGGCCCCCCCTTCTCGAAGGCCTCGCGCGCTTGGTCGAGCTGCATCGAGATGGTGTGAGCGATGAGGTCGGGTGGGCCGGGAGAATTGATCGAGAGCGAAACGGAGGTGGCGACAAAGGCAACGAGGCAGACGATGAGGGTCCCCAGGAACCAGAGCAGGATCTTGGCGAAGAGCGATTTCATGGGGTGGAACCGTCGGACGACTCCGCACAGAACAAGTAGCCGATACCACGGACCGTCCGAATCAACGTTCCTTGATTCCCGAGCTTTTTGCGCAGGTGACTAATGTGGACGTCGAGAGAACGGTCAAAAGGGGTCGCCGTCCGTTGGTAGAGGACCACCGTTAATTCGTTTCGAGAAACGATGCGCCCGGCCGATCGGACCAAGAGTTCGAGGATTTCGAACTCGGTTGAAGTGACCGCGATGGGAACACCGTCACACCAGACTTCCCGGGTACCTGGAACCAGTTTTACGAGATTGACTTCAAGGGCCTCGACGGGAGTGGCTCTGGAGGTAGCGACGCGTCGCAGAACGGCTCGAATGCGGGCCAGCAGTTCCTCGGGACCGAACGGTTTCGGGAGATAATCGTCGGCGCCGGAGTCGAGTCCCATCACCCGGTCAACCTCAGCATTGCGGGCCGTCAGCATGATGACCGGAATCGAGCTTCTCCTACGAACCTGGCGCAGGACCTCGAATCCGTTGAGGCCGGGGAGCATCACGTCGACCAGAATCAGGTCGTGCTCGCCGTTCAGCGCGCGTGCCAACCCTCGCCTCGAGTCGCGTATGCACTCGAGCTGGAGCCCGCGCTGTTCGAAGAACTCCTGCATCAAGTCGCCGAGTTCGATGTCGTCGTCGATGAGAAGAACCGAGGTGCGCATACCGGCCGATGGCCGGGCAGATGCCGGCTCATTTGTCATGGCTTCAAGCCGTCGACCGTTATTCCACGTTGAAATTGCCAATGCGGAGACCCTTTCCAAGAGATCGACTGCCCCAGGTGCATGAGGGTTTCCGTGTCGAGTGACTTTGGCCTTTCCGGCTCGCAACGTCAAAAGTTGCTGGCAAAAGTCAGCCATCTCATGATCAAAATCGATTGCCAAGGCGAAGCTTTCAAAAGCTGACCGCTTATCGTGAGCCCGGTTCGCAGTCGAAAGCTCCCGCCCCTTGGACTTTCGTTTGTAGGTGAAGGTAGTTTCCGCGGGCGAGCATGCTGTGAGTCGCCGATTCGCTGCCAGGCTGGAAACATCTCATGAAGCTTTTCGGAATCGAACATTCCGAGCTCTATGCCTTCTCTCGCGTGGGGAGTTGCAAGTTTGTTTCGAACCTGCCACTCAGGACACCAGGCGACTCCGTACCTTTGGGTTTGTGGGGGGACTAAACCCAACGGGATACGTGTGTATTGCGTGACACCCGAACCTGGTTTCGATTGGGTGCCATAGCCAACAAGCTATCGCAATTTGTGAGTGCCAGACGACATTCGGATCTGTCTTTTTTTTGTGAATCTTCTCTGGGGCCTGGAGAATTTCTTTAACTCGTTTGTCTTGAGCTACTTATGGTGGGAAGCGCGGGCTTTTGGAAAGTAGAGATGGTAAGGTTTGTATTGATTCGAAGAGTTTCGGGATCTGTGCATACGCTTGCGGTTCGGCCGAGATGACTTGGGAAATATTCACGAGCGCGAACGTGCAAGTAACTCCCTGAATCCATTCGGAGGTGACCTGAAAGTTACGGACTCGTGTGGGTTGGTGCGTGGATGTTATTTGGCGTGTAGGATCGCGGTCGTGGGTGGGGCCTCACATGAAATGGGCAGATCCGCTGATTTTAAAGGGGAGAGAGACAAGAATTGTTGAGAACGAGCTAGCCAGTGAGAGACATGATTCCGCCCGCATTCGGTCGAGGCGAGGGTGGTCAAGGCGAGGCACGTCAACGATCATCGCGTGTGGGGGAAGGGGAGGCGGGCCAGCCATCCCTCTTGGCTGATGACGAGCAATTCGCTGGTTCCTCGACTTGAGGCGCAGGCGACGATCGAATCGAGATCCGCCTCTCGGATCGACGAACGCGAAAACGTGCTGGCTCCGCAGCGCAGCCAATGAATGGCCGAATTGGTGACCCCCGCAACGAGCCCCGGACGAGCGATGGTGGTCGTCCGATAACCTCCTTCACTTCCCGTGGTGTTTGACGCGAGGAGATCGAGGAGGCCGAAACCAACCTGTAGGCTTGCCCAGTGGATCGTGCCGTACGGGCCTAGCGCTGCCACTTCGAGCAACTCGGGATTGTCATGCGACCAGGAGACCGGGGTAATACTCGGTGCTTCGGACTCGTGTGAGGCCGGGCGCCAGGTCATGCCCGTTCGGATGAGTTCCTCACCCTCACGGGCCAGGATCCACTCGCGACCGTTATGGTAGAAGACTGAGCAGTCGGGTGTCCTTTCACCGCCTTGAAGAAGGAGTGCCGTCACTGGGGCGTCGTCAGCATGCCAGAGGCGCCGGGATCCGACGGAAAGTAATCCGGTGACAGTGAGAAACATAAGTTCACTGCCGTCCCAAAGGCCGACGAGGCTTTCGCCATCTTGCGGCAAAATCGGGGTGAGCCAACGGGTGGTGGCACCGTCAACCGACATGCCGAACACGAGTGGATAGCGACTCTCGGCGGTCTTCGTGTACGAGTTGAGGACTCCGAGCCCTGACTTTCCCGCCCTCAGGACGACCAGAGACTCGCCGTCGGGGTGCACGGAGACCGCCGAGACGGGGAGGTCCGATCCTGATACGCGAACGACCGCGGAATCTCGAGGTCGAAAGCAGAAGAGACAGCCATCGTCGAATCCAACGAAGACCTCGTCGGTCTCCGGCACCGAACAGACCGCCGTGACTCTGCCGTCATGAATGGGAATTCGATCGAGATCCTTGTTTTTGGATGGTGAGGTCCTTGGCCTTTGTGAGGCCGCCTTCGTTGCGAAGTCGGCGTCGCCAATGAGGGGGGCCGGCCAGGCCGAGGATTGTCCGAAGAACTCCGAGACCAGAGAACCGGGGTGCCCTCCAGGCTGGACATTCTGGCGAAGCTTGGTTGCGAGGCCGATCAAGGCGCGATCTCTCAAGTCGGATCGGATCGAGACGAGTTCCTCACGTTCGGAAAGATGCATGAGGAAGTTATAATATTGGGCGCATTGTTGAGTTTTGCCCGCATGTCCGAGATGGAGGTCGACTTCATCGAGAAGCCCGTCCAGCAGTGGTCCCATCCCAGCTTCGGCCCGTAGCGTGATCGCGGCCTGGACGCAACCCATGTCGTTGGTCGAGGGCCGACGACTCCAACCGGTCTCGAAGAACTTAAGAGCCATCTCCGCGTCGCGAGCCTTCTTCAGCATGAGTTGCCCAGCGGCGAGATAGTCGGCTCCGGTGCTGATGAGGCGATTCGCCGCGAGCCGATACGCGATCTGAGCGGCCTCCTCGTCGTCAAGGCGACGGAGCAGGTCGCCGACCGATTCGTGCTCACCGATTTGGCGGTAAAGCGGAATGGCGCGATCGAGATCGCCAGCGGCCTCAAAGGCCGCCGCGGCTCCTTTGAGATCTTGGAGTTTCTGGAGTAGAACGATCGCCGCGTCACGATGCAATCCGTCGAGGGTCAGGGCACGCGCGGCGGCACGATAGTCGTGAAGCAGAGTGCCGTAGATGTAGGCGGCTCGACGGAAATCGCCCGCTCGAATCGCCTCGCTGGCCGCCTTTTGGTACTCGCACCTCAGCTCGGCCATGACCGTGTCATCGGTCTGCCAATAGCTCGAAGGGCCACGTTGATTGGACCCTAAGAGGGCATTCAACGAATAAAACAGGCGGTGATGCGGAAGCCGGTCACTGGTCGTTGGGCGACCTCCACGCGAGCCCGCCGGATCCGCAAGGGGAAGGGCGTGGCTCAACGCACGTTCCCTGTTGCCCTCCCGGAATTCTCGCAACAGGTTCCTCAGGGCCGAGGATTGCCGTCCGAGAATGATCTCATTCAAGCGCGGACTGCCTTGCAGTCCGGAATTCACCCAGCGCGCTCCTACTTGAGCGAGCCGTTTCCAGTTCAAGGCGTTACCCAGCCGAATCATCGCGCGGCCCGCTCGAAACGAAACTTCCCCGGCGATCGTGCTCCCGATTGGTCCCGAATTGGGCAAGAGGTTGTCGATGCGTTCGTTGAAGGTCTGCTCGTCGACGAGGGTAGGATCCGCCGCCAAGGGGAGCTGCACATCGATTTCAACGATACGGCAGGCGAGCGTGGGCGGGTTAGGGAACGCTTTCCAGTCTCCTCGACGCAGGACCCTGGTCTCCAGAAGACGGGAAGGATCCACGGGAGAGTGCGGATCGAAACGGACGACCTGATTCCAAGGCAGAAAGATATACCCGGTGTCGCGACCGAGGCCTTGGGCCTCGTCGTCGAGGAGACTTGGGATCAGGTCGGCGTCGACCGGTATGTAGAGGTTGGGCGCGACGGTTCTGAGGCGGAGGCAACCGGGACTCACACGTGTTGATCGTTCCTCGAATTTGAGCAAGAACCCTTCCGTGGTCGCGAAGACACGGCCTTTGGGGGCAAGATTCAGCGAAGCACAGAGGTCCAGCACGGCACCCGCGTCCCAAACCGGCAGGAACACCCCAGCCGTTTCCAGAGGCTCCGTCCGTCGGTGCAGTTGGAACGCGATTTTCATCAGGGATACCTCATCTCGCCTGAGGAAGCTCGATAGAGAGCTTCGCCGATTCGTTCGAACGCATTCGAGGACGGAGGTCCGCCGATCATCCCATGAGGTCCGAAACGTGTCCCGTCGTACATCCAGGCCGAGATTTCGGAGTCCAAGACGGCGAACATGCAAAGGAATTCCGCGCCCTCGTCGAAAAGGCAGACATGCCCGAAGACGTCGACGAGCGCTGTGAGCTTGCCCATCCTGCAACCCGTCGGATAGCGCGTTTGGTCATAGGGAAGTTTGTCTCTGCGAACTCCTGCCGTGACATGATCTTCCGCCCGATCCAGGGATAATTGCTGCGACGTCTGCTCATCGACTCCCGGCAGGGGAATCAAACGGAGTCGCCCAGCATCCCAGCGGATGGTGTGGGAGTGCTTTGCTTGCCTGATGATCAGGGAGGTCTCTCCAAGAAGGATGGTGGGGAGACGCGCTGGCTGCGCGGACGGGGTTACAAAATAGGTAGGGCCTTTCGACTGAATGCTATGAACCTCGATGCGATCCGTACCGACTCTGCGAGCGAAACGTCGGCCATTGCGTTGGAGGGCAAAGCCCTTACAGTCAGGCTCGATGGGAAGATTAAGTAAGAGCTTCAAGTTATTTTTTGAGAAGAGGATCAGCCTTCGCTCATAGGATGTTCCCACGACGACGCCGAAAATATCGCCGGAGCATCGTTTCTGAAGGATCTTGCCTTCGATGAAGGTGAGGACACCGTCCTCCCGGGGCTGGTAGGCCTTGCGTAAGCCTTGCTCGTTCTCGATCTGAACCGTCCCAGTGTTTGCATCGAGCTCGATCGAAGGTCCTGAAACCGATCTCCTCGGTGAGGCGGGAGGGACCCAGGTCCGAGGCTCACCTTGTTCCGTATCCGAGAGCCTGATCTGTCCCCCTCGGGCTCGGAACCAGGCCTGGGCGGCCCGAGAGGATTCCCCGGTGGTCTCGTTCTGAGGAGGAAAGCGTGCGATCGAGGGATCGACGCCGAGGTCGATCGCGAACAAGGCGTCGTGGTGATCCTGGAGGATCAGGGAGTGGAAATCGGGGAGGTATGACCATTCAATCTGTTCCGGTTTTAGCTTGCCCAGCTCATGAATGTTGCAGGTGTAGCGGCGGAAATCGTAATGCACGGCGACGGATTCGTGGTTTTGATAGCCGGTGATGACGAATCCTCCCAGGACTCCGACGACTCCGACGATCAGGGCGAGCGGCTTTCCCTGGACGAGGGCGCGTGGCAGGATTTCCGCTTTCGAGCCGTCGCAGTTCCAGGTGCGAATCAGGCCATTGGATTCGGCGATGAGGAGCCTGTCGCCGAGCCTGTCGAGATCGAAGAGGCGATCATCGATGACTCCTGCTCGAAGCGGGAGGCGGAACGGGAAATTCGGATATTCCACGTCCCCTTTCCATTGCACCTGCGGGCGCGCAATGGCATTTACTTCCTGCAACCTGGGCGTGCGGCGGTTATCGGGGAGTGCTACTCGGCAATGAGTGCGCGGGATGGGGATTCCCTGGCGGATCTCCGACAGACTCAGCGTTCCCTCGTCGTCGGCTGTGACGGCGAACAGCCGGGTCTCGTTGCTTGCGGCCTGGGCGGCGGTGACGACCTCGGGTGAAGCGAGGCTCCTGGGATGGGTCAGGAGGACAACGTCGCTATTGCGGTCACCCACGGAGTCGAGGACCGACCGTAGCGACTTCCCGGGATTGAGGGTCAGGTCACTCGCACCGAGTCGTTGCGCGAGCTTTTCGGATTCGATCCGGCAAGGATCCCAAATTGGGGAGTCATCACTCGTGACTGCGACTTGAAATCCGATCCCAGACCGCTCCGCGCGGCGCCCGAGGGAAAGCAGGGCCGCAAGCAGGATCAGCCGGACATGTCCCCAGGTGCGTACTCCTTGATCCAGCAGGACAACCACCCCATGGCTCTGAGGAGTCTGCGGCGCTTCCCGTTCGAAGAAAAGCAATTCATTTTCCGAATAACGGCGGATGAACTCGTCCCCATCCAGAACGAGTTGGGAAGGCAGGATCCGTTCCGGGTGACCGCGCGTGGAGAGGTCGGTGTATCCACCGGTGGGAAGAGTTGCTCTCTGGAGTACACGTGAAGGTAATGTGAGCATCCCTTCAAGGGTCTCGACAAGCGATAAGGCTGCCACCAATCGCGGCTCTTCTGCCAACTTTTCGAAAGCTTCGCGGAGCGACCGCGGCAATTTTGGTAACTGAGCTTCGCTGGGTTCCTCCTGAGAGTCGCAGCCATGCTTGAGCCAGTGCCTTAATTGGTCCGGAGTCAACTGGGCAAGCGCCTTCAGAAGCAGGTCCTCGAATGCGGATGGCTCCAGAGGAGGGACTTCCCCTCCCTGTTGGCTGGCAAGGCCGTCGTTGGAGGAACGAAGCTTTCGTCTGAGTTCGTCGAAGAGCTCTCGCGAAACAGGAGGATCGCTGGCTCGAGCGAGTTGCCGAGTCAAGTAGGCGAACAGAGCCCCCGCGTTTCTCAAGGGACGGCCCTGGATGTGAAACTCACGGACGATGTCGAGATGGTGGTTCCGGTTTCGAAGGAACGGGTCTTTGATGCCGAGACCGAGGAGATCCAGAAAATGGAGTACGCAACCGAAGGGAACGAGTTCTTCGCGCGTACGGAATCCTTCGAGAAAGAGGCCGACCTCTTCGCTCATGGCGAACGTGCAACCGACTTCACGACCTCGTGAGCGATATTCAATCGCTTCCAGGTTCTCACTCCAGCGCAGGTCGCCCAGCCATTGGCCGTAGGCTTCGGGGATGGTGAGATAGCGTTGGGTTCGGGTCATGGCCACGACTCACGGAGGGCGAGCCGGATGCTGGCGCGGCTCAAGGGACGAAAGGCCGCGCGCGGGACGATTTCCAGGCCGTCGGTGTCGAGAATGGCGAGTTCCTCGGCCGCGATCCGAAGGGCGCCGCAGAGTGCCGCTTCGGCGAGGCTGGGTGCGGGGCGAAAACCAAGCGGTACGAGGAGCCGCTGTCCCCAGTAACGCTGCCCCTTGGCGACCGGAGGTAATTCAGAGCCGAGGAGAATCACGTGACGCCCCGATCTCGCTCCTAGCAGCGTTTCGATCGGCTTCGTGAACGCGAATTCCGCCCAGCGTCCCAGGGCCTCGAGGTCGCAGGAAAGGGCCGTTGCGGGACGTGGCTCGTGATCACGTACCAGCGAAACCGGCACCGGGGGTGGCAGGTCTCTGGGCATTGGGCCGGCGACAATCGGAGCAGGAAACAAGAGGCTGGACAGGGGACGCTGCTCGACGACTTGGTCGATCGGCAAGTTGAACGTGGGTAACCGGTGGCCAGGGCGGAACCAAAACTTACCGCGTCTTTCGAACAACTCCACTCCCGAAACCGGGAGGACCCGACTTAAAACCGGTTGCTGAGCGGGATTCCACCGGACCCAGGCGCGATCATCGATCAGGGCCACGAGAATTCCCGGAAGATGGCGCAAGTCGGACAATACCTCGAGGTTCTTCGACGGCAAGCTGGCACACGAAACATCTTCGAGAGGCGTCGCCATCGATCAGCCGATCCTTCGGAGTATTTGTGACGTTCGCTCAAACAGATGTTCGCGCGTCGCTTCGTCCGAATTCCAGGCCGCGTGGTCGGCGAGGCTGGCGACACGTTCGCGGATTCGGGCGATCGTGGAGAGTCGAAGCGGCCCACTTTTCAACTCGGCCTCAAGGGAATCCAACTCCTGAGCGATCTCCTCGCCTTCGAGCCAGCGCGGTTGACTCGCCATCGGATGTCTCGCCTGCTCGGACTTAGCCGACTCGAGTGTGTCGGCAACGAGGGCTCCCAAGGGACCGATCTGCTCCTCTCGATCCCAAACGTAGCGGACGACCCAAAAATCCGAAATGGCGGCGGCGGTTCGCCCACAAATTACGGAGGAAGCCGCGACCAATTTCAGGATCTTCACCGCTCGGCGGTCGGAAAGCGCGATCCCGAGGTCTCGTACTTTGAAGACAAGTTCCGCGTACGTCTCGGTCACTCTGGACAGATCGACTTTGTGCACGAGGCGGCCGAGATCGCGCAGGTCATCCGCCGAGATCGTCGTCACTGGAGGTTCGGCTGTCTCGAGCTCCCAGCCGGCGGTCAGGAGTCGGGGCATCACATCCCTCGGCAACTGATCAACGTGGCACCGCAGCAGAAATCGGTCGAAGAGGGCACGAAGAGTCTCGTCCTCGGGGACATGGTTTGAGGCCGCGAACAAAGACAACAACGGCAACTGGTGTCTCTCGGCGCCTCGGCGGTAGACCCGTTCGTTTAACACCGAGAGGAGATTGTTCAAGATCGCACTATTGGCGTTGAACAGCTCATCGAGAAAGACGAATTCGGCCTCCGGGAGCATCCCCGACGTGACGGTCGCGACCGACCCTTCGCGCAGTTTCATCAAGTCGATCGGACCAAAGATCTCGTTCGGTTCGGAGAAGCGAGTCAGCAAGTATTCGAAATATTGGCCGCGAACCGCGCCGGCGAACAGGCGGATGAGTGCCGACTTGGCGGTCCCGGGTGGTCCGTGCAAGAACAGGTGCTCTCCGGCGACGGAGGCAAGAACGATCAGGTCCACGACTTCATCACGGCGGATGAAGCGTTTCTTGATGACATCGACGACTTCTTGATTGAGCTTGGTGATGACGGGTTCAGCCAATGGAACCGCTCCTTAAGTTTCGAGAGACGAGTTCACCTTGGTTCCTGTCATTGAGGATCCACTCGAGGTATTCTTCGGTGATTCCCTCGGATCTCCAAGAGGTCTTCTGATGTTGCAACCAGCGCTCTGCGTAAAGCATAAGAAGACCGTGATGACCGGAAAAGCCGAGCGGTGAGGTCGGACTTTGCTCAAGCCCGGCGAGCACTCCCGAAAGCGGCCATTGACATAAGACTTGTGCGAGCAGATCGAGCAACGGGTCGACGGGGTTGCTCGCGCGGGCGCGTCGATGGATCTGAGGCAGGAAGCGGAGCAGGAGGTCTCCCGAGAGATGCTCGCTAGGTGTTCGGGGAGGACGATGCATCGTCAACCCGTATGCGAGCGCACTCGGAGCTTCCGAGTGGTCCACGAGCGCAATGGCGGACCCCCAGAGGAGTTGACTCGCCGCCAGTGCAACGGACGGCTCAAATTCGATGGGTGGACCGGCGAGGTCGAGGCGATATCGTTCGAAGGTCTGTGCGAGAAGCTCCTCCGCGCTCGCAGTCGGGGTCACGTCGAGACGTTCAAGGCGGACAAGCAGTCTTCCCTCGTATAAGAGATGATGAAGGAATTCTGTGAAGTCATCCATAAGCCACCCGCATGTGTCGCCCTTGTGCCACGGCTGTCGGCCTGTGTACGACCCTCCCGCAATCGGACACAGACCGGCGCGAATCCCGCCTTTTCTTACACTCGATCGTAACAAAATGGGCCGACTTTTCTGCGGTTCATGAATCGGGGCATGATAAAGGCTAAGAAACGTTTTGCCTCCGCGGCTGAGGAGCACTGTCCGTAGACCGACACCCGCCAAGCCCGAACCGTTTGCAGGTTTTCAAAGGTGGTAAAGCGGTCCATACTTTTCCCTCAACGCATGGATCAAAGGGCGATGGTCAACGGGAGACCCCGTGACTTTCTCGATGAGGCGCGCCGAGGGGAAGCGCTGTCCGTGACGATGAACGTTTTCGCGGAGCCAATCGAGGAGCGGCTTGAAATTCCCTCGCGCGAAGGACTTGCTCTGATCACCCAGGTCCAAGTTGGCCTTGGCAAAGAGTTGGGCGGCGAAGAGGTTCCCCAGGGTGTACGTGGGGAAATAGCCGAACAGGCCAGCGCTCCAGTGGATGTCTTGGAGGCAGCCTTCCGCGTCGTTGGAAGGGGTGACACCCAGGTATTTCCGGTACTTCTCGTTCCAGGCATCGGGGAGATCCGCGACCGCCAGACCATCGGAAAGCAACGCCTGTTCAAGCTCGAATCGAATCAAGATGTGCAGGTTGTAGGTCACCTCGTCGGCCTGGACCCGATTGAGCGAGGGTTCAACATGGTTGACGGCGAAGAGGAAGTCGTCGAGTTCGGTGTCGTGGAGCGCATCATGAAAGATCTGTCGCGCGAGCGGATAAAAATGTTCCCAGAACGACACGCTACGGCCAACGGCGTTCTCCCAGAGGCGAGACTGCGACTCGTGAACGCCAAGCGAGACCGCTTCCCCCATGGGGGTGCCGTGGTGCTCCACGTCCAGCCCCTGGTCGTAGAGGCCGTGGCCGACTTCGTGCATGATTCCGAAAAGGGCTTCTCCCACGTTGTGGGCATGAAAGCGGGTCGTGATGCGGCAATCCCCCGGTCCGATCCCGCTGCAGAACGGGTGAGCCGCCACGTCGAGGCGACCGCGATGGAAGTCAAATCCGAGTGCCGCGGCGACGGCTTCCCCGAAGATTCGTTGACGGTCGATGGGGTAATGGCGTTGGAGGATCGACAGGTTAGGGCGGTGCGACGAATCGGCAATCGCCGCGACGAGCGGCACGAGATCCTGTCGTAGGGATTCGAACAGTTGGGTAAGCTCGCTCGTCTTGGCGCCGGGTTCGTATTCGTCGAGGAGCGGGTCGTAAAGCGACTCCCGGAAGCCCAAACATTCGGCTTCTCGACGTTTGAGTGTGACGATCCGCTCGAGCCTGGGCTGAAACCGGCTGAAGTCGGCCTCGCGCCGCGCCTCGACCCAGTCTTGCTGAGCGATCGAGGTGGTTCGAGCCATCTCTTCGACGAGGTCACGCGGGAGTTGTGTGGCGCGACGGTAGACGCGACTGATCTCCCTGATGTTGACGGCGGCGGTAGACTCCGGATTCTCGGTGAGGGAGGACTCCTGGAGCGTCGCGAGAAGCCCTCCGATTTCCGGGTCGGTCAATTTTTCATGATGGAGCCCTGCCAAGAGGGCCATCTGGTCGCCTCGGTGATCAGCGCCCCCCTTGGGCATGTACGTCTGCTCGTCCCATCCGAGCAGGGCCGAGCACGAGGCCAAGAGGCTGGCCTCACGCGAGCGCCGGATCAATTTTTCGTACGAGCCTTGCGAATCCTGGGCCATGTCACCCTCTCAAACAGACACCGCCGGTCAAACCAACCACTGTATTCTATCGGGCCGCCGGGGGGAGGAGGGAGGCGGCTCCATTCGCGAGACGTCAGTTGCGGTGGGAGTGCCCACGGGCTATCTTGCGCGCTCTTCGAGAGGTTGTTAAATCCCCGATCCCAACACCAGGCCAGGCGAGAGGTGCGCGAGATGACATCGCCAGAGGTCGATCGCCGTCAGTTCGTAAAGCAGCTTCTACAGGCCGCGTCCGCAAGCGCAGTCGCCGCGAATCTTGATTGGAACGCGACTGCGTCCCTGGCGGCGGCCCCCAACCCCGTGATTGGACTCGACCTCCTCCTGGACGAGTCGATCGGAACCATCAAGCCCGCCCTCTACGGCCATTTCGCCGAACATATCGGCGGAGTCATCTACGACGGCATCTGGGTTGGTCCCGACTCCAAGGTCCCCAACGTCGACGGCATTCGGCGCGATTTGATCGACCACGTCAAGCGCCTGGGGAAGGTCGTGGTCCGCTGGCCGGGAGGCTGCTTCGCCGACAAGTATCACTGGCGAGACGGTATCGGCCCTCGCGAAAAGCGTCCCCGACGATTCGGCCGTTGGCGCGAGGAGACCGAGCCGAATCATTTCGGGACTCACGAGTTCATCCACTTCTGCCGGCTCTGCGACGTTGAACCCTACTTCGCGGCCAACGTGGGGACGGGGACAGCCGAGGAATTTCAGCAGTGGGTCGAGTATTGCAACGCCCCTGCGGGGCGCACGACACTCGCCGACGAACGCGTGTCGAACGGCGATTCGGCTCCGTTCGGTGTCCGTTATTGGGGGGTCGGCAACGAGAGTTGGGGATGCGGAGGCAAGTTCACGCCCGAGGATTACTGCGTCGAATACCGCAAGTACACCGAGTGGGTCCCGGGGTTCGAGGTACCGCTCTACCTGATTGCGGCCGGACCCAACGGTCCGGATCTCGATTGGTCGCGCCGGTTCTTCAAGAAATGGCTCGACTATACGCGAGCGCCTCTCAACGCCTGGGCCTTGCACTATTACTGCGGCACCACGGGGCACGCGCTGAAGTTTACGCACGACCAGTGGTATGAAATGCTGCAAAAAGCGAATCGCATGGAGACCCTGATCCAGGATCACTGGAGAGTGATGGGGGAATTTGACAAGCCGCATCAGGTGAAGCTTGTGATCGATGAATGGGGGGCCTGGCATCCGGAAGGGACTGAGATCAACAAGCGTCACTTATTTGAACAAATGGGGTGTTTGCGCGACGCATTGGTTGCCGCCTTGACGCTCGACACGTTCAATCGTCATGCCGACAAGATTGACATGGCCAACGTTGCGCAGTTGGTGAACAACCTCCATTCGCTGTTTCTCGCGGATGGCGATCAATTCGTCGCGACCCCGAGTTTTCATGTTTTCGAGATGTACCGACCTCATCACGGGGCCAAATCCGTCCGACTCGAAATCCAATCGCCGGAGGTCGAGTTCCAGGCGTCGGGAATCACCCAGAAGATTTTCCGGGTCGCCGGATCGGCCTCGGTCTCGGCCAAGAAGGCGACCCTGACGCTGGTTCATACTCATGTGACCGAGCCGGCCGAGGTCGCCATCAAGCTTCACGGCGGATCAGCCGTCGAGGTCTCGGCGAGTGTGCTCTCGCATACCACGCTCAACGCTCATAACACGTTCGAGCAGCCAAACACGGTCGTGCCTCGTGCCAAGACCGTGGCTGCCCAGGGTACGGATCTCCGGTTCACACTCGAGCCTGCTTCGGTGACAAGGCTCGAGATCCAACTTGCCTGAGCGACGCCGATTCCTCGCAACCAGCATCGCCCTCGGATCAGCGAAGCAGCCTTCGCAGCGCCTTGCCTGAGGGGCTGCGGGGGATGCTTTCGAGGAATGCAACAGAACGAGGAACCTTGAAGTCGGCGAGGTGCGGTTCGAGGAACGCGATCACCTCGTCGCTCGACCAGGAGCAGCCTGGCTTCAGGACCACGTAGGCCTTCACGACTTCGCCGCGATCGGGATCGGGAATACCCACCACCACGGCGTCGGCGACGGCCGGATGGCGGTGAAGCACCTCCTCGACATCTCGGGGGTAGACTTTCGCGCCGCCGACATTGATCATGTCCTTGGCTCGGTCGACGATAAAGAGATATCCATCATCATCAATGCGGACGATGTCGCCGGTTTTGAACCAACCGTCCGGGGTGAAGACTTGCTGGGTCGCCTCGGGCCGCTGGTAGTAACCGGCGGAGATGGCTGTTCCGTGAGCCCAGAGCTCCCCGATCGCACCGGGAGGAACTGACGATCCGTCGGGGGACGCGACTTTGAGGAGCGTGTCGCCCATGGCTCGGCCGCACGAACCTGGTTTCAACTCAGAATAATGAGTCGTGGTGATCACCGGGCTCGTCTCAGTCAGACCGTAGGATTCGGCATAGCCGATTTTCCAGTCACGTCGCAGCACGTCGATCAATTCCAGAGGCATCGGAGCCGCCGCGCAGAGTACCGTGCGAAGGCTGGAGAGATCGCGGCTGGCAATCGTCGGTGACTTTGCCATGTAATTGATCATGGTCGGTACGGCCAAGAGCACGGTCGGCCGGCTCGCTTCGATCAGGTCGAGGAGAGGCTCGGTGCGGTATCTTCGAACGAAGATCGCCGAGGCCTGAGTGGCCAGGGCACCCAGGACACCGTTGATCAAACCCCAGCAATGAAAAAGCGGCGCCGCGATGAGAAGCCGATCCTCTTTTTCGTAATGGACTCGGGAAAACTGAACGGCGTTGTCCAGAATATTACGATGAGTGAGCATGACTCCCTTGGGTGAGCCCGTTGTCCCTGAGGTGTACAAAAGGCTTGCCAGGTCTTCCGGCTCAGCGTCGATCGTCTCGTATCGGTGATCCTCGGAGGCGAGCTCGTTGGTGAACGGCCGCGTTCCCGCTGGTGACGGTTCCTTACCCGTTACCAGGATCTCGCGAGTTCCGAGTTCGTGGCCGAGAGGTTTCAAAGACTCCCAACGCGAGGGATCGGTGACCATTATCAGTGCCTTGGAATCTGCGACAACCAGCCGTACCTCCTCGGGTTTGAGCGAAGCGTTGACCACGTTCGGAACCGCTCCCAGCTTGAGCGCTCCGAGGTAGGCAATGACCAACTCGGGACAGCTCTCGAGGTACAAGGCGACGACGGTGCCTCGTGACACGCCGAGACGTTCGAAGAGGTTGGCGCAGCGATTCGTCTGAAGGTCGAGCTCGGAATAGCTCAGAACCTCTCCCTCAAACAGAAGGGCAGGGTGGTCAGGCTGTGCGTTCGCGCCTTCGATCAAGAGCCGGACGAGATTCATCGGACTTCTCCTTATTCCTTGAAGGCTCGATCGCGTGAGTTCGAGGGGCTGACAAAGCTCGCTCCGGCCGGGGGCGGAACGGGCTGTGTAACCGTGATACGATCCGCGTTAGAGTGAGCATCGCCCACCAGCATCGGCAATAATAGCGTGGGCCGTTCCCATCTACGAAAAATGCCAGGAGATAGTTTCCAGGTTTGCTGGTCGGAGACCAAGGACCAAGTTGTCCAATTCCTTACCCTTCGATCCCACGGAGACGAACCGGAGATGAAAGCCAGCGTGAATCGCCGACAATTCCTCTCATCCGCGGTTGTCGCAGTCGGCGCAGGGGGCATCCGCAACGACGTCCGAGGCTCCGAAGCGCGGTCTGTTGAGGAGAAACCGAGAGCCGACGGCCATCCCGCGATCCGCGTGGTGGTCTGGGACGAGCGACAACCCGCGCAGAAGCAGGCGTACGGAAATTACCTCGGAAATGCGATCGCCGAGCACCTCCGCACGCAGCCGGGTTTCTTCGTGAGATCGGTGGCGCTTGACGATCCGGGGCAAGGGCTTGGCGGTGATGTTTTGGGGGCCTGCGACGTCTTGATCTGGTGGGGGCATGTTCGTCAGGCCGAGGTCTCTCCCGACCTTGGTAAGAAGGTTGTCGAGCGGATCAAGTCGGGTACTCTCTCCCTCATCGCCTTGCACTCGGCGCATTGGTCAACCCCTTTTATGGAAGCAATGTATGAGCGAACACGGCTTGATGTGGGCGCGAAACTCGCTGCTGCCGGTGACGATCGCGTCGAGATCGAGGAAGTTCCCCCTCCTCAACGTTACACGCTTCCGAAGGCCGATGCCGTGCTCACGCCGAAAGTGACGCTCAGAAAGTTCCCGGACGGGGTGACCAAAGCGAAGATCCAACTCCCGTATTGCTGCTTTCCCGCCTATCGAGGTGATGGCCGGCCGAGCTCGGTGCGCGTCTTGAAACCGACTCATCCGATCGCCGAAGGGCTGCCAGCTCGTTTCGAGATCCCCAACACCGAGATGTACGACGAGCCCTTTCACGTTCCCGAGCCTGACGAGGTTCTGTTCGAGGAACGATGGGAACCCGGGGAGTGGTTTCGAAGCGGTATGGTCTGGAACCTCGGGAAAGGACGTGTCTTCTACTTCCGGCCGGGGCACGAGACCTATCCGATCTACCGCCAAACTCTTCCCCTCAAGATCCTGTCGAACGCCACGCGCTGGCTGGGATCCCCGAGAGTATGAGCATTCTCTTCCCTAATGAGGACGTAGAGCGAGTCGGCGATCGCCAGCCTCCGGATCTCGAGTCCTGGTTCTTGAGGCTCGAGATCGGCATTCAGGATGGTGGAATCGGCCTTACCGCTCGGCTAAACTGTCGGCGTCGATGGCGAGGCCATGCACGCAAGGTCCTGAGGGTCTGATCGATGAAATCAGTTTTCGCGTGGAGCCGGGTCTTTTTCCTGGGCGGTCTCTTCGTTCTGACGGCGGAAACGTGGCGGCCAGCCAGAGCGGACGTCAAGCTGCCCTCCATTTTCGGCAGCCACATGGTCCTGCAACAGGGCCAGAAAGATCGCGTTTGGGGATGGGCTGAACCGAATGAGGAGGTCTCGGTCTCGATCGACCAGCAGACCAAATCCACAAAGGCGGACGAGAAGGGCAAGTGGTCGGTGACTTTGGATCCGCTCAAGGTCGGCGGTCCGTTGACCTTGACGGTCAAGGGAAAGAACACGGTCACATTCGATGATGTCTTGGTGGGTGAAGTCTGGGTCTGCTCCGGTCAATCGAACATGCAGTGGTCGGTTGCCGCGGCCAACGACTCGGATCTCGAGAGCCGAACCGCCAAGTTTCCCAAGATCCGCCTGATCTCCGTTCCCCAGGTGGGGACCCAGGAGCCGAAAGACGATTTTAAGGGTAAGTGGCAAGTCTGCACTCCGGACTCCGTGAAGGGGTTCTCGGCTGTCGGTTACTTCTTCGGCCGCCAGTTGTACGAGACGCTCGACGTTCCCATCGGTCTCATCAACGACGCCTGGGGCGGTTCCGCCTGCGAGGCCTGGGTCAGTCGCGATAAGCTCAGCTCCGATGGCCGATTCAAGGAACTACTGGAACACTGGGCAAAACGCGAAGAGGACTTGCCGAAGGCCAAGGCCGCCTATGAGAAGGCGCACGCCGAGTGGAAGATCGCCGCGGACAAAGCCAAGGCCGAAGGGAAGAAACCGCCTGTTGCGCCCCACAATCCCGAGCTCGACATGGCGGGCAATCAGCGACCGGCCAACATCTATAATGGTGTGCTCAAGCCCACCATCGGTTATGGAATCCGAGGCGCGATCTGGTATCAAGGTGAGTCCAACGCGGCTCGAGCCTATCAGTATCGCGACCTCTTCCCATTGATGATCCAGCACTGGCGCGAAGAATGGGGAATTGGCGATTTCCCGTTCTACTGGGTGCAGCTCGCCGACTTCATGGCAGAGAAGCCAATGCCGGGCGACAGCACGTGGGCCGAGCTTCGTGAGGCTCAGACCATGACGATGTCGAAGCTGCCGAATGCGGGTGAAGCCGTGATCATCGACCTCGGTGAAGCGAAAGACATCCATCCTCGCAACAAACAGGATGTCGCCAAGCGACTCGTCCGCTGGGCCCTGGCTCGCGACTACGGAGTCTCCGTCCCCTATCAGAGCCCGACCTATCGGTCGCTCGAGAAGCAAGGCAATAAGATCGTTCTCACCTTCGACCACGTGGGGCCGGGCCTCAGGACCTTCGACGTGCAGGAACTCCATGGATTCTCGGTCGCGACCAACGACAAGAAATTCGTCTGGGCGAAGGCCAAGATCGTGGGCAATGATAAGGTCGAGGTCTGGTCGGACGAGGTCTCGGAGCCGGTCGCAGTCCGTTACGCCTGGGCCGATAACCCCATCTGCAACGTCTACAGCATCAACGGGCTTCCCCTCACCCCCTTCCGCACGGACGATTGGCCGGGAATCACGATCAACAACAAGAAGTGATCGACTGTTAACTTCTTGAACCGAACCGGGAGGGAGGCCGTACGCACGCCCGGCCTCCCTCATTCATCATCGTTCTTTTGCCTCAAAGAGCGCACGGGCGCACGACGCGACGAAAAAGAAGGAGGAGTACCTGATGCTTTGGCGCAGTCCAACGTCCATTCTTCGGGCCCATCGCTGGTTCGTCCTATTGCTCCCCTGGACTCTCCTCGGAGGCATCACGAACGTGCGAGGGGAAGTGTCCGAGCAATCCTTTGAACTCCGCTTACGCTCGCGAGTGCCGGTGAAAGCGGAGTCGACCCAGTTTCGGGTGATCGAAACGTCCGCAGCCTGGAAGCCGTCCGAAACGGCCATCATCGTCTGCGACGTCTGGGATCTCCACCATTGCTTGAACGCCGTGCTGCGGGTCAAGGAGATGGCCCCCACCATGGAGCGCGTGCTCACGACCGCTCGGAAACGCGGGGCGTTGATCATCCATGCCCCGAGTGACTGCATGGAAGCCTACAAAAAACATCCCGCCCGAAGGCGAGCGCTGGAAACGCCACGTGCGAAGAATCTCCCGGCTGATATCGGCAAGTGGTGCGACCGGATTCCTGCGGAAGAGAAGGGGACGTACCCGATCGACCAGTCGGAAGGGGGCGAGGATGACGACCCCAAGGAGCATCAGGAGTGGGCTGAGAAACTCACGGCGATGGGGCGGAACCCTCGCCTTCCCTGGAAGTCCGAAACCAACTTGCTGACGATCGGCGATACCGACCTCATCAGCGACAGCGGTGAGGAAATCTGGAACGCTCTGGAAGTCAGGGGGATCCGTAACGTGATTCTCCTGGGTGTCCATACAAATATGTGTGTGCTCGGACGTCCCTTTGGTCTTCGGCAAATGGCCAAGAACGGGAAAAATGTCGTCCTGATGCGCGACATGACCGACACGATGTACAATCCTGCGCGCCCGCCCTATGTGAGCCATTTCGCGGGGACCGACCTGATTGTCGAACACATCGAAAAGTTCGTCGCACCGACCATCACGAGCGATCAACTGTTGGGGGGAGTTCCCTTTCACTTCAAGGGAGATACCAGGCCGCATGTTGCTCTCGTCGTGGCGGAGGATGAATACAAGACCGAGGAAACACTCCCGGTCTTCGCCAGTTCACGGCTCACCAAGGACTATTTCGTCGACTACGTTTTCGCGAGCGAGCGTGACCGAAACAGCCTCCCTGCGATCGGCCTCCTCGAAGGTGCCGATGCGGCCCTCATTAGCGTGAGGCGACGTGTGCTGCCGGCCGATCAACTCGAGGCACTCAAACGGTTCGTCTCCGCGGGCAAGTCCGTGGTAGGCATTCGGACGGCGAGCCACGCTTTTGCGCCGAGGGCCCAGGAATCGGTAGCCGAGGGACACCGCGCCTGGGAAGCTTTCGATGCTGAGGTCCTGGGGGGAAGTTACCACGGCCACCACGGCGAGGGGCCTGCGGTGGCTTTGAGCGTCGCCGAGAATCGGGGCACACACCCGATCTTGAAAGGCGTCGACGTGAGTCGTTTGGTCGGCCACGGCTCACTCTATAAGGTCAGTCCGCTGGCGACTTCGGCTCAGCCGCTCCTGATCGGAAAGATCCCCGGCCAAGCCGAAGAGCCGGTGGCTTGGACCAATTCCCCGGCGTCGGGCGGTCGTGTTTTCTATACGTCGCTGGGACATCCCGAAGACTTCCAGTCATCGGAATTCCAGCAACTCTTGCGCAACGCACTCGATTGGGCGACTGCGCCACAGCACACTCAGAAGGACGTTCGCGAGAGCGTTGAAGAGTAAAGTGAGCCCCAGGACGCGAACATCGCGAGCATGGATGTATTCCGTTTTGGCCATCGCAAACTCTGGCCGGTTACGCTCGCACTCTGAGCGGGCGGCGCCGGCCATGGCGAGGTCGAGGTGATCGGGAGTTGGCGGCTCGGTGGGCGGCCTCGTTCCTCATTGAGGCCGATCGGCCTTCGGAGTGCCGTCGGGATAATCTCGCCAAAGCCAGCGCAGGGTGTCGGGAAGAATGGCCCCGCCGTGCTTGATTGAGTGGCCTGCCTCGCCGAAGACAAATTGGTAGTCGTACTCTCGATATTTCAACGCGGCGGCCATCTCCTGATTCGCGAGTGGCCAGTTCCCGTAGATGAGGTCGCAGTCTTTCGCACCCGACTGCAAGAAGACACGAATCGGTTTCTTCTCGGTCTTGCGAACCAACGAGGGATAGACGTGCCCGCCTCGCATGTTCGTGAAGCTGCCGCAGTGGCTCACGACCTTGGTGAAAACGTCGGGCCGCTCCCAGGCCACGGTAAAAGCGCAGATGCCGCCGGAACTGATCCCGCAAATCGCTCGACCGGCAGGATCGTCGACGATCTTGTACGTTTTCCGGACTTCTGGGATCAGTTCCTCGATCAGGAACCGAGCGTACATGTCTCCAAGCGAGTCGTACTCGAAGCTCCGGTTGTCCGTCCCGCCATAGAAGGGCATTCCCGGGCCTTTGTCCCCAGGGCTGACGAAGAGGCCGATCGTCACCGGAATCTCACCCGCGTGAATTAAATTGTCGAAGACGACTGAGGTTTCCGCGTCCTTTCCGAGATAGTAAGCCCCATCCTGGAAAACCATCAGGCAAGCAGGCTTCGTCTCGTCGTATTGTTTGGGGACGTAGATCCAATAATCGCGTTCGACACCAGGGTAGATCTTCACGCCTTTCCAGTGATGCTTGCTGACTTCTCCACGCGGGACACCATCACGGGGGATCGAGTCTTCGCCAAGCTTGTATTGGGCATTCCAGGGCAGGTCGGGACCTCCATCAGCGAAGGAGGCCTGATCCTTCTCCGGAATGCTGTTCCACCAAACCGGTTTGGCCGCTTTCGGTTTCTCGTCGTTATCCATCATGGTCTCGGCGGTATCGGGGCCGTGAAGAGGGCGAGGAGGACCGGACGAGAAACGCCGCGAGGGATCATTCGCAGGGTTCCGTACTCCCGGTCTCCCAGCGGTCGCCAGCTCCGTTCTGATGTTTCTGCTCATACAAGTCGATCGCTCGTTCGAGGCCTTGTACCAAACCGGCGAAGTACGTGCCTCGGTTCCAGAGGATCCAGTTGAGGGGACTATGGCGGGAACGCTTCGCGTCCTGGAGACAGCGGCGGACAACGTGAATGGGCCCGGCCGAGATGCGATGAGCGTCCAGTAACCCTCGCTCCCTGGGGGGAAGGTCGTCAACGAGGAAGTCGAGGATTCCCGCCATTGCGAATCTCCTTCGAGTGTGGAGTGGATCTCCACCAAGTTGTTTTGTCGAACGTGGCGGGGATGGTCCTTCAACCCACCAACCCATGGTCCGCGAGAGATCAATTCCTGCTTCTTGGTGACAAAGAATCTCGACCCCTCGAGAACTTCGCCAGCATGGAGCCGCTTCCTACGGACCTCATCAAGAATTGAAGAATCGTGGAGTCGCTCAAGTCTTTCAACGAGCAGCCGCTTCCTCACGTTCTTCGCTGTAGAGGATCAGACTCGTCCTCAAACCAAACCGCCCAGGCTCGCAAGTGTCGAATTAGACGATAAAGAAAAGTGAACGATGAGATGTGAGCACGATCGATGCCAGGGAAGGAACTATCATCGAGAAAGAACACTTAAAACGCAGGATGTTTGCTTGATGTCACTCACTCACTCAATGAATTATGGCAAGTAACCCTGGAGAATCAAGGGTGCTCAGGTGAAATTCTGTTACCAGATCGCCCCAGGCTCTATCGGTCGACACACCGAAATGATTACGAGACAGTGGAAATTTGTGACGCTGTCGAGAAAAATCACCAGATAATTTCGGCTACACGTCCACTAGTGTATCGAAGCGTGAAAACAAACGTAATCTCTGAATTGATAAGAGGCGCGAAATAGGGTGGATTTGATGAGCATTCGCACGGCAGTGGTGCTAGACGATTACCGTGATGAACGGCCCACGCTTTTTCGGAGGCGACGGTCGAACACGGTTATGATTGGGAACGATGCTGCGCATGCGTGCGCATCTCAGGTCGTAAGCACGGAGTGACCATCAGCAAGTGATTCACCCTTGCTACTGTGATTGCTTGTAGGGGTGTCGAGAAGGCCGAGGCTCTGTGGATAAGTCCAGGACCCTCTCCGAACGATGGTCAAGTGATCTTGGTGATGGACCTCTGGTTGCTTCGTGACCACGCTTGCAAGCAATCGAGGCTATCCGAATGGGGACGGCAAACGGCGACGCAGCTCGGTTCCTGTCCTGTCCTTCACGGGATGAGTTACCCATTCGTTGAAGCGTATCGAGGGCTGAGCTTGGGTGGCCTTGGCTGCTTGCAACCGGGGTAGCGCGGCCACAGGTGGTGGCGGCTGCCGCGAGGGATAGGAGCAAGGCTCTGCCTCGGTTCGTTCCGGGGGTGGTCAAGCGGTCTTGGTGTTGGACTTCTGGTCGTTTCGCGACCACTGTTGCCGGCAACCGAGGCCATCCGGACGACCTTGATTTCGTGAGCAAATGAGCTACCTAGGACACGGGCTCATCGACGGACTGCCACCCCTCTTGACCTGAGACGACATGCGCCAAGACTTACCAATGGAGATCGCTCGGAGAGCGAGGGATTTGAGGCTGAGACGGGGGATTCTGACCTCGCGTCTGTCACCCTCTACGCAGAGCTGTACGACGCAGGAGGACATTAGCATATGGCGCATCCTCACAACTTTTTTCACGTTGGCCAAGCGACGGTGACAAAAGTGGAGGACTTTCTCCTCGACAGATTCAGGCCCGCCCAAATCATCCCCGACTGGGAAGCGTCGCTGCGCGAGCACCATCACGACGGGCTGAGTGCCGGGGGCGAGTTTCTACTGCTCAGCGTTCATACCTGGGTGGTCCGGGAGGACGACCGGATCGTTTTGGTCGATACTGGTGGCGGGAATGGCAAAAGTCGGCCTCACGCGGCCTATCTCGACCATCTCCGGACTCCTTACCTGGCGCGGCTCAAGGCGAGCGGAGTCGAGCCGGAAGCCGTCGATTACGTGCTGCTGACGCACCTTCATGTTGACCATGTCGGCTGGAACACACGAGTTGAACAGGGCCGTTGGATTCCGACGTTTCCGAACGCGCGTTACATCTTCTCTCGCGACGAGCACGCCTATTTCCACAATCCGACGAATCACAGCGAGCGCAACCGGACGAGTTTCAAGGCGCAGGAGGACAGCGTGAAGCCGGTCGTCGATGCCGGACTGGCGGACATGATTGCGATCTCGGGGGGCGAACCGATCCCCGGATTCATCTTCCACTCGACCCCGGGACATAGCATCGACCACGCGTCGATCGAACTGCGCTCAGGCGGCAAGACGGCGCTTTTCGCTGGTGACGTGATGCACCACCCGGTGCAGGTCCTTCATCCGGAGTGGAATTCGACCTTTGATGCATTTCCAGAGGTCGCGGTGCAGTCCCGCCGTTGGACCCTGGACTTCGCTGCACAACGCGAGGCGACATTCTTCAGCTCGCACTTCGCTGGCTCGTCGGTGGGAAAGGTGACGAGACACGGCGAGACTTATGCGTGGAACTTCCTCTGAGGCAGTCGGGCGTGCCCGTTCTATAAGGAACTGCTTGAGTTCTGGATCGATCTGCGCTCGAGGGCCTCTTCTCGATGATCGCTGGCGAAGTCGAGAAACGCGACCGAGTGATGATCCGGAACGCCGCCTCAATATGATCCGGATTAGTGAATCCTGATCGATGGGCTGGAACCGATCCAAGACGTGGATTACGTGGCCTTCTCGATTCGGTAGCCCAATGCGGTAATAGCCTTCAGCGTTTCTAATGCTGTCGCTCGGTCGTACTGCTTTTCGGACTCGGGCAACGCGGAGTAGGGCACCAGGCATGGGTGCTGCTTCCCGGTGTCGTCGCGCTTGGGACCGAGTGTCCAGCCTTCCTCCAGCCTCCGCCGAGCCCAGACATCGTGTGCGTGCTCGGCGAGCCGCTCGCTCAGAGAAAGAATCTCTGGTGATAGCGTGATCGTTTTCGTATCGATCGGACGGGGATCGTATTCCAAGACTGAATCCTTCACGGAAGCCATTCCGCCTCGAGCATAAGGCGACACCATTCACGATGTTCGATCTCGAGGCTCTCTTCTGAGTACCATACTTCCTTGATTTTGTACCACGACTTTGTCTCCTGACGAAGAATCTCACGAAGCCGGTCGAGGGCCAGCGCCTTTGCACGATATCGGCTCGTGTTGCGCGCGAACTCGTAGGCCAGACGAAGCGTTCGAATTCCTGCTCCCAGGGTGGGCAAAGAGGCGGCCAGGACGATCAGGAGGAGTTCCAGGCCGGGGGGCCCAGCCTCATCCCCGATTCGCTTGATCAGGAGATGAAAGAAGACCGCGAGAACGCTGCCGAAAAACAAGGCGGGAGATAGATGTCGCGTGACTTTGTCGAACTGTTCGTGTCGTCGGGCGCGGTGATGGAAAAAGTCACTCTGAACCTTCAGTCTTTTGGTTGAATAATAATCAATAACTTGATCAAATGCGGTGCCCGTGGTGTCGCCCGGATCGGGGGGAGACGTCGGGTTCAATCCCTCGACCTCAACCCATTCACGTAAGTCACTAGCCGTCAATGATCGAATTTTCTCGACTTCGTGCCGGAGCTGCTCAGCCACTTCGGGGTCGATTGTTCCCGTACTTCTCCACACGTCGGGCTGGATCAAGAATCGAAATTTGGCAAGTCGTAGCCGTTCGGCCTTGTGCCGCTCAAGTAGCCAATTGGATTGTCTCGAGGAGATTAACCCCAGCACAACCGCCGTGAATGCAGCGAACGCTGCCAGAATCTCGAGCGTCTCCAACGCGGTACCACCGAGTAGGTCTGGACCGAGCCAATGGGGATATCCCAGTTGCACGATCGCGAACAGCACCGCGGCGGTACCACTGGCCGCGGCGAGCTTGGTCAGCAAGCGGTGAGCCCACTGATGGCGAATCGCACTTTCGTCCGAGGAGCGAAAGGCCGGTACGATCACGTCCTTGCACAACCGCAACGGTTCCACAAGCTGTGGCCAACGGTCCAACTCGGACGGCATGTCGTGCATGTCGTCCATCTGGGGCAGAGCCCTTACCTTCTTTGTATGCAGGTCCGAATTCGTTAACACGCCCACCCAGTTTCTCCTTCTCCGTAGTCCGAGGAGTACTCAGCGCAGCCTGCGCTGAAGTGCGCGTTGGCCAGACAAGCTTGAAGCGATCGGGGGAATCGACGGCTCGCATCGAATTCGGAAAGACCGTGAGTGTCATTCGATTCAGTACCTCGAGGCCGTCCGAGATTGCAACCCGAGCGTGGCCTGAGCCTCACGGAGTAGCGTCTCGACGCCTCTCCGGTCGTTTCCTTGAATCCGCTCGAAGTAATGCCCGTCGGATGGTGTGTAGGGGAAGGCGTCCCTGAGGTGGACCACCTTTGCGACCGATTGTCTCGCCGCGTCTAACGAGCCAAGATTGTATTGAGTTAAAGCCAAGGCGTACCAGAATGTCGCTTGCGTATCATCGGCATCGATGGCGGCCGCGAAGTGTGACGACGCTTTGTGAAAATCTCGAGACTCGTAATACTCTATGCCCCGATGGAAGTTGGACCATGCCGTTGTAGGATTCCGAAACCGTTCCGGGGAGCGCACTCCGGATTTCAAGAGGTCCCGGATGTTGACCAACTCCTTGACGATGTCTCCTCTGGCGGCCTCGTCGTTCCGTTTGGTTTCTTCAAGTTGCTTTTTGAGGTCGTTGATGGATCCCACGAGGGATTCCGTCAACTCCTTGCTGGTCGCATTCGCTGCGTTGATCTGAGCCGCTTTGTTCAAGTCGGCTATGACCTGGGTATTGCCACGATGGACCTCATCTTTCAATTCTCGCATCAGGGCCGTGAACAGATCGACGAGCTCCTGAGTTTCGGTTACAGCGCCGGTGACGACCGAGTTTTCCTCCACGTATCCCTTGATCCACGCGAAGAGGCCATCGCGAGCGAAATAAGCCGAGCGCATTCCCTCACCAATGCGGAACGCTTTCCAGGTCGCCTCGAGGATCTCGGCCCCTGCCAGTAGTTGCTGAGGGGTGAACACTGCTCGAACTGCACGAGCTTGTTTCTCGGCGGAATCGCCGGCCGTTTTGGAATCGCCGGCCGTTTTGATCTGGAAGGGATTTCCGGAACGCACGCGCTGGGAGAAGTTCCGAAGTGTCTCGTCAGTGATTCGAACCAAGCTATGCCTTTCTTGGTCGGGCTGCTCGAGACTGACCATGGCCCAGATGATCCCGCCTGTATAAAAGACCTTGTCTCTGGCTCCCCCTTGGAATTTGCCGTCCACCACTTTCTGCAAGTCAGGCAAGACCGTCTCGTTCTTGAATCCGTCAGCCCAGGCCACGTACTCGCTTAATTCCCTCTTGTCTTTTCCCCCGGCCTTCTCCACCAACGTGTTTGAACCGTAGGAAATGCTCCCATAAGTGGTATTCCAATCTTTTGCCGTCCCGCGCTCGACGAATCCAAATTTGGTATTGCCGCTCCCGATATCGACGGAGATCGAGCTGGCCATTGATCCTCGGGCGACACCCAGGAAGGTCAGACGTACCTCGGTTTGCGCATCGAGCGTGATGAGGGGAGGAAGGTCTGGGTTTTTGGCGGCTATGGCTTTCGCCAAGGCTTGGATCGAGGGGTTATCGGCCGTCTCGATCGAGGGGTCATGAACTGCGCTGACAACTCCGCTGCTCGCGACGACTGCGAATCGGAGACCAGCGCCTTTACCGGTGGCAGTCCGGATATCCGCGAGAATTTTGGCGATCGCCTCGGCCGTTCGATCAATCGCGCCCTTGTTGAATTTGAGAATCTGCCTGCCTTTGTCGTCCAACTTCGGTCTGTCTGAATCGTCCAGGACGGGTTCAAGGTTGGTTGTGAGGTTGGTCTGAATCGTCTTCGGCTCATAGGTCGCGCTGAGGGCTTCGCGGCTGGGTTGAGCCGGAATGTCAAGCACGACCGCCTTGACCGACCTGCTGCCGATTTCGATTCCAGCCACGCGCCGAACCGGTTGTTGGCCCCATGCCACCTGTACGGATGAAAAGAACAGGGCGGTCAGAATTGCCTTCTGAGAAAGCCGAGGCATGCGGAGCTCCGTTGCTGGTTGGAAGTCGGATCGTTGGATGATGATCGAAGGAGCTTCGACTCCGTTGGGTCGTCAGTTCTCACTGTGGGACTCAGTTCGGTCGCTTCCGCTGGTTCACCTTCTCAACGAGGTAGGAGGCTAGCCAGTCAAAAGTTGCATCGTTGCAGAAGTAGAGCACTCGCCCTTCCGCATGCAGGTGGAGCGTTCTGTCCATTTCGTTGAGGATTTCCGCCGCAGCGAGCAGTTGTAAACGGTTGAAGGTCTTCTTAATTGCGGTAAGTTGCTTCTGGTATCGCTCCACATTGCGCGCGGTTTTGATGCCCGTCGGCATGTTTTGATAGAACTTCGCGAAGTCCCCCGTGTTGATCTGTTGTGTTGGATCGGGTGGGTAGTCGAAAAGTCCCTGACCTTCCGTGATCACCCGGGCTCGAAACCGTTGGAAGTCATCCGGGCCGATGATCACGAAGCGCTCGGACAGATCGACGTCAGGCCGAGCTATGCGGCACATAGCCCATGCGGCTCCTCCTGTGAGGAAGACCGATTTGCTCTGCACCAGCATCGGGATCACAGCGTAGGCTCGCTGCAAGGGGCCGCGGATGAGTGTCGCGGCGTTCTTCCTCAATTCCTCGCTACGAGCGAGGCGTTCTTCCGCGTTCGATGGTATCGCGGCATCAACGAGCGCTGACTGCGTGAATGTCACGGTCCCTGGGATATATTCCGTGATCCCTGGGGCATGCTCCAATTCGTTATCGCCGACACTACCGTGACCTGGATTGTAGTACGCTCCCTTGAGGTTTCCGCTGCCGAGATCGATCGCCACAGCGTCCCCCGCCTCAGGCTTTGACGTGAGGCGATCATCCTTGAGGTCCATCTCCCTCTGACGGAGCACCTCTTTGAGCAGAAAACCGGTCTCCTGGTCGGGCCGAATCGCTTCAATCGACGTGTCATTACCGATTTTCTTCCGCACTTGTTCCGTCAGGTCGGCCAGGCATGCATCCACATCCGTTTTGGCGAGGAGGCGGACGCCGCTACTGATGACGACCCAAACGCGTTCCCTCGGAATCTTGTTTTCTTCGAGAATCGATAACAGTTCCTGGACGCCCTCGGTTACAGCTTGAACTGACAGGGGGTCGAACTGCCTTGCGCCTGGGGTAAAATGAAGTTTGTAATTGATTTCGCGTTTCACCGCTTCGGTGGATTTCGTCAAAGGCGACACGTCGTTCGCGACTTGATACGGTGCCCCGTCGCGGGAAATCAGGTTCGCGCCGTAAGCCCGAACTCCACTTGTGCTGATTTCGATAACGCCGTCGGTCCGCTCGGGTGGGGGACGTTGCTCCGGCACGATTTTCAGGCTGAGCTTCGGACTCGGATCGCTGAAGTTGCCGATAAGATTCGCAACCCGCACCTGAACGTCGTGCGTGCCGTCGCCAAGAGGCTCGGCGAGATGCAGTGTGTATTTCCCATTGGCTGCCACGCGAACCGGCCCGTCCGTTTCGACCACCTTGCCGTCGACGAGTAATTCGGCACTGGTACCAGGCGTGGCCGTACCGGAGATGTGTGGCGTATGAAGGGTCGTGATTCCATCACCCTTGGGTTCCGTGTCGTCCGAGACCCGTAACAGGGGCAGTGGAGGCTGTGCCGGAGTTATCAGGGCGTGGCTGACCTTACTGATAATATCCCTGAGTACATGTTGGGAAGCATAAATAACTAGTGCAAGACCGATGATAATTCCCACCAGCATGGGAAGACCGACTTTGAGTGTTTCTCGGCGAGCTCGGGTCAGAAATTTCTGAGACCAATCCATGAACCGTTCGATCAAGCTCGGCTTCGGAGTGTCCGTCCCCTTGCTCAGGGCTCTTCGCACGCAGTGAGCGAGTTTGCGCCGGTCGTTTTTCCAATTCTCGACGTTCTGATTTACCTTCTCGATACGGGCGAGGGTGACTCTTCCTTCACTCTGGCTGATATCGCAATTGTCCAGACGGAAAATGAGAAGACGGATCTTGTTTTGCCGACGGCGATTGTTGGCGTACTCCAGTTCATCAAGAACCCATGTCTTGTTAAGCGAATATTTGCTCAAGAGAAGGACGAAACATTCCGCCTCGTCGATTTTGTCGGCAATCCTGCGTGGAAATGGATCACCCGGCTCGATTCCACCAGGGGCGCTGGAGAACCACGGACGCACGAACTCTTCCTGCGATCTGGGGCCGGTGGCTGCATCCCCCGAAACGGCTCCGTCGGTGTTCTTCTTGGCTTTTTTGATCCTCGCCAGGAATTTGTAGATTTGGCGACACTGCTGCATGTCTTCGGATGCGAAGCTGATGAAAACGTCGTGTTTTTCGCCCGAAGCTCGGGTTTTGGAAGCCTTGCTTTCCGAGCTTACAGGGGATTCGCTCGGAGCGTCCTGGTTGTGTGGCGGGATGTTCATTTAGAGTATGGAGATCGAGTGGCGAGCATCAGGAAACTAAGAGATTCCGAACTTCAATATATCCATTGTATGAGTTAATGGACGATGGGATCCACAAAATTTTTTTAGGGTTTATTAATATCATCTGCGTAAGCATGCGGTATTGATTCGTGATTTGTTCCGAGTGTTCGTCCTGTCGATGATGAAGCCTCGGTTGTTGGCTTCAACCTGCACTTTCCAGGATTCCATGAGCATCGGTCCGCGAGGCTGGGAAGCCTTTCAGCGGCGGCCTGAATTACTGCGTCGGACGGCCCTAACCGCAGGATTGATCGCGCGAATGGCTTCGGCCAGGCTCTGGCGGCGCCGGGCCCGCTCTTTGTCGGGGTGGCTGGGGCGGCGGGTCGGCGAATTCCAAGGCGAGTCCGCGCGGTCCACCAACTCCGCCTCCGATCGCCTTCAGGCTCGGCATGAACTTGAGAACGGTGTGTTGTATGGTGAGCACTTGACCTCGCTCAGCGACATTCCGGAATCACCATAGAGCCAGACCACCACGAGAGTTGTGGCCGGACGCCCGAGGCATTACCGCCCCACGGACATCTCGATGAATTCCTTCGCGAAGTGCTTGCCGGTACGATGACGGCTGTCGTACCATGGCCCCGGTCGGTATCCCAGGAGGTGACAATGTCAAACGATCGATGTGTCTGGGCGTTCCCGGGACTCGCAGTGTCTCTCGCCTTGCTCGGCATGGGGGCGCCTTGCGCGATTGCGGCGGATCCGGTCGTCGTCTACTCGGCGCTCGACCGCGAGTTCTCCGAGCCCTTGCTGCTCGATTACGCGAAACGGACCGGGATCCGGGTGTTGCCCAAGTTCGACGTCGAAAGTACCAAGACGGTGGGGCTGACGAACTTGCTCGTGGCCGAGTCGTCGCGGCCGCGTTGTGACCTGTTCTGGAATAATGAGATCGTCAACACGATCCGCTTGAAAGAGAAGGGGTTGCTCGCCCCATTTCGTCCTTCCCGCGCCTGCGACCTGCCCGCGACCTTCCGGGCCAAGGATGGAACCTGGTACGGCTTCGCGGCGCGCGCCCGCATTCTCATCGTCAATACGAAGCTTGTCGCCGAGGCGGATCGGCCCAAGGGGATCAAGGATCTCCTCAATCCGAAGTGGAAGGGCAAGATCGGGATCGCCAAGCCGCTGTTTGGTACGACGGCGACCCAGGCGGCCTGCCTGTTCGCTGCTTGGGGCGACGCCAAGGCCAAAGAATTCTTCCAGGCGCTCAAAGCCAACGGCGTGCAGGTGCTTTCGGGCAACAAGCAGGTGGCCCAGGCGGTCGGTTCGGGGCAGATCGCCTTCGGCTTGACCGACACCGACGACGCCATGGGTGAAATCGATGCGGGGAGTCCTGTGACGATCATCTATCCCGACCGCGAGGCCAGCGGGCTCGGTACACTGTTCGTCCCCAACACCCTGGCGATCCTGAAGGGTGCTCCGCATCAGAAAGCGGCGGAGGCTTTGGCCGATCACCTGCTCAGCCCCGAGATCGAGGCGGCCTTGGCCAAGGGGCCGAGTGCCCAGATCCCTCTGCTCAAGAGCACGGACGTCAAGGCTCGCGTCGAGACCCCCAAAACTGTGCACGCGATGGAGGTCGACTTCGAGGCGGCGGCGAAAGTCTGGGATAAGGCCGCGGCCTTCCTCGTCGGCGAGTTCGGAAGTTGATCGAGTCTGGCCAAGAGTCTGGAGAGCTGCCCGCCGCGATCGAGAGCGGGTAACTCGCATCAGGAAGAGATGCTGAAACGAGAAAAGACGGTTTTGCTCATCACCGCATTGGTGGTGAGCATAGTCTTGGCTGCCGATTGGCCTTCATGGTGACTTGGCAAGTGCACGTTCGACTGTCGGTGCCACCCGCAGAGCCTGTCGTCTTTTGTCGGAATGTCTTTTTGAGAGTCAGATGAGCCCGATCCATTCCGAACGAAGATGACCAGGAAGCCAGTTCGAGAGGGTCAGGTCTTGAGGTCCGGCTCGTGAGTTATTGGCCCGTTATGACTGAGTAGGGCTGCGGCGACCGAGAAGCGAGTCGCTAAAGTCGAAGAGGGTCTTGGCCAGTAGTAGCAGAGCTGAAGGGATCACCGGCAGTACATAGCGAGGCCAGGCGAAGGGGATCCACCAGACCACCAAGCCGAGACTGATCCACCCCAGAGACAGATCCCCGTGTTGGCGGAGAGCCGCCTCTGCCCGTTGGCCGATTGCCAGATCGTAGCAGCCACGACCAACAGGAACACTTCCGGGCGAATGCCGACGAGGAATGCCACGGCGAGGGCACGATCCGGGCCGGGGGCTAACCAGGACTCGCCGACGAGGAAGTCCTTCTGGATTAGCGCCGACAGGCGGTGCTCCTCGACCAGTGCGCGCAGGCCGGACACTGGGTCGGGATGCAACGTGGGGTCGAGCGCGACGAAAACCACGGGGGCGACGGCGAGCGCGACTCCGAACGCCCAGGCAGCGTGTCGTGATGGCGAGCCTCCCGAGACGGTGGCCCTCACGCACACGCAGAGCCAGACGCACGCCGTGAGCACGACGACGACCAGAGCGTTCATCTTCGATCCGAACGCCCCAACCAGCGTTCCCGTCATCGCGATCGCGAGCACGGCTGTGCGGGCCTTGGAGAGTTCGGCACCGCTCCAGGCCGGACGGAGGATGGTCAGAAGGAGTCGGACCGCCAAGATCGAGAAGAAGAGGGCGATGATGTCCACGCTCACGCGAGAATAGCAATGGATCACGACCGGGTGCAGGACGAAGGAGAGGGCGGCGAGCATGCCGGTTCCAAGCCCCGAGATTGTGCGGCCAAGGGAGACGATCCCGAGAGCGCAGAGGAATCCGAAGAACGCCATCAACGCCCGGCCAATCCGCAACTCGTACCGCGTGAGCGGCTGGTAGCGCCCGCCGCCCATCGCTTGCCAGGTTCCCGGCGATAGTCGATCGGCCACCGCCTGTCGTTTCGCGCGAGCTATGCCCTGTCCCCATCCCCGGTCGCGGAAGACCAGGTAGAACGAGCCGAGCTTGTCAGGGGACATGACGCGCAGATCGGCCGCGTACAAGGCGGCTCCGATCAGGTATTTCCCGACTGGTGGATTCTCCCGCGCGGGGAGCAACTGCCAGTCCGGATGGCTCCAGTCGCCCCGCAGGAACGCGAGATCGAAGTAGTAGGCCGAGCCTATCCAATAGATCTCGTCAATCTCCGCAGGCTGTCGTTCGTCATGCCGGGACCAGGAGATGCCACCCACGAGAATGAACAGAACCAGGGACGCCACGATCAGGGGCAAGACTCGCCTTGGAGCACTGTGCTGAGTGGGCATGGGGATCCGCTCGAGCGATGGGCCCGGCCGATGTCAGCTCACACGGAGTCAGGAGTCGGCCTTTGCCTCAAGATTGTTCGGATGAACTACTTCTTGCCTGGATCGGGATATCATATTCCACACGCTCGTCGAAAACTTCGTTCGCTGACATGTTAGCCGTTATCATCAGGCATTTCACTGGTCCGTGAAATGTTTTTGCTGGTTCTTTGTCCGTGGAATGAAGAGGCAGGATTAGAAGCCTGTTGAATAAACAATTTATCGTTGATGTTGTATGAAGTTTAGATGGTGAAGAGAACTTTTTTTGGCGAGGGTCCCGATCATGCTACGTCGTATCGCTCCTGTTCGAGCCGATGTTCCTGTCGCTTCTGGTTGCGGACTTTCTGCGTGGCAACGTTTCGATCGTCGCCCTCCCGGTCCGTCGGTTGCCTTCTGAGGAGCAGACGGAGTTCCCGCAGCACGCCGACCTCTTCGCAAGGCCGATCACGTAGCCCATCCCTTTTCGAAGTGAACCATCGCCTCAACCGACCGCGGGAAAATCGCGGTCGCTCCGGATGAACCCGCGCTGGAGACGGCTCGCGAGACCGCGATCAACCCCGTGCAGTGACGCATGCAGCGGACTTCGCAACACGTTGAATTCGAGAATCCGTGAGTGCCGACGGTGGCACTTGGTCGGGTGAAGACAACGGGCGACGAAGTCCTCACGGCTTTGTTACAGGCCTCGGAGCGTGGGTGGCTCATCGGAGGTCCGGCGGTGTACGGTGAAGGGAATCGTCAGGAAATTTCGCATTAACCTTCCTGGACAGTCGGGATTGAATGATCGGGGACCGACTGCGAATGTTCGGTATACGAAGCGCACCTACTACGGACCGGTGATCGTGCGGCTCTGGATCGGCGGGACGACGTTTGCGGCCTGCGAGACCGAGGGCATCGATGACTTTCAGCTCGTCGAGTTTCAGCCGCGACCGCTGTTGGTCTCTAGAAAGATGTTGGTGCGTAAACTTTCGTGATGAGATGGAGGCTCGCGTGGGCAGGTTGCTCGAAACACTCGGGGTCGAGTTGCCGATCATCCAGGCTCCGATGGCCGGGGTCGCGACGCCGGCCATGGCCGCGGCCGTATCCAACGCGGGGGCATTGGGCTCGATCGGGGTCGGCCCCGTCGGCGCCGACGCCGCACGCAAGTTGATCGCCGCCGTTCGTGCCTCGACGGATCGCTCGTTCAACGTCAATGTGTTCTGCAACCGCCCCGCCGTCGCGGATCGGTCCCGAGAGGCCGCCTGGCTGGCGCGACTCGCCCCCGTCTTCCGTCAGTTCGGCGCGGAGCCGCCCAGTAAGTTGTCGGAGGTTTTCCGCAGCTTCGTCGAGGACGACGCGATGCTCGCCGTTCTTTTGGAAGAGCGGCCGAGGGTCGTCAGCTTTCACTTCGGCCTGCCGCCGGCCGAAAAGATCGCAGCCCTGCGGAACGCCGGAATCGTGCTGCTTGGCACCGCCACCAACCTGGAGGAGGCAAGAGCGATCGCCTCGGCGGGACTCCATGCGGTGATCGCGCAAGGCTTCGAAGCGGGAGGCCACCGGGGAGTGTTCGACCCCGAGGCGTCCGACGATTGTCTCGGCACGATCGCCCTCACCCGGCTGCTCGTCCGAAACCTGGAGATCCCGATCATCGCGGCCGGGGGAATTATGGATGGAGCAGGGATTGCTGCCTGTCTGATGCTCGGAGCCAGCGCCGCTCAGCTCGGCACGGCTTTTGTCCCGTGCCCTGAGTCAACGGCCGATGAGGCCTATCGGACCGCGCTTCTCAGCGACACCTCCGCGCACACCGTGGTGACCACGGTAATTTCCGGCCGGCCCGCCCGCTGCCTCGCCAATCGGTTCACGGCGCTTACGGATGAGGCTGGACTCGGACCGGCCCCGGTTTTCCCGATCCCCTATGACGCCGCGCTGGCGCTCATCGCCGCCTCAAAAGCCGCTGGTGAGTCCGGGTATGCGGCTCATTGGGCCGGCCAAGGTGCACCCATGGCTCGTTCACTGCCGGCGGCCAGTTTGGTGGCGAAACTCCAATCCGAACTGGAGCAGGCACTCTCCCGATCGCCAGCATAGGCCTCCGGCGAGGCATCCCGTCCCATCCCATAGCCGACGAGTTGTAGGGAGATCTGGACCCTCCTCGTTCCATCCACGAGACGAAATGGAGGGCTGCCTCGCGTTGAAATCAACAACCACCGTCGCCAGCAGGTCAACGGCAACCTGCATTCATGCTTAACGACCCTTGGCCGTCGCGGGAACCGAGTCGCACGATTTTGCCGGGATCGTGGTGAGCCACTCAGAGCATTTGCATTATCGTAGGAAGAGCCCGCTGGACTCGCATTTGAGGAGCGAATGATCCGGGGCAAGTGGACATTCGCTGAGGCGTTTCAATACCACGGGAGGCCGCATGCCGCACGACGAATTCTTCGCCCTCGACACGTCCAAGCAACCCTGGGAAGAGCGGTTTAATGAGAAGCTCGGCAAGGCGATCTTCCGCAAGGATTTGTACACGGACCCCGCGACCGGCGCAGAGATCCGGATGGTCCGTTACCCGGCGGGGTTGGTGAACCCGGCTCACACCCACCCTTGCGGCCATGGTCTGTACGTCTTGGAGGGCAACTTGGTAACGCACAAGGGGACGTTCGGCCCGGGGAACTTCGTCTGGTTCCCGGAAGGCGAAGTCATGGAGCACGGTGCTGGACCCGATGCCGATGTCACGGTCCTCTTCATCACGAATAAGAGTTTTCGCATCGATTACGTCGAGTGAACGGGCAAGGGACTTGGTACTCCCGAATCGTCGATCCGAACACCTTTGCCCGTGCCTGCTGAGCTTGTTCTCCCCCCCAGGTGGCCGAAGTCGCAGGCCCGGAGGCGGCCTGGGTGCCGGCTAGAGCGGTTATCGCTTGGATTGCCAACAAAATCCCGGAAGATCTGAGTGAAATCCCTGGGAGTTCTGTGTGGGACGCACCATCAACCGATGCGATGTAGATGGCCGTATGGGGTGGCCCTGGTGGCTTGTCCACCAGTGAGCCGAGGCCTGCGCTACTGGTGGACAAGCCACCAGTATCACCCAACCGGCCTCTTGACTTCCTTCGAGCTACAGGGGCACTCTCTGGCCTGAGTGTGGGCTATCCAAGCGATAACCGCTCTAGGTTTCGAATCAGCCTCTTGTCCGTCATTCGCTTGGGGCGACACCTCAAGCAAGCCACTGGCAACGAGTTGAATCAGGATCGGTTCCGATGGATACCGGATCAGGAAAAATCTTTAGATAAAAATGTATGCAGATTCTTCTGTTGGTGATTGTGATCGTACGTGGGTACCCTTGTGATCGTCAAGGCCAGAGCGCGATGTTCCTCATAAGAACCGCTTGTTTCGCCGTGTCGAGGATATTTTAGAGCAAGTACCGTTCGGATGGCATACACCCAAAGCAAGAGAGTGGAAAGTCCCAGGTCGAAGTAAATAGGCGTATTGGGGTGGCACTGGTGGCTTGTCCACCAGTGGGCCAAGGCTCGCGACACTGGTGGACAAGCCACCAGTGCCACCCCATACGGCCATCTACATCGCATCGGTTGATGGTGCGTCCAAAACAGAAATCCCAGGGGTTTCACTCAGATCTTCCGGGATCTTGTAGGCAATCCAAGCGATAACCGCTCTAGAAACTGCGGAAGGGATCTTTTTCGGAAATCGGTGACAATCGCACGAGCATGACTGCAACTGGGGGACTGGGTTGCAAACCGATCAATCTGTGGAAAATTGTTATTATTTTAGAAACAAGTAGTGAAGTTGTGTTGGTGTATTGGTGCGTGCGGCGGGTGGAATCGTCTTGGGATCCTTTGGTTGAGGAAGCGAAGAATCGGACGCTTCCTGGCTCTGATACGAACCGCGACTGAGTTCCGATCGCAGTGGAATGCGAATCAACGATCATGACCGAGGCTCGCGCTCAAGTGGTGGCACCCGCTCAGAAGAGACGTGGCCAGCGAGCCGGCGCAAGAGGACGAGGGCAGCGACCAGCACCAAGATCAGCACGGTGAGAACGGCGATTTCGATCACGAAGTACTTGAACACCGCAACGTCTCCGCGCACCTCGCCGAATTCCGCAGTCACCAGCAGCACACGTCGAATCGCGGCGATGAGTCCGATGATCAGGAATGGCTCGGGGACGATCGTGTGCTCGCGGAACGAGACCTGGACCGTATAGAGCAGTTCGACGACGAGCAGGATCAGCATGAGCTGGTCGAGCAGCACAACGATGCGGGTCGAAAATGTACCCGCCACGAGGCTTTGCACGAATTGGACGGCCGCGGTGGCAAGCAAGAACAGCGCACTGGCGGCAAGGAGCAGGCCAAGGCCCACATAGACGATATCCTCGACCACCGTGAAACCACGAGCGATCCAGTTGCGCGTGTCGGGCCGAGGCGAGTCGTGTTCACGCAAGCTTCACCCCCCGATTCTCGAGTTGTTCCTCTCGAATGGCTTCAGGCCGGCTGACCGGCATGGGGCATCGTGATCGGCCGAGCTTACCCGAAGCCGAATCCTCGGTCTGCTTCTCGCACTTTGGTGTTATCGACCCTAGCCCGTTTGTAACGTCGTCGCCGGCGGTAATCCGACTTCTTGGTTGACTCCAAGAGGCTTGCGGCAACCCGATTTTCTCGACTCAGACGCGCATGATAGCACCGATATCTTAGTTGCCTCAAGGACTTGCGTTGAGATCTTCGTGAGAGATGTAAGGGTGGTTTGCTACCAGCTTGCTACGTTGGATGGATAAGGGAGCATTAATGAAGGAATTTGATGCGCATCGATCTCCGACATGTGTGCGCCGCGACGGTACGCTCCGAGGCATGCTCGGACCTTACGATGATATCGTACGAGACCATCGGCTTCCACGCTAGGAATACGGCATGTTTGATATGCGCTGACCCTGCGGTAGACCGGCTCTTTGCCATCCTATTCCTAGCGAAAATGCGGAGGCACACGGGCGTTCCTTGGCCAGTTCACCGCCCTGGGTGCGGCTCTCGACCTAGGGCGGATAGCGATGGGATCGCCTACGAAATCCCGGAAGATCTGAGTGAAATCCCTGGAATTTATATGTTAGATGCATCGTCAACCGATGCTCTGTAGATGCGCGTATGGGATGGCACTTGTGGACAAACTACCCGTGCCACCCCGCCGGCCTATTTACTTCCTTGGAGCCACAGGGGCACTCTCTGGCCTGAGTGTGGGCTCTCCAAGCGATTACCGCTCGAGATGCCTGAAGATCGATTGAAAGAAAGACCGCATGCCGAAACGACGGTCGAGCTCCGGTGCTCGTCTGCGCAAAGTGGCCCACTCCTCACGCTCCGGTGCGATGGAGCCCACGACCACTTTACCCTGAAGGTTTGGCAGATGAAACACATAGACGTGTCTGAACGCTGCCCGAATCGTCCGGAGGTCCTCATCGATGTCCGGATGGGGGTTCAGATTGATCACCACAAGACCTTTCGGGTTCAGCCGCTTCTGCACGTCTCGGTAGAAATCAAGCGTCCGTAACCGCAACGGGGCCCCGGTGTTGTCCGTCTGGCCGGACGGTTTCAGGAACGCATCCATGTAGATGACGTCATACCGCGATTCCGTGGTCTGCAGGTACTTGATGCCGTCTCCCGTCAGGATCTTCACCTTGTCGTCGGCGCGAACGCCAAAATACTTTTTCGCGATGTCCACGACCACCGGGTCGATCTCGATCGCATCGACACGGACGCCCGGATCATAACGACGCAGAAAGTGGACCATCGAGCCGCCGCCTAGTCCGACGATCAAGACTCTTTCGGGCTTTGGGCGGAAAAAATAGCTGGCAAACATGTCTCTCAGATAGGCGAAATGCAACTCATACGGCCTATCGAGATCCACCTGCGATTCATAAGCTTCCTCTCCGCTGTCCCGCACGAAGATCAGCGTCCGCACGTTGTTTCTTCGGAGAATGCGGATGTGGGAATACTCTGACCTCGTATCAAGCTCCAGATAACCCCCCGACTGAAGGAAGCTGGCGGCCAACAGACCGCCCGACCCCGTTCCCAGAATTAATGCAGACGTCCAGCCCAAGGTTTTGAGTGAGACGCGACGGTCGATGAATCCTGGCTTCATGACTGATTCACTCGCGACGAATACACTCGATTCGGACCCGTTGTTCCCAGACACAATCTTTTCTCGCCCTGAGTTATTCCGTAATCGCGTAGACAGCGAACTGTGGCACCCAGTGGTCATAAACCATGAAGTCGCCGGAATGGGTCATGTGCTGACGCATACCGGTCGCTACGTGATCGAGGTAAGCTTTCTCAAAACGAGCCCGTGCGGCCGGGTCTGGTGCGAGGCGACTGAGGGCTCGAAGTGCCCATGCTCGGCTCCAGGTCATACCCAGGTGATGCGCTCCGGGCAGAAGCGCGACCGGCTGGATGACTTCGTCCGGCAACGACTGGTCTCGCAAGAATGATCTGAGCGTCGTTCGATCTTGGGTCAGCGCGATCAGATACGCCCAGTTCCCAAAACGAGAGAAGAACTCGGGCGACCTGCCGTCGTCCTGGAATGACGGAGCGTCGGCCGGTTTCAACATGTGCTCACGAATGAGCGACTGAGTCTTCTCCCGAAGTGCGCTGTTTTTCGTATGCACGGCATATGCGTCGAGCTGCACGAGCGCCCAAGAGGCGTTACCGTACTCATGAGAACGAGGATCAGGAGGCTGGGAATTGTAAAATGTCAGCAATGATTTTGCCACGTCGTCCGCCATCGCACGCAGCCGTTGCGGATCAGACGTTCGAGACTCGCCTGCCCAGAGTTCAAATTCGATGGCAAGCCGCAGAAACCACGCACGCCCGTAGGGCAGCTCGAACCCCTCGTGTTCTTGGAGAAACTTGGATTCCCTTGCGATGCCTGCAGTATCCAGCGATTTCTCGACCTCACGAGCCGTGTCTTGATGGCGCCCGGTGAGACGCGCGATGCGCAACAATGCCCAGTGCCCGTGCACGGCGGAATGCCAGTCTAAACAACCGTGAAAAACGGGATGGTCGGTATCCTTCCGGGCAATCGAGCGGGCGATGATCGGGACCATTGGGGCCAAAAGTTGATCCCGATCTCCAATCGGATTGGAGGTCTGGTCCTTGTCCTTAGGCTTGTGATAAACATCATACCAAGCATCGAGCACGTCTCTGACGAATTGCGCCACGTATTCGGCCGTGATGAGCTTGTCGCCAACGTGCGTGCCTAGAGGAGGTACGTGGCAGAACGACACAGTCTCAAGCTTGTCAGGCTTCTTCAAGTACTCGAGGGAATACAGGCACTCTTCACAGAGGTAACGCCCGGCCTGAGTCGATACGCGAATCTTATATCCTTTCTCGGAGAGCAATTGCCACAGGCCCTGAACGTTGACACTGGCGCGAACCTCATCCGGGCCGTTATCCACAATCAGCGGAGCTCGCGGGGCGGCATTTTCGTTGTCGGGAAAGTTGCCGCGTCGGTTACTCGCTCTGCTTTCCAGAGTAAAAGAATCGGGACCCCCTTGGCCGAATGAAAAGACGGCGACAGGATGGTACTCGGAAATCCATTGCTGCAACTGCTGACGTGGCGCCGACCATACGCAACGCATCTGCTTGGAGACCAGCCGATAGCCTTTCCACTCTTGATCGTTGAGTCGTGCGACTCCCTCCCATGAGGGGTTCGGAGGTCTGCTATCACCGAATGGCTCGAACCCGGTCAGCAAGATCACAGGACGCGAAGTCGCAGTCTCTTTCTTTTCAGGTTGTGGCTTGACTTCCGCTGGGCCCTTATCGTCGTCGCCGTCTTTTGCCCAACTGCACTCTACTGAGCAGAGCGCCAGCAGGCACAAGGCCAGCAGCGTGCACAACCGGTGACCGAAGACATCGAACGCTAATTTTTTTGATAGTCTCATGGTTGCAACACGCCGCTGTTAGGGATTCCATTGGTCAGAACGGCATCGATTCGATCGGGGCGTAGTCGTCCGAGAAGATCGGGGCGCGACTGACATCAGGCAAGTTTATCAGCAAATCTTCGAGCATATAATTTAAGTGCGCCTTGGTAACGTAGGACTGCGACTGGTGACGGTCCGCACGGGCGGTCCATTCGGCGGGCGAAATGCGGTTCTTGTTCGGTGTAGCCAGCAGAATGATGTTCATGGTAGACGTATCGCCCGATTCTCGGTGCTGCATGGCGAAAACGTAGGTGTTTGGAAATACGGAATCGAAGGTACGGTACATGGATTGGAAGATCGGCGACAACCGTCCCTCGAGCGAGCTATTGATGTTCATGAGGAAAACGCCGTCCGCCGTCATTCTGTCCCGACAAAGCTCGAGGAACTCGCGTGTCACGAGATGCCACGGAATCCTGCCACCGGCACTGAATGCATCCAGGATCACGCAATCGTACCGGTTCGCAGACCTTCGTAGGAACATGCGACCATCCTCGGCGAACAGTCTGATTTTTGGACTGTCGTCAAGAAAGAAGTGGGTACGCGCAATCTCCAGCACTTTCGGATCGACGTCGGCGACGTCAATTTCCATCGCTGGATCCTGCATATGAAACTCACGTGGCCCGATGCCACCGCCTGCGCCGATGAAAAGCGTGCACCGAATCTCAGGCTTGGCCAGGAATGCCATGTGGAAGTAATTTGTATAGCGGGCCAAACTGGGATAGGGAGGCGACGTGAGAATAGCACTCTCAATATAGCGATCAAAACGTAGTTGTCGTGAGCCTTGGTTGTCCACGACCGAGATGTGGTGGTACGGGGTATCGACATCAAGGAGGGTTTCATCGAAACGTCCAAAGGCTGCAGACGGGCCTTGCGACGCTAGGGAGATCAGAATTAGCAGTGCAATCATGGTTGCACTTGCCACCGCTCGTGCGCGTTTCGAAAAGGGGAAGGTCAAGAGCGAGACCACGAGCAGAGCCAAACTCAGCCCTTTGAGAATGGTGGACACGCCGATCAGCGGAATGAGCACGAACGTCGTGAATAGAGTCCCAGCGATGCTGCCCCCGGTCGACAACGCATAGAGGGTTCCCGAGATCTTGCCGATCGAGCTAATGGACCGGGTTGCCAGCCGGACCGCAAAGGGAGAGACCATCCCCATACCTACGCTCGGAGGCAAGAACAGGAGCGTCGCCGCAACGAGGGGACCGAATTGTTCGCCTAGCCCGGCATCGACAAGAGCGCCGCACAACCCTCGTGAGAGAAGGGCAATGGCAAAGATCAAAAGCGACACCGCGACACAGATCGAATTCAGAAGGGCCTGCGACGGGTAGTGGTCGGCGATTCGACCGCCGAAAAAATACCCCACGCTCAATGCGACAAGAAAAACGGAAATCAGGCTCCCCCAGACAAACACCGAGTTTCCAAAGTAAGGAGCGAGTACGCGGCTGCCGGCAATTTCAAGGCCCATCAGCACGGCACCAACGGCGAAAACAAGAAGCTCTAAACCAATTTTTCGAGGCACCTGGGACGGAGCCGGCAATTCGGTCGATGCGGGCGACTCAGTCTTGCTAGTCCGCTCCTTATCAGGTCGTGCTTTCAGTTTGCTCCTACGCGACATGCTTCCGGCTCCGGCGGGACAATTCAGCTCAGCGTTTCGGGTGCCGGATCGGGATCCTCGCACCTCTACTGTAACGTAGTCCACTGGCACCAGTAGATTACGCTAGAGTTTGTCCGCAAATGCTTCGCGTGAATAGAGGTCGGGCCCTCAAGTCCTCTTTTTTTCGGGATCGTCCCGGCACACCAAAGGGAGGACTCGCCACTTTGCCCCTGAGGCGACGATATTTCTGTGCCCTTAAGACGAAGAGAAGCAAGAATTTAGGGCACTCTGTCTCTTCGGTCGGTCCCGGTACGAGATGTCCAACCCGAGCAAGTTCAAATCTCCGAGTTTGGGACGATCCCATTTTTCCGAGAATTTCGAGGGTTGTGCGGACCGAACAGTGAACGGCTGTGCTCTTTGCAAACAGGCTCTGGGTTGAGTAGGCTAATCACCTCGCATATGTACACTTCTTTCAAGCATGCAATGAAAGATAAACTCCCCCACCAGGAGAAGTCAACCGAAAATTTCGCTCTCAGAAGGAACTCCAAGCATGAAACACCTGGCCGGGGTCTGCCTCCACCAGGGGTGCAGTGGTGCATTATCGCATGATCCTTGTCCCATTCAACGAAGCGACTTACAACGGCAGGCAGATCACCGCCTCCTTGTCTGAACGCGAGATCGCGCTGAGTCTGCGCTCCGTCCGCTACTGTGGCCGCGTTCGCTTCGGGTTACGATCAAGGAACCCTTGCTAGGTCCCTTCTATGACCGGTATATTCGCAAGCCTGGGTTGGCCTTGACTTACGTCGACGCCATGCGGCGGGTCAGTCTTGTCAAGGCCGACCTCCGTTTGGTGGGTTCCACGTCTAATTGGTCGACTGCGACCATGTGCGGCCGGAGAGCCAAATGGGTATACGATCTCGTCTCCTGAATCGAGCGGGCGAACGAGAGAAGAGGCGCGGCATCGAGACTTCACCGTCCGCGCCGAATGAGGCGAAACTTCGCGTCCGACGGGCTGCGCGGATCCTTGTCGTCGCAGCAGGACTGGCCGTTGTCTTGGCGGGCTCTGTCGCAATGTATAACGTTCAAGCCGCCGATCCAACGGGAGAAAAGTCGGGTGCTCTGCGCGGTCAAGAGCAAGAGATCGAGGAGTTGATTCGACGCTATTTTCGCACCTGGTCTAGTCAGGACATCAAAGGCTACGGTGACTGTTTTCTCAGCAATTCCTGCGTCCAATTCATCGACTCGCAAGGCAGGATTGAACTGCACGGTCGGAATGCTTTCCTCGAAAGTCAACACGCCTTCTTCCAATCCAGTCCGAACGGAGCTACCGAAGTACCGGAGTCGATTGATATTCACATTGAATCAAAGCTGGCTCGGGTCGTGGTTTACTGGAAGTTAACCGCGGGTTCGAGAGAGGTATACGGATATGACCACTTCACCTTGCAGAAGCGTAATCAGAAATGGGGTATTGTTAACCTGGTCTTTTATGAGACAAAACGTTCGGGCTAACTGAGCGACAGATCAACAAACGTGAGGCGACTACCGGCGAGGGGTAAAAAGGCAAGTCCGAACGGCAGTATCAATACCGTGCACGAACGCTTCCGGTGGTCGTCTTTTCAAGAGCTGTCGTCAAGAGTTGGTCTGCCCTGAAAATGCACAGCGCGGTGGCTCAGCGAGATTCCGCCAAGGAGATCGTGTTCGACTCGCCGGACGGCCCGAGCGGACGGGGCTGGGCCTGGGAGGTTGCCGATCCCCTTCGGTTGGGTGAATTCCCAGTCCCGATCTTTCGTCAGAGACCAATCGGTCGGCTAAACGCGTTCCTCCAGGCCGGAGAGTCGATAGCCGACCTGCAACTCCGTGATGAGATACTGAGGACGCGTTGGCTCGTCTTCGAGCTTCTGACGCAAGTTGCCCATGTAGATCCGGATGTAATGCGTCCGCTCCGCGTAGCCGGGTCCCCAAACATCACGTAGCAGTTGCCTGTGAGTCAGGACCTTCCCCTGGCCGCGGATGAGCGCCGTAAGAAGTCGAAACTCGATCGGCGTAAGGTGGACGACTTCACCTGACCGGGTGACTTCATGGCTCCCCAGATCGACCCGAATCTTGCCGAACTGGACGACTGGGGAGGATTGGCCGTTCGACCCGTGAAGAGAGGCTCGTCGGAGCTGTGCCCGGACACGCGCCAGAAGCTCGGGCATTCCGAACGGCTTGGTCAGGTAGTCGTCGGCCCCGGCGTCGAGGGCTGCGACCTTCTCGGATTCCTGTTCACGAGCGGAAAGCACGACCACCGGCACGGATGACCACGCCCGGAGTTCACGTATAAAGGTCTTTCCGTCTTCATCGGGCAGACCTAGATCGACGATGACGAGGTCCGGTCGCCGACAAGCGGATTCGATGCGTGCTTCCTGGGCGGTTTTTGCCGCCGCGATGCTCAGGCCTTCCTTCTCGAGCGCCATTCGGACGAAACGGAGGATATCCGCCTGATCCTCGACCACGAGGACCCACGTCGTTGTCATATTGCAATCTCCTCTTCGATCTCAGGTGGCGAGCCGAGAGGAAGACGGATCTCAAATCGCGCTCCGGTCGGGATGCGCCGCTCGGCGCGAATGGTTCCCCCGTGGGCATCGATGATGCTACGGCAGAGCGCCAGGCCCAGTCCAGCGCCGGAAATCGACGATTCCTTTCGGCCACGCACGAAAGGCTCGAACAGTTTCTCCGGATCTGAGGGGGGCAAACCGGGACCATTATCATCCACAAACAAAAACATCATCTTTCCGAGAGGCTTTGCGCTAATGAATAGAGTCGCGCTTGTAGGAGTATATTTCAGTGCGTTGTCGAGCAGGTTCGCGAGTACGCTTTCGATCAACAAGGCATCGACCTCGATCAGGGGGAGATCGTCGGGGAGATCGATTTGAACCCGGCGCTTTTCCAGGGCAGGACCAAGGCGCGCGAGTGCGCTGCCGACGATTTCACCGAGGGAGTGCCATTCCTGATTCAGACGCACCCCTGAACCCTGCATGCGGGCAAGGTCCAGGAGATTAGTCATCAGACGATGCAGATCCTCCGCTTGCCCTCGGATCGCGGCTGCCACTTCATTTCGCGCCGTCGCGGAGATCTCCGTCGACTGTTCGAGGGTCTCGGCTAGACCTCGTATCGCGGTCAACGGTGTCCTCAGATCGTGGGAGACGGCCGCCAGAAGCGAATTGCGAAGACGCTCTCCCTCCATTCGGACGAGCGTTTCTTGCGCCTCGTCGACAAAATGTATTCGCTCCAACGCCAGTGCGACCGAGAAGCAGCAGGCATCCAGAAGTCGTGTGTCGTCCGAATTCGAGAGGGTCTTCCCATTGTCTGGCTGGATAGCCAACACACCGCGACACCGACTCGGCGCTTTCAGTGGCAGATAGAGGGCCGTCGCCGCGCTCAGCGTCCCCGTGCCAAGTCCGGCCCGCTGGACATAGGTGAAAGTCCACTGGGCGACCGAAACGTCCACGAAGTCACTGACCCGATCTACCTTCAGGCGGTCGGCCTGATCGGGGAGAATCAACGCGACCTTGGCGTCAAAAAACGGAGCAAGCGTATCCGTGCAGACCGCGACGATCTGCTCCTCCTTGATCGCTCCCGACAGCTCTCGCGCTAATCGCGCCACCGCCGATTCACGCCGCTCTCCCGCCCGCGCCACTCTCGCCTCGGCCCGGAGCCTGGCCGCGAGTTCGCTCGTGACGAGCGCTACGACGAGAATCAAGGCGAACGTGAACAGGTATTGCGTGTCGCTCATCGCGAACGACCTACGCGGTGGTATGAAAAAGAAGTCGAAGCAGGCCACGCTCAGCAGTACGGCCCAGATCCCTGCCACCCGTCCGAGGCGAAAGGCAACCACCACAACCGTGAGGACGAAGAGCACGACGAGATTGGGGGCATCAAAGAACCGAAACAGCCATTCGGCCACTGCCGTCGTGAGGATGCAGGCGGAGGTTGCGAGGGCGACGGAACTCAGTCGAACGCCCGGCACACGGCCTTCTTTGCGGAGTGCGGATCGATGTCCCGAGGCCTTGACGACCATCAAGAGCAAACCGAGTTCGGGGTTCGCGCGGGCGATCCGCTCAGAGAGGAGTCGTCGCCACGGCCGATTCCACCGCCTTGTGCCTGTCCCCAGCAGGAGCTTCGTGGCATTGCGCGTACGAGCGCAATCGAGCAGCGCCTCGGCGACATCTCCTCCTGAGATATTCAGGAACTCGGCGCCGAGGGCGTTGGCCTGCCTTGCCAGCGCGTTGACCGTTTCCTTCGCATTCTCATCCGGGGTCACCTCAGGCCGTTCGACGTGTGCGACGATCCATTCGGCCTGCAACCGATGGGCAAGCCGCGATCCCTCCAAAATGAGCCTTTCCTGTGATTTGTCTGCGCTGACACAGATCAGCAACCGCTCTCGAGTTGGCCATACGGTGTTGATCGCGTTTTGGATGCGGTGGCTCGTAACTTCCGAGTTGACCCGGTCGGCGACGCGGCGCAACGCGAGTTCGCGCAAGGCGATCAGGTTACCTTTACGGAAGAAATTCTGACGGGCATGTTCCGCGGATACCGGATCGGAAACCTTGCCAGCCGCCAGGCGGTCAAGCAGGTCGTCCGGGGGGAGATCGACGAGCACGATATCGGCTGCCTCGTCGAAAACACGATCCGGCACGGTCTCTCGCAGGCGAATGCCGACGATGCCGGAGATGATATCGCTCAAGCTCTCCAGGTGCTGAACGTTGAGCGTCGTATAGACGTCGAGGCCTGCCGCCAATAACTCCTCGACATCCTGCCAGCGCTTTGCGTGCCGGCCGCCGGGCACATTCGAATGGGCCAGCTCGTCAATCAGTACAAGCTGCATACCCGAGGCGAGTGCCGCATCCAGGCCGAACTCAAGAAGCCTGCGCCCCTGGTACTCCACCTCTCGAAAAGGAATCTGGCGCATACCTTCCAGGAGCCGCCGCGTCTCGTCCCGATCGTGCGTCTCGACGATGCCGATACCGACGCTCACGCCCGCGGCCTGACGCTGCTGCGCCGCCTGCAGCATCGCATACGTCTTGCCATTACCGGCAAAAGCCCCGAAAAAGATCTTGAGGTGACCGCGCCCATGTCGTTTGGCGTCCTGGTTTATGGCCTTCAACAGCAGATCAGGATCGGGTCGAGTCTCCATCATGGCCAGAACTCACCGAAGAACGGGGGCCGGTGGTCGAAATGCACTCGCAGTCGACACCTGGACGAATCTCTTCTCCATCATGGTCGAGAGGACAAGATCGATCGCTTTGGTACCAATGAATAGTGCAATCACACTGCCAATTCCGTAGATCCGCAGGTTGCGCGACAGAAAACGGAGCACCAGCTCGGCGCGATACTTCAAACCTTTCTGCGCGAGAGGGATGAAGACAATGATGATCAAGATATTGTAGATCACGTCCGACGGGATCGTCGACGCGAGGCTGCGCAGCCGCATGATGTTCAGGGCAGAGAGCAAGAGATAGGTGACGACGAACGCGGCGACCGCGAGGATGAACGCGGCGGGTGCATCGATATCGCCCGTGAGAGCCTTGATCCAGGGGAGCGTCGTGACGATGACGACGCTCCCCTGTAGGCGAAGAACATCACCGGGTTTTTCCACTGGGTTCCCGGAGCCGGCTTGGTCAAGATCTCGGCCGCCACCGACGGCCAGCGTACCGTCGGGGCGATGGGATTTGCCTGCGAGGGTAGCATGCGGGGACTGTTAAGCGACCCGGGTGCGAGTCGTCTACTTCGCCGCAGGCCCTGAGGTGGCTTTGTCCAGTGCCAGGTTGAGTTCAAGGACATTCAAGCGTGAATGCCCCAGGAGACCGAACTGAGCCGTGGTGGTCTGGTGATCGATCAATTGCGACACCTGCTCGGGGGACATGCCTCGCGCCATCGCCACACGCCTGGCCTGCAATTTGGCGTTCGCGACCGAGATGTCCGGATCGAGTCCCGATGCGGAGGCGGTCACCGCATCAACCGGAACCAGATCGTCCGGAGCCAGCCGATTCTCTTTCCGGTATGCCTCCACGCGGTCCTTGACCGTTTCGATGAGCGACTTGTTCGTCGGACCGAGATTGCTCGCACCACTGTTGCCTGCGTTGTAAGGCTGGGGGATGGACTTGCTGGGATCCTTCGGATCCGGTCCGGTCGTCACGCTCGGACGTGGATGGAAGTACTCCGGGCGCACGAAGGACTGGCCGATGTACGCCGCGCCGATAATGTTCCCGTCCTTCGTGACCAAGCTCCCCCGAGCTTGATGCGGAAATAGCAGCGTTGCGACCCCGCAGGTGAAGATTGGATACGCCAAGCCGGTGACGAGAAAGAACAGGCCTGCGGACATCAACACGGGACGAACAAGCCCGGCCATCAGCTTCTCGTCCTTCTGGCCGTTCCGATCCACCCCGGACGCAGGTATGGGACGGGCCTGCCCAGCCTTCAGGTCCCCGTTCTCAGGGCCGTTTTGATCAACTTCGTGCATAGTTATCTCCTCATAAAACGTGGCCGGCATTGAGCATGACCTGCTCAACGATCGGGCCGAGCGCCAGCACTGGGAAGAAGGACAGACCGCCGACGAGTATCACGACGAACATCAGCAAGCCGGTGAAGAGAGGCGTGTCGGTCGGCAGCGTGCCCGGTCCCTCCGCGATCGTGTTCTTCACTGCGAAAGCGCCCGCGAACGCCAGCATCGGCAGGAGCGTCAAGTAGCGACCGATCAGCATCGCGTAACCGATGGTCGTATTGAAGAACGGGGTGTTCGCGCTTAACCCACCGAATGCGGAGCCGTTGTTCGCCGTCCCGGAGGTATATGCATAGAGCACTTCACTCAAGCCATGCGGCCCCGAGTTCGCGAGGGACTGCGCCGTCGAGGGCAACCCCAGGGCGAGGCCCGTGAAAGCGAGGATGCAGAAGGGATGAACGAGAACCGCGATCGCCACGAACTTGATCTCGGTCGCCCCGATCTTCTTGCCCAGGAACTCGGGCGTCCGTCCGATCATCATCCCGGCGAGGAAGACGGTTAGGACGGCGTAGGTGACGAGATTGATGAAGCCGACGCCCTCACCACCGAAGACGCAGTTCAGCATCATCTGCCCGATCGGCACGAACCCGCCGATCGGCGTCAACGAGTCATGCATCGAATCCACGGAACCCGTCGTCGCGGCCGTCGTCACCGCAACGAACATGCTCGTCTGGGCGATCCCGAACCGCATCTCCTTGCCTTCGAGACTGCCGCCGGGCTGGAGTTCGCTGAGACGCTGGTCCGCCCCGACCGCAGTGAGGAGGTGATTGCCTTGGCGCTCGGCCGCGTAAACGAGCGACGAAAATCCGACGAACATGACGAGGAATGCCGCGAAGAACGCCCATCCCTGCCGCCGCCGCATGAGCATGGACCCGAATGTGTATGTGAGCGCGGAGGGAATCAGCATCATGGACAGCATGTGGATCAGATTCGTGAGCGGCGTGGGATTCTCGTACGGGTGCGCTGCATTGGCGCCGAAGAACCCGCCGCCGTTCGTACCCAGATGCTTGATCGTCTCGTAGGTCGCGACCGGTCCGATGACGAGCTGCTGCTTCGATCCCTCCAGGGTCGTCGCATCTGCCGCGCTGGCGAGAGTCTGCGGCGTCCCCTGCCAGACGTAGACGAGCGCGACGACGAAGCACAGTGGGAGCAACACGCGATAAAGCACGCGCGTGAAATCGACCCAGTAGTTGCCGATGTCGGCGACATTCTTTCGGCTCAGGCCACGAATAAAGCCACCGCCCGCGGCCACGCCCGTGACCGCGCTGATCGTCATCAGGTAGGTAATCACGGCCATTTGCGAGAAGTTCGACAGGCTCGTCTCGCCGGAATACGCTTGCCAGTTGGTGTTCGTGAGGAAGGACGTCGTCGTGTTAAAGGCCAGGTCTGGCGTCTGCGCAGCCCTCTGGAGGGGGTCGAATGGCAGGAACTCCTGCACCCTCAACACGAGATAACCGAGCAACATCATGGCGGCATTGCTCAGGAGGAGGGCCATTCCATAGCGCTTCCAGGACATTGCCTCGGACGGATCGATCCCCAGGGCCTTGTAGGTCCAGCGCTCCGGCAGTCCGTGGTGGGGACTGGTAAAGACCCGTGCCAGCCACGCCCCCATCGGCACGACCAGCCCGGACATGATCGCCACGAGGACGACGAAATGCATTAACTCGCCAGTCATTTGTGCGGCTCCGCTGAAAGCTTGTCCAGGCCGATGATGAAGCCGGCCGTGAGCACGAAGAACAGAAGTGTCGCCGTCACGAAGATGAGATCACCCATTTGTCAGTCGCCGCCTCTTGCGATATGGATCGCCTTGAAAGGTCCCTAAAAGTTTTCGGGTTTGATGAGGGCATACACGAAATATGCGCGTAACCCGATCGTGAGCATCTCAACAAGCCAGTTCATCACCGAGCGTCTTTTCGTCCGAAGATCGCCCGTTCTCAGTTCGACGGGTGGCGCAAACGTAGCCTTCTGCGAGAAATCCCGGCGGTACGCGTCACCAAGCATTCGAACGCGACTACCTGGACCTTTCGCACGACCACCATGGGAAGTGTACCGAGGGCACTATAAAGTCACTGATAAATTCGTGGGAACGGCATAAAGACGGCGTAAAACTTCGGTTTGTCGTGCCGACCATGACTGGCCTTCGACCAAAATTCTTCGCGTTTCCCTGAGCCATGCTTTCCGCGAATTTATACATCCAAGCTCTGTAAGCTCTCGGGATAACCAGGACCTGAGCGTGCCGGGGCCGGCTATTTGGGAGGTCACTGTTCTCTACGGCGGAGGGTCCATTTCGCGTCACGACGACGAGCGTTTTCTGGCCACTCGAAGCACGCCCGTTTGATTGGTTGGGACCTTTCTACAATCGCAAACTGGCCGGCATGACCGAGATTACCCGCTCAGATGAGCTGGCCATGAACTGCGTCATGGAGTGCTTAGTTGGCTGATATGCTGTTATTTCGCACGCTCTACGCATGCTCGTCGGGCAGATTCCGAGACGATCTTCTTGTTTCTCCAGTCCTTGTAGAGAACAATGCTCGGTCTGCGGGCGGGAAGCCGACCTATCGTCCGTGATCCTCTCCGGTCTCGGCGATGCCGCTAATCTTCCGGGGACTATGGGGTGCCCGCGGACTTTTTATCCGAATCCCTCGTGCCGAAGGCCAAGTGACGACATGAAGATATCCGTTTCACTCAAATGTTCGCTGCTCGCTCTGGTCCTCGCCGCTCCCTGTGATCCGGCCCTCGCGCAGGGCCCGGAGATGCCTCGGTTCAAGGCCGTCGCCTTCGACTATTTCGTGATCTTCAACGCAAACTCCGTTGTCCCGGCCGTCGAGAAGGCGTACCCCGGCAAGGGCGCCGAATTCACCAAGGCATGGCGGGCCAAGCAGTTCGAGTACGGATTCCTGCGCTCCATCACGGATCGTCATGCCGATTTCTTCAAGGTCACCGAGGATGCCCTGGTCTACACCGCCGCGTCGATGAAGCTCGAGCTGACTCCTGAGAAGCGGAAGAGGCTCCTTGATGCCTACTTGACTCTGGATCTCTGGCCGGACGCGGTGGGCGCGCTGCGCAAGCTGAGGGCCTCCGGCGTCCGGGTCATCACGATCGCCAACTTCAGCCCCAGGATGCTGAAGGCCAACGCCGAGAACGCGGGGATCGCCGGCCTCTTCGACGAGTTGCTGAGCACTCAGGCCAACGGCACGTACAAGCCGGATCCCCGCGCCTATGCGCTGGGCATGGAGCACCTGAAGCTCAAGAAGGAAGAGATCGTGTTCGCCGCGTTCGGCGGCTGGGACGCCTACGGCGCGAAGAGCTTCGGCTACACGACGTACTGGGTGAACCGGTTCCACCTGCCGATGGAGGAACTCGGGATCAAGCCGGACGGCACTTCGGACAATCTGGAAGGCTTGTTGGAGCTCGTCCTCGGCCAGGGCCAACGCATCTTAAGGCCTTCAGCTCTCTGCACTTCAGGGGAGTCCTCATTTCCTCCCCAGGACTAGTGCGGTTTGCGATGGTATCGCCTACAAAATCCCGGAAGATCTGATTGAAATCGCTATGATTTATGTGTTGGACGTACCATAAACGCAAGTTAGGGGACCGCGAAAATCGGCGACGAGGAGACCTCCCGCATCAGGAGGGGTGGTGCCGCAGGTACTCCTTCAGCGCGAGGGCTCCGTTGTGCTGCTCGTCCCGCGCGGCGTAGACGAAAGTCACGGTTCCCTTCCGGGCTTTCCCCCGGAGTTCAGCGACCGCCTCCGGGCGGGCATCGAGCTCTGCCCAATAGCGCTTTTGGAACTGCTCCCACTTGTCCGGATCGTGCCCGAACCACCGGCGCAGCTCCGTGCTGGGGGCGATTTCCTTCAGCCACACGTCCACGGCGGCCTGCTCCTTACTCAGGCCGCGCGGCCAGAGGCGCTCCACCAGGATTCGCAAGCCGTCACTGCGAGAGGGCTCCTCGTAAGCCCGTTTGAGGCGGATCGTTGCCATAGGATTCTCCCCTTCTTCGAGCTCGACTCATCAGCCTGATGCTGCCGAGGCACCAGTCCCTACGCCCGGCCGGTGTTCGGCCGCGTGGGGCCGATAGGTGCCCGGAGGCTCGCGGAAGCTGAACGCCAGTCGATTCCAACCATTGATGACCACGATGGCCAGCGTCAGGTCAATCAGCTCCTTCTCATCGAAATGTTGACGCGCCAGATGGTATACCTACCTCGTCCGGGGCGCGCCTGCGAGCCAACTCGGTCACCGTCTCGGCCCAGGCCAGCGCCGCGCGCTCGAGCTCGGTGAAGAACGAGGTCTCGCGCCGGGCACTCAGCGCGTACAGACGCTGCTCGGTCTTGCCCCAGGCCCGAGGATCCTTGGTATGCATATCGATGCAGTAGACGCAGCCGTTGATCTGCGATGCGCGAAGCTTGACCAACTCCAGCAAAGACGGCTTGAGCCCGCACCGCCGCACGTAAGTCTCGAGTTGCCCCATCGCTTCCAGGCCTTCGGGGGCGATCCTCTTGAACGCGATTCTTTCCTCCATGATAGAGCTCCTGAGGATGATCTGGCGATCGGTTCAGGGTCGGGTTTGATCGCCCGCGGAGATCATGCCGGCTTCGGCGAGCCGATCGAGCAGCAGATGGAAGTAGATCAATCCGGCGTAAGGTCGCCACGTCGCGAGTGCCCGATGGACGCCCTCGTAGTCCAGGGGCTCCGTCGTGTCGAGCCATCGCCGCAGGTTGTTCCGCGCTCCAACATCATCACCCGGGAAGACATGGAGCCGCCCCAAGCCCCTCAGTAGGACGTACTCCGCCGTCCATCGCCCGACCCCGCGGAGCCGGCAGAGGCGATCCAGGACAACCTCATCGGGCTCGGCCGCGAGCGCTTCCAGATCCAGACGCCCCTCGGCCACGGCGCCAGCCAACTCGATGATGGCGCGGGCCTTCTGGCGGCTGAAGCCCAGGGGCCGCAATTCTTCCGGTGTTCGCCCTGCCAGGTCCTCGGGCCGAGGAAAGGCCCGGGCCGGGGCTTCCCCGCCGCTCGCCACAAGCCCGAGGGCCTCGGCCAGTCGGCCGAGGAGGCGAATGCCCAGAGTCAGCGAGACCTGCTGGCAGGCGATGGCGTTGACGAGGCACTCGAACACGGTGGGGAACCGCGTCGGCTTCATCCCGCGGAACCGTCGGGACAGGGGGCCGAGGCGGAGATCATGGGCCGCGAACTGCTCGAACTCGGTGAGGCCGATCCGCAGGCCCAGCAATCGCTCCAGGGCGGCGGTCACTGCGGATCTCGTGCCGGGGCCAGCCCACTCACCCTCCACCGCGACCAGAAGCCGGGGTGTTTCCGGGGGGCCGGTCTGCGTCACCGCCACCTCCACCGGGCCGCCCTCCAATGCCAGGGCGCGGCGATAGCATCGCCCGTCCCAGCGGTCGATGAGGTTCTCAGGGCGGCGACGGAGGACCCAGACTGCCAGGTCGAGCCGGAAGGGCGGCGCCGGCTTGAGCGAGTAGCCGAGGCCATTCCTGGCAGGGCTCGCGAGTCGGTCGCTGCCGGATCCCGGGCCGGCAGTCGCCCTTTGAGCGCCTCCGGCCGGACCGGGCCGGGCTCGGCGATCAGGCTCCGGGCCGCGTCCACCTGCTCCCAAACGTTCCACAATAGCACCCCCGCACGCGGCCGTACCTCGGGTAGTAGACCACCCCTTCCCGGTACGGCTCCTCGAGCCGCTCGGATCGACCTCGCGGATGCCGTCGACCGCTGCATCAGCGGTCATCCCTCCGCCGACGATCAAATAGGTGTAGTTTATTGATGAAAAATTCTCCCGGAGATACGGGAAGTGCCGAGCGGGATTGGAAAACAGCAGAGGCTCGAGCCGATCGAGGACCGTACCGCAGGGACTGAAGCCGCAGAGAGTTGTCCCTCCCAGTTGGGACCGATTGACATCGGCCAGCGCGCGCCAGCAGAAGATCTGCTCACCCGAGTCGGATACCTCGAGGAGACTGATGCCGGCCGTCTGGGCGTTACACAGATCCAGGGCTGCTTCCGCGAGCATCTGGAGGATGTTCTGGGGCGGGGCCACCATCGCCTGAGCGAGTTGGACCAATGCCCGGTTCTTGGCCTCGTAATCAGGCGGCCTCGGTGCCCGCCGCGAGAGAACCTCGGTGATCAGAATGTCGTCCAGACCTGTTGCCCCGGGCGACGGCAGCTCTCGATGCGGTCTCATGGCTCAATCGACCTGGATACCGGCCCGGTCATCCTGGAGCGATCCGAATCTCTCTTCAAGTCGGTCGCGAGTCCCTCAACCCCATCGAGGATCGCCTCCCCCCGCTGACCCGCGTCGAGCTTCGTCGTCCATGTCGCCTCGCTCGGCAGGATCCTCCGCGTCGTCTCCAGCCGACAATCGCTGAACGGGAAATCCGTGCCGTCCGTCGCCCTAAAGCCTACTGAGCCATGAGCGCCATTGCAATCATGGCGCAGACCCGGAGCGGCTCAGATCCCTCACCACCGACATCTCTCTCGGTTCGTTGGTATGGGGTTCGGGCCACGACGATCACCCGGTCTCTGTCGTCTGTGGCGTCACCGTGGTATCGCCGCCTTTGCGAGCCAAGGCGACGGTGACGAGTCCCTCGGAGGAGTTCTCGAACCGCGGACTGCTCACCGCAACCGAGACCCGGCGATGGCCATGCGGGGCCTCACCCCGGGTGCTCGTTGTGTCCGCAGCGGGAACCGATCGCCTACCCCACTCACTTGACTCGCCCCGGCGGCACGCCTACGCTCACCTGCGTCTTGCCGTGCTCGCGCCGGGTGCGACAGCCCGGCCACGTTGGCCTCGCGATAAGGAGATATATCCGTGGATGCCAATGAACTGGTGGAGGTCTACACCACGAACCACCTCGCCGAGGCCGAAGTCCTCAAGAATGCGCTCGACGCCGAAGGGATCGCGTGCAAGTTGGACGGCGAGAACCAGGGGGGCTTCGTCGGCGTCTTCGACGTCAAGATCCTCGTGCGAGCGTGGGATGAAGAGCGTGCCCGAAAGGTGCTCGCCGGGCACGCCGCGCGCCACGGCGGGCATCCCAGAACTCACGGGGACCGTTGAGGAGCCGGTCCAATCTCGGGCCACAGCGCACGGTGGCGGACACCCGCGCGATCGGCGATGGCATACTGCGGCAGGCCATTGCCGATCGAGTTGGACAGTCAGGCGGTCGTCTTGGGCAATCACAGCCCCCGAGGTCTCGATGAACCGGCGGTAGAACTGCTTGGGGTCGGCCTTCTCGAATCCATTGGGTGACTCGAACGCCGCCACGGTCGTGTTGCCAAGTTGTTGCCAAGGTCCCGAAGGGCGCAAAAATAAGGGGTTGCGCCATTCGACGCAACCCCTTATTCTGCATAGTGCCGGAGACAGGACTTGAACCTGCACGGGCATGGGTAGCCCACTAGCCCCTCAAGCTAGCGCGTCTGCCAATTCCGCCACTCCGGCTGAGTGTTTGGTTGGCTCGTGAGAAGATATATTACCCCCGCTGGCTCGGAAGTCAAGAAGGCGGTGCTGGATTGGGTCCATTTTCTGAAACGCGGACCAAAGTCCAGGAAATCCTTCGTTTCCAACCTGGGGCGATGGTTGCACCTCGATGTTTCTCACCGAGCCTGGATGAATACGAGACGGGCTAGAACGTTCTCCCCTCGAGGAGGGCGATCTCACGACGGAGCGCCTCGGGGACGGGCACGGGCCGATTCTGAGCGTAGTCGAACGCAACTATGGTCGAAGTACCCTCCGTCACGATGGACTGGCTCGAATCGGAGGTGATCCGGTGTTCCAACGTCAGGCTGGTGTGCCCGATCCGACTGACTCGGGTGCCGATCCGGACCTGATCGGGGTAGGTCACCTGGCGACGATAATTGCAAGTGAGGGAGGCAAGGATTGGTCCAATCTTGGATTGTCGCATCATCTCCGACAAGCCGATTCGGTCGAAGTAGGCGACGCGCCCGGACTCGAACCAACGAAGATAGATTGTGTTGTTAACATGTCCAAATGCATCTTGGTCTCCCCACTGTACGGGCTGGACCACGAGGATGGGGAAGGTGAGCAGGTGCGAGTTAGGGGCGTGTTCCATCATGTTTGCCGAGGGTTCGGGCAGCCCACTTCGGGCAGGAGTTTGGACTTCGCTTCATTTCCGACACCATATCTCCCGCCGCCAAAGCTCGCAATGTCGCTGGATGCTCAACGAAGGTCGGCGCCGGCCGTTCTCCGCGGGAATTTGTGCGATTCTCGGCGGCCTTGCGAGCCGAATGCCTTGTTCGTGTCTGGAGCCGAGGCAGTGGCCTGAATGTCATTCCGGCGCGTTCGGCACCAGGTGGATTTCCGAGGAGCTTGGATCGGCTATGATCAAGCAACCTCCTCCGGGAGGCTGGAACTCTGCGGACGAACAGTTCCTCGGAACAGGCTGTGGCTTGAGGCTCTTCGTTTGTGGTGACTGGCATGCCGATCCGCCTATGCTCAAGATATCGATCTCCCGTTCATCGAATGCTTGTTAATCCTTCGTATGAGAAACTTTGAGGGTGTGAAGGACGTTCGGACAACGAGGATTCATGATCATGATGCTTGCTCAGTCGTTGGCATTCGCGGTGTTACTTCAGGTTGCTCCCCCTGCGACAACGGCTCCGCCTCCGGCGCCGGCCGAGGTGCGCAAAGCCTTTTACGCGCTGCTGGATCGGCCGAAGGTGCCACTCGACGTGACGGTGGATAAGACCGAAAAAATTTCGGGCGGACTGGTTCTTGAACAGTTCGACTTTGCCACCGAGGAAACCGATGATGGGCACGTCGAACGTGTTCCCGCGCTGTTGATTCGTCCGGACGACCAGGGTGTAAAGCATCCCGCAGTCATCGTGCTCCACGGGACGGGCGGCAACAAGGAGGGGTTGCGCACCTGGATGACCGATCTCGCGACTCGGGGGATCATCGGCATCGCGATCGACGCGAGATACCACGGTGATCGTGCCTACGGAGCTCGAGGTTCTGATGCGTATGTGGCTGCCATCACGCGAGCCTGGCGCTCCCCCTCGCGTGAAAAGCAGCGTCATCCGTTCTACTACGACACTTGCTGGGATCTCTGGAGAACCGTTGACTACCTCGAAACTCGAGGCGACGTTGATCCCAAGCGTATTGGTATGTTTGGGATCAGCATGGGAGGGATTGAGACCTGGTTGGCGGCGTCCGTTGACGAGCGCATCGCTGTGGCCGTACCCGCGATCGCCGTGCAGAGTTTTCAATGGAGCCTGGAGAACGGACAGTGGCAGGGGCGTGCCCGGACCATCGCCGGATCCCATCAGGCCGCGGCCAAGGATCTCGGTGAACCTGAGGTCAACGCGCGCGTCTGCCGGACGCTTTGGGATAAGGTCATTCCGGGCATCCTCGGCCCGTACGATTGCCCCAGCATGATCCGTCTCTTCGCAGGCCGTCCGCTCTTGATCCTCAATGGGGAACTCGACCCGAATTGCCCGCTCGGAGGGGCTGAGCGGGCTTTCGCCGCGGCTGAAGCCGCTTACAAGAAAGCCGATGCCTCGGATCGGCTCCGGATCAATGTTGCTAAAGGAGTGGGCCACACGGTCACTGCCGATCAGCGCAAGGAAATGCTCGATTGGTTCGTGCGCTGGCTCAAGCCCTGATCGCTCTCAGTTCCGTGCAGCCACCACTCGTGGGGGGCTTCTGGTCTCAAGTCAGAAGACCCTTCACGACGTTCCCTTCGACGTCTGTGAGCCGGAAGTCACGCCCTTGGAACCGGAAGGTCAAGCGCGTGTGGTCGATACCCAAGCAGTGGAGGATCGTGGCGTTGTAGTCGTGGATGTGTACGCCATCCTTGACGATGTTGTAGCAGAAGTCATCGGTTTCACCATAGCTGATCCCCGGCTTGATCCCTCCGCCGGCCATCCACATCGTGAAGCATCGGCCGTGGTGATCGCGGCCGTAGTTGTCTTTGGTGAGTGAGCCCTGGCTATACACCGTGCGGCCAAATTCACCGCCCCAGATGACCAGGGTCTCATCGAGCAGCCCGCGAGCTTTGAGGTCTTTGACGAGTGCGGCGGCTGGTTGATCGACGTCTTTGCACTGGCCTCGGATCTGCGTGGGAAGATTGCCGTGCTGGTCCCAGCCGCGGTGCATGAGCTGTACGAAGCGAACGCCGCGCTCGACCATTCGCCGAGCGAGGAGGCAGTTCCGAGCGAAACCGCCGTCGATCCCTTTGTCGTCGATGCCATACATCTGAATCGTGGATGCCGACTCGCTCGAGAGGTCCGTGAGTTCGGGCACAGAGGTCTGCATCCGGTACGCCATCTCGTATTGGGCGATCCTGGTATTGATCTCCGGATCGCCGAACGAGGTTGCCGCCATCTGGTTGAGCCGGCCGACGCCATCGAGCATGCGCCTGCGGGTTTCGGCATCGATACCGGGCGGGTTGGAAAGATAAAGGACCGGGTCATCCCCCGACCGGAACCGAACCCCTTGGTGCCGAGAGGGGAGGAACCCGCTACCCCAAAGTCTTGAGAAAATCGGCTGGTCGACCTTGTTGCCGCTCCCTTGCGAGATGAGCACGATGAACGCAGGCAGGTTGTCGCTCTCGCTCCCGAGTCCATAACTGAGCCAGGCGCCGAGACTGGGTCGACCCGGTTGCTGACTGCCCGTCTGGATGAAGGTGATCGCCGGATCGTGATTGATCGCCTCGGTGTTGAGCGATTTGACGATCGCGATGTCGTCCACGATCGTCGCCGTGTGAGGCAGCAACTCGCTGATCCAGGTTCCGGTCTCCCCGTGTTGCGCGAATTTGAACATCGGGGCAACGCACGGGAAGGACTTCTGTCCCGAGGTCATCCCGGTGATTCGCTGTCCCATGCGCACCGAACCGGGAAGCTCTTCTCCGTGGTGGGTCTGGAGCTTCGGCTTGTAGTCGAAAAGGTCGATGTGCGACGGACCGCCTGACATGAACAAGTAGATCACATGCTTCGCCTTGGGGGCGAAGTGGGTGGGCGCTGCCATCAGCCTCGGGTTCAGGAGTGAAGCCAAGGCGGCCGTGCCGATCCCGGTGGCGGTGCGGCCGAAGAAGTGGCGACGCGTCAGCAGGCGTTCGTGCTCGGTGAACTGGTCCATCGCATTACCCCTTTGTGACGGTCTCGTCCAGGTTGAGGATCGCCGCGGCAACCATGGTCCAAGCCGCAAGCTCGTCGGTCGCCAACGCAGAATTACGGCCGGATTCGCCCACCGATAGAAGTTTGAGGGCGGCCTTGGCGTCTTTCTGATAAACCGCTTGCTGGGCGTCGAAGAGGGCTTTCAAGACTCCGGTTTCTTCGGCTCGGGGCGTTCGCGACAGGACCAGGCGATAGGCGAGGGCAATCCGCTCCTCGGCTGTTTTCCCCCCTTCAATCATCATTCGTTCCGCCAACTTGCGTGCGGCTTCGACGTACGTCGGGTCATTCATGAGGACCAAGGCCTGAAGCGGCGTGTTGGTCCGGGCTCGCCGCACTGTGCAGGTTTCGCGGTCAGGGGCGTCGAATGTGGCGAGGGTCGGGGGAGGCGAAGTTCGCTTCCAGAACGTGTACATGGTGCGACGATAGAGGTCGCGGCCATGGCTCTGCTCGTACGATTGAGCCGACCAGTTCTTGTTGTCCAGGCGGAAGGAAAGCTCTTCCCAGAGGCCGGCCGGTTGATAGGGGGAAACGCTCGCACCTCCGACCCGACCGTCGAGGAGGCCGCTGGCGGAAAGAGCGAGGTCGCGAATGAACTCGGCCTGAAGCCGGAGCCGGGGGCCTCGAGAGAGGAGCCGGTTTTCCGGGTCCTTGGCGAGGGACTCGGGGGTGAGTACGGACGACTGACGATAGGTCGCCGAAGTCACCATGAGGCGAATCATCTCCCGCACGTTCCAGCCGTTCTGGAATTCAACGGCGAGCCAGTCGAGAAGCTCGGGATGGCTCGGCAACTCACCCTGGGAGCCGAAGTCTTCCGCTGTCTTGACGAGACCAGTACCGAACACCATCTGCCAGTAGCGATTGATGGTGACGCGGGCGGGCAACGGATTCGAGGGATCCACGATCCAACGAGCCAAGCCGAGCCGATTCACCGGGGCTCCGGCCGCCAAGGGAGGAAGGCTGGCGGGAACTGCCGGGGTCACTTTCTCGCCGTGCTTATCGTACTGGCCTCGGACCAGCATGAACGTGTCGCGAGGCTTGGCCATCTCGTTCATGATCATGGTGGTCGGGATCGTCTTGGCGAGGTCGGCACGAGACTGTTGAAGCGCCGCCAGTTTTTCGCTCTGGGACTTCAGTGCGGTCGAGACCTTGGTTCGGTAATAGGTGCGGATCTCGGCGGTTTGTTCGGCCGACCGCTTGTCGACGGCCGTGTTCAGAATGGCGAGGATGGGAGCCGGCAAGGAGTCGGACTTGCTCGGCCGCGCCGAACGTGTCGCCGCCAACCGGAATCTCCCCAGTTGGTGTTGTCCGAAGGGGGACTGAAATTCGAGAGTGACGGTCAATTGCTTCCCGTCGTTTGCGGTCAGGGGCTGCTCGAACTCGAAAACGGCGGTGTGTGGTTTGCCCACCTGTGGCAAGATTGCCCAACCGGTCGTCGACTGGCCGTCGATGGCCAGTGAGATCGGGAAGTTGTCCTGACTGAAGTCGGCCGTCACCGTTTTGAACCTGCGCGGTGCCAACGTCTCGGCTCGGAGTTCTGTGAGAACGATATTGCCGTTCGACGATCGTCCCGGCCCTTTTCCGGCGAGCCGGTTGTCAGGAAGGGTCTCGAGCCGAATTGCGGTGATTCCTGCGAGGTCCGTCTTGGCGGTCACCGTGTAGACGTCGCTCGTCGGATTTTCCCCCTCCGCCACAATCGTGCCGCCTCGCCGCGTAACGAGCCGAGAGCCGCCGGTCGATCGTAGATCGGCGGGTTCGAGGACCTGCCATTCAGCAGCTTGTGTGTCCCCCAGCGATTTTTCCCAGGCGATCTGAGCCTGATCAACCTCGGGCAACGGTGCGTCTACCGCCGCGCGGGCCTCGGTGATTTCGCGGTCGATTTGCGTGATCGAGGCCTCTTGTAGCCGTGAAGGGGACGGGACCTGAGGTTCGGCATTCCCCTTGCTCCCATCCAGACCATTTTCCTGGACGTTGTTAAAGAATGCGTAGAGTTGATAATATTCTTTCTGAGAGATCGGGTCGTACTTGTGGTCGTGGCATTGGGCGCAGCCGACGGTCAGTCCGAGCCAGACGGTACCGGTCGTGTTCACGCGGTCGATGACGTAGGCCGTCTGGTATTCCTCGGGGATGGCTCCACCCTCGAAGTTGATCATGTGATTGCGATTGAACCCGCTCGCGATTTTTTGCGTGAGTGTTGCGTCAGGCAACAAGTCGCCCGCGAGTTGTTCGACCGTAAATTTGTCGAAGGGGCGATTCAGATTGAACGACTCGATCACCCAGTCGCGCCAGCGGGTCATGTCGCGCCCGCTGTCGATGTGGTAGCCGTGGGTGTCCGCATAGCGGGCGGCATCAAGCCAATCGACGGCGAGCCGCTCGCCATATCGCGGTGAAGAGAGTAGGCGATCGACGAGGCGATCGTAAGCGTCGGATCGCTGGTCCGCGAGGAAGGCATCGACTTCGGCGGGGGTCGGCGGAAGTCCGGTCAAATCGAGGGTGACCCGGCGGATCAAGGTGGCCCGATCGGCCTCGGGGGCCGGGCGCAGGCCTTCGGCATCCAGCCGTGCCAGGATGAAATGGTCGATCGCGTTGCGGGCCCAACCCTTCTCCTTGGCGGCCGGCTGGCTGGGCCGACTCGGGGGAGTGAACGACCAATGGACCTCGTACTTCGCCCCTTGTTCAATCCATGCTTTGAGCAGCCCCTTTTGCTCCTCGGTGAGCGATTTGTTGCTCTTGGGAGGAGGCATCAGGAGGTTCTTGTTTTTGGAATAGATTCGCTTGAGAAGCGAGCTCTCGGCCGGCTTGCCGGGAACGATCGCAGGCTTGCCCGACTCGGAGGGCTCGAGGGCTCCCTCCCGCAGGTCGAGGCGAAGTTCCGCCTGCCGTTCATTCGCATCCGGGCCATGGCATTTGAAGCAGGTGTTCGACAGGATCGGACGGATCTGGCGTCCGAAATCAACGGTGGGTCCAGCGGGCGCGGATTCAGCCTGGACGACGCTGGTTCCCAACGGGAAAAAACTGCCTAAAAGGCCGATTAGACACCAACTCACGCGAGGAGGGAATGCTGTCCAGTTCATGCTTGTCGAACCTCATACCATTTCGGCCGGCTCGTTTCTCATGATGGTCGAAACCATCCTAAACAAAAGTTGAACCCAAGAAAACCCAACGATCCAGTTTCGTGTGGCCACTCGGGGTTCTCTCGAACTGTTGATTTCACTATCGCCGTGATGGGCGTCGGTTCTTTCCTTTTCCCTTGGAAGGGGAGGGGGTGGGGAGGAAGGGAATACCCACCACGAACCGAGGGGGATGGCCGAGGCCGGCCTGGTCGCGCTGCCAGGCGTCGACCCATCGTCGCCACGAGATCTCGACCTGCACGATCGGAAAGCTCTCACTCTCTGCGGAACGACCGGAAGAAACCTTGTGCGATCGCTCGTCCTCGACCCGCGCGGGCGGTCGGACGTGTTCGACTCCGGCCATTTTGTAGAGACCTACGATGGCGGTCAGCAAGGCCCTACGCTGAGCGTCGGTGATTACACCGATCCAGCCGGGATCGACCACGCTGGCGATCAGTCGGCCCGATCGTTCTTCAAAGAGCAGGGCCAGTTGCTGATCTTGCCCTCGCGCTCGAAGGCCGATTCCGACGCGATTCGTGGCGACTCTGATATCGCCGGTTACCAGATTGAGCGACTCCAGGCAGTGGCTCTGTTTGACGAGTGCGAGGAAGTCGCGGGTGATGAAGCGTTCGATCTCGGCTTCGACGTGATGGAGCCGCTCGGTGAGTCGGGCGACCCGCTTCTGCTGCGCCTCGGTTTGACGACGACGCTCACTCTTGCGGAGCTTGGCGAACAGCTTGGGGATTGTACCGGAATGGAAGCCCGGGCGCAGAAGTCGCCCCATCGATTCGCCGTGGTGTCCCACGATGACTTTCTTCAGGTTCTCGTCCCGATTCGCCTCATAGAGTCGCCAATTTTCCTTGAACTCCCAGACCAGGAAACCGAAAACTCCCGGGAGTAGGAGGACGGTGGTCCCTGCGATGAAGTTGGCTGCCCAGGGACCGAGGGGCATCAAGGGGGCCGCCAGAAGGTGGGTCAGTGTCAACGAGAGGGGCAAAATAACCTTGTGAGAGACGGTGACCACAGGGAAATGCTTGATCGGGTTCACCTGAGGTTCAATCAAAAGGTTTACATAAATGCGAACCATATAGGCGATTAGGAACCAGATCGAACCGAGCAAGGCCTTGACGATGAGTGAGAGCCGGGTCTGCCCTGCGCGAAAACGGAGCCATTCATCCACGGCGTAGATCAAACGGTCGACGGTCTCGAGCACCGTGTCGAATGAGGCCATCACCAGCCGGAAGAGGCCGGGAATCAAGTCTTTCGTAGCATATCGCCAACCTCGCGCCGCCTCTTCCGCGATCGCCTCTTCAATGTGGCGTCCGACTCTTGAGTTGAGCAGCAGATTGGAAACCAGAAAACCCAGGGCACAAGTCGCGCTGGTCGTGCGCTCGCCAAGCCCGGCCCCTTGTGCCAGGACGAGGATCGGAAGGGTGAACAGAGCTGGCTTAATGCCGTAGTTCCATGCGAACGTGGTGAGCTGCCCTTCAAAAAGTTCACGTATCAAGGGGAGTTTGAGGATCCAGGCGACCATCCGAGAGATGATCCTGTGAACAAGTCGTCCCATCGCTCGAACGGTGACGAGGAATCGTGAGCGGAAGCTCAGAAAATTGACGACCCCAAGCGCGATCGTGCCCAGCGTCAGGAACGAGGCGTTGTTTTGAATCCGGATGGTTCCTGCCCCAAGATGATAAACAACGGGGCCGATCAAGTGCTGCAAGCCTTCGAGGGCGATGAATGCTCCTCCGTAGGGGAGCGCGACGAAGAGGGTCAGAAAGCGTCCCCAACGAGTGGCGAAGGCCAAGGCGCTGAAGCGTTGCAGCCAGCGTAGGTAGACTTCACCGCGACGGTAAACCCCGTCGAGAGCGTGTTCCAGCGCGTGATCGGCTTGGAGGAGTCGATCACCGTGGAAGAACTCGCGAAAGCCGGTCAGGTCGGGGAGTTTCAGGTTGCTACGCGAGCAGGCGTCGCGGAGGTCCCCTAGTGAAAGACGTCCCCGGTCCGAGATCCGGTCGAGAAGCTCGGCGACGAGTTTTTCGAAGGCGACGCGTTCGGGGAGGTTCGTCGGAATGAATCCTTGAGCCGTCAGCGTCGTTGCGATGGGATCGTAAAGCCGTTGCCGAAGCCTCTCGTCTGCCCGGAGGAGGGCTTGATGGATGAGGTGCCGCAGATGATTTCGATCTTCGGAGCCGAGGCGAAGCGACGCGAGACGATGCGCGGCGTGCTGGAGATGATTCTCGGCCATCACCACCCGCAGGAGTGGCTGGTCGCGTCGTAATGGACGCTGACCGAAGGAGCGGAGCCAGTCCCAGACGTCGATCCGAAAGACCGGACGCTCGTGGTCGATGCAGACCTTTTGGAGGTCATACAAGAAGCGTGCTTCGGCTGTCCAGAACCCTCGGGATGCGCGTTCAAGGAGTGGAGTCAGGCTTTGTAACCAGAGTTTCGACTCACTCGGATCGAAGAGAACCGCTTGCTGGATTCGTTGAACGAGTCGCTCGAGATCTTTTTGGGCTCCCAGTTCGAAGGATTCCCGGAAAGCCGGATGAGCTTGGCGGGCGGCCCGCGTTTTCAGGATTGCCGCCCGAACGTCATTTCCGCGTTTCGCCGCCGCGGTCGCACGACGAACCAGGAGCCTGGCTCGCCTCGTCTCGGGAACCTCGATCTCGGCTCGTCCCTCCTCAACCTCAGATTGCATTGAGCCGTCGGTTGTCCCCTGGTCCTCTAAGAGCTCGGGATCCCAGGCCCCTCCCGGCCGCGTTTCTTCAAAGAGGAGTTGATCATCGACGTCCCGAGCCAGGATCGATGCCACCTTCTCGTGGTTCTCGACCCCGGGAAACGTGTGAGCGAGAAGATGCGGCGAGAATCTGCGCAGCTCCAGATAATACGCGGCGAATTCAACGTAAGTGGTCAGGTCGTCTTCGGGGGGGAGCAGCATCCCTTCGGCTCGCAAGACGCTTCGGATCTCCTGGAATTCTTCATGGCCGATTGCATCGATCCGGGCTTGAAGTTCCTGTGGATCGAACAGCCCCTCTGAGGCCTTGCGCTCAAGGATCACGTGCACTCGGGCGTGGAAGAGCAAACGCCAGGCGTCCCAGAGGACGGTCGCGGGTGAGGAAGCGGCAAGGTCCCGCGAGTCGGGGCGAGGCAGAAGAATCAGATCATCGGAGGCACATTCATTGCAACAAACCTCGGCTTGAGTCAAAGCCTCTGCGCCGTGGTCGGAGGCGGCGGAAACCGAGTAAACCTGGCGGTGGGGAACCTGGAAGCCGTAAGACGCGATTCCTCGATCGCGTTTAATGACGCGTCGGAGCGTTTGCGGTGAGACGAATCGAACCGAGGGCTCAACGCTCTTGATAATGCGTTCGACTTCGGCAACGTCGAGGGCGCGTTCACCTGGGCCGAACATGGTCTCGAGATTCCTTCGAAGGGGGGAGCTCGGAAAAACGCATCGTAGCGTTGTCTGGCGTACGTTGCCAGGCAAGAGGTCTCACCGGACGTGGTCGCGGAGCGCTCGGCCGGAGTTTTCGGCATCTACCGGTCCGTTACCGACATTCGTCACAAATTCCAACGGACCTTCGCGACACAGTGCCAGGCGGATACGATAATAGTCGATGGGCAAGGAGTCGTCGCCGACTCGACGTATCTTTCGGATGCGTGCGGCCTACCGCACGGCAGTATCATGGTCGTTAGCCGGAGACTTCCCCGGGGCCTCGAGGGATCATGGGTTCGCTCGATCAAGCTCGACCCGCAACCGAATCGGCGGCCGCTAAGCTGGGACCCGGGAATACCTCTCGACCACGGGAATTCGAAACGAGGGCAGGGGGGAAGCAGGACCGCAAAGATTCTCATCATTCGACGGCTTCGCCTGAGAATCTCGTCGCGCGGCTATACGAAGAGGCTGAAATCCTCTATTCGCAACGGGATTTCACGGGGGCCGAGGTCAAGGTGGTCCAAGGGCTCGGTATCGTCGAGCGTACTGTCGGGAAAAGGCATCCCGACTTCGCTCTTGGACAGAGCATGCACGCCGAGCTGCGGTATCTCCTTGGGGATGTAGAGAACGCGGAACGTCTCTTCCGAGAAGCCCTGGAAATTCGCCGCACGACGATCGGTGAGCATCATCCCAACTTCGCCACGAACCTTGCTGGTTTGGCCGGCCTTCTTGCTTACAAGCGACGCTATGACGAGGCAGAGACGCTGCTCTGGCAGGCGCAAGCGATCCGAGTCGAGCTGTTCGGCGAACAACATCCCGAGTCGATCCGAGGCCGCAACGAACTGGCGCGGCTCCTCCGGCGCAAGGGGGAGTGGGCACTCGCCTACGACCTGGTTCGCTCGGGATCGCGCGACGCGCCAGCCGACCTCGGTGATGGAGGCTTGTTCTCGAAGGAGGATCCGGCCCGCGAGTTGGTCGCGCTCTCGGACCTGATCAAACAGCTTGGCGATCGGTCGGGACCCGAGGCTCTGGGACTCCTTCGTGACGGGAGCCCTGTACCGTCATCGATCCTGGAGGAGATGACCGGATGTCGCCGTCGGTTCACGACTCTCCGTGAGAAGACGAAGCGTGAGGGAGGTTCGCCACCTCCGATGGGACTGAGCATCGAAACTCTGCACGAGCTTGCGGCCATGTTGGACGATTTTTATGAGGCCGATTCGCGTCAACGTAGCCGCGAAGACGTTCGGCGACGAGCCCTGATCATACTCGACCGAGTCTTGGCCCTCGAACATGTGGGTCGCCTCGATTTCCCCCCTTTGCTCGAGTGCCAGGAAGGCGCCAAAGTGCTGCGAGGGGCCATCGCCCTCGCACCCTGGAACAATCTACCGACCCAGACGACCACTCTCTCGACAGGAGAGCATGCGCTTACGCAGTTATTAACGCTTGCTTTGGATCGTGATGCCCTGACCGATCGTGAATGGGCAGACCGCCATGAGTTCGTCCGCGACACCCTCGGGCAAGCTCTGGCCTCGGCGGCGTCACGCGGACGGCTCATTTTTCCTGCGCCTAGACTCAAACCGACCGCTCGTTCGAAACCGTCGGCGCCGAACGCCGAAAAGGTTCCGCGTATTGAAAAGCTGGAAATCGTTCTCTCCGCCAACGAACAGCATAGCATCAGGGCTGGGGCGACCGTTGCCGTCGGTGTCCCCTCGGTGGAACCGATGGCCTTGGAGCCAGATTCGCCTGACGGTAATCTCCTGCGAGATCTGGCGGGTGACCTCGTTGTCGAGAAGCAGGAGCTCGATGAGCGATCGGGTCAAGGTTCCTCGATCGACGAGGGGCCCGTTCCGGAGAATCTCGAGGACGAGTTACCTCCTTACTCGGAAGCCAAAGAGGCTACCGACGTCATCATGCCTACCGGCGCGACCGTCGGGATGGGGACACGTCCGGCCGGCATTGAGGCGGCGTCATTGTCGAGCGTTCCCTATCGCCGAGTGGGGCCGGGGTTCGTGGCCGGCCCACTCGCTATGCGGCGTCTCGCGTCTGGCGCACCGGACGACGAACGAACGAGGGTTGACGATCCTGGTCAGTCCCCGCGGCCTTCGGGCTCGAAGACCGAGGGGATTCCGTCGCTCGACGCCGAGTCGCTCAATCATGTGAAGGATTGACAACTGAGGTCCGGCGGTAGCCCCAATGCCCTTACTTAAGTTAAGGTTAATAATACCGGGGACGCTTCCCAGGTTGCTCCCGATCAGGGGAAACACCCTCCGGCCCGTCGATCTCCTGCCCAGGGATCGGCGGATGTCCAAACCGAGGCGGGATGCATCGGCTGAAGCGGCGCGGAACCGACTCCGGATCGCTGTGGCTCACGCTCTCGCCGCCTTCACTTCGGTCCGAACGGTGGCTATTGACCGCCTGGTCTTGTATCCTCTCAGCGCCATCAGCCGGGCGGCGGAGAAGGTCTATGGAGCAATCCGCGCGGACAGGATGCAGCAAGCCGTGATTCCCCTGATGCAGACGAGGGCCGAACTCTACGACGTCCTCGCCTATTACGCTTACGAGAACAAGCTCGACGCTCTGTTTGCCGAGAGGAAGAAGCATGAGTCATGATACTTCCGCGTCGATCAAGCCGAAGAAATCGGTTGCTCTTTCCGGGGTGCCGGCGGGGAACACGGCCCTCTGTTCGGTTGGGAGGAGCGGTAACGACCTGCATTATCGGGGCTACGACATCGCCGACCTCGCTGCGCACTGCGAGTTCGAAGAGGTCGCCCACCTTCTCGTGCATGGCACGCTGCCGACCGTTTCGGGCCTGGCGGCGTACAAGATCAAGCTCAAACGGTTGCGCGGTCTTCCGTCGACCCTCAAGACGGTGCTTGAAGATCTGCCGGCCGCATCTCATCCGATGGACGTCCTGCGGACGGGCGTCTCGGCCCTGGGATGTGTCCTGCCGGAACGGGAAAGCCACGACAGTGCGGGCGCTCGCGATCTTGTCGACCGCCTGCTTGCATCGCTGAACTCCATGTTGCTGTACTGGTATCACTTTTCCCACAACGGACGGCGCATCGACGTCGAGACCGACGACGATTCTATCGGCGGACATTTTCTGCATCTATTGCACGGAAATCCGCCGGAAGCCACCGCCGTGAAGGCGATGCACACCTCGCTGATCCTGTATGCCGAGCACGAGTTCAACGCCTCGACCTTCACGGCCCGAGTCATCGCCGGCACAGGCTCGGATCTCTACTCAGCAATCACGGGAGGCATTGGCGCTCTTCGCGGGCCCAAGCACGGCGGCGCCAACGAGTTCGCCTTCGAGGTGCAGAAGCGTTACGCCACCCCCGACGAAGCCGAGTCCGACATCGTTCGCCGCTTGTCGAATAAAGAGGTGATCATTGGGTTTGGGCACCCCGTCTATACCGTTTCTGATCCGCGCAACGAGATCATCAAGAGCGTCGCATTGCAACTGTCTCACGATGCAGGCGACACGACCATGTTCGAGGTTGCGGACCGGATCGAGCGGGTGATGCGGCGGGAGAAGAACATGTTCGCCAATCTGGACTGGTTCAGCGCGGTCTCATACCACGTCCTTGGCGTTCCCACGACGATGTTCACGCCGCTCTTCGTCATCGCCCGCACGAGCGGGTGGGGCGCGCACGTCATCGAACAGCGCCTCGATAATAAGATCATTCGTCCCAGTGCCAACTACACCGGGCCGGAAAACCTCTCCTTCATCCCGATCGAAGCACGCTGATGTCTCACCGCGATCTCTCCGACGCGTCGCGTCCCGAGCCCGACGCCTTGCTTCAGCAGATCGCCGACTACGTCCTGGCCACCGGCGCCATCACGAGCGGAGAGGTGCTCGATACGGCTCGCCTGTGCCTGATGGACACGCTCGGCTGCGGCCTGCTGGCACTTTGAGCGGTTTGCGATTGGATCGCCTACAAAATCCCGAGAGGTTTTATTGAAATCACTATGATTTATGTGTTGGACGTACCATCAACCGATGCTGTGTAGATGGGCGTATGGGTAGAACTGGTGGCTTGTCCACCAGTGGGCCCAGGCTGGCGCCACGGGTGTGCCACCCCACCGGCCTCTTGACTTCCTTCGAGCCACAGGGTCACTCCCTGGCCTGAGTGTAGGCTATCCAAGCGATAACCGCTCGAGACTCTAGGTTTTGGGGCGATGCCCTTAAGGTAGGACGATCTGTTCTGCTGTTTGGCCCTTCGGACAATTGTGCGGGACCCTTGATTTTGGCTGCGAGAACCTCGCCTGGAGCGAGTGCCAAAACCTGAACTCAGGAGCATTGGCGGTAGGCCCGCTCCAGGTTTTCTTTGAGGCAGGCCAGGCTTTGGCGCGCCGTGGGTTCCGCCCCTGGCGAATAGTCGAACACCTCGACGGAAACCCAGCGGTCGTAGCCGGAGTTCACGAGCGCTTCAAGGATCGGTCCGAAGTCGACGGCTCCCATGCCGGGACCTCGCAAGTTCACGTCTTGGGCGTGAAAGTGGCCCGCCGCCTTGGCGTGACGCCGAATCAGGTCGGGAACCGAGGCACCGGTCTCGCCGCTTTGGGCCTTGACGTCCATGTGGAGCTTGAAATGGGGATTCCCAACCTGCTGGATGAGCGTTTCGGCTTGATCGCAGGTGTTGAGGAAGTTCGTGTCGTTGGGGGCAAGCGGCTCGAGGCAGAAATCGACCCCCAACGCGCCGATCTGGGGCATGATCTCCGAGAAGAGTTCGGCGGAGTATGCGAAGGCCTGCTCGTAGCTGACCCCTGGTAGGAGGTCGCGCTGCTTGGGCGATCCGAAGACCATCACCGAACCCCCGAGGTCGCGCGTCGCCTCGGCGAGGGCCACCAGGTAGTCGCCCGTGCGGCGTCGAACCGAGGCGTCTGGCGAGGTAAGGTAAAAGCCCTCGGTCTTGGCCAAAAGCCAGTGGAGTCCGATCGTGGTGAGCCCGGCGTCTTCGACCATGGCTCGAAGCTCGCGCCGTTTCGCGGCCGAAACGTCCGTGATTCGAGGCGCGAGTGTAAACGGAGCGATCTCGAGCCCGTCATACCCCAGCTCCTTGACGAGCCGGCAGACCTCGCTGAATTCCCATCCCTCGAACAGTTCGTTGCAGATTCCCAGGCGGATCATCAACTGGTCTCCAGGAGCCGGTGTGGGCGGCCCGAGATTTATGGGGTTCGAGATACTGCGAGCTCGTCGACGTCTCGGCCGGATTTGTACCGCGTTTCCAACCGATCAGGACCGGTTGGCATGGAACAGACGCGCGGCGTGCAGGGTGTTTCGCAAGAGCATGGCGACTGTCATCGGCCCGACCCCGCCAGGAACGGGCGTGATTGCGGACGCGACTTCGGAGACGCTGGGGTAGTGTACGTCACCGCAAAGCGAGCCATCCTCTCGCTTGTGAATGCCGACGTCGATGACCACGGCCCCGGGCTTGATCCAGTCGGCTTGCACTTGCTCGGGCCGACCCACCGCGGCGATCAGGATGTCGGCCTGACGTGTGATGGAGGGGATGTCACGACTGCCGGTGTGGCAGACCGTCACGGTGGCGTCTCCGCCTTTCCCCTTGCGGAGCAAGAGCAGAGCCATCGGCTTCCCCACGATATTGGACCGGCCGAGGACGACGGCGTGGGCGCCTCGCGTGGTCACTCCACTCTCGATCAAGAGTTCCCTGATGCCGAGCGGCGTGCAAGGAACGAAGCGAGGGGAGCCGATCGTCAAGAGTCCGACGTTTTCAGGATGGAAGCCGTCGACATCTTTCCTGGGATCGATTCTCTCGAGGATGAGTCGCTCATCGATCTGGGGCGGCAGTGGGAGCTGGACGAGAATCCCATGCACGGTGGGGTCGGCGTTAAGCCGGTCGATGACAGCGACCAGTTCGGCCTGACTGACCTCGATGGGAAGGCGCTCCAATGTCCCGTTCATGCCGGCGGCTTTGCAGGCATTCTGTTTGTTGCGTACGTACACCTGGCTCGCAGGATTGCCTCCGACGAGCACAACCGTGAGGCCGGGGATCATTCCCGTCTCGGCCTGGAGTTGAGCGACTTCGGCTGTCACCTGGGAACGAACCTGCTGAGCAAGTGCTTTGCCGTCAAGGATCCGAGCAGCCACGAGGAAACTCCGAGGGGGACCGGGTTGTCCAATTCGTTATCATAACTCTTATCAAAGCAGCAGGGAAACAGAGCGACGATGTCGTCAGGAGATTGGTTGCGTGTTGCAAGGGAAGGACTCCGAGGTCGCCGAACTCACCCCTGATTGGGATGTCTCGGCCAGGGCGCTCGCGCACCAGATCGGTTACCTCGCCGGACCGGTGTTGATTGAACAGACCCTGCTCTACCTGGTCGGACTCTCCGACACGTTGCTGACGGGCCGCTACTTGTCCGAGGAACATCTCGCGGCCGTCACGGTTTCGACCTACCTGCTTTGGTTCCTGGCCAGTCTCCTGACGATCGTCTCCGTGGGGGCGACCGCGTTGGTGGCTCGTTTGATCGGGATGCGGCAGCGAGAAGCGGCGGCCCGGATTTGCCAGCAGGCCATCGCGATGGCGTTCATCCTCGGCAGTATCACGTTCGTAGTTGGCTGGTTGCTCGCACCTCAGGTCGTTAGTACGTTGAACCTCACGGGGGTCGCGGCGCGAGAGGCCAGCCGGTTTCTCCGGATCATCCTCACCGTCACGCCGCTCCTGGCTTGCACGGCGGTAGGGATTGCCTGCCTTCGAGGCGCTGGGGATACGAGGACGGGCATGTGGGTCATGATCCTGGTCAATGCGGTCAACGTCTCGCTGAGCTGGTCGCTTGTTCGGGGAATCGGCCCGCTTCCCCCTCTCGGACTTTCCGGCATTGCTTTGGGAACGGCGACCGGTGAAGCCATCGGTGGGCTCGTCGTACTCGCGATTCTGTTGCGCGGCCGTTCAGGTCTTCAGATCAATCGTCGAGGGCTCGTCCCCGTTTGGACGGAGATTCGACGGATCCTGAGGATCAGTGTCCCCGCTGCCGGCGAGAGTCTCACCAACATCTTTTGCCAGCTCTGGTTTCTCAGCCTGATCAATCGCCTGGGACCGACGGCCACCGCGGCCCATGGGGTGGCGATCCGGTGCGAAGCGCTCGCCTTTCTCACGGTGACGGCGTTCTCGGTTCCCGCGAGCACGCTGACGGGCCAGTACCTGGGGGCAGGTCGGCCTGACCTGGCGGCGCGAGCAGCCCGGATGTCCTGGGCTTTCGGCGCAGCCGTCCTCGGCGGGCTTGGCGTGTTGCTCTACGCGCAAGCCCCGGCGATGTTCTGGCTCTTTACCGGCGGGAAGCAACCGGGCGTGTCGACCCTTGGAGTTCCCGTGCTCCGAATCGTCGCATTCGCCATGCCGGCCTTGGCCACGATCAACGTTGTCGCCGGAGCCCTCAGGGGGGCAGGGGACACGCGCTGGCCTTGGGTTTTCGTGCTCTTCGGCTACCTGTTGGTCCGCATCCCTTTGACTTACTATCTTTGCAATCCCACGACCCAGGGAGGACTCGGTTGGGGACTTTATGGCGCCTGGGTGGCGATGTTCGTCGACCTTAGCGTCCGAGCTTTCCTCGTTGCCGGACGGTTCCTCCAGGGCGGTTGGCGCGAGGCGCGCGTCTGATCAGAGTTGGGTGGGGCTTGCCCGACAACCCCGGTTTAGAACGCCGAGAGTGCGGCGCGTTGGTCGCGATCGATCGAGAACAGACGATCGAGGTTCGAGGTCCGGAAAACTTGCTGCAAGACCGGCGACAATTCGCAGAGCCGTAATTTACCGCCGGAGGCATCGACTCGACGCTGTACCAGAATGAGCTTACTCAGAAGCGAGCTCGAGATCAGCGAGACGTCGGAGAAGTCGAGAACGAGCCGGATCGGGGTGCCGTCATTGGGGATACTCGTAGCGATCTGGTCCGCGACGTCACGCACCGTTCTTTCGTCGAAGAGGTTGCGATCATGGAAGCGGACGACGCTGACACCGTTGTGATCGCGGACGTCAATCCGGGGGGTAGCCGACATGAAGAAACCCTCGCTTGACTCGTGAGTTCTCGTCGGTTCTTGACGAGTAATCGCGCTGGCTGTGGCCTTTTTGATTTCTCTAGGAGAGCTTTCTCCGTCGGCTGGAACGAAGCAAGCCTCCGCCGTTTCTTTTGGGTGTTTCCGTCGGGATGGTCGGGGTTGCCGTCTCGTCTCGAATGGAGATCGAAGGTTCGCGTTCGACCAGGGCAAGCGCGGCGTCACGGTCTGCGACGAAAGAAAAGAGCGACTCCAGCTTACTCACCCGAAAGACTTCCAGCACCGTGGGGTCCACGTTGCAGAAGATCAGCCGGCCGCCCCGTTGTCGCGCTAAACGATGCAAGGCCACGAAGTTACCAAGCGCTGCCGAACCCGCGAAACCGACACCGAGAAGGTCGATGACAAGGTCGAGGCGATTTCCGGATCCGATGTGCGCCTCGTAAACATTGCGTAGTTCTTGGACGGGAGCAGGATCGAGGCGAAAGCAGTCCCAGAACTCCGCCACCATAACCCCGTTGACATTGTGGACCTGAACGGTCGGTTTGAGCATAGGAGAGGTTCCGCGTTTTTTACAGACCAACTTCAGTTATTTGGGCGAAGATGGGGGGAATGCGCGACGAGGGGACCACGTGCCGCTTCCCGAGTTGGGGCTTGTAGAACAAGTCCGGATGGGAGAACACAACTCGACTCGACGAACGTTTGTCGCTCGAAGAACACTCTCATCGTAGCAGAGAGGACAAGAGGTAACCAGGGACTTGGCAACGTTGTCGATCGGCGTATGCACGGCTCGGTTCCCCGCTTCGACCCGCAATTCGCCCCTCGCGCTGTCTCACCGATATGGTATCTTTCGTAGGAGTGGACAGGACGCCGACGACCGGCAGGTAAGATCTCGCATCGTCAGCGCTCGGCGGACGCCTCGGATCTCGAGGAACGACTCGCGAGATGAGCGACCCCACCATCGCTCTGAGTCAGCGCCTTACGAAGGGATTTGACCCATGCGTCGCATTCCCGTCATCATGGCTGTGTGGACCCTTCTGATCGGCCAGACCGCCAGGGCCCAGGGCTGGGTCGAATCGGTCTTTCCCGAGCGCTCGTTCGATTTCGGGAACGTGGCTCGAGGGTCGAAGGTGCGCCATGCTTTTCGCGTGGCGAATCGGTCGAACGAAGAAATTCACATCGCCAACTGGCGGACCAAATGCGGCTGCACCGAGGTGCGTGTGGGGGCAAAGGAAATTCCTCCCGGGACGCAAACCACCGTCGAAGCGGTCATCGATACCACGAAATTCCTGGGGGAAAAACGCTCGGGTCTGACGCTGATCCTCGACCGCCCCTCTTACACCGAAGTCGACCTCAACGTGGTTTGCAACATCCGCGGCGACCTTACTCTGAATCCCGGGATGGTCGATTTCGGGACGGTGCAACGAACGAGCAATCCGACGGTTACCTTGAATCTCAGCTATACCGGCACCTCGCCGAACTGGGGGATCACCAAGATGCAGTCCGGTAGTTCCCACCTGACCGCCAGTCTCCACGAACTGGGGAGGTCGGGCGAAGGGCAGCTCCGGTACTCGCTCACGGCTCAACTGAAGCCCACCGTGCCCAACGGCTATTTCAAGGATGAACTCACCCTCTACACCAATGATCCGGCAAACCCGACGTTCCCGATCTCGGTGACCGCCCAGGTCCAGACGGCCGTCGTTGTTTCGCCTTCGATCATCGTTCTGGGACGAGTCAAGGCAGGTAATGTCGTCAAGAAGCCTGTCCTCGTCCTCTCGAACACGAAAAAGCCTTTCAAGGTGACGTCGACCAAGGCGAATAAGGACGGTCTCTCCGCAAACCCCGATCCGGACGAGGCTCAGGATTCGCGGGCGCTCCACCGCATGGAGATCGTTCTTAAAGCACCCATGCAATCGGGTCCGTTCAACGCGGTCGTGGAGATCGCGACCGACCTCAAGGACGAACCGCCTGCCCGTTTGACGGCCTTCGCCACCATCGTCCCCTGAGTGATCGCCGCCTCTCACGTTCGGACAGATCGGCTCCGCTCTCCAGGTTGACAGGTCCAGGTGCGGTTTCCTAAGCTCTCATCGCGGCCCGCTCGTTACCCCAAGCAGTGACTCCTCGCCTCGAGAAGAGCGCTTCAAGTAACTGCAACAAGAATTGTTTACGCATACGAAGAACGACCTGGGAACGGCCATGACGGCGATCCGATCTCCACTGCACGACGCCATCGGAAGCGTCGCGGCACCACGTCTCAGTCTCGCGATCGCGGATGCCAACTGGTTCACCACCGAGAATCTGTTTCGCGAAGTCGAACGCGAAGATGTAGCGACGCTGCTCTTGAATTGCCAAGACGTTCGCAATGCCTGGAATGCCGGCCTTCGACCTTGGCAATGGCGGCGCTCCTTGCGGGCACTCGGCCCGGCACTTTGGCGACATGACCTGGTGCTGCCCAGTGGTTGGATGAAAGCCTATCCGCGGATCGGTATGAGGCCGATCGCCTCGTCGATCCGTCGATGGCATCGACGAACTGCGCGGAGCCGTCAACTCGCCCTCGTGATGACCTATCCGTTTTATCGGCACCTGCGCGAGATGGTTCGTCCGGATTATCATGTCTACTATAATTTGGATGATTATGCCTTGTACTGGCCCGGTCAATCGGACCGGATTCGGGAACTAGAGCGGCAGGTGGTACGGGAGTCGGACCTGACGATTTGCGTGGCCAGGGTTCGGGCCGAAGAATTGCGCGAGGCGGTTCCCGAGGCCTCGGATCGGATCCGCCACCTCCCCCACGGAGCTCCGACGGCTTCGCTGTCCGATCGGGCCTGGGAACGTCCCGCTCCGCCTCCCGAGGATCTCGCGGGATTACCTCGGCCGCTCCTGGGTTATATCGGCTCGCTCGAAGACCGGCTCGATTGGGATCTCCTGGCGCGTCTCAGCGAGTCGATGCCGGAGGCGTCCATCATACTCATCGGTAGGGAACCGCCACGCGATGCGCCCTGGGCAGCCGGATATCGGCGTTGCGTCGAGCGTCCCAATGTTCATGCCTTGGGTTGGAGACCACAGTCGTCAATCAATGCTTATAATCGAAGTTTTGATGTTTGTTTGATCCCTTATCGAGTTGACCATCCCTTCAACCTCGCTTGTAGCCCGACCAAGATCATGGATTATATGGTCACGGGGCGGCCCATCGTGTCGACCGCGTTACCGGAGTGCCGGCTCTACGAGTCTCTCTTCCATGTGGCGGCGGATCACGAGTCATTTATCGCCGCAGTTGGTGCGGTGGTCGATGCGGCGTCGGACGATGGCCGCGCCGGGGCGCGCTATGACTGGGCACGGACTCACACCTGCCGTCAGGTCGTCGACCGCTTGATTGATTGGCTTCCGACCGCTTGAGCGCAGGTTCCCTTGCGACGACCGCACTATCTACGAGGGATCGCAAGGCAGGCTGGCCGCGCGAGGACGCTCGCACTCCGCAGATTCGGGTCGAATCGCGGGTAGGATGTTGGCAGGGCCGGTTGCTGCGGGTTACAGTCACTATCTTCAACCCAAGAGGGTCAACACAACCCTCCCCACCTCGTCCTCCTTCGTTCGGGAGCCGTCGCGATGAGTTTTGGTCTGAGGGTCCGCCTCTGTTTGATGATGTTCCTGCAATATTATGTGTGGGGCATCTGGCTACCGATGTTGGCCCAGCGCCTGGGGAAGAACGACCTGAACCTCGACGTCGAATACATCGGCTGGATCTTCACGGTCTACGGCTTCGGCTCGATCCTGGGGCCATTCGTCGTCGGCCAACTGGCGGACCGCTATTTCGCCACCGAGAAGGTGATGGCGGTTGCTCATTTCGGCGGCGGAATCCTCCTCATCGCCACGGCCTATGCCACCACCTTCTGGCCGATCTTTATCCTGCTTTTGCTCTATTGCAGCCTGTACATGCCCACGATGGGGCTTTCCAACTCGATCACGTTCCGCAACATCGGTGAGGATAATCAAAACGCGTTCCCTTCGATTCGGCTCTGGGGAACGGTCGGCTGGATAGCGGCGGGACTCTCATTCCCGTTCTATCTCGACTATAACAAGCTTAGCTTTTATCATGACTTCTTTAATCTTTTTGGGCAGGAGGCGACGTTCCAATCCCTTCTCAGGAGCTGGCAAACCAGCGTCGTCCCGCATCTCAAGCCGATCTTCGCGAACCCCTGGATTGGTGAACCCAACTATCGAGATTGCTTGCGCATCCCCGGCGTGGTCTCGTTGTTCTACGGAATCTATTGCCTCACGCTGCCTCATACTCCGCCCGCACCCGCGAAGTCAACCGACCCGCTCGACAAGAGATCGGCGGTTCTCGAGAGCCTGGAGCTCATGAAGAACCGTTCCTTCGCGGTTCTCGTGGTGATCACCGGCCTCATCGGGATCATGTTGGCCTTCTACTTCGCCTGCGAGAATTACTTCCTCGAGTCGATCGGCGTTCGCCCGACCGACACCGGCGCCTTCATGACCCTCGGCCAGTTCGCCGAGGCCGTGGTGATCGGTCTCGTCCCCTTGGCCGTCTCCAGGCTGGGGGTCAAGAAAACGATGCTTCTAGGCGCTGGAGCCTGGGCTCTGCGATTCGGCCTCTCGGCTTATGGACGCCCTCAGTGGCTCATGATCTCCACCATCGGCCTCCATGGTTTCGCCTTCGGCTTCTTCTTCGTCGTGGCCCAGATGTATGTCGACCGCGCAGCCAGCAGCGACATCAAGGCAACGGCACAGAACCTCTTGATCTTCGTGGTCTACGGGCTCGGGACGGTTTTCGGGAGCGCGTTGACAGGATGGGTCCGCAGGTTCAACACGCACGAGGTTAATGGCGTGACCACGGAGAACTGGACAGGGAACTGGATCGGTCCGTTTATTCTGACTCTCATCTGTATGGCGGCTTTCGCCCTCTTCTTCCGCGAGGAAGAGATCGGGTCCAAGAAGTCTGAGCCCGAGCCTGAAGCCGTGTTGAGCTGAACGGTTCAGGAGGCGGTGCGCCTTGTTCCTCGCGGAAGGCCCAGGGAGCGGAGAAACTCCCGGGCGACTTCCGCGGGGTCTCGGTGCTTGTCGTCGACCTCGCGATTCAGGCGCCTCATGGTATCGGCATCGATTTTTCCGGCGAGCTGATCCAGCACCCCTCGCAGTTCGGGATGGCGCTTTAAGGTGTCGGCTCGGACGAAGGGAACGGCCTGATAGGGTGGGAAATAGTGACGGTCGTCGGTCAAGACCACGAGGTCGAGCGAAGCGATGCGGCCATCCGTGGAGTCGCCAGCCGCCAGATCGAGCGAGCCTCGAGCGACCGCTTGATAGAGGAGATTGCGGTCCATCTCTCGCGGAGCTTCACGGAAGTCGAGTCCATAGGCCTGGATCAAGCCTGGATAGCCATCCACGCGATTCATGAACTCGGGACCAAACCCCGACCGGATTTGGTCGGCATGGGCTCGCACGTCGGAGATCGTCCGGATCCCAAGCCGTTCCGTCTGTTCCCGCCGCATGATCATCGCATAGGTGTTCTCGAATCCGAAGGGTGCGAGGCAAGTGATCCCTGCGTCTCGGGCCAGGCTGGTACGCACCGTCTCCAACACCTGCTGAGGGTCGTTTTGGGGGGATTTCTTCAGGATCGTCATCAGTGCGGTGCCGGTGTACTCGACATAGGCATCAAGTCCCCCTTCCCGCAAGGCGTTATAGCAAACGAGCGTCCCGCCCAGATTGAACCGGCGGTCGACTTTGAGCGGCGTTTCCGCCTCGACCAGGTCAGCCAGCATATGTCCCAGGATGATCATCTCGCTGCCGTCCTTGGAGCCGATGACGAAGGAACGCGTTCGATGGCGGTCGGGAAGATCGTTCCAGAATCCCCATCCGGCGGCTCCCAGGAGGCCCAGGATGGCCATGATGGCGATCGACTTTCGGAGCGAGGAAGAACGAGGTCGCGTCGGGTCGAGGGCCGTCTCGACTTCGCCGAGCGCCGCGTCGCAGGCCAGCGCCAGCAGGGCGGCGGGGATTGAGCCCAGGAGGATCAGCCGGGTGTCGGAGAGCGAGACTCCGCGGAAGATGTAGGTGCCGAGTCCCTTGGCACCGATGGCCGCGGCAATGGTCGCCATGCCGACGGCGGCGACACTCGCTACGCGGATCCCCCCTAGCATGATGGGAACTGCCAGCGGTAGCTCGACGATCGTCAGTCGTTGCCAGGCGGTCATCCCGAGGCCCAAGGCGGCTTCGGCGATTCCGGGAGGAACGCTGCGCAGCCCGAGGATCGTATTCTTGATGATCGGCAGCAAGGCATAAACCACTAACGCCGTCACCGCGGGGGGCTTGCCGATCTGCCCGTGGAAGAAGATCAGCAAGAAACCGAGTAAGGCGAGGCTGGGCACCGTCTGGAGGATGTTGGCGAGTCCCAGAACGATCCGCTCGGTCGTCTTCGAACGAGCGGCCAGGACCCCGAAGGGAACCCCGATCACCACGGCGAGGACCAGCGCTTCGAAAACGAGATCGAGATGGGCAGCGGTTGCCGCGGCCAGTTGCCAGCGTTCGGTCCAGAACAAGTCGAGCAGGCCCCTCATTCGTCCCCTTCCGGGCCGCCCGCGACGACAGCGTCGGCCTCCTGAAAAAATGATCGTACGAATTCACTCTTGGGGTTGAAGATGAGATCACTCGCCGGGCCTTGTTGCACGAGCTTGCCTTGGTGAACCAAGGCCAACCGATCGGCAACCCGACAGGCCTCTCGGATATCGTGGGTAACGAGGATGACCGTCTTCTTCAATCGCCGTCGAAGCGCGACGAATTCATCCTGAATTTCGCGGCGGGTGATCGGGTCGAGGGCTCCAAAGGGCTCGTCCATCAAGATGAGATCAGGGTCGGTGCTGAGCGCACGGGCCACCCCCACGCGCTGGCGTTGCCCTCCACTGAGCTGATGGGGCCGGAGGGAACCGAATCGATCCGGATCCAGCCCGACCAATTCCAGATGAACGCGAGCCTGAGCCTCTCGCTCCTTGCGAGAGTTTCCCAAAATTCGGAGCACCAGCCCCACGTTCGACGCAACATCAAGATGAGGGAGCAGACCAACTTCCTGGATGACGTAGCCGATCGAGCGACGAAGCGCAATCGGATTCCAGTCGCTTGTGGAAACCCCGCGCACGAGGATCGAGCCGGACGTGGGTTCCACCAACCGATTGACCATCTTCAGGAGAGTCGTTTTTCCCGATCCGCTCGAACCGAGGATAGCCAGGCACTCGCCCGCCCCAACCTCGAGGTTGATCCCTTCAAGTGCTTGGTGCCCATTGGGATACGACTTGTGGACGTCGCGCCAGGAAACAGTTGCTGAGGTTTTTTCGGGTGGCATAACTGTGCACTGCAAGGATTAGAGCGGAGCCGTCGGTCGACTCGACAGTATCATGGACCCGGCCGGTTCGATAGAGTCCAAGCATGCGAGCCAGTCCTGCCTTGAGAAGAGATTCGGTTTATAGAGGCTCTCCGGAAAGAGAATCCTGATGGAAGAATGCGTAGTTTGGGTGGCCCGAGACGAGTCTTCGAGGCCCGAGGATCGGCCCAGGCCTGTCCCCGGGGCGGCGCTGCGATCCTCCTCGGCTACCCACCTATTCTCATCTCACGCGGCCAAACCCTATCCGGAAGCTTCTTACTGGAGGTCTCGTGATGCTTGTCTTTCATCTGGCGAAATTTTCGGTCGATGCCACACCTCCTCTGAACCATCCACTCTGCGGTGGCTGGATCAAGCCGGTTCTCGGGGTCGATGATCCGCTCTCGTTTCGAGGGGTCGTCTTCCAGGGAGCCGGGTTGCCGATCGTCCTTGCGGCCCTGGACTGGACCGGGGTGATGAACGAGTCCCATCGCCTTTGGACCGAAGCGCTCGCCGAAGCAGCCCACACGACGCCGGATCGAGTCGCTTTGCACTGTGTTCATCAACACAATGCTCCCTTCATAGACCGCGAGGGCAACGCACTTCTTCAAAAAGCGGGCGCCTCGCCGTTGCTCCACGACGAACGTTTTGTTGAAGATCTGGTCAAACGCTCAGCGGCAGCGGTGCGAGAGTCGTTGCCTCTCGCGCAGCCGGTCACACACCTGCGAGCTTCCGAAGCCGAGGTCAAGCAGGTCGCCTCGAATCGTCGGATTATCGGACCTGACGGCAAAAGCCGCTTCGTACGCTACAGCAGTACGACCGATCCCAAGGTGCGGGCGGAGCCCGAAGGGACGATCGACCCGCAGTTGAAGTCGATTGGCTTCTTTCAAGGAGACAAGGCGCTGGCTCGTCTCTATTACTACACGACGCACCCGATGAGCTACTACGGCGACGGCCGAGTGACCTGCGACTTCGTAGGCCTGGCGCGGAATCGCCGAGACGCCGAGGAGCCGGAGGCGCTTCATGTTTACTTCACCGGCTCGTCGGGCAATGTCACGCCGGGAAAGTACAACGACGGTAATCATGCCAATCGGCCTGTGCTTGCGGAACGGGTCCACGCCGCCATGGTTGCTGCGGATGCCTCGGCCCGAGCCCGCGCCACGAAGTTGGAGACGATCGAGTGGCACACCTCACCGCTCACTCTGGCCCCTCGAGAAGATTTGGATCTGGATCGGCTCAAAGCGATCGTGGCGGACACAGGCCGGAGTGTGGTCGAGCGGAACCGTAGCGCCATGACCTGTGGCTGGCTGTTGCGAACGGCGACCAAGCGGCCGATCCTGCTTTCTCGACTCGAACTGGGGGGCGTATCCCTCCTCCATCTTCCGGCCGAGACGTTTGTCGAATACCAGCTCGAGGCACAACGGATTCGTCCTGGAACTCTTCTGGCGATCGCGGCTTACGGCGATGGCGGCCCCTGGTATCTGCCCCTGAAGCGGTCGTTCGCCGAGGGGGGCTACGAACCGAGCGTCGCGTTCACCAGTACTGACACCGAGCCGGTCTACCGTGACGCGATCGCTGAACTCGTTCGGAAAAAGGGTCGATCCTCTGTCTAGAACGGTTTTCGGAGGGACTGCGCACGACTCTCCTGGAAAGACGCTCCCCAGGGGCAAACCCCATGGTGGCACGGACCAGCGTCCTCGCTTGTTCGTACCCCCTTCCTCATGAGAAATGACGCGAGATGACAATCTGGCCGTGCGCTATCCATGCGAACGCCGCAATAGAATAGAGTCAGAGTTCCATTCTGGCGGTTTCCGGACCCGCTCTTCCATTCGGGGCGGACGTCAGCAACAACCAAACGGAAGTCCGTTCCGATCCTCATAAGGAGAGACGATGAGACGAACCAACCTCGCGATCTGGTGCGCGGTGGGAAACTGCCTCATTCTGCCTCTCGTGGTTTGCGCCCAGGTCGATCAGGATCTCGCGAATCTCCGCGCCCGGTCTCAAGACCCCGCCGTCACGGCGGAGAGTCGGGCACAGGCCTCGCTGGAGCTGGCATCCGCGCTGGACCGCGCCGCTCAGAATTCGACGACGATTGAGAAGCGTCGAGACCTTTGGACCGAAGCGATCACAGTGCTCGAGGATTTCGAGGCGAAAAATCCGGGGAGCCTGAGATCACGCGACATTCGGTTTCAAACAGCGCTTTATTTGTGGGCGCGTGGAGAAGCCTGGGCTCAACAAGCCGATTCTGCCCCGAATGATCAGCAGGCACGAGAGCATGCTATCGAGAGTTTTGACGCAGCCCTGACCCGTTTTCGTGCACTTGCCAAGGCGTTCGGCAGTGGCGACGATATTCTCGCGCAAAACATTCGGTTTCGTCTGGCCCAAACGCTCGCGGATCGAGCCGATTTCGACCGGGAAGGCTCCGAGGAGCGTCAGGCCAAAGAAAATGAGGCGGTTCGACTTCTCGAACATCCCGTGACGGACCCCGCGCTCCAGGGATTCTCGGCGCTTTTGAAAGCTCAATTGCTTGCGCGTGGAGGCAAGGAGAAGGAGGCCGAACAGGCGTTTCAAGCCGCGGAGAAAACGGCCTCTCCCCCTCCCGCCGCTGAAATTCTGGAGGCCAGGGTGAGGGCCGCGATGGATCGGCAACACTACCCGCAGGCGCTCGCCTTGATCGAAAAGTCAGCGCTGGAGCCGCCCGAAAAGAGTTTGTACGCGATCCGCGTCTTGCTCCAGGAACGTGAGGCGACAACCGAGGGCGAGGAGCGAGAGCGCATCGAATCCGAGATTTTTCGACGGTATAAACCTTTGCGATCCTCAACGGCCCCGGAAGCCAAACGCGCGTTGTTCTTGGTATCGCAGAGGATCAGAAAGCCGGGCGCAAGCCAGAATACGGAAGCCTGGTCGATCCTCGCCGAAGGAGCGGCCGCGTTGGGCGACTTTGCTCGAGCCGGTGAACTCGAAGCGCAGGCCGCCGACCGCACTCAGGTGGCGGGAGGTCCGGGCGCGGCTGGTGAATTGAGGCTCCGCGCGGGGGCTTACCTCTTTCAGGCGGGCAAGTTTCTCGAGGCCGAGGCACTCCTGGGACGCGTCGCAGAGGATCCGCTTGCGGGAGCGGCTCGGCCCAAGGCCGGCTTGCTCCGTGCCCTCGCTTGCGGCCGCGCGCTCGCATCCAAATCGCCCGGTGTTTCCGCCGCGTCGTATCCACGCGCGCTTGAATTCCAAGTTCATGAGTTCGGCAACGATCCTTCGGCCAACGAAGCTCGTTGGCTCTTGGGGAAATTCCGACTCGCCAACTCCGAGCGCGACGCGGCTCGAAAACTTTGGTCGGCGATCCCTCGAACCGATGCCCACTGGATGGAGGCTCGGCTTGAAGTCGCCACGCTCAACCAGGAAGACCTCGATAACCAGCGCCTCAACGAGGACCGTGAGCGAATCCTGTCAAAATACCAAGACGCGAAGTCGTTTCTGACCGCAACCCTCCGCGAGTGTCGCGACGCGGGAGAGCGTGCCGCGGTGGATTTAGCGACGGCTCGGCTGGAACTGACTCCGAGCGTGGGGCATCCCGACGAGGCTCGAGCCCTTTGCGAAGGCGTGCTCCGCGTCGCGGGACGCGCTGAACAACGCGACCAAGCACGCCGCCTCCATATCGTCGCAGTCGTACAGCAGAATCACTTCCTCGAAGCCGAATCCGAGGCCAAGTCTGAGACTTCTCGATCTCGCCCCTCGGATCTACTCGCTACGGCGCGGCTGCTTGATCTGATCGCCTCGGAATCGCCCATCGACATTCGCGTTCGCCGGGTCGGTTTGATCCTGCGGATCCTCCTTGGTCCGGTGTTGGAGCATGCGGAGGAACTCTCCGAGGTTGAGCGGGCCGAAGCCAAGATTCGAGAGACACGAGCCCTGACCCTGATCGGCGATGACGGACGGGCTCGCAGCTCTCTGATGAACTGGGGAACCACACCCGCGACGCTTGGGGATCCGTTGCTGCGAGATCTCGCCGACACTTATTCCAGGCTCAATGCTTACAGTCTCGCGGTCGATGTTCAGCGTCTTCGTGCCCGCCGGGCCAAGGTCGGATCGCTGACCTGGTTCGAGGCTCGCTATGGCTTGGCACTCGCTTACTATCGATGGGGCAAAGAGGAAGAGGCGCGCAAATTGATCGATGCCACGTCGATCCTTCATCCTGACCTGGGGGGAGGGGATCTGCGTGAAAAGTACGTACGCTTGCGCCAGCGTCTCGGGGCGCGCGAATAGCCGATTGTTTCCCGCAATCCGCTACGCCCGAAACGAATCTCTCACCGAGCTCTCATTTACGAGGCGAATCCCACTCCGCTTCGAGCCGGATCCGAGCTGACGTGGCTCAGTTTTGGTCGATCCAGTTGATCGCCCTCGGCCACCACGGAGGGTTGCTGGTCTCTCGAAAACCGTAGTAATTTGTGGCTTGAGTCGGATAGATGACAGGGGAGTTCTCAGGGAGGTTGGGCGTCGAGAACGCAGTCCCCTCCACGGCCTTGAGACGACCGTCATATCCTCGCGTATAGGTCATCACCGGCGCCGCGGTAGAGCGGAGCGCGGAGAGCGGACCGTAGATATCCATCGAAGTGTCGCCAAACGAATTGTTGGGCGAATACCCCCCTCCCGTGGGAAAGTTGCCGCGAACCATCATGTAGGGGGTCGGCGTGAACGTACCGAGCGGGGCGTGAGAGGTTGGCTGAACGTGAGCGGTGGGAGTCGCTCTGCGAACGCGTCGGTGGAAAAGCCCACCTGCCTCAGCTTGAGCCGATGCCCAAGCAAAAAGGCCGACTACTGCAATGCAGACTCCCTTGCGGAACGTCAGGTGCCGGATCATCTGGGGGTCTCGCTGGCTCAAACGCTAGGAAGCCGGCAGGCACACATCTCGGCCATTCTCCGGCGAACCTTAAGCAATTCTAGCCGCTATTTTCGACGATGCCCAAATTATCCGAACCTTACGACATCCGTCTCGCCTGCGGGAGGAGGCGATAGGTCTCTTCGATGATCCGCGCAACGCCCTCACCCAAGGGGGAAGCGAGCAGTTCGTGAAGCTTCCAGGCGAGGTCGCGCTCGCGTTGGGGAACGAGTCCGTCGGTCGTATGCGCTGCTGCGATAGGCTGGGGCTCGACAGCGAACCGAGTGCCTTCGATCGATTCGAGCGTGGCCGACGCTCGCTGAGCCGGTACGGTCAGGGGACCACCTTCCGAGGGGAGCCACTCGACGCTATTCCGCCCTCTTCGGCTCGACACCGCCGTGCTCCCTTCGACGGCCGCCGCACCTTCACTATGCCCTAACAACGTTTCCATCGAAACATCCAGGGCCAGCGCGATCCTCCGCAACGTTCCTGCCCTTGGCAACTCCGTCTTACCGCTCTCGATCTGATATAAGGCGGTCCGCGAGATCGCGGCCCGGCTCGCCAACTCGTCCGGGCCCCATCCCTTAGAGTAGCGGTAGTCTCGGACTCGCTGAGCTAACGACATCGTGCGCACCCTCGTTTCGATGAAGAGCTACGGAAGCAAACGCTTGTGAGGTCAATGGAGTTCATCCAAGTAACGGACGAACCTGATGCGGAGACGTATTGAATGTCCAAGAATTCATGTGTTGGACAGGTGACGAAGCTGTCGAAAATTTACAAAACGTTCGTTTGCACGTCAACACACACCAAACCTTCGGAAACGTGTTCTTGCTTAAGTCCTTGTTCCAACCCCGACACTCCGAAGACTCCACTTGTACGCCCAACTCCCAGAACCGTTACTTAACGTCCACATTGGAGTGTGCTCCTCCACCTGCCCCCCTTGGTTACGAGTAGAATCGATGCGAGCATGCATTGGTTGGTGCGTGGGTGTAGCGTTCTCGTCGGGCCGTTTCCTCGAATGTCGAGGAATTCGACGATCAACCCCAACCTTGGGGGGATTGAAATCCGAGCGATGTTACCTACTAAGCTGTACAAGAACCGGACTCCTAACTCAAGCAGTCGATTGCTCATCGCTGTCTAATTTGCATCGGTCATCTGTCTTATCTGCCGAAGCGGAGGAACATTTGTCGAAGATCGGTCGAGGAATTCCGAGGAACCGAATTTCTCACCGAGGAATCGGCGGGGCCCACGTTTGTCGCGGCAGGTGGCAAGAGTCTCCCACTCGGCGGGGGGGCAGGGTTCATCCTGGACTGAGGCCCACTGAGCCGGTCCGAGGCGCTCTGACTTGATGAGGACTTGGTCCGTGCGCCTCGGATCGGGCCCGGCTTTACGCGTTTCCTTCGAGTTCCTTGAGTATCCCGGGGAGCAGTGCCGGGTCGCGCTTTTGAAGCAGGTGTTCGATACGAGCCGCCGGGAATTCCAGCTTCGTCAGCGCGTCTCCGACTTGCTTCCAGAGCCGGTCGCGTTTCTTCTCGGTCTCGCTGAGGTACAACTCGGTGACGAGCTCGGACAGCCTTTGCGCTTGGATCGCATCATAGTTACGATAATAACGCTTGATGATCTTCTGTTGATAAGGTGAAAAGTCAGCCATCCGGGGCACTCCGGGCGAGTATGGGAAGGGCGGGGATGTCATTCAATCTCTGGGCCTCGGCGCGATCGTTTCGAGGCCGAGCGCTTGGCCTTCGACTCCAGTCGCTTGAGGCGCGAGGCATAGGTTGGGCGACTCGGACGTCGAGGTGTCGGGGGTTGCGCCACCGAGAGCACGAGGGCCCGAATCTTCGCGAGGCAATCGTCGACGTTACGAGGCTGGTCGCGAGACGCCTGTGAGGAAACGAGGATTTCCCCCTCGCGCGTGAGTCGGTTGGCAACAAGGGTGAGTAACCGTGCACGAACCGCTGGAGGGAGGCCCGTGCTCGTGGCGGGATTCCAGCGAAGCTGGACTTTTGAATTCACCTTGTTGACGTTTTGTCCCCCAGGGCCGCTCGATCGGCTGACGTCCCAGTGAAACTCAGCGAGCGGAATTGCAATCCGATCGTTGACCGTCAAGACCGAACTCACGCGGATCCCTTTCGTCTTCAAACAACAACAAAAAACCTCTTCCTCGCTCCATTGTAGCGAGGAAGAGGAAGAATCGTCATCGGATGTTCGCGCGACGAGACCGTCGACCAAGCCGTTAGGCCGCGGTCAAGAGGCACTCGTGGACGTAGAATCGTTCACGAAGCTATTGAGGCTTCCTTGAAGTCTCGGCGAGATTCGTGACTGTGCCACGGGGGTTCGTGCCGGTGAGGCGTTCGCCGCGACGCTCGGTTGCCGGCGTCTGATCGAGACGACGGGGCCGGTGCCCGGGGCAGACGCCGCCGCAATCCGATCGGGCGTAAGGCTGCTGGCTGTTTGTGTCCCCGCGTTAGCATCCGGGTTCATGAAGACGACTCTGTCGCCAGCTCGCTCGACGTGGGCTGCCAGGACCGAGAGCGGGACCTCGATCTTGTTGGGGTTGGCTGCCTGTCTCGCCGTTGCCGAAGCGACTTCGGCAAGTGGGTAGAAGGAAGCGTCTCGGTTGAAGACCTTCTGCGAGGTGATGAATGTCGTCTTGCCGTCGAAGAAGGTACCCGTGACTGTGGCATTGGTGATCCCCGCCGGCAGCTTGACGTCCGTCCCCTTGAAGATGTACGTCTCGTCAAGGAAGCCGTCGTGGTTGACGTCACGCTCATATGCGAAGATCGGGTGAGCGCCCCCCATCTCAACCGTGGAGGGATCGATCTGGGAGACATCGAAGTTCGAGGTCCCGAAGACCGTCGCTCGGATATCGGTCGGGTGCGCCGTGTTGATATGGTGGTTCAGGTGCGGGTTCACCTGGACCGGCGGTGACATCGGCGGGCAAGGCGGAGGAGGCGGCGGCTGGGGCGGAGGAGGCGGCGGAGGCGTCGGCGGTGGCTCAACCTGGCTGAACGTGAAGTTCTGCTGCGGGAAGAACGCCTCACCAATGCCGCCGTCGTTGCCTGAGCCGGCAAACGCGCCCATCCCGATGATCGCGTCGGGTGTGAGCTGCTTTCCAGTCTCCTGCAGGTACAACTGCGAGAAGTTATTGATGTTGAACTCGAGGTCGGGATGCACCGGAGAGTTTACCTTGAAGACATTACCGGTAAACTGGGGAAGCATTGTCCCGAAAAACTCTAAAGTGCTATTGTCCGAAGCCAAGGCCACTTGGTACTGTTTCGGCGACCGTTGGTCGTCCTGAGAGTATCCGGCGACAATGTCTGCCTTGTTGTCGCCGTTGAGATCAAGGAAGATCCCCATGAACTCCGTTCCGCCGAAGTCTGGGTTGTCCTGGAACCCAGGGGAAACGGCAGACACCGCCGGGTTCACCGTGCCGTCGTTTCCGTTGTTATCAGCATCACCAGCAATCACAGGACCAGGTTGCCCTGGTTGTTGACTGGGTGGTTGTTCAATCCCGATGCTCAACGTATCGGTGGTTGGATCATAAGCTGTCCGGATCCCCGAGATGTCGAAGCCTGACACCTTGACGAGATTCTGGAGATTATTGGGGATTCCGGGGTGTGTAACGCTTGCGTTGTCTGGGAGGACAACGACGCCTGGAGTCTGTGAAGCGGGAAAATCGGTTGCAACGTTTCCCGTGAAGTTAACGCTCAAGAGCTGCCGATGATCAAGCTGTTCCATCGACACGGCGGCCCGTTTGGCGGCTTTTGTGCCGCCCGGACGACGCCGCCACGATTGAACGGCATGGAGCAGCCTGGAAATCAGTGACATCGCGCCATCGTCCTTTCTAACGGGTCCGGATTCCGACGGGAAACGGACCTACAAGGAAGTGTCCTCATTGCTCGGTTGCGGATCAGCCGCAAGATAGGGGACAACCCGGCGGTGCGAAGTGACTCGCCTACCGGAACTGAACCGTGGTTATGGCCGCAATCGGCCGGCTTGTCCCTGCGGTGGTTCTGGGGGTGTTCCTGTCCCCAGGTCAGCGCGTGCATCCGGTACGCGGCGGTTGACGCGGGACGAACCAACCCTTACGTGGAAGGAGACTCGTAATGGTGCGCCGAAACGCGTTCCGTTGGACTTTGGTGACAGTAGTGATGTTGGGAGGTCGGCTTGCCTTTGCCGATGCCATCAACTTCACAACGGGTAATGTCGAAGTCGATATGCCCGACACAAATGCAGCCGTTCACGTGACGAAGGTCGATTCCGACCCGCTGGATTCGATCTTTCAGATGCCCGAGATGCAGAGTAACGGCAACAACCTCATCAACGGGTATGCGATTAAAGACATTCGTACCTACTACGACTTCAGTACCGATAAGTTGTATGTGGGGGTTAATGCTTACTCCATTGCCGGCACCGCTGTCGGTGCGGACGGCGCGCAAGGCGCGGCGATGGACCAGATCCTTCAGAGCCACGGTGGTTCCGACCCCGCGCACCTCGGGGGCGACAAGTCCATCACGCTTGCTTTCATCGGTACCAGCCCCAACAGTGCCACGACCCAAGGGCAAACGATCATGGTCGCCGGTGTTCCGGCGGATAAGTCGGCTGCGAACCCGGCAGGCACCGACGGGTTCACCGTTGCCTCCTACAAGGGGGCGACCACCTTGGGAATCCAGAACAACTACGGCTCGATCTTGACCAGCAACCAAGGCCAGCTTGCTTTCGATCCGTCGTCGAGTCACCCCGACTTCGAGTTCACTATCAACAACTTCAGCAAGATTTCGCCGAGTCTCGACCCGACGAAGGGTTACTTTATCCAGGCTTACGCCGGCTCCGCTCAGGACGGACCGATCGGTGAAGAGGTCACGCAGGCCTTCCACGTCCCTGCCGTTCAGCCGCAAAACTTCCCCGAGCCTTCGACGTGGCTCGGTTGGTCGATCATCGTGGGGGGTTCGCTGCATCAGCTTCGCCGCCGGGGCAAGAAGTAAGTCGTCGCTTGACGTGACTCGAAACATCGAAGCTTCCTTAGCGCAAGACGGCGACCCAATCCGTGGGTTGCCGTCTTTTTCATCGTCTGAGCCCTCCCCCCGAGTACCGCACTTTTTCCCGTGCTTCCGAACTTCGGGCGATACGCGTCGCACGGCCGCATTCTCTTCTGCAAAGTACCCGTTTGTCAGAACTTACGTGCGTGGCCTCGGGAACTCTTTCGGTTCTGGAAACAGATCCGGTCTGGCAAAGTTTAGCGGCTTCGAACGACCTCGCGACTCAAACATTCCTAGGGTTCAACCGCTCGCCGCGTCATGGCTCAAGCCCCTTGCGGCTAGGCCACGCAACCGCTAATTTGCGCTATTAGGGGGGCAACAGGGTCGGACCCAAATAGGTGCCGCGTATGCGAGTCACGAGAACCACTTCGAGAATGGTGGCGACGTGGGCGGGCGTAGCGCTGATCACCCTCCTTCCAGCGGGAACTTCGCTCTCCGCACCACCGACCTCAAACGCCGAGCCTAGCGAAAGTGATCGGCTTTCGATGTCTCCAGGGGTCGTCTGTCGCGATATCGTAGGCTATGAAGACTACGAGCCTCTACCCAACGCAGCTCTCACCAGCGATGAAAAGCTGCTCATTTACTTTCGCCCGCATCGGTATGCAGTGGATCGATCGGGGGATACGTATCACATTCATCTGACCCAGGAAGGTCAGGTGCGCCGTCGCGGAGAAAAGGCGGTGATCTATCGCAAGGAGAAGCTGCTCGACTATGAATGGAAGGGGACGAAGCCACCCGGTCCCGTCTACTTGCGGAATACGATCGCCATCAAGGGACTCAAGCCCGGCGATTACGATTTCGACATCACCCTCCGCGACAAGTTCTCCAAGGATCCGGCCGTGACCCAGACCGTCCAGTTTCGGGTCGTCCTTCCCGCACAGACGGCGACGAGTGCCAAGACGGAGCCGGAACCGACTCATCCGAGCCCCAAGAAAAAGGAAAAGGCGAGGCGGGTTGCCCCGTCTCGCCCCGAGAATTGACCTGAAGTCCGACGCGCGATTGATTTTCAAGAACGCCCGGGCGCTGCCAACGTGGCCTTCGAATGCGGCTCCGAGGCCTTCTCGTCCTCGAACGGAAGCCGGTTGTCCGGGCTCGCGTCGAGCGAGAGTCCGTGAGGGTTGTCGGCGGCCTTCAGGTAAACATCCATTTGCTGTCCGACGTACAAGTCGACGGGACGCTCATCGGGCAAGGCATAGACCACCTGGAGTACCCTCGTGTCGACGCGTTCCGAGTTCGATCCGGTCAAGCTCTGCTTGGGGATAACGTAGGGCTCGACATAGACGAACTTGAGCGGGAATCGAACGTTCGGCCTCCCCTTCAGTGTGGCGATCGCTTCCGCGCCCTTCTCGAAGAGCGGCAGGTCGCTCTCATCAATATCAACGCGCACGTGCAAGCGTTGGACGTCACCCAGGACGACCAGGGGTTCCTTCCACGCCATTGCCGCGAATTGCCCGAGTCTTATGTTCAATTGCAGGATCTGGCCATCCGCGAGCGCACGGACCGTACATCGCTCGAGGTTGGTTTTCATGCTGTCCACCCCGCTCTGTGCTTGTTCGACCGCGGCGGTGGCGATGTCGATGTCCTCCTTCCACGTCCCTGCGAGAATGCGCTCGAGGTCAGCGCTCGCCTTGGCTGCGGCAGCCTTGGCCGCGTAGTACACGAACCGATCCTTGTCGAATTCGCTGGCGGAGATCATTTGGCGTTGATAGAGCCGCTCCGTGCGCGCCGAGGCGGCTTCCGCGTCGGACAGTCTCGCCTTGGCTTCTTCATAGGCGGCACGCGCGGGAGGAACGTCCTCGGCTCGAGGCGCGGATTTCAACTTGTGGAGTTGGGCCTTGGAGGCCGCCAGATCCGCTTCGCGGACTTTCAGCATCGCCTGGAAATCGCGATCGTCGATCCGGAAGAGGGGGGCTCCTTTCTTCACGAAGTCCCCCTTGCGGACGAAAATCTCCCAGACCACGCCCACGACATTGGTTCCGATCGGGATATTTTCCCGCTGAGCCTCGACGAGACCAGCCCCCGCGATCGACTTCATTTTGGGATGAGTCGGCGGCATGACAATCGGTTGCGCGACCGGAGGAGTCTGTCGCGCCTGAACCACGGTAAAGACGGCGAAGAGAACGCCGGCGATGGACAGGAAGGGAAGGATATATTTGTTGATCATGAGTGGATCGTTCCAAGCGGGGACCGGGCGGATCGATCGGCCGCCTCGTTGGGTTTGTCCTCGACCTCGACGATTCGTCCGTCGTCCATGTGGGCGATGCGGTCACCGAAGTGGAAGACCCGATTATCGTGGGTAACGATCACCACCGCTCGATCGGGCCGCACCGCGACCTGGCGGAGCAGTTCCATCACGTTCAGCCCCGTCTCATGGTCGAGCGCAGCGGTGGGCTCGTCGCAGACGAGGAGACTCGGTTCATGCACCAGGGCTCGCGCGATGGCAACGCGTTGCTGCTGGCCGCCGGAGAGTTGCGAAGGGAGATTCTCGGTTTTCTTTTCCATCCCGAGCAATCCCAACACCTCGCGGGCTCGAGCGACGGCTTTCTCCTTGGGAAGGCCGGCGATCACGAGGGGAATTGACGCGTTTTCCGCCGCGGTGAGTGCAGGGAGCAGGTTGTATTGCTGGAATACGAAGCCAATGGAGCGGGCCCGGAACTTCGTCCGCTCTCGGTCGCGCATCTTCGAGACGTGTGACCCGAAGATTTCCACATCCCCGTCATCCGCGTCGAGGATTCCAGCGACCACGGACAGCAACGTCGTCTTGCCGCATCCGGAGGGGCCGACGATCAACGAAATCTGCCCCTTCGCGATCTCCCAATCCACTCCTCTTAAGGCGACGACTCTTTGGTCGCCAGTGCCGAAGTGCTTGGTGACACCACGGATTCGGACAGCAACCTCCTCCGGCGGGATCGCTGGGACGGTTGCTGCTCCGGCCTTCGTTTGCAGCATGGAAAGACGCCCTTTCTCGGCGATGCACCGGGTGTTGAAAGGATCAGCCTCGGAAGACCACAGCCGGTTCGAGAACCATGACGCGGCGAACGCTGAGAATGCTCGAGAGAATGCAGATCATGACCACGGCGACCGCGGTGACCGGCAACAGTTGCCACGGTGTGTAAAAGGCGAGCTCGCCCCCCTTGGTGGAGCTGCCGAAGAGCGCGCCCAGCCCCACCCCCATGCCATAGCCGAGAAGTCCTACCACCATGGCCTGGAGCAAGATCATCGAGACGATGCGGAGATTCGTGGCCCCCATCGCCTTGAGGGCACCAAACTGTTTGAGATTCTCGATGGTGAAGTTGTAAAACGTCTGGCCCGCGATCGCGGTGCCTACTAGAAAACCCAGCAGGGTCGTGATCCCGAAGTTGATCGGAATCCCGGTGTACTGCGCGTAGTAGTAGATCGTGTCCCAGATAAATTCTTGGCTGGTACGTGCCTTCAGGCCGGTCTGTCGCTTGATGGCCATCGCCACGGATTCGGGCTTCGTGCCCTCCTCGGCCTTCGCCAAGACATACGAGAGCAACTTACGTTCTTGAGGTATGAATCGCTTGGCACGGGAGTATGTTGTGTACATCACGGCATTCGATTGAAACGTGGGTGTGGCCTCGCAAACGCCCACGATGACGGCACGGTGGTCGTTCATCTCGAGCTCCCGGCCGATGAACCGCGCGTAAAAGGCTTTCTTTCGTTCGGCCTCTTCGTCGACGGTTTTCGGTTCGGCCGTTTGATCTTGAGACGATCCGGAGAGCGTGTGATCGAGCAGACGATAGAGCTGTTTTGGAAACGAACCAAGGCTTCGGGTGAAGTTCGCGAACGTCGTTCCCCAGGTTTGCTGCTTGCGCTGCGTGAGCTGCTCCCAGGGCTCGCCCGGATAGAGCTTGGCGAGCCGCATGAAATCGACGAGGACCGCGTCGGGCTTGCGCAGGTCGGTTAATTTCCCGACGATGATCCGTTCCGGCGGAGGAGCACCGACCAACGACGAATCATCGAGTCCGAGCAGCACGACTTGTTCGATGATCTGGTGCTTGACGGCGCGGTGCGTCGCAGGATCGATACTGGCCGAGTTGAGCTTGGCCCGAGCGTTTCCTTTATAGAGAGGTACCGCCCACTTCACGCCTTCCACACCGCGAATGCGGTAGAGGTTGTTCTCGATCATGGGTTTGACGTCGTCGATAAATCGAACGTTGGCGTCCATGACCCAAAGATCGGCGCCGGTGATGTCGTAAATCTGGCCGGCGGTTCGGCACATCAGTCCACAGAAGATCGAGCCCTGTTGCGTAATGAGTAGCGAGGCGAAGGTCAGCCCTAAAACGATTCCGAAGAACTTCGCCCGATCCCCCATGAGCATCTTCATCGCGATCCAGGACATCGGATCTCTCCTGTCAGCGAGTGCATGCGGGATCATTGACCACAAATTGACCTTGATCGTTCAGACTCGGTCCCACGCCCAACGCCGCCAAGCAAAAGGAGGCGATGTGATCCGTCAGAAAATCGAGGTCGAGTTCGTGGTAACTCTCAGGACCAACGAGCCGCTCGGAGATCGGGCGGCACACCTTGTAGTGGAGGCACTGGCCGACCACGCTGAAGACCAGCGCATGGAGCCTGCGCTCCTCGGCCTCGGGACAGATTTGACGCATGATTTCCTTCAGGCGCTCGAAGCGAGGTCGGATTGCCTCGCGGACCACGACCTCCGAGGCGGCTGTCGGCTGGATCATCTCCCGGAGGATGAGCGCCTGGTGCCAATCCTGCTGGCCTCGGCCTGCGAAGATGCTCGTCAAGAAGTGGCGAATGTAGAGCCGAAGCTGACTCGCGGGCTCCCCCTCCGTGAGCACCCACTGCGGGACTAAGGGCGAACCCGCGTAATGCGCGTGCAGAACGGCGGCAACGTAGAGCTGCTCCTTGTCACCAAAGTGATAGTTCACTGCGGCGAGGTTGGCCCCGGCGCGATCGCAAATCGAACGGATTCGTGCGGCATCAAATCCTTTCTCCGCAAACTCCTCCCCCGCAGCTTCCAAAAGTCGTGCTTTCGTCAAATCTTGGTCGGCCATCTCCATCAATCCTCGTCTCTCGTGCGCCGTTTTTGGGTTGAAACAATCGTTTCAAACAGGCGTTTGAGCCTCAGTTTATTACAAACGCGTTTCAAGTCAAGAGATTTTTACGCACGGAATCGGCTTGATCCCCTCTCTCGGAACGGGTGTACTCGCACGCGGGTAGTGGGATTCGAGGGTCAGTGGGAGCGTGTCAGGAATGCGTCCGGTGGTGCTCTGTGTGATCGGCACACGACCCGAGGCGGTGAAGATGGCGCCGGTGGTGCTGCGCCTGTTGCGCGAGCGGGCTCGGGTCGAGGTCCGCGTGCTGGCGACTGGGCAACATCGGGGGTTACTCGATCAGGCCCTGGCCGACTTTGGCATCCGCACGAACGCCGACCTGGATCTCATGCGTCCCGGGCAAGACCTTGCGGGACTGACGGCCAGGGCTCTCGAAGGGCTGAGTGCCTATCTTTCGGCCGAGCGTCCCGACCTCATCCTGGCACAGGGGGACACGACCACGGTCTTCGCGACCGCGTTGGCGAGCCACTATCGACAGATCCCGTTTGGGCACGTGGAGGCGGGGCTACGGACGGGGAGGGCCTTCGACCCTTTCCCGGAGGAAAAGAATCGCGTTCTTGCCACTCACCTGGCGGATCTCCATTTCGCACCCACGCTGCTGGCCCGGCGCAACCTCCTCCGCGAGGGGATCTCCGAGCGTGACATCCACCTCACCGGGAACACGGTCATCGACGCGTTGAAATGGACGGCCGAGCGCGAGTGTCCTTTGCCTTTGACCCCCGCGACCGAACGCTTTGTGCTGGTGACCGTGCATCGTCGCGAGAGCTTCGGTCCTCCCTTGGAACGAGTCTGTGAGGCCCTGAGAAGTCTCGTCGAGAGAAATGGCTCGATCAGCATCGTTTGGCCCGTGCACCCGAATCCGAGCGTTCGCGAGGCGGTAGCTCGTTGCCTGAAGGCACATGAGCGAATTCGCCTGACGGAGCCTCTGGCCTATCCACCGTTCGTGGCTCTTATGAAAGCTTCGGCGTTGATCCTGACCGACTCGGGAGGGATCCAGGAGGAGGCACCGTCGCTTGGTAAAGACGTCCTGGTACTTCGCGCAACCACCGAGCGCCCGGAGGCCCTTGAGGCCGGGACCATCCGCCTGGTGGGGACGGATCCCGGGACGATCGTGGCCAAGACCGAGGAGTTGCTCGCCGGGGTAGGTCAAAAGCCCCAATCGCGGTGGGTGACCGCCAATCCTTATGGGGATGGCTGGGCCTCGGAACGAATCGCGCGGGTTGTCCTCGCCCGCTTTGGTTTCGAGGCGGGAGCGGTCCCGGCGGGCTTCCCCGCGGCCTGGCCTTCGCTCGGCTGAACGACGAAATCGCGGGATTCGCTTGGCGATGCGAGGAGCCGGCTTTAGAATAACCGAGGATTTCGTCCAAGCTCCCGTGAACGCTCAACCATTGATCGAGTGACGTCGACCATGGATATGGAACGAGAGAAACAACGGCAGACCTATCAGATTTGCCGTCTTGGTTTCGGGATCCTTTCGTTGGCGTTGATCCTGGCGACGATCCCCGAGGTTCTGCTCCTGCTCCAGCTTTTCTTTTGGCCCGGCGTGATGGGCTGGTTCGCTCAAACGAGCTTTTATCGCTGGCTCGACGTGCCCATTATTTGGGGAAGCCTCGTCGGAGCCTATCTCCTATGGGGGCGCTGGGCGGAGAGTGGTTGGCAGAAACGCGCCGGCCTCTTGCTCCTGATGTGCTCGATCGACGTGCTCAACTGGTTCTTGGATCACGGCGAACAGTTGAACTTACGCCTGCATGAAGTCGGACACGAATGGCTTCGGACAGAGATCGGTGGAGCGCTCGGTTGGGCCGAATTCGCGTTGATCGCCAGCCTTGCTTGCGACCTCCTGGCTCACCTGGGCGTGACGCAGGCCACTGATGCGGGGAAAGCGACTCGATCGCTTGCCGCGACAGGCGCGGTCGTCTGGTTGATCTCGTTTATCGATCAGACGGCGTGGGCTCAGGGTTGGCCGTTGCAGAGGCGAGGGATCATGAATCTGCAATCCTACATGCTCTTTCTGGGCACGCGAATGATCTGGACGATCACGCTCATCCAGGTCACTGCGCTGACGGTGGCGACGGCACGCCAGCTCTCGCGGGTCCTCTCCGAGATGGATCAGGAGGACCAGGACCACGATCTCTTTAAGTCTCCTTCAGACCAGGACTATGGTCTCTTGGTCTCGTCCCGCGAAGACGGCTCTCGCGATAACGAGTCGACCGCCTACAGTTGGTGAACGGTCTAAGTGGTGCATCCGGCAAGTTCCCTTCTTGTAG
>Ga0153954_1000058_pt1 | contig 105719 bp, 76 predicted proteins | sample TSFL038MetaG_FD_102277 | JGI IMG/M metagenome (GOLD analysis project Ga0153954, IMG submission 102277) | Attine ant fungus gardens microbial communities from Florida, USA - TSFL038 MetaG | ecosystem: Host-associated > Fungi > Mycelium > Unclassified | place: USA: Florida, Wekiwa Springs State...
AACCCCTTTCCGCAGAGCCGTTTGGGGACGGACCTCGTGCGGCTGCGCCGCCCCGGTTGCAAGCAACCGCGGCCACCCAGGATGCAGTCCTTCGATTCATTTCGGAGTTGTAACGGAGTCGTACTAGAGCTGTTATCGCTTGGATAGCATACACTCAGGCCAGAGAGTGACCCTGTGGCTCGAAGGAAGTAAAGAGGCCGGTGGAGTGGCACACCAGTGGCGCCAGCCTGGGCCCACTGGTGGACAAGCCACCAGTGCCACCCCATACGGCCATCTACATAGCATTGGTTGATGGTGCGTCCAACACATAGATCCCAGGGATTTCGCTCTGATTTTCTGGGATTTCGTAGGCTATCCCATCGCAAACCGCTCTAGGTTTACCTCAAACTAGGAGTCGCCGTCGTCGGCTCGGCCTCCCTCATAGTTTCACCCCATCCACCTCTTTACGTCGACCTAGGACTTTCCACTCTCTTGCCTTGGTGTATGCCATCCCAACGGTAGCTGCTCTGGAGCGGTTATCGCTTGGGTAGCACACACGAAAGTTGGAAAGTGACCACATGGCTCGAGGGCAGTAAAGAGGCTCTGCGGGTGGCACTGGTGGCTTGTCCACCAGTGGGCCGAGGCTGGCGCCACTGGTGGACAAGCCACCAGTGCCACCCCGTACGGCCATCTACATAGCATCGGTTTATGGCGCGTCAAACATATCAATCCTAGGGATTTCACTCAGATCTTCCGGGATTTCGTAGGCTATCCAATCGCAATCCGCTCTAGGATCACCTCTTCGCCCACCACAACTGCGTCGGTGGCAATCATTCGCCCCTGAACTGCTACTTCTGCTTTCCGCAAGTGACCTGACAAGGCCGTTCGCGGAGCATCAAGCAATCCCCTGGCGGGCACATCCCACCTCCGCTCCATGAAGAGCTTTTGCGGAAACTCCTGACAAAGGCACTGGCGTTCTTGCTGGTCCGGACGTTTCTGTTTTCCTACCGTGAAATGAAAATCATCGAGACAAACCGATGCGACCAGTCTTGGGAATGCCTTCAACTTCTCACTGGGAATCGCCGGGCCCGACTGGGCAAGCTACTATGGGAACATGACCGTCATTCAAACACGTCTCAGCACGTTCAACTGCCCCTCGGACTCCCCGGGATACTTCCTCGAAGTGACCAGGATGAAGGGAAGCTACGGGGCCAACTGGGGCAACACAACGCTTTCTCAAGGTGTCAGAGCTTCGGTTGCGAACATGGCCTCACCGTTTACGTTCGACAAGTCCCGCTCGGTCGCCGACCTTTCGGACGGAACCAGTTCGACTCTCCTGGTCTCGGAGTTGGTGCAAACCAGTTCGTCCGGCGACTGCCGTTCCGAGTGGTGGAACGACTCGACCGTCATCTTCATGACTTACCTTACTCCCAACTCCCGCACTCCCGACAACCTGGTCGATTGGTGCGTCAGCAACCCCGCTCGTAACGAGCCTTGTGTTGCTGAGTACGACTACAATACGTTGTATCTCGCCTCACGAAGCCGTCATCCGGGCTTGGTCAACTCGCTCTTCGGGGATGGCTCGGTGAAGGCGATCAAGGATTCGATCAATCTCAACACATGGCGGGCCCTGGGAACCAGCCAAGGGGGCGAGGTGGTCAGTAGCGACGCGTTTTGATTCCGGACCAACAAGTCGGGACCGCCTCAAGGGATTCACTCCCCGGGCGGTCCCGCTTTTCGTTTCCAACCTTTGAACGCGAGGATCTTCCGAGGCGACTCGGAGATCCACCGTTTTTGTCCCCTCGAATTTATCCTGAGCTTCGCTCGTTCGCGAAGTAGGCATTTGATTTGTGTTGAACATTTTCGTCGAATTGCGGATAAAGGGAGGATGTCGACAGCGTTGGCCCAAGATGTGAGGAGATGAACCATGGAACGAAGACTGACCTCGACGGGCCATTCCCACTCGATCGGCTTTCATCGCCGAGAGGTCTTGCAGGTCGGCTTCTCCGGGCTGCTGGGGATGGGCCTTCCAAGCCTTCTCGCCGGCCAATCGCAGGGCAGCACCGGCTCTCATCATGGCAAGTCGGTAATCTTGATCTTTTTGACGGGCGCGCCGAGCCACATTGATACGTTCGACCTGAAGCCGGAAGCTCCGGCCGAGGTCCGAGGGAGCTTTCAACCCATCGCGACCAAGGTGCCGGGGCTTACGGTTTGCGAGCACCTTCCCGAATTAGCGACTCGCGTCGATCAATACGCCGTGATTCGATCCATGACTCACGGTCTTCCCAGTCACGAACACGCCACCCACATGATGCTCACCGGCATCGACAAGATGCCGCCCGGCTCTACCCATATGGCGTCGCGGTCGGATTGGCCCTGTTACGCGTCGGGACTCGACTTCGTGATTCCTCGCCGTGATGGAATCCCGAACGGGGTCATGCTCCCGACCTACCTGAACAATGGTTACGGCTTCTCCGGCCAGAATGCTGGGCTTCTTGGGGCCAAGTACGACCCCTGGCACATCACCCAGGACCCGAACGCGGCGAACTTCCAGATCGAGACGCTCACGCTGCCGGTCGGACTGACCGCCGATCAACTCGGGAATCGCCGAGCCCTTCTGCAGGAAATCGACGGCCAGCACGCCCGAATCGACGGCATCACAGCACAGGCCCAGTTCGGTGGGATGCAAGAGAAGGCCTTCACCATGCTGACCTCGGGCAAGGTTAAACGTGCCTTCGCCCTCGAACGCGAAGACCCTCGGATTCGCGACCGCTACGGGCGCCACCAGTTTGGTCAGTCGTTGCTCCTGGCCCGTAGACTCGTGCAAGCAGGCGTGCCGATCATCCAGGCGAACATGGGTTCGATGAATAACTGGGACACGCATAACGACAACTGCGAACAACTCAAAACCAGGCTTCTGCCGCCGCTCGACCGAGCCGTCTCGGCATTACTCGACGACCTCCAAGCCCTGGGGATGTTGGACGAGACGCTCGTGGTCATGGTCGGCGAATTCGGGCGCACGCCTAAACTCGTTCCCAACGTCGGCAGCTCAAGCACCGCGAAGGTCGGCCGCGATCACTGGGCGGGGGTCTTCTCCGCCTTATTCGCAGGCGCGGGCGTTCGCGGCGGCCAGTTCATCGGCAAGTCGGACAAGATCGCCGCGTATCCGGCGTCTCGGGGCTACTACCCCTCGGATCTGGGTGCGACGATCTACGCCACGCTGGGCGTCACCCCCTCCACTCTCGTCCAGGACCCCTTGGGCCGGCCCCTGGAACTCAATCGCGGCGAGCTCATCGCCCCTCTATTCACAGGCGCATCGGCCTGAGACGGAAGATTGCTGGACAGTGCCCACCCTTCGTCGGGTGGGCACCGCCCGCAGACGGAATCCGCCTGCGCATCCAACTCAAGGGGATTGGTGGGTCATGCTCCCCCTGCGAGGGATGCGCTATGGGGATCAGCGCTTTGGGTTCGTCGTGAGATTCCAGAGACCGTACCAGCCGTCCAGACCGGTGAGGGCAGCCTGGAGTCGCTCGCTCTTCCGTTCAAACGATACGGGACGTGGAGCGATGAGAGCCGCGAGGGTCGGAATGTCAAATTCCTTGAGAAGTCCGAAGCAAAAGAGCTCCGGAGAATCGGCATAGGCCTTCTTCGCCTCGATCAACTCTCTGAAGCTTGCCAGCGAGTCCTTCACCGTCACCTTGGAGATCTCCTGGTCTCCCAAGCCGCCGGCCACGAGGGCAATCACGCTCGATCGCGGGCCTTCGGCCACAACGGAAACCGGTCCGAGTCCGCGCGTTTCCTTGAGCCAGCGAGCTACGGAGACAACCTGGCTCGCCTGTAAGCCGAGCGGACGATCTCCCACCGCATTCAGAAGGAGAGCAAAGAGGTAGCCGTGATCGTTGACGCTGGCCTCGCCGAAATAGAAGGGGTCGACCACGAGCAGTCGCACGTGCTCCGCGGCATCAAGTCGATGAGTGACCTCTTGAGCAAGTGCCTTGCGCCCCATGTCTCCCATCAAAATCGTCGTACTCTCCGGCTTGCCTTTCACCAGCTCGACGGCTGGGACCGACCATTCGCCGAGTTTGAGTCGCCAGAGAACCGTGTGGATTCCCTTTTCGTCCGTTTCCGACTGACGCTCGGCCTGCGCGGTGTAAGGCTTGGCCCGAACCACCTCGCGTAGCTTCCTGCGATGGGCTTCGCTCCATCGGCGTGCGGCCTCTTTGTCGCGAGGGAGATCCGAAAGTTTCGGCGTCTTTTCACTCAGCTCAAGCGCGAGGCTGTGGAGGCTCGCATTCTTTTGCGGCAAAGGCACGGAGAGTTCCTCGGCCGTCTTGATCTCGGAATCCGAAGGAATTTCCTTAGCGTCGAACTTGGAATCCCCCTTGTAAAAGTGGTCGCCGACCATGCGGTAGAAGGCTTGCCGATTGTCGACGAGATAGTTGTGAGTGCCCGGGTCGGTGTTCACATGAGAGCGGAGGTTCTCCAACTTGCCGTAGAGCCGAAACAGTGGCGTGGCCGCCTCCAGGAGCGGTGGCAAGGCGTGGCCGGACGCGAAGCAACAGTTGTCGGTAGCGTTGAAGGTTAAAAGGGTGGCGCGGGGGGCCATCATCGCGGTCATGGTGGCATAGTCGGTCACCGTGGCCAGGTCGCAGGGGGTCTGCTCCGCGTCGCCCAGGTCGCTCAGGTAGCGAGCACGCGTGCGAAAGCTCGAATAGCCGGCGACAGGATCCGTGAGCGTGACTCGCGTGTCGAAGGCACTTACGAAAATCGTTTGCCAGCCTCCCCCCGAGAGCCCGGTCACCGCAACCCGCTCGGGGTCGGCGTGCTCGTGAGACAGCAACACATCGATCCCGCGAGTCATCGCCAGGTAGTGAGTCGCAATACCCGACGTCCCGCAGAGATCGATGTGATTAATGAGGTCATGTCGATAGGCTCCGCCAGCGAACTGTCCCATGTCAAACCATTCGATATTCAGCGCCAGCATGCCCCGTTTGGCCTGATTGATACAAATCACTTGCTTGTAGTCGGCCGACTTCCCGATGTGTTCGTGTCCATTGACATCCAAAATCACGGGGACTTTGCCCGAAAGGTTCTCGGGCTCGTAGAGCAAGGCGGGGATCCAGAGTCCCGGAAGGGCCTCGTAACGCAGCTTCTTGATTCGGTATCCAGGTCCCCCCTTGAGGGTCTCGAGCCACTCGACGCCCAGCTTCGCGCCACGCCAAGTGGCGGCCTCGCCACGAAAGATCACCTGATCAAACACTTTTGAGCGGATCTCGCGGCTGTAGCCTTCCCACTCCGCTACCGTCTTGGCCGTCGGCGTCGGCGGGACCGCCGACTCGCAATAATCCGTCACTTCGGCCTGAGTCTGCCGAGGACCAATGATCTCCTCGGAAAGCGCCTGAACGGCAACGTCCTTGGCCGACGGCTTGTCGGCGGCTTTCACATCAATGCGTGTACCAACGAGGAGCACGAACCCAATCCAGAGCAAGGAACTCCGAGGTCTTGGCATGACGAACTCCGGTGGGATGTAGAGGCGGGAGGATTGATCGGAGAAGGATTAGATCAGTCGCCACGAGCGATCGCAAGGGTCGAGATCCTCGTAGCATCCCGTCAACTTGAACCTCCTCCCCTGCCCTCTTTCCCCACTCTCAACACACTCAGGGATCAGGGCTGGTTCGAATGGATTCGTGGAGTTGTTCACGATTCGGGGATCGGCTAAGCTGAGCCCTGTGCCTGGGGTAAGATTTGCCGTAGAACCTTGATGCCGAGTGCGTGCACGAGCCCGTGCCGGCCGGGGAGCTCGTTGTTCCATGTCGTCGACTTTCCGCCAAGCGTTGCTGGCTGTCCTTCTTCTTATGGGGCTGGGCGGTTTTGCCTCGGCACAAGCCCAAGAACCCGAGGCGGCAGTCGCCGCCGGACCGGCTCAAGTTGAGGCATCGGAGTCGTTCCTGCACTGGATGCTTCGAGCCTCGGGGCCGATCGGCTTGGTCATCACGGTCATGTCCTTTTACCTCATCGCCCTGGTCGCGTGGATGTCTTTCCAGTGCCGCCGCTCCGTGGCCATCCCTCAGTCGTTGCTCCAGGAACTGGGCAATCTCCTGGGACAAAAACAATTCGAAGAAGCCTATCAGCGACTCGCCGCCAACGATTCGTTCCTGGGCCGAGTCCTAGGAGCTGGGGTTCGCAAGCTCCCTTCGGGTATGGGTCCCGCTCAACGCTCGATGGAAATGGCCAACGAAGACGCCACCATGGAGATGGAACACCGCACCACCTATCTCGCGACCGTCGGAACTCTCGGTCCCATGATTGGACTGGTGGGAACGGTCTATGGCATGATCATGAGTTTTCGTGTCATCGCCACTGCGGGCGCTTCACCACAGGCGAGTCAGCTCGCGGCAGGGATCTCGACGGCCCTTTTCGCCACGTTGGAAGGGATTGCGCTCTCGATCCCAGCGATCTATTTTCACTCGGTCTTCCGCAACCGGATCGCACGCCTCTCGCTCGAAGTCGCTCTGACCGCCGAGTCGCTCCTCGAACAATTTTCGCCGGGTGTTCGATCCTTGCATCCCCTCGCGGCCACTCCCGTCGTTACGACCTCAAGGCCGGCTTTACCACCTTTTGACAAGTAAGCGGTGTTCCTCGTCATCGATCGAGAGAACGGGCATCGAGGAAACAGGCGTCCGTGATCTCTCCACATCTTTCGCGTGACGGTATTCGCCATCAGCCCGACGAGAGTTCGCCATGCCCCGAAGACCCTGGATCCGTGGCGGGGAGTCGTTCACCCTCAATTTGACTCCGCTGCTCGACGTGGTCCTTCAGCTCATCACGTTCTTCATGATGCTGATCCACTTCGGCTCGAAGCTTGAAGGGGCAACGAAGGACATTCGCCTTCCCGTCGCGCCGGCGGCGCTACCCGGGAAGGATCTGAGTCTCGACCGTTTGGTGGTTACGATCGATCGTCAAGGGCGGCTCTTACTCTCCTCAGGGGCGATCGAAGCTGATGCCGCTGACGCCTGGTGGTCAGAGCAAGGGAAGCGTCGGGTGGAGGGCCAAGAAACGCTCGGTGGCCCCACGGAGGAGATCCCTACCCTCGTCATCATCCGAGCCGACAAGGATGTCCCCTACGGCAAGGTGAGGAAAACGTTGTCCGCTGCACAAGAACGCGGGTTTGCTCACTTCACCTTGGTCGTCTTACGAGGTCCTGAGCGATGAGTCCCGCGATGGGAAAGCCAAAAGTCCGGAACAAGCCCGACGAGGGGGTCCAGTTCCCCGTCACGCCGATGCTCGACATGGCGTTTCAGCTCTTGGCGTTCTTTGTGCTGACGTTCCAGTCTCCCTCGCTGGAAACGCACATCGACCTCGACCTTCCTGCCACTCCGCTGGCCCTCCCCGGCGAATCCCAAGGCGCAGCACGTCCTTTCCCGGCGAGGCGCGTGGACACCGACCTCGAAAACGACCTCTTCGTCCGAGCGGAGGCCAACGAGCTGGGCGACCTCAAGGGACTGCGTCTCGGAGAACTGGCCGTCCCCAACATCCCCACCTTGGGGGATCGCCTCCAACGTTACGTCCAGATCCTCGAAGGCCGACCGCTCCGCGTCCGGCTCGCCGCCGACGACACCTTGCGTTATGAAGAAGCGACGCGACTCATCGCAGCCATCTCGGCGGCCGGAGCGACGACAATACGCCTCACCAACCCTGCGAGCGAATTACAGGTCGAACCGGCTGCTGCCAAGACCATCCCATGAAGCAACCTTGGGCTATCGCCATCACCATGTTCACGGTCGTGTCACCGTCCCTGGCCGGTGCCGAATCCTCACTCGAGCTTGCCGATCTGCCAGGATATCGAGCCGCGCTCTCAGGCCAGTCGAAGCAAGCTCCCATCAACGTCAGCTTCCGTGATCTCTGGTATCGAGGTCAGGACTACGATGGGAAGCGGGTCAGAGTCGAGGGCCGCTTGGCCCGCCGGTTTCATCAGGAGCCGATCGGCTCGTTCCCCGCGCTGACCGAGGCCTGGCTCGTCGCGCCCTCGGGAGATCCCTTCTGCGTGGTTTTTCCCGAATCGGATCGGGCGAAGCTACCGAAGGTGGGCCTGCTTCGATTCACGGGAACGTACCTCAAGAAGGTTCGCTACCAAGGCAGCGACGGCCCCCGCGGAGCTCCGCTCATTGTAGGGGACCAGCCCCCCGCGATCGTGCATCCCGGAGAACCGTCCCCAACTCCTCAGGTGCGGTTCTCGCGACTCGACTGGTTGATCGGGCTTGGTGCAGCACTCGTTGTGATGCTTGTACTGCTCAGCCAGCACGCACGACGACCAAGGCGCCGCCTATTGCCTCAGCGCCGGGAGGATGCTCTCCATTTCAGCTCCCCCTCGGACCCTGTCGCGACCAACGAGGAGGATCAAAGCGGCTCCAAGGCGGACGCGGAAAGATTGGGCGAAGCATAGGACGAGGCGGTGTCTCGAGCCTCGTTGGGACCGGCGACGCCGACGAGCGTGGAGGTTTCGGCGACTTTGGCGTTGGACGTCGCGGTCGTATGCCGGCGGGCGAACACAAACCAGCGTGCCATCGAGAAGCTGATGCCCGTTGCCGTGACAATCCCAACCAACGCGGCGGCCAGCTTGTGACGCTGGAAATAGCCCACGTATCGCGGCAGGAGCAAGCGCAGGGAGTAGCTGAGGATGATCCCAAGGGCGTTGCTGAGCGCATAGGCCAGGAATTGCTTGAAAATCGACTCGTCTCTGGCATAACTAAAAGTGAGACGGCGATTGAGGGAAAAATTCCAGGTCAGCGCGATCCCAATGGCCAGTGCCGCCGCGACGGCAAGAGAGAGCGGGCCGCCAATGAGCGGTACGGCCGAAGATGCAAGCCAGGTCTGCGAGAAAAGCCACTGGAACAAGGCGTAGCAACTGAGATCGACGACCATCCCCGACGCGCCGACAAAGCAGAATTGGATGAGTCGTGAAAAGTTACCAAACCGATCATCGGCTAACCGCTTGAGGAACCGCAGATCGTCGATGGCCCAATGCCGGCGCGCGGAGCCAACCGCCTGAGCGATTGGGACATCAACAGCTCTCCCATCGGTCCGGACAGCCAGTTCCAAGGCGAAAAGCGAGCCGATGGGAGCAAATTCGGTGGTCTCAATGAGTCTCGGCGCCAGGGCAACCAAGCCTGAGAGCGGGTCGGAGGTCCGCACGAACCGGCGAGCGAGACGCCCGGCCAGGGTTTGAAGTCGCCCGGCCGACGGTGCGTTGCCGTCCACTCGAGGGCTCGCAATGGCGAGGTCGGCGTCGTTCCCGAGAACCGGTTCGATGACTCGTTGGAGATCCTCGGCGGAGTAGCCCCGAGTGCTATCGAGGAGCAGCAGGACGTCTCCCTTCCCCTCCTCCAATCCGGCAATCGCCGCAGCCGATAACCCAGGGTACTCGGCAACGCTGGAACGCCATCCTTCTTCCGGAAGACTCGGCGGCGACGCAACGCGTGGATCCTGGATGACAATGCACTCGACCGCGTGACCTCGTCCCTCAAGGCTCGCGCGAATTTTGCGGATTGGCTCGACGGCCAGAGGAGCGAAGGGGGTGGTTGGAAGGATAAGGCTTAACTGGGCCATACGCGTCCCGAGCTCCCTTCGTCGTCCCTTGCGTCGCAGACTCGGGACACTGGTGGAAGAATAAAAAGTTGCCGAAATCCAGAAACCGGAGAAGGCTGGGAGATGGGCGCAGGACTCCTGGTTTCCGGCCCCTCCCAATCAGCACGGCGAGCAGGACCAGCAGATCCTATTTCCTACACGCAAACTTGGCAATCCGAGTTCACGAGGGTCGGCCCACGTCTTCGGAACGCGGGTAGACCTTGTGCCGAGGCGCCGAGCGCAGGATTTGTTCTCGGCCCCAGGACGTCACCTGGCGAAAGACATCGGAGCGAATGAAGTCGCGGAAGGCCTTCTCATCGCTCCACTCGCTCAGGATCGCGAACGAAAAGGGGTCGTCAACCCGCTGGTACAAAAAGCTCGACGAATGACCGGCAGTGGCCTTGAGCAGGCTCAGGACATCCTGAAATTTCGCCGTGAAGAGGTCGACTTTTTCGGGAAGCACATCGTAATACATGCCCACGGTCAGCATCGTGGCAACTCCATGACTCCGTCGCCAGGGGGCAGAGGAGGATATCGCAAAAAGAAGGTCAGTGAGAGGGGTCAGTTGGGAGGAGGTTCGTCAAAGGCGCGGTCGATCCATCCTCCACCGAGGACGACGTCCCCCTGATAGAGGGTCACGACCTGTCCCGGGGTGATCGCGGACTGCGGATTCTGGAAGACGACGCGGACTCGTTCATTTCCGAGAGGAATGGCCGTGGCTCCAGCCGCGGTGTGACGAGCCCGGATCTGGGCCTCACAGGAGACCGGCCCTTCGGGAACCGGTCCTTGCCAATTGAACCGCGAGGCTTCGAGAGCCAGCTTCTCGAGCGCTTCACGGCGGCCGATGGTGACCGTTCGGGTCGCCGGCTCGATTTCCACGACGTAGCGCGGGGCTCCAACCGCAATCCCAAGCCCCCGCCTCTGACCGATGGTAAAGCCCTCGATCCCCGAATGAGTACCGACCACCTTACCGGCCTCGTCCACAATCTCTCCGCCCGTGTCGAGCTCGGGCCGGCGATTGCGGACGAAGTCCAGGTAATCATCGTCGGGGATGAAACAAATCTCCTGGCTGTCGGGCTTATCGTGAACGGGGAGCCCTAATTCACGAGCAATCGTTCGGATTTCCGACTTGGGAAGATGCCCCACCGGGAAGAGAATGTGCGGCAACAATTCTCGTCGTAAACCAAAGAGGACGTAGGACTGGTCCTTCGATCGATCCACCGCACGTGCCACGCGGGGAATCGCATCAACGTCGTGGAGCATCCTCGCATAATGCCCCGTGGCCACGAAGTCGGCCCCGACTTGCTTGCCGTAGGACCAGAGCTTGCCGAATTTGAGCCAGATGTTGCACATCACGCACGGATTAGGAGTTCGACCGGCGGCATATTCGTCGGCGAACTGATCCATGATTCGTGCGAAGTCACGCTCGAAATCGAGGGCGTAGAATGGAATATCGAGCCGGTCGGCCACGTTTTGCGCATCGACGGCATCCGTGGCGCTACAGCAGGTCTTCGCCCGACGTTCCAGGCCCCCTTCGTAGGCACCCGTGCGCATGAACAGGCCGATGACCTCGTGCCCCTGCGCTTTCAGCAGGTGAGCGGCAACGGAGCTATCCACCCCACCGCTCATCGCTAATACGACCCGACTACCCATGCGACCGCGTTCCCGAAATCGTGGCCTAAGACTCCGTTACCAGAGCCTATGGTACCCCGCCGACCCCGCCGGCCACAACAGAACCTTGGCCCCCCTTCGTTCCCTCTCGGTTTTCCACTTCGGGAGAATTCCCGAGCACTCGAGATTCTCACGACAACATTCCCTCAACCGATCTCCTCAGCAACGAGGGAGTTTCCCCCCCAGGGAGTGGGTCCAGGGGATTGCCTTCCCGGCTCATTCCTTCGGAGTTCTCGACTCCTTCTCGGTAATCCCGCTGGTCCCGAATCGCCGGGCGAGTTCCGCCTCGACATCGGACCACGCCACGTCGTGGCGACCCAGTAATACCAGTGCATGGAAGACCAGGTCCGCCGCTTCGCGAACCAGGTGGGTCCGTCCCTCCTCACCGGGTTCACTGCCGGCCGCAATCACTTCAACGGCCTCTTCGGCGATCTTGCCGAGAATCTTGGCATCCCCGGAATTAAGTAGAGAGACCACATACGAACGCTCGGCAGGGGGGTTCGCCTTACGATCGGCAATCAGGGCCATCAACGAGGACATCACTGACATCGATGACATATCGCAATTCCCTCAGAAATCGATCCCACTGGCTCCCCTCCGCACCCGTCGCAAGGGAACCCGAAACAACAGCTCGTTGACACGAAAGCTGTTAAGAAAATTTTACGAGATTCTCTCAAGTCGAATACAGGTTCTCCTTGAATTGTCACGGAGTGCGGGCTAACCTTTACGGTGCGCTCGCTAGAAAGGGGTGCATTCATGTCCTATCGTTTCCTCGTCCCCCCCATTCTGTGAGGATCGGTTACCCTCGGCGAGTTAAGCAACCACGAATTTGATCCTCGGGATCCCGATTTAAGGTCACACATCACCGAAACGACAACAAGGGTCTGCCATGCGCCGAACCATTTCGCAAGGATGGCGCGGGTCCGAATCTGCCCGTCCGCGGTCGCGAAGGGGAAGTTCTCTTCAGATCGAGTTGATGGAATCGCGCCGTTTACTTTCGGCCATCAACGGGATCACAGCCCAGCCGACGGTTGAAACCGCCCCTAACGGTTTGGGATCGATGGAGACAACGAACGTCACCCATCCCATCATCGGCAGCCTAACGCCGAATCAGGTGAGCCAAGCATACGGCTTCGATCAGGTCGCGTTCAACACGGGATCAAAGACGGTCGTGGGGGACGGCACTGGCGAGACGATCGCCATCGTCGACGCGCACAACGACCCAAACATCGCGAGTGACCTCGCCCACTTCGACAGCCAGTTCAATTTGCCGACCGCGAACTTGACCGTTGTGAGCCAAACCGGAAGCTCGACTTCGCTCCCGAGTACCGACGCAGGTTGGGCACTTGAAATCTCGCTCGACGTTGAGTGGGCCCACGCCATGGCTCCCGGAGCCAAGATTCTCCTCGTTGAGGCAAACTCCGACAGTCTCTCCGATCTCCTGACGGGCGTCCAATTCGCGTCCACCCGGGCGAACGTCGTCTCCATGAGTTTTGGAACCAACGAGTTCTCCGGCGAAACGGCGTTCGACTCGATCTTCAACGTCCCGGGGGTCACCTTCGTAGCGGCCTCGGGCGACAGCGGCGGCATCGCGGGCGAGCAATACCCAGCAGCCTCTCCCAACGTCGTCGGCGTGGGTGGTACCACACTCCATACGACGCCGACGGGCGACTTCGCAGGCGAAGACGCGTGGAGCGGATTTTCTTCGGAAGGCAGCGGTGGCGGGGTGAGTCAATTCGAGCCTGAGCCCGCCTTCCAACAGAGTGTGTTGGCGGGGCTTCTACCGGCCAGGTCGACTCCAGACGTTTCCTACAACGCCAACCCTAGCACGGGTTTCGCGGTTTTCGATTCGTTGGGCAACTCGGGACAATCGGGTTGGTTTCAAGTCGGTGGAACCAGCGCCGGGACTCCTCAATGGGCCGCCCTGGTTGCCATCGCCGACCAGGGACGGGCACTTTCGGGTCAACAGGGGCTGAGTTCCCAGGAAACGTTGAGCGAGCTTTACAGCAAAGCGTCGACGGAATTCCAGGCGACGAAATCGCCCTTCTTCCATGACATCACCTCGGGCTTCAACGCGTTCTTCATGGCCGGACAAGGCTACGACCTCGTGACCGGGTTGGGAAGCCCTATAGCCAACGCGCTGGCCCCGTTACTGGCTTCGGCCCCCACGACAGCGATGACGACGATGACCATGATGACACCGATGTCGTCCTCCGGGTCATCGATGCTGTCCTCTGGCTCGCCAGCGAGTCACCTGCTCCAGGCCGCCGCCTCGGATCCGGTGTCCCAACCGTCGGTGATGCCGAGTCCGACTGCCTCGACAACCTCCAACATGGGGGTGACGATCTTCTCGGTGGCCGGCAACCAACAGGCACCCATCATCGAGATGATCCCGTTCGCCATCACGCCCGCAGGCGCAGCCCAGACCGATGCCACCCTCAACGAAGTGCTGGGCACGGAGATCGTGCTGAGTATTACGTCGACGCTACTTCCTTTGCCCACGCCCCCACTAAACGTTACGCACATGATGCCCTCGACGCCCACGCCGAGTACTCAGTTTTTCCTGAGCCCGACGGGCGCGCTAACCACGACGGCCACGACAACTCCCAACCCCACGCACGGCCAGTCGCTTGAGGAACCCCAGCCCCTCTTCCTTCGCTCGGCAACCGAGGATCAACCCCTACAGACGGCGGTCCTCAACCCATGGGGACGCCAAGGTGGTCATCACAACGGACTGTCCGAGGAATTGAAGTCCAACGAAGACGAACAGGCTCCGATGCCACAGCTCAGGCCCGCGCCCGAGCAGGCTCCCGAGGCTCCACAAGATCTAAAAGATGCTCCTGCTCCCGCAGTGCCGAATGATCAACCCAAAGAGCCTGAAAAAGCGGCGCAAGACGACAGCGAATCCACTCCCGTCGTTCGACCCGCCGTCTCGATTGGGCTCGTGATCGGTTTCTGGCACTACTGGGAACGCCGCAAGGAAAGGCCGGGCAAGAAGCGTCGGAAACACCAGTCGATCTGGTACTGACACTGAAGCGCGGCGTATGATCGAGAGGCATTCTTTCCCCACGCCGGTCTCACTCGGCGGCGTGGGGATTGGGTCGTTTCGTCAACCTGCCCCGATGATGAGAGTTCTTCCCTACTGTGGCGGACGGATCCCGCCGACTCGCTCGAAATTAAATTAACTAGAAACATTAAATGAACGATCGACTGCGATCAGGACGACCCATGCCAGCCCCCGGCGAGATAGAAACGGAGTTCGGCGTCCCGATTCCCGGCCAGATCCTTCCGGCGTCGGAATGGGCACGGACCGCGATTAAGCACTTACCCCCCTCGGGACCGCTCGACTGGGAGGCCACCTTCGGCAGGAAGGCTCCGGTCGTTCTCGAATTGGGATGCGGGAACGGTCGGTACACCCTGTTGAGTGCGATCGCTCGCCCTGAATGTGACCATGTCGGCGTCGACCTCTTACCCGTCGTGATCCGCTACGCCACCCGCCGCGCCAACCAACGGGGCCTGCATCACGTCCGTTTCGTCGTAAAGGATGGACAGACTTTTCTCTCCGAATACGTGGCGGAGGGAAGTGTGGCCGAGGTCCACCTCTACCACCCCCAGCCCTACCACGATCCTCGCCGGGCGCATCTCCGTCTGGTCGCCCCTCGCTTCCTCGCCGACCTCCATCGTGGTCTCGCCCCTCAAGGCCTCTTCGTCATCCAGACCGACAATCCCGACTACTGGGATTACATCAAGCAAGTCCTTCCTGTTTTCTTCGAGTTCCAGGAGCATCCTGCCCCCTGGCCCGACGCTCCCGATGGGCGTTCCCGGCGAGAAATCCTCGCGCGTAGTCGAGGACTTCGCATCTTTCGGGGAACAGCGATCCGGCGCGAGGGTCTCAGTCGCGAAGAGGCGCTCAACGCGGCCAGCAGCCTCCCGCTCCCGACATTCCACAGCCGAGGTCCCTGGTGCGATCTCGATGCCTGGGAAGAGTCGGGGCCGCCCCCCAAACGCCCCCAGGGCCGGCACCGGCCACACGGCCATCGCTAACCATCGATCACTTGAGTGAATCCTCAAGAATGCTCAGGTCGACGGGTTCCTCGGGCGTCATGATGAGTTTACGGCGCACCTTGGGCCAGAGTTCCCGTAGCGTATCGAGGTAAAGTCTCCGGACGGTCAGCCGACGCGAAGCAGCGGCCTCGGTCAAGAGCGCCGAGAATCTGGCGACCCGAGCCTTGCCCAGAGCCAGGGCGCGATCCGCACGCGCCCGAGACTGCTCCGACTTCGCGCGAGCGGCCGCCTTGGCTGCGGTCAACGTCGTTGTCTCGTACGTGATCGCTTCGCGGATCCGGCTGTCGCGCTCACTCTGAGCCGATTGCGCAGCCGCGAAATCGGGGGCGACCTCGCTCGGTGGGCGAGCGTCCGTCAGGCTCACACTCAAGATCGAGATGCCCAGACCGTAACGAGCGATGGCCCTCGAGAGGTCACTCTCCATGTCGCGAGCCACCTCAGCGCGCCCCGTGCGCAGCGTGGCATCGATCGTCAACCGTGAAAGTGAACGGCTCAGGCTCGCTTCGGTCATGCGAGCCAGCATCGGCTCGATCTCGCGAGCCCGCAGTGTGAAAGCCACGGGGTCAGCCACTCGGTATTGCACAACCCCACGTGCGCGGAGCAGATTCAAGTCACCCGTGATATATTCACCCGAGTCCGCGAGATCGTCGGGGCCCGGCGTTCCGGCGAGTCCGACCTCAAGCCGGCGCACGGTATCCGTGCGGACCCGAGTTGGTTGATCGATCCCGATCGGCAACAAGCAGTGGGGTCCGGGTTGCAACGGACGCGGCACGACTCGGCCGAACCGGCGCACCACGACGACTTCTCCGGGAGCAACGCTCAAAACCCCTGACAGTCCGTAGCCGATCAGTGCCAGGAGCGCCGGAATCCAAACCCAGCGGAGCTTCTTCATGGTAGACGCTCCGCAGGCTTCGCCGCCGTAGCGTTCGCGTTTCGCGCGGGGTCGTTCAACAGGTCCTGGGAAGGTCCTTGGGTCAGGAGCCGAAGCAGCGGGCTGGCGGACGACAGGACGACCGTAGCCTTCTCGTCCAGCAACGCTCGGTACGACTCGAGGGTCCGCACGAACTCGTAGAACTTCGGATCCTGAGAGTGGGCCTTGTTGTAGAGCCGAGTCACTTCGGCTTCGGCCTGGCCTCGAATCCGCTCGGCCTCCGCATCAGCCTCCGCCAAGATCGCATCTCGTCGACGATCGGCCTGGCTCGTGAGCGAAAGGTAGCGTGCTTCGCCCTCAGCCCTGAGGCTCGCCGCTACTTGTTTTCGTTCGCTTCGGATCAAGTCGAAGATCGCCGGACGAACCTCGGTCGGGTGGTTAAATCGCCGCAGTCGCACGTCGACGACATCCACACCGAGTTCCTCGCGCGCGGCAGGAGCCACGGCGGCGAGGACCTCGTCCGTCAGCGCGTCCAACTTCCAGACCGTGGAATCGGTCGAGGCAAGTACGCGGAGATCCCTGCTTCCCACGGCATGGCTCAAGGCTGCGGTGACCCGTTCATTCAATCGTGCCTCGGCCGAATCCAAGGTCGTGGCCGAGCGGAGGAACCGGACCGGGTCTCCTACGCGCCAAACGACATAACTCGAGACTTCAAGATTACGCTTATCTCCCGTGATCATCTCGCGAGGAGGCGGATCGAACACCTGGAGTCGGCGATCGATCGTCTCCACCGATTGCCAGGGCCACTTCGCATGGAGACCGGGCTGAGCGCCGTGGACGGCGACGATCCGGCCGAAATCGGTCACCACCGCATACTCGGTTTCATCGACGATCACCCAGCCTCGCGCCGCGAAGAAGGCGATGAGAGCGAGGAGGACAAGAGCCGTTATCCAACGAAGGCGGCGTGTCATAGATAGATCTCGGCAAGGCACGACGGACAGGGCAAAAGAGGGTTGAGGAACAGGAGGCTCGGAATTGACACGAGAGCGAGGGAGTTCATGGTTTCGTCGGAACCGCCGGGGGCTCGAGTGCGGGATTCAGGTCGGGAACGGATCGACTCAAGGGAAGGTCTGGAACGATGCGGAGGCGACGGTTCGTCGAATCCGGCTCCAGGACAACCTTGGGCTTCCCCGCCAAGGAATTCTCGACACGTTCCCAGTAAAGTCGGAGATCGGTCAATTCAGGAGAGACGGCCCGTGCGGAGAGCAAGTCGAGAAAGGTGCTCGACTCGGCGGTCGCCCGAGAGACTCGCGATCCCTTCTCCGCCAGAGCCTGGTTGACCGTCGCGTCGGCACGGCCTTGAGCCTCGGTGACGGCCTTGGCCTCATAAGTTTGCCCCTCGTTTTCACGCCTCGTGCGTTCGCTCTCGGCGCGGGACACATCGCGGAAGGCATCCACGACGGCCAACGGGGGATGAACATCTTGAAATTCGATCCCGGCGATGATCAACCCCATAGAGTAGTTCCGCACGCGCTCCTGCAGAAGCCTGGCCGCGGCATCCTCTGCAGCCTTGCGTCCCGACGTGAGCAAGTCGTTCAACGCCAGACGGCCGACGACCGAACGGATGACCGATTCCGCGAGCGGCCTTAACGCACTTTCTGGGTTGGCGACCGTGAAAGCGTAGGCCCGAAGGGCCTCGGGACGCGAGGCATCCAGACGAAACTGGGCCGTGGCGGCGAGTTCCACAAGCTGCCCATCTCCCGTGAGCAAGAGCGCTTCATCCTCGGCGCGAGCCACCGCGCCTCGATCGTGGCGCGACTCCCAACGCACCGGCCTCGAGCCGCCACCGTCTTCCGTCCTGAAGCCAACCTCAACGCTTCGGAGTCGTTCCGGCTCGAGGCGTGTGACGCGCTCAAGAGGAGGCGGCCAACGCAGATGGAGCCCGGGTTTCAAAATCCCCTGATACCTCCCCTGCCGCTGCAAGAGTCCCACCTCGCCGGGACCGATCGCGGTCCATCCGGAAGTGGCACCGGCGACCAGAAGCAGTCCAAATCCAAAGGCGACCAGGCCTCGCCAATGCAAGAGAAGCCGCCCGAGGAACGCCGACGGATCCCAACGATCATCGACGCGCGCCATTTCCTTTGCCAGCGCATCGAGTCCCCGAAAGACCCCCGTTTGGGTCCATTCCCCAAACGCCAAAAGCCGCATGGCATTGAGCAGGACGAGCAACGACCCGGCTTGATGGAGAATCGCCGCCGGAACCGGCCCGAGAATCCCTAGAGCGGCCGATCCCATCGCCACTGCGTTGAGGCCGAACGCAAAAATGAGGATATTTTGACGAATCACCGCAACGGTGGCTCGCGAAAGCTTGACAAGGTCGGGGAGCACCGCCAAGGGCTCGCCGAGCACGACAAAGTCACCGGCTTCCGCGGCCAGGTCGGCTCCAATCCCACCCAGCGCAATGCCGACGTGAGCACCCGCCAGCGCGGGGGCGTCGTTGATGCCGTCCCCCACCATGGCCACACGTCGTCCGGCCTCTTGACGCTCCTGGACCCATCGCGACTTGTCCGTCGGCAGTAGCTCCGCCTCGACGAGCTTGATGTGCGTCTTCTTGGCAACCACCTTGGCCGCCGAGGCACGGTCACCCGTCAAAATCGCGATTTCGCTGATATGCAGACCTTCAAGTTCGTGGACAACGTCATGGGCCTCGGAGCGAACCGCGTCGCGTGCTCCGAAGATACCGGCCACTCGCCCTTCGACGGCGATCAAGAGCGACGTCTCGCCACTCGCATCGAGATTGGCGAGCGCTTCGGAGGCCTCGGTCCCAAGGTCGATTCCGTGCTCGACCAGAAGTCGCCGATTCCCCACCAGGACCGAGATCGACCCGCCCTCGTCGAGCTGGCAGCGGGCTGAGACGCCGACTCCCGGCTGAGCGAGTACGTCCGTGGCCGTTCCTAATCGAAGCCCTCGACTCTTCGCCTCATGGACGACGGCCACCGCGAGCGGATGCTGGTTCGACGATTCCGCGACGGCGGCAAGCGTCAAAAGTTCCGGCTCGGTCCACCCCGCGAAAGGGGTCACACTTGTGATTTCGGGACGTCCGTGAGTCAGCGTGCCCGTCTTGTCGAAGGCAAACGTATCGCAAGCCGCCAGGCGTTCGAGAGCGGCTCCTCCCTTGATGAGGATGCCATGACGGGCCAGCCAGGCCATACTCGCCAGGATCGCGGCCGGGGTTGCCAACACCAGGGCGCAAGGGCAAGCCACCACCAGCACGGCGACCGTCCTCAGCCAGACGTCCGGCCAGCGCAACAGGAATCCCGCCACCAACGTTAAGGCAGCGACACCTTCGACGACCGGCAGGAAGTAGCCTGCGAGTCTGTCGGCCGTTTTCTGGATCGGAGCCTTGCGATGTTGGGCTTCGGCTACCAGGTGAAGCACCTGGCCCAACGTTGTTTCGTGACCAACCTTCTCCGCGCGAAGCTCGAGAACTCCGAATTGATTGATCGTGCCCGTGAAAACAGGATCACCCACGCCCTTGTCGATGGGCAATGACTCTCCGGTGAGCGCTGCCTGATCCACAGACGACCGGCCGACGACCACCGGTCCATCCACGGGAACACGCTCACCGGGACGAACGATGACCAGGTCGCCCACCACGACCTGATGAGCGGGGATCTCAGTCTCCACGCCGTCACGTCGGACGCGAGCCGTCCTTGGCGTCTGATCGAGAAGCCGATGAATCGCCCGTTGCGTGCGATCGAACGTGATCGCCTCGAGCACCTCGCCGACCAGGGCGATGAAGACGACCTCAGCCGCGACGAAAGGCTGCCCGATGACCAGAGCGGCAATGCAGGCCTGAGCCAGCGCGATGTCAGCACCGATCCGCTTCTGGGCTAGAGCCTCCAACGCGCCATAAACAATGCGTAAACCACCCAGGATCGCCGCGATCCACGCCAGCGAGATCCCACCCGGCGCACGCCAGGTCTCCCAGCCCAGACTCGAGAAGAGGATCTCACCGCCGAGGAGAAGCCCCAGCAGGATTGTCAAGACATAGAGCGACCGATGATCTTCATGATGATGCGCACCGATTCCTCCGTCTTCGAAGGCGTGCGCACGGAGATGGTGCATGTCGGCGGGATGGTATTCACGATGCATCCCCGGTCACCCCTGGAGGTCGGCTTTCCCCACGATGAGCGAGGAAACGAAAATTTGACCATAAGAAGGATCCCGGACAGTGTCAAGCCTCCGCGGTTTCGCGCAGTGCGGTGTTCGGTTGTCCCTAGCCGACGTTCACCTGACGCATTGGTGTCGTGAGACAGCGTTCTGTTAACTGACTCATCGGGAGCCTCACTCCTCGCCCAGGAAACCGAGTGCGATCCCGCGAATCTCGCGAGAAAGGCCACAGGATCCATTACACATTTTTTTCGATTCCTATCGACGTGATCACGATGGATTGAGTGCCCTATCCTGTCCTGATAACATCAACTTGATGGCAAGCATCAGATATACTAAAGGCGACGCTACTCAACCCCAAGGCTCAGGGAATAAAATCATTGCACACATATGCAACGATTTAGGTAACTGGGGAAAAGGCTTCGTCCTTGCTATCTCAAGTCGATGGGAAACGCCAGAGACCGCCTATCGCGCCTGGCACAGGGGTCGATCGAAGAACGACTTTGAATTGGGATCGCTTCAACTCGTTCAGGTCGCCCCCTACATCTGGGTCGCCAACATGGTGGCTCAGCACGGCATGAAGACGGGATCGAAGGGACCGCCGATTCGATATGAGGCCGTCCGGAAGTGTCTGAAAAAGTTGGCCATCGAGGCCAAGTCATTACACGCCAGCGTCCACATGCCCCGCTTAGGTTGCGGGCTCGCAGGCGGCCGATGGGAGGAGATCGAACCGATCGTTGCCGACGAATTAGCAGAAATCGAAGTGACCGTCTACGATTTCGATTGACGCCGCCCGGTACCGTTGCGGACAGGTTTCCCGTCGATCGAAAGCCCTTGCTAAAGCAAGGCCAGCACAGTGACTTCCTCCGGACGCAACCGATACCGACGGCCAAGGCATCGCGCAAGGTCGACTTAACGAGGCTCTTCGTCCTCGGTTTCCTCGCCTTCGTCCCGTGGGACACTGTCAACCCAGGCCGCGAGATCCTCGGGGGAGATCTCTTCAGTGGGACGTTCACGAAGACTTGAGGAGATCGGTCGCGGGGCCAGGGTACGACGGAGACCACTCAGCCAGCGGAAGAATGAGAGGATGAACATCAGGCCAACCGCGATGGCCATCCACTTGATGGGATCTCGCCCGTTGTCCCCCTGAGGTGCGGTTGGTGCGTTCCAACCGATGCGGCCGATGAGCACGGGCGCCGTGTAGAAGCCGAGATCCTTGCCCGACTGGTACTTCATCAGCTTGAGGAAGTAACCGTTGAAGACGACCCGTTCCGAGATGTTGTCACCGACGGGAAAGCCTTTCGGCGCATCCTCGAACACGCCGACGTAGAAGTTTCGCTGGCTGTCCGACGTCACCATCCAGGCCTCGTACAGCCGGCCCGAGGGGACCAGCTTGCTCTCATAGGTCATGACCCGCAGAACGGTTCCCAGGATGTGGATGGGCACTCCGCGATAAGCATCGGGGTGTTCCCAAACCTGGATGGAAAGGACGTCGCGGCGACTCTCCTCGGAGAGCTTGGCCGAGTTCCGATCGTGGGCCTGTTGCAAGAGCTTCTTGTACGCCGCCATATCGCGGAGGCCGATCGAGGTCTTGTCCTGGACCGTCTCGAATTCTGCCGACTTGTCAGGCACGATCGGCGAAAGTGGGACGGTCGCCGGGGGCTCCGCCTCAAGGCCGCCGTCGCGGCCGTAAATGTACTGCCAGAGAAGGACGGACCCGCCGACCAGAATCACCAACAAGACGAGCAGTCTCGGCAACTCCGAGCCGTGGAAGAACGTGTTCGCTTTGCTCATGGAGGCCGGCCCTCTTACCCCAACGCTTCGTTGCGGCAATCAGCTCATTCTGATCGGGGCCGCCCTGCCCCTTTCGATTCGCTCATCGCTCGAGCGGAGTCCCTCTGCCTCTGCCTCTACTGGGCTGCCTTCTCCTCGGCAGAGAGTTCGGCAAAGGCGAGCTTGGGTTCTTTCTTCGCATCGCTGAAGGCTTTTGAGAAGATGTCGATAACACGCATTAGTGCGTCGTATTTCAGGTCGGGGTCGACCTTGATCAAGGTTTGTTCGAAGGGAAGTGTGGGATCCGTCAAGTAGACGTCGAGTTCTCGTTTCAGGGCTTCGAGGCCCCCTTGGATCTCATTCTCACCCAAGGTGATTCGTCCCAGGGTCCCCCCCTCGCCTGCCCGCAGAGTCGTCGGCAAGGTTTTCAACGATGCCGGCACGTCGGGGTTGGCTTCTGCCGCTTCAGGCTGCTGCGCCTTGATGTCGGTCGCCGGGGCGGCCGGCATCAAGTTCATGACGAACTGCACCTCGGACGGCATCGGATGATAGGTAAGGATGAAGAAGGTGAGAAGCTGGAACGCCATGTCGAGCATCGGCGTGATCGGGATTTCCAGACTCTGCTCCATCTTCTTCCTACGACCGTGGTTCTGACTCAAGAGAGTAACCCCCGCAAAGCTTAAGAGGCCTGCTTGGAGGAATCGCTGCGCATCATTCGCTCATCGCTTTGAGAGCGAACTTGCGGAAGCCACTGGCCTGGCATTGCGTGATCAGGCTGTACAGGTTCGAGAACTCCGTATCACGATCCGCCCGGAGGATGATCGTGGTCGGCAGGTCGTTGGACTTCTTGACCCCGGCCGCATCGAGGTTGCGTCGCACCAAGGTGGCTTGGTGCCTGACCTCTTCGAGCGCCTGATGGGGCGGTAAGTCCTGACCGTTGATCAGGAGATGCCCCTGCTTGCTGATATTGAGAACCAGGCGGTCCTCACTGACCCCCTTCTGCCCCTCTTCGGTCGGCTGTGCCGAACCGGCGATAGGCAGGCGAACGCGCTGGTCGTAGTTCTCGTTACTGAAATTGATCACGAGCATGAAAAACGTGATCAACTGAAACACGACATCCAGCAGAGGGGTGAGGTTAGGCTCGGCCTTGGTCTCGCTGCTCAACGAGGCGGACATGACGGTGTCTCCTCTCCTGGTGACCCATCAAGCCGACTTGGCTTGCTTGGCAGCCTGAACCAAAGCGGCAAGGGTGCGGTCGGCGACTTTGTTGACTTCCATCGCGATGACGGCGATTCGGTTCCGGAAGAACGAGAAGAAGAAGATCGCGGGAACGGCCAGCGCCACCCCTTCCAACGTGATGAAGAGGGCGGTTGAAATCCCCTCGGCCACCTTTTCGGGCTTGGGCTGAGATCCGGCCGCGGTGGCGATTTCCTGGAAGCTCATGATCATACCCCAGATCGTTCCGACCAGACCGATCATGGGTCCGAGCTGGCCGATGATGGCCAGGTAGCTGATCTTCGACTCCATCCCCGTGATGATTTCGTCGGTGACCACGTTCATGGCTTCCTTCGCTTCGGGGCGGCCATTGGGGAGGTTCGCGACCCCAGTCCGCACGACCTTGGCGAGGAACGACTCGTTATCGCGACAGGCGTCATACAGCTCTTGAAACTTGCGATCCCTGATCGCAACTTCCATTTTCTCGACCAGAGCGGCTGGGACGCACTCGCTCACCCGCATCTCGAGGAAGAGCTTGATAACGACCGAGGTAAAGTAAACCGAGAGACCGAGCAGGAAAATGCCGATGGGTCCCGACGCTTCGATGGCCCAGCGGAGCATCGACTTGGACCTGGGAGGAGTCGCATCACTCGAACTCGCCGCCGCGGCGGGCTTAGCGGTTGCGGCCTCTTTGCCGGGCTCTTGGCCTTGAGCGCGCGGGGACGGCATCAACGACAGACAAAACAGGACTCCGACCACAAAAAGGAGCCACGCCTTTGCCTGTCCGCTCCGGAGGCTCGTCGAGTGGGGCAACGTCGGCATCACCGGTATCTCCCAAGAAGGGTGAAATTGCCGTCAGGATGTGTAGGGTTGAACCAACGAACAGAGGTTGAGAAGCTCATCGGTCGACTCTCGGAAAAATCGTTGCGGTCCGCAACGATTCGTGCCCTGACGGGGAGGAATGCGAGTGCCATCGGAAATCGGCACCGACCCGAGGACGACCCAATGCATCCACTATCCAATGGAGCCGGAATGATGTCAACTCCCGCGTTCAGCATTTACTACGTGGGCGAAATGACGGACTTTCCTGGCCCCGCATGGGCTCGATCCCCGGCTTCATGAAATCTTGGGTTGCTCTGCCAACGAGAACAAGAAAAGATGAAGAGATGGTGGCCGCAATGAAGTTGCGTCATTGTGAGCGTAAGGCCCATCGGAACTCGGGTGAGGTGATCGTTGATGCCGAACATGCTCCCCTTGACCTGCCTGCTCCTTATGTGGGCTGATCCCCCCGCAACGCCAGCCGGGCCCACGACGCCTTTCGATATCGTCTCTGCGTTGGAAACGACGCTCGCCGACGCCATCGCCAAGGCGGAGAGCTCGGTCGTCGCAATCGCTCGTGAACGATCGGAGAATGATACCACAACGGCCATCCGAGGTCGTAACCCGGCTCCTCCGTTCGACGCCTTCGAGCCCGATACGCTCACCTTCGACTATGGTTCGGGCGTGGTCGTCGGGGACAAAGGCGAAATCCTGACCGCGTTTCACGTGGTCAAAGGAGCGAGACGGATCCACGTGCGGTCGATCGGCAATCCCGAGTTCGAAGCCGAGATCATTGCCGCCGACCCGCGAAGTGACCTCGCCGTGATCGTACCCCGAGAAGTCAAGACCGTCCCGTTGCCCAAGTTGACCCCGCTTCCTTTGGGTGACGCCACGAAGCTTCGCAAAGGATCATTTCTTCTGGCCCTGGGAAATCCGTTCAACGCCGCGCTTCGCGACGGTCGCCCCTCCGCCAGTTGGGGAATCCTGTCCAATGTTGCGCGTCGGATCGAGCAGCTCGACGAAACCCAGGTGCCGACCCTCAAGAACTATCCGACACTGCTGCAACTCGACTCCAAGCTCAATCTCGGAATGAGCGGCGGTGCGGTGATCAATCTGAAGGGGGAGCTCGTCGGCCTCACATCCAGCAGTGCCAATGCCGCGGGGTTCGACGCTCTGGCCGGATACGCGATTCCGCTCGATGCCATGGGACGGAGAGCCGTGGAAGCACTCCGCGAAGGGCGGGAAGTCGAGTATGGCTTCCTCGGGATCGGGCTGGATCGGCCGTCGCGAACGACGCGCGTCACGCAAGCGCAACCAGGGTCCCCCGCCGCGATCGGCAACATCCTGGTGGATGACGTGATTCTTGCGGTCGGCGACACCCCGCTGCATGACGTCGACGAGCTGGTCCTGGCGATCAATGCCGTGCCGGTCGGTACCCAGATTCCGCTCAAGATCCGCCGTCGCAACGAGACGATCGTACGGTCGGTCGAACTCGCCAAATTCCGGGTGGAAGGCGAAGTCATCGCCACGAGCCGCCCCCCCGCCTGGAGAGGCGTGCGCGTCGACTTTACGAGTACACTACCGAATCGAATGTTTGGTGCAGACCTCTTGGGAGCCATGGCGGCCGGCGGCGTGGCCGTGGCGGAGGTCGAGTCCGGCTCGCAGGCCGAGAAAGCCGGATTAAAGGTCGGTCAAGTTATCAGGTCGGTCGACGGCAAGGGGATTCGAAGCCCTGCAGATTTTGCCAAGGCGATCGCCGGACGTGAGGGTCCGGTCGAGTTGGGGACCGACACGGGCTCCATCACTCTGAAATAGCCGGATCGCAACCCCTTCGCCTGTGGCCCTCGGCTCCGCTTGGCGATAAACTGCCTGATTGCGGAGCACTGAAGCCTGCCTGGTCTTCCGGTACCGCCGACCGCCCTAGTCAGTCGAGCGATCGCGTCGAAGAATCCCCGGGGCACGGGCGTTGGCCGGCACCTGGGGATCGAAATTCGTCCCCGCTCAATTTCTCGTGCGTGACCCAGCCCTAAGACTCAAGTGAACAACTTTTTCACATGACCACCGACGACCTTCGCGAAGCGTACCTCGACTTTTTCGTTTCCAAGGGCTGCGTCCGCCGTGCCAGCGACGTGCTCGTCCCGAACGATCCGACCGTACTTTTCACGCCGGCCGGGATGAACCAGTTCAAACGCGAGTTCATGGGACTCGGCGACCCAAGCTTCACCCGCGCCACCACGTGTCAAAAATGCCTCCGCACCGGTGACATCGAGAATGTCGGCAAGACGTCTTTTCACGAGACGTTCTTCGAGATGCTGGGGAACTTCAGCTTCGGTGACTACTTCAAACGCGAGGCAATCCACTGGGCTTGGGAGTTTCTCACGAAAGTCCTGAAGATCGACTCCGACCGCCTCACGATCACCGTGTATCTGGACGACGACGAAGCTTTCAACATCTGGCACAACGAGATCAAGGTTCCTACCTCCCGTATCACCCGTATGGGGGAGGATGATAACTTCTGGCCCGCCGGCGCACCGACTCACGGACCCAATGGGGTCTGTGGTCCTTGCTCGGAGATCTTCTACCACGGCAATGGCCCCAAGGAAGTCGAAATCTGGAACCTCGTCTTCACGCAATTCAACCGCGTAGGACCAGGCGAGCTGGAACCGCTGCCGAAAAAGAATATTGATACAGGCATGGGTCTCGAGCGCGCGGCGGCCTGTTTGCAAGGGGTACCCACGGTCTTCGCAACGGATATTTTCAAGCCGATCGTCGCGGCCGTTTCTGAACAGTTGGGAGTGGCCTACGACGCCGGCAGCCTCGACGGCATCCGGATGCGCCGGATGGCCGATCACTCACGCGCCCTGACGTTTTGCATCCACGAGAATGTCCGGCCCGACAAACAAAAGCAGGGCTATGTGGTTCGCCGTCTGCTACGTCGGGCGGTGCTCGACGCCTACCAGATGGGCCATCGCGAACCGTTCTTGTTCCAGCTCATTCCCACGGTCGCCGAGGTGATGCGCCGGCCGTATCCGGAGCTTCAAGAAAGCGTCAAGCGAATCCAGACCGTGGTCCGTGAAGAGGAAGAGCAATTCCTCAAGAACCTGGAAAATGGCCTCCGGCGGCTGAACGACACCTTCCGCAAGACGAAGGCCGGCGGGTCCGACATGGTGGCGGGCAAGGACGCGTTTGTCTTGCATTCCACCTATGGCATTCCCGTCGAAATTACAGAGAGCCTAGCCGCCGAGCAAAACCTTCGCGTCGACATGGACGGGTTCAACGAAGCCGAGTCGGTTCACGAAGGCATCTCGCGTGGGACGACCGAAGCGGCCGCGGTCTTTGCAACGGGTCCGCTTGATGTTCTCAAGAAGTCGTATCATCACGGCAACGAGTTCCTCGGATACGAGACGACGGAATCCGACGCCAAGGTCATCGGCATCGTGGAGCAGAATCGGCTTGCGGACTCGGCGACCGTCAACGGCGGGACGCTCATCGCTCTGATCCTCGACCGAACCCCCTTCTACGGCGAAAGTGGCGGCCAGGTCGGAGACATCGGCGAGATTCGCGGAGAGCAGTTCCTCTTCCGAGTCACGGATACGAAGAAAGACAACGATTTCACCTTGCACATTGGCCAAGTCGTGGAAGGGACGGTCGCTCTAGGGAATAGCGTGCACGCCCAGGTTAACGCCGCCAGGCGGCAGGCGATTCGACGAGCCCACTCGGCCACGCACGTCCTGCACCACGCCCTCCACATCCACCTCGGCAAGCACGCGCAACAGGCAGGGAGCAAGGTCGAGCCGGATCGCCTCCGCTTCGACTTCGCCAATCCCGAGGCTGTGGGACGAGAACGGCTTCGCTCGGTCGAGGAGACGGTCAATCATCGCGTGCTCGCAGGTGAGGCCATCTCCTGGTCGACCATGCCGATCGAGGAGGCTCGCTCTCTGGGTGCCATGGCGCTTTTCGGTGAGAAGTATCCGGACATCGTCCGCGTCGTGCAGATGGGCGAGTTCTCACGCGAGCTCTGTGGCGGCACACACCTCGATAACGTAGGCCAGGTGGGATTCTTCAAAATCGTCGCCGAGGAATCGGTCTCGTCCGGTACTCGGCGCATCACCGCGCTGACGGGCAAGGCCGCCCTCGACTTCGTTCGCCAAGAGGAGGAGATGCTCTCCGAGGTCGCCCAGAGCCTCAAGGTCCCCCCTGCCCTCGTCGGCGAGCGGGTGGCGGCCATCCTCGAGGAGATCAAGACACTCAAGAAGCAGGCCACGCAACGACGCGCCGAGGGAACCACCAAGGCGTCTCCGGACGAGTTGCTCGCATCGGCGACCTCGTTGAATGGTGCCCTGGTCGTGGTCCATGCTCTGAAAGATGCGACTCCGGATGAGTTGAGGCAGTTGATCGATGTCCTCAGGCGGAAGGCCGGTTCCGGACTTGCCGTGCTTTTGGCGTCGGTGACCGACGGCAAAGTCCAGCTCGCCGCTGGCCTCACTCCCGACCTGATCGAACGTGGGCTGCATGCGGGTCAATGGCTCAAGGAGGTCGCTCCGATCGTGGGTGGCGGTGGCGGCGGTCGACCCGACCTGGCTCAGGCCGGCGGTAAAGATCCGGCCAAGGTCGCCGAAGCCCTCGAAAAGGCTCTCGAGACCGTTCGGGCCAAACTCGGAAGCTAACCCCCACGGACGCGAACACCCGGCGCAGGCGATGAGGGCCTTCTCATCGTCTCGCCGCATGGGAATTGCGCCGTAATCGACCTTGACATCTCAATTTTCGTGATTACTATGGGCGTTTCGCCTTGTAAAGGCAGCGAGAAATACACGACGTCTGTTAGGTAGCGAACGTTCATGAAGTGTTATCAGGCGAAGGCCGGAGAACTGACCAAGCACTGGTACGTGATTGACGCGACCGATCAGGTCGTCGGTCGGCTCGCCGCACAGATCGCGCCGATCTTGATGGGCAAGCACCGCCCCACGTACACCCCCTACATCGACACCGGTGACTTCGTCATCGTGACGAATGTGGACAAGGTTGTCTTCACTGGCAACAAGTGGCAGCAGAAGTTCTACCAGCGGTACACAGGACACCCTGGCGGCCAACGAGATGAGCAGGCCTGGAAGTTGTTCCAGCGCCGGCCCGAGCGGATCTTGCAGCTCGCCATCCAGCGAATGATGCCCAAGAACAAGATTGGGCGTCACATGCTTGGCAAGTTGAAGCTCTACGTGGGCAGCAATCATCCTCACCAGGCCCAGGCCCCGATCCCGCTGGAAGCCCTTTCAGGGCGTCCTACACCGGCCGGCGCACTCTACGTGCCCAAGCCGGTCGCGAAGCCGGCCGTACCGAAAACCAAGCCAGTTTCGACGCCCGCCACCGAAGCGCCCGCCGTGGCAACGGTTGAGACCGAGACCGAGTCGGCCCCGGAAGCCGCCTCCAGCAACGAATGAGCCTGGGACTTCACCCAGACTCGTTCGCGTGATCACCAAACTATCGTGAGATCAAAGGCGGGGCTGATTCGATCGGCCCCGGTATGGGCATTCGAGGACTGAGAGATCCATGGCCGCCACGGCAACCGTACCTTTCATCTGGGGCACCGGCCGACGGAAAACGGCTGTCGCTCGGGTTCGTATTCGCGAAGGCACCGGCGCCTTCATGGTCAACGACCTCCCCATCGACGACTACTTTCCGCTCGAAGTTCAACGTAGCGACGTTCGCGCTCCGCTCACGTCCACCGAGATGGCGGGACGGGTCGACGTGTTCGTCAACGTTCGCGGCAGTGGCAAGCACAGCCAGTCGGGTGCCGTGGCTCTCGGCCTGGCTCGTGCCCTCAAAGACCACCGCCCCGACCTCGAAGCCGCGCTTCGCGACAGTGGGTTCTTGACCCGCGATGCCCGTATGGTCGAACGTAAGAAATACGGCCATAAGAAAGCCCGTAAGAGCTTCCAGTTCTCCAAGCGCTAAACGGCTCGGCCACACACCTTCGATCTTAACGAAGACCAATCAAGACCCAGGTTCTACCTCGGTTTTGGTTGGTCTTTTTGCGTTTCCGCGTATGATAGTTTCGACCCATCCGATGGAAACGCGAGTCTTCCGAACCCGAAACGCGATGGATCCAGCCATTCCGACCCATCCATTCACGAATTTCGAGGAGATCACCGATGGGAGAATCCACATCTCGACCTCTCTCCACGGGACCGCTGGACGATCTCGACGAGTGGGAAACCGTATTCGAACCCACCGAAACCACGGAGAACGGTGCAAAGTCCTCGTTTCGTGACTATCGCAACAACGTCCGCGACGGAGTCCGCGAATTTTACCGTCTCAATCACAGGCACCAGACGCTCGATTTCGTGCTCGCGAAGAAAGAGGAATACCTCACGCGAACCCAAAAACGCATGGGAATCTGGGAGGCAATGGAGTTTCTCAATACCCTCGTTGACGACAGCGACCCCGACACGCAGCTCTCACAGATCGAGCACTTGATGCAATCCGCCGAGGCCATCCGCGCCGATGGTCATCCTCGTTGGTTCATCCTCACCGGCCTGATCCATGATCTTGGCAAGGTCTTGTGCCTTTTTGGTGAATCGCAGTGGGCCGTGGTTGGCGACACCTTCCCCGTGGGTTGCCGTTATTCGGAGAAGATCGTCTTTCCGGAGTTCTTCGCAGAGAACCCGGATCGCTCGGTCGCTCGCTATCAAACTCCCTGTGGGATCTATCAGGAGCATTGTGGGCTGGACCAGGTTCATCTTTCGTGGGGGCACGACGAATACCTGTATCACGTCGTGAAGGACTACCTCCCGGACGAAGCCTTGGCGATGATCCGCTACCACTCGTTCTATGCAGGGCATCGTGAAGGGGAATACACGCACCTGATGACCGAGCGCGACCAGGAGATGCTGGGCTGGGTGCGGACCTTCAATCCCTATGACCTGTACTCCAAAGGGCACGAGCGACCCGACGTCGCCGCGCTGACGGGCTACTACAAGGAATTGATCGACGAATTCTTCCCGTCAGAGCTCGCTTGGTAACAGTCTGCAGGGCCGGATGAGTCGCACGATTCTCCCGCCCACCAGGGTCCCGGAAATGCAAAATCCCCCTCCGACCTGCGAGGGGGATCGCATCCAATTCCCATGGATGTCGGCTAGCTTTTTCTCGGAGCTCCTCAAGCAGGTTGAGCAACAACCAAGCTGAGAAAGTGCAGATATCCTGTCATGCTCGTCATTAAGAGCGGGTTGGACTGAGAACTGCGACTCACCGACGAGTCGCCCCATTCTCGAGTCATGACCGGTTCAGAGCGACATCCACGGCGCTCCCGGTCATGTGGATTTCATCATCGATCAAGCCGCGCGGCGACCACGAAGACGTTGTCGCAACCCGATTCCCGCGATCGTTGTGAGGAACATAGCGATCGAGGTCGGTTCGGGAACCGGCTTCTCGGTCGGCGTCGTCGACAGGTGAGCCTCCGCAGTGGTGAGTCCGTGGTTGGTGGTCGAGGGCACCAGAGTGAAGGTCAATCCCGGGAGTGTCAGAACGTTCGAGTACGGCCCGGTCTTGAACTTGATGGAGCCGATCGGGTCGAACGTTGCTTGAACGCTTGACTGGGTCCCCCCCGTAATCGTCCCGTTGAGATGACCGCTCAGAACGATCGGAGTCTCGTTCGGTTCCGGCGTATTTCCCTCAACTTGGTTCACGGTCAACGTGATCTGAAACGGTGTGTCGTCGTAGGTCGTGCTCTTACCGAGGGGCAACGGATCCACCTTAAAATTGCCCAGGCTAAAATAGGAAGCCGAACTGAATTGGTTCTGGTCCAGACTCACGAAACTGACCACAGGGACGCCGGAAATCCCCGTCGAGTCTACCGAGCCACTCGTCGTGTACTGAATCAGTGTGCTCGCCTTAACTGGCTGGCCGTTGAGTGTGGTGAGTGCCAACACGATGCCGAGAGTCGTCAACGCGCTCCTTCTACGTACCGCACGCATCTTGTGCATCCTCCTGAAGTTGCTTGCGCAGTCCTGCGGTTACTGGTCGGTTCCTCAAGGTGAGGTCGAGCGGAGCGGAAGATACTCCAAGGCCGCAAACAGGTAAACCTCGATTTTCCGGGGAAAAACCATTTTTTCTCAACTTTTCGAGAGGAATTTCCGAGGTCGCGGACAGAAGTGAGAGACCCTAGATTCTCAGCCTTGCCATGGCCCGCTCAGATCCAGACCTCATCTCAAGAGACATGCCCACTCGTCGCTTCGATATCCAAAGATGCGGATTACCGAGAAAACTTCGGCACATCGCTTGAGACGAGGATCAAGAGTCCGGAAGCTGACCGATCACCCGGGCTACCGGAACGCACGAACTGCAGCGATCAAACGCGAGACTTCTTCCTCCGTCGTGTAGCACGCACAACCGATCCGAAGGAATCCGTCCTGGCTCCGGCCATACCGTTCGGCAACCGTGCTTGCATAAAAGTTTCCGTGACTGGCGAAGATCCCTTGCTGCGCGAGATGTCGGGCAAGCTCTTCTGCCGGTGTGTCGCCAAGGCTAAACGAGATCGTTGACGTTCGATGCGCCTCCGGTGGCGGCCCGTAGAGACGAACCCTGCGGATCTCCGAAAGTTCATGCCAGAGTCGAAGCACGAGTTTCGTCCCTCGTGCATGAAAGGCGGTCATGACCGTTTCCAGCCGGGCCCGCCGAGAGGATCCCGGCGCGAATGAGGCAAGAAGTTTGACCGCCGCTGCGGCCCCCACGATTCCCTCGTGATTCTGCGTACCGGTTTCACAGCGTTCCGGGGCCGTGTCGGGGGCCGGAATTAACTTGGGCACATCCAGGGCCCGAAGCAGGTCCTGCTTCCCATAGAGAACTCCGACGTGTGGCCCGTAGAACTTGTAGGCCGAACACACGAGAAAGTCGCAGTCCCAGTCTCGGACATCGACAGAGGCATGTGCCGCGTAATGAACCGCATCGACATAGATCAAGGCTCCCGCTGCGTGAGCGCGCTGAGCCGCATATTTGATGTCGTTCACCGTGCCCAACGCATTCGACGCGGCACCGATCGCCAATACGCGGGTGTGTTCGTTCAAGAGACTCTCGAGGTCGTCCCAATCGAGCTGGCCGGTTTCCGGTATCATCCGGACCACTCGGATCCGCACGCCACGCTCGCGCTCCAAGGCGCGCCAGGGCGCGACGTTGGCATGATGGTCGAGTTCGGTAATGATGATTTCATCTTCGGGACCGTACTGACGACCGAGTGCCCGAGCCACGTGAAAAGTCAACGTGGTCATGTTGGCGCCGAAAGCCACTTCTGACGCCGAAGCGTTTAAAAAATCGGCGATCACCTGCCTGGATTCCGCCAGAAGCGCATCGGTTTCTTGGCTGGTCGGATAAGCCCAGTGGGTGTTCGCGTTGTGATGGAAGAGGTAATCGGTCATCGCCTCGACCACTTGCCGAGGGACCTGCGTTCCACCAGGCCCGTCGAAGTAAGCGATCTGCTGCCCGTTCCGATTCCGCTCCAAAGCGGGGAAGTGATTGCGGATTTCGGAAACAGTGGCGGCCACCGGTTCGCGTTCGTCGATGAATGCCATGGAACCCTCAGTTTAGCCAGGCAGGTACGGCGACCTCGACCGAGGCCGACCTCGCAATGGAGGTGACCATAGTGCTCTCCTCCAGGCCTCGTCAATGCGCCTCGAGTCAAAAGTATAGCCCCTGTTGGGGATGGGACGTTGGCGGACATGCTACGATGACGTCGGATTAGGAGATCGGCGAGTCCTCGGGGGTTTGTTCGATGATCGGGAGACGGTTGCGACGGTCACAGGTTCCGATTCTGCTTCTCCAGGGGTTCCTGATCGGCCTGGCTTCCACCACCTCCGTGACTCTCAATACCTTGTTCAAAGCCCCTCCGCGTTACGATGGTGCCGGCTACGCGACGCTCGCCTGGGGACTGGTGCAGGGGTACGGCTACCACGAGTGGCAACATCCCGACGCTCGGCCCCATTCACACTTCCCGCCTGGTTATCCCTTGACCTTGGGTCTCTTGTTCCATCTCACTGGTCGCTCGGTGCTCGCGGCCCACATCTTCTCGGTCGCCTTGACTGTGGGGGCCTCGATCCTGACCTGGCTCTGGCTCCAGACCTTCTCTCGTCGTCGAACCGCATTTCTGCTGGGACTGAGCCTGGCGGCGAACTGGACCTGGGGGCGAACCGGAGGAACGATCCAGTCCGAGCCGCTCTTCCTGTTCTTGAGTGCGGCGGCCTTATGCGTCGCCCATTGGGGAAGGGGCCGGGGCTTCGGGATCGGAATCGGCCTGCTGCTCGGGGCCTGCATTCTGACGCGCCACGTCGGGATTTGCTTAGCTGCGGCGGTTCTTCTCGATCTCTTGCTGCGTCGTCAGGTGGGAACCGCCCTCGCCACCGGCCTGGCGATCAGTGTGGTCTTGCTCCCATGGTTGGGCTGGCTGGCCGCTTCCGAGGGCCGAACTCAGGCGGGACTGTTCGACGGAGGCAACTTCCTCAGCCTGCTGGCGCGGCAAGGGATCTTTTACCTTCGCCGGATCCCCGATCAAATTATGGGTCCCGTGGTGGAAATGGCCACGGTTTTTGCTCGAGGACGTACGATCTCGATCCTGGCCACGGTGTGGGCGGCCGCAGTCTCCCTCGTCATCATCCGAGGATGGATACGCACTTGCAAATTGGACCGAAGCAGACTCGCCGGCCTCGTTCCCGCAACGACGTTCCCCTTGCTGCTCGTTTGGCCCTTCACCGAAGCCGGGCGCTTTCTCATCCCCCTCGTTCCCTTTCTTCTGGTCGGACTGGCCGAGGGGTTGACAGTCTGCACGGCTCGACTGGGATTGCGGGCCGCGAGGAAATGGGCACCTGGGTTCGTCTTGCTCGTATCCCTCCCCTACTCTCTCTACTCGATCGCGACGGCTCGCGTTCAGGCTCAAGAGCGGACCCACGCCGCCTTCGATTCCGCTTGTGCATGGATCGTTGTCAACGGGAAGCAGCCCGGCCCGGTCGCCACCCATTATGCCGCGGATCTTTCCTGGCAAACCGGCCGCCAGGCTCTGGAAGTCCAGGCATTGAACCATGAAGACTTTCTTTCGGACCTGGCTCGATACGGCGTGGCTTACGTCGTCCTGGATGAACAGCCTTTCGTGAACGCGTTGCCCGATCCCGCAGCCCAGGCCGTAAAGACGGCCATCAACCGCTTCCTCCTCGTCTGGGGTCCAGACCAAGGTGTGAGCATATACCAGGTGCGCCCAGGTGTGGGGCGATAACCGAGCCGAATGGATACCGACGCGAGAGCCGCTTGTTCCCTCTTCGCTGAGAAAGGAACACAGGCAATCGCGTCTTGGGATGAGAGGTCGCTGTCGTAGCCTCTGCCCATAGCGCTCGAGATCACGGAAAGCAACCGGGAATCGAGGACCGAAGCCCTCAATCGAATGCCAGGCGTTGCACCGCCGCGAGTCGTTTCCGGTCTTGACCGGAGTCCTCAAAATGCTGATACTCTGCCAACCAGGAGTATTCCACCTTGAGCTGTTGTTCACCAGGGTGGTCAACAACCATTTGAGTCACGGAAGACGAGTCGACATTGTGATTCTCCGCGCGTGCACCGCGAGCCGTTCTGTCGTTGATCGTCACAGCCCCCCCAGCCGTGGACCCATTCGCGAAGCGTCTGCGGGCATTTGTTCATCTTTCTCGCCAACTCACACTCAGTGTTACCGCGTATATCCGAGTATCGAGACGAGCATAGGATTCATCCTAGCATCACGTCGTCTTGATCCGTCCGGCCGACCGACTCTTGGAACGGTCTGTGACGGGGCTGACGTGGAAAACCCGGTTCCTGTCACACGCGCTTGCAGATGGCGTAGCAGTGGACTGATCGAGGTCTCGAAATAAGTTCTTCAGGTCAGAACGGTTTGACGTTACTCCTCTCTTGCCTGGAACTCCATCGTGGGTGTTGAGGAAGATCCTGTCCATGATGTTCTCGAACACCTTGCTGCTGATCTTCGCGATTGCCTTCATGGGCTGTGTTCTCGCCACTCCACTGGTGACTCGGCTCGCGATCTGGGCCGGTGCCATCGATCGGCCAGACCAGTTTCGACGTATCCATAAGGGAGCCACGCCTCGGCTCGGCGGATTGGGTCTCGCATTCGGCCTTGCTGCCGGTGTGATGCTCATCGGCTTCGGAGGCTACCTCAAAGAGTGGTCGGGCTTCAACGAATGGTGGTCGCATCAATGGTCGGTCCTCGTGGCCTCGTTGATTGTGCTCCTCGTCGGCTTTTTCGACGACACCGTTTCTCTCGGCCCGCGCATGAAGCTCGCTGGGCAAGGTATTGCGGTCATCGTCCTTTACCTTGGCGGCATCCAGATCGAGGGGTTTGAGATCCTGGGCAAGGCAATCGATCTCTCGTCTCCGAGCATAAGCTTCGCATTAGGCGGCTTCAGCTTGGAGATTTCCTTGCCGGGTCTGATTGCCACCATGTTCTGGTTCCTTGCTTGCATGAATATTTGGAACCTCATTGATGGTATGGACGGCCTGGCCTCGGGAGTGGGGCTCCTGGTCAGCAGCACGTTGACCCTCGTTGCGATCCATCATCAGAACTACGGCGTGGCGATCTTGGCCGCCTCCTTGGCCGGAAGCCTTGCGGGTTTTCTGCTGTACAACTGGCACCCCGCCTGCATCTTCCTCGGCGACAGCGGCAGCCTGCTCATCGGTCTCTTGATCGGCATCATCGGCGTGGAAGGTTCGCTCAAGGGATCGTCGGCCTTCTCCATCTTGTTTCCGATCCTGGCGATGGGTCTGCCCATTTCCGACACGGCGATGGCCATTTTCCGGCGATGGGTCCGTAACCTTCCTCTGAGCTCCGCCGACCGCCGGCACATTCATCACCTGCTCATCGGCCTGGGCCTCAACCCCCGCCAGGCAGCGCTTTTGCTCTACTGCTTCTCGGGTTTCCTCTGCGGCGCGGTGCTTCTGGGTGTGGCGCTGAGAAACGAGATGCTGGCGTTGGTGCTCGGTCTGACCGGGTGTCTCGCCTTCCTCCTTATTCTGACAAGCCGGCGCGACGAACTCGCCAACCTGAGAAGCGACCTCCAGGCCCGATTCGCTCGCGGGAAGCAAGAGCGGTTCGCGGCCAAGCTGACCTACGAAACGATTCAACGGATCGAACTCTGCGACCAGTTGCCGGCCGTTCGTACGCTTCTGGAAGACGCCGCCCAAACGCTCGGCTGCGACGTCCTTCAAGTCTCTTGCACGCACCACGGCCTCGAGGTCTTCTCATCCCCGAAGTCCTCCGTCGAGAGCGAAGAGGCTCGACGCCCTCTGACGGGACCCTCGGCCGTTTTTCGACTGTCCACAAGCAAGGACCTGTTCTTGACGGTCGCTGTGCACCAGACGCCGGACTCCACTTTGGCCGCCGACATCGCCTTCCGCTTTCTGCAGCGGTTGTCGCAAACCACGGCCGAACGAGTCGAGCGATTACTTGCTGTCGCTCAGGATGAATCCGCCAGCACCTCGGACGTAGCCTCGGAAGCTCTGTCGGATCCAGCCTCGACGTCGGACACCCTCGGTTCGGGAGTCCGCTTGAAATCTCAAACCGTCCCGGTCCTCGCCCTCTCCCCAGAGCCAACGCTTTTCCGGATGCCATTTCATTGGCTTCGGATGGTGCTCGGTTGGGAGTCGAGGTCGGTGGCTCATCGCCCCTCCCTCGGGGAGAAATGATCGGAACTCGCTGATCGTAAGGAGTGGATCGCCACATGGACGGACTACAAGCGTACGCTGGGCCTCCTCGTAATCCCGGTCTTCACACTCATCAGGTTTCGTCCAAGCCGACGAAAGCCCCCTCCGAGTATCTGCGGGCCATTAAGCGCAGGCTCTGGCTGGTGCTGGCCGTTGCCGTTCCCATCAGTATTCTGGGAGCAATTTGGACGGCGCGCCAGCCTAATATCTATAGTGTGAAAAGTCAGATCATGATTGAGCCCCCGTCATTCGATCCCCATCTCGCGTCTCTGATCGCGAAGGATGGTAGCGGGAAATTGAGTACGGAATCGGGCAAGGAATATATCTCGAATCGTATCGCCATTCTCCGGAGCAAGTCGCTGGCCGAGCGCGTCGTCAACGATCCCCAGCTCAGCCAGGGCAATGGTGCCCCGGCGGACAATCCGGACGACATCCTGGGTTCGCTCCAGACCCGCCCGCTCACCGGCACCAGTCAATTCACGGTTACGCTTGAGGGGACCGATCCTGCTCGCATCACGCTCGAGCTCAATATCTTACTCGAGCTCTTCCAGAAGGATGCCCTCGCCGAGATCGATCGCAAAATCGACGGTGCCAAGATGTGGGCCCAGACCAGTCTGGCCAGTCTCGAGAGCGATCTCAAAAAGCTGGAAGAGTCCGTCTCCGAAAAGCTTCAAAAATCAGAGACGATCGGCCCGTCCGGCAAAAATCTCAAGGAGATGGAGTACGAAAAGTACGTTTCGAGCGCGGTACGCCTCCACGATCAGCTTACCGGTCTGATGAATAACTCGTTCCTCCGTGAGTCACAGGACCCTCGATCTCAGCGCGATGTCTCTCGTCGAGAAGCTATGATCGAGAAGCTCGAAGAAGCACGTGAAAAGAATCAAACCCACATGAACCAGTTGAAGCGACGACTTCGTTCCTTCAACTCCGATCCGTCGGTTCGTCATCTTTCGGAGAACCTGAAGGAAATTAACACGAAGCTGTCCAAGCTCAAGTCGATGCCGATCGCAAACAATACGACGACCGACCCTTACCAGGTCTTGGCGGATTCGACACGGGCCGAGATCCAAAAGATGGAGCAAGCGGCTCAAGCGAGTCTCGTGGCGATGCGTGAATCGCTGCCCGAACACCAGGGTTTCACAAACTTGACTCGCCAACAGGAAAGCAAGATTCAGCAGATCGCGACCATGCAGACCCGGCTCTGGGAATTCGGCATGATCTCACAATCCCGAAAGGAGCCGGTCACGATCGTGGCTGCTCCTGTGGAACCCGGAGCCCCCATTCGGCCCAAGCGGGCATTTAACGTGGCCCTGGTGATTATTCTGAGTCTCCTCTTGGGGACCGGCCTGGTCTGCTTCCTGGAATACCTCGACCATACCGTCAAATATCCCGAGCACTTGACCGCAGGCCTGACGCTTCCCCTCTTTGGCGTTGTGCCACGGATTCGACGATCTTCACTGAGTCAACGTGGGGGTCACCTCTGGACCTCCAACTCCCCCGACTCCATCGAGGCCGATGCCTATCGTAATCTCCGTGCCAGCCTGCTCGGCGTGACCGATCGCCAGGGACCACTGGTAAGCTTGCTGGTTACCAGTGCCAAGGCAGGTGAAGGCAAGAGCACGACGGCACTCAACCTGGCCGCCACCTGTGCCCGAGCGGGGGAACGTACGCTCCTCATGGATGTGGATCTGCGACGCCCCAGTCTCGCCAGCGTCTTCCAGGACGACCAAGAGAATCCGATGGGCCTGGTGGACGTCCTCCGCGGCGATCTGCCCTGGCAGCGGACCGTGGTTCGGACTGACATCCCCAACCTCGACTTCCTGCCCACGGGTGACACTCACGACGTCCCCATCGAGATCCTGGGAACCCTCGAGCTCCGCCAGTTGATTCTCGGACTGACCAACCATTACGACCGAGTCATTCTTGATGGTCCCGCGGTTCTCGGCCTGGCGGATTGCCGGATGCTCGGGCGGATCGTCGATGGAGCACTCCTGGTCGTCCGTTCCGGAGCCCACGAACTGCGTCCCCTCCAGCACGCCAAGACGATGCTCGAGCAGTCGCACGTCAACATCGCGGGCCTCCTCTTCAACGGCCTGAAGGAAGATCTCAAGCACTGGTCGAGCTACGGTCCCGATACCCCTTCCGGCTACACCGAAGCGAAGCTGGCAAGTCGCAAGCTCGCCCCGGGTGGGGCGCTCGACTCCTCTTCGGATCGCTACGCGGCCCTGCCGATGGTGGGTGCGAGCGAGTCCTGAGCGGTTCACGACAATCGCCGCAGAACGATCCACGCGTCTCCCGCGAAACAGCAGCGTTGGCAATACTACTCGCGAGTCAGGCTTGCGCCTTATTGAGACTTCACATCTCACTAAGGTCCATGGGTGGAGAATCCCCCTTTGACTATCCGGCAACACCTTCTCAACGGGACGGACCGACTGATGGCCGTCGTGCTCGTCACTCTGCTGGCGGGCACGACCCTCGCCTTCGGTGGCGCAGTCTGGTGGATGTCCGCCGCGATTGCCGTGCTGACTCTCCTATTCCTCACCGCCTGGCTCGCTCATGTGGTGCTGGCGGGGCGAATGAGAATCCTCAAGAGTCCGCTCACTTTCTTAGGGTTCATGGCCGTTGGACTGGGTGTCGTTCAACTGACCCCACTCCCCGGACCGATCGCCAGCCGACTCTCGACCAAGTCCCGACAGGTCTACACGCAAGGATTGTTCGCGGACCAAGCACATTCGATCGACCCGACCGTCGAACTTCCCCAGGGAGCCTTGCTTCGTTCTCCGGTCTCGCTGGACCGAGCGGCCACCCTCCGTTGGGTTGTGGGAGCCCTCGTCTGCCTCGGCCTTTTCTGGGGCGTCGCCCAGTTCACCGATCGGCTTGGGCGACTGTACCTCGTCCTGGGGAGTTTGGTGGCGGCCTTTCTGCTCAATTCGTCGTTCGCCATCGTCCAGGTCGCTTGTAATGCAAGCGGGCTCTACGGCAACCTGGAACCGGGCTACGGACCAGCTTGGGCACCCTCGATTCACGATTATCTCAAGGCTCCCAACGCGACGATCCTTCGCGTCGGCATGACTACAGAGTCCCCGCAAGTCAGTTGGACCGAGTCGATCCCCGAACGCCCTTTCCTCATGGGCACGATGATGGGTGGACCGGGAGCCTACCTGGCCCTGGCATCGCTTGGGATGCCGCTGGCGTTCGGAATCTTGCTCCAGATCCTGGCGCCCCGTGGCAGCCGCGAACGACTGTCCGTACGCCTCGGCGAGTCGGGACAGAGCGGTTTGGCCTTGCTCCTGGGCCTGATGCTCTTCAGCAGTGCCGCGCTCGTCGGTTTTCTCGTCGATCCGATCTCGAGCCTTCCCTTCGCGATCGCCCTGCTCCTTGTGGGGCTGCCTGGCGCGTGGTCGACGGGCCTTCGTTGGACGGCGGTCGCGCTGACGTTCATCATGCTCCTCGGTCTCGGAGGCGGTCTCGGCCTGCGAAACACGTTGGAGCGAATCCCCGACTTAATGCCGGAGATCGCAACCGAAAACCTGCGCACGGCCTCTTACATCTGGCGCGACGCGGTGAGGATCGTTCGCGATTTCCCCATTTTTGGCGTGGGCCTGGGAGGTTTCTCCTCAGTTTATCCGTTCTATAAGTCGCAGGATGAATCACAATCGACAGCCCTCAGTACACTGCTGCAATGGTGGGTCGAGTCGGGAGTCATTGGCATGGCGGTCCTGCTCCTCGCGGTTCTTTGGTGTCTCTGGCGTCTGCCGGCTGCGGTGCGACGCGTCGGCACCGCAGATCGCTCCCTCGTCTTCGGCTTGATCGGCGCAGCCGTTGGGCTTAGTCTGTACGCGATTATCCACTGGACCGTCGAACTGACCGCCGTCGCCGTCGCCGCCAGCGCTTTGGGAGGAACCTGTAACCGCTGGCTGGCCGGGGGGACCGATCTATTCGTTGAACGTGGGTAAGCCGACCACTCGGCACGCTTCAAGGAGGAACAGCCCCACGATGCCGGATACCGCCTGTCTCCATATTCGAGCCGGTGACACCGATCCCATACGCGTGGTCGAAATCGCAGGGATCTCGGTCCGGATCGGTCGCGCTTCCTATTGCGAAGTCCGCATTCCCGAGCCCGAACTCGCGGAGGAGGAATGTCGCCTCCGTAAGCGAGGAGGAGCGTGGCAACTCGTTCCCACGCGTGCCGCGAATTCGGTCACGATCGAAGGACGGCAAGTGGACTCGACCTGCCCACTGCCATTCGGCGTCCCGTTTCGTATCGGCGACCATTGGTTGACCCTCCGACCGACGAGCACGGCGCAACCGGACTGGGGACTCTATGCGACACCGGTCCGCCCCGAATCGGCCCCAGTGTCGCCCGCGATGAAGGAACACTTTCGGCCGGTACCACGCGCCGAAGTCGCTCGCCCTACCGTCGACATCAAGCCCCCGACTCCCCCCCCTCCTGCTCCTTCGCCGGGTGCGGACCACCTGGCGGAATGGCGGAACCGGCAAGAACAACGTGCCAGTCGCACGCGGGCCAACGACGATCAACGTAGCTGGGAAGAACGCTGGAAGGCGGCCGGGGAACGCATCCGGACTCGGCGTGCGACCACATCGCCCCACCTGGCCACACCGCACGAGGCAAGATACCAGCAGCCGCAACCATACGATCTCGGCGGCGAGACCCCGCGATTCGACGCGCCAACACCACTTGAGACGAAATACGAGCAGCCGCAACCGTACGATCTCGGCGGCGAGACCCCGCGATTCGACGCGCCAACACCACCGTCGATCCCAGCGATCGAGCGTCCACGAAGCCGACCGGAACGGGTTGAAAGCAGGCCTTCGCCCTTCGAGGCACCCGAGACGAAACGAGTCTCCCCGATTCCTCCGTCCGCTTCGGAGTTGAGCGGAAATTCGTGGAACTCTCCGCAGACTTCCGAGCGCACCGAGCCGGATCTCGGAGAATACGCACCGCCGAGGCCGGAACAGTTCGCAACGCACCTCGGTCCAGCGGTCACGATCTCCCCCGTGGCCTCGGAGCTCACGGAATGGGCCGCTCCCCCTTCGTCGACGGCCACGATGGCGTTGGACACGCCAGTTGAGCCTCATCACGAAGGGACTACGCTCCCTGCCGACCAATACGAACCGGTTGCGTCCCCCTCTGCGAGCGCTCCCGCTCCTGCTCCCGCCCAGGACTCATCCGAAGGGTCGGAGTTACCGCAAACCTCGCGTATTCTTCGGCTCCTCTCACCCATCGATGCCACGACATATTCGACGTTGCCGAATTCTCCGGCCGCTTCCGCGAACGACGTCGCTGACGTCGAGCCTCGGGGATTCCTCGAACCGTCTGATCTGATGGGCCGGCGGAAGAAGAGTCCGGCTGAGGGTTCCCATGTCAAGCCGGAACGAGAGCCCGTTCAACAAGACCCAACCGTGACGGCGCCTCGCCCCACCACCGCGAGAGACCACGTTGAAGCCAAACGGAATGGACATCATTCCGCGCCGGTGGGAAAGACCAACGAAACGAGCACTCAGGGCAATCCCCAGCGTCGATCGCCGGCCACCCACAATCCGGACGCCCGAAACGGTCGCACAAGACCGACCTCGCCTCCGAGCGAACGCGAACCTTCACCCAAACCAACCTCGCAGCCACTGGGCAGACCCACCGAAACACCGGGAATTTCCTCGCTCCGCGAGTCGGGTCCGACGGAGTCGCCACGTGATTGGCCGCGAGCTTCGGACATTTTCGCCGCGCACCAAGTTCCGGTCCCAACCGCGACTCCGTTGCAGATAACCCGCCGCAACGTCGGCGCCGAGCAGCTCGTCACGGAGTGGCACGAACCAGCTTCGTGGAGCTTGCCGCTTTGGGCGGGATGGCTCCCCGCCTGCCTCCTGGTGTTTCCCATCGGGATCGTGGTTTTGACCGTTTCATGGGCCTGGACGCTCAACGATCAGGCGACGGGCTTGGTTTCCGGCCTGCTCGCACGGAACGATCTTGCCAAACCGGTCGCTCAAGAGCTGATCCCCAGGAACACGCCGTGGTGGAAGACGTCGGCCGGGAATCTCGCGTTTTGGGCCACCTATTTTGAACGCAGAACCCAAACCGCCACCGAGGAGATCGCGGAAGCCCGAGCCTTTCTCGATGCGGCAGCCAAGGCTTCTCCCATTCACGCGCAAACGCTTCTTGCCCGGGCGAGGCTCAACAGTACGAACGAATCGGACACGCAATACGTCGCCTCTTTCGGTCTGAGCCGGGACATCGAGGCCCTCGCATTCTCAGGACAAAGATGTCTCAAGGCTGGTAAGAAAGAGGCCGCACTGAAGCTCTATCGTCAAGCTCTCGATATTACTTCACGCGTTCGGATCACGCGGATGACTCTGCCGGCCTTCGACGACGAATCCCAGGTACGTCGTTACCGGCTTCCGAACGAAGAGCTGATCCACCGCATCATCAGTGACATGGCGTCGGACGGTGGTTGGACCTATGCCGAGTGGTCGGCAGCGGTGCCGTCGTCGCCTCTGATCCAGCTCGTGACGGCCCGTGTGCTCACCGAGCGCGGCGCCCCCGAAGTTCAAAAGGTCATCGATCAGATCCTCGAACCAACCCAGGCCGGAGCGTCGTCCTTGCCGACCACGGCACTCGATGCCGCGGCTCAAGCCGAGGCGTTTGCTCTGAAATCGCAATGGGAAGAGGCCCAGGAGCGCTATCGCGTAGCCGTCGGCCTGATGCCCAATGATCTGATTCGCCGCTCTTGGTGGCTGAACCTCGCGGATCTCGCTCTCCGACTCAACGATGAAGTCAGTCGGCAGAAAGCCCTCGAGCAGGCCAAGGGGGACCAAAGCGCGGACGAAGTGGCGAAACGAGCAACCGAACTCTTGAAATATTCCAGTGTCAAGGCGGACAGGAATTCACAACCTCGGCGTTGATTCGACTTCGGAATCTCTCACCAACGGACCGGCTTGATCTTCATGGCCGGGTCGGATCTTAAGGATAACCACTATGGCGGCGACGCCCGTTGCATCCGTTACCCCCCTCCAGGAGGATTCCGAAGTCACGGAGAATTCCATGCAGGGAACGGGCACTACCGAGCATAACCTGTTGACTCCCGACGAAAAGGCCCAGTCGCAGCCCGGCAATTCCGGTGCGCTCCCCAGCTCCGACGGCGTTTTGCACTCGCCGGAATCGCTCCCTTCGTCTTCGCCTGCAGACCTTCGCGCCTTTGCCCTTCAGGCCTTGGCAGACCCGAAACAACGAGGATGGTTTTTCGGCGTCATTGCCTGTCTGCTGCTGCTGTGCAAGATCTTCGAAGTTAACATCCGTAACTTCGTTTATCATTGGAGCACGGACGAGAATTACAGCCACGGATTCCTTGTCCCTCTCATCAGTCTCTACTTCGCGAACCTAGCCTTCAAACGTGGTTCGATCACGACGAAGGGAGGGCTCGGTCTCGGCCTCTCGCTGCTTGTGGCCTCGATCCTCGGTCGCCTGGTGATGATCTTGCTCCCGATTCCTTTTATGGGAGATCTCTCGTTTCTTTTGGGAATTGCGGGAATCTGCTCACTGATAGGAGGCTCGCAGGCGCTTCGGCGTTATGGCTTCGCGATCTTCTTCCTGATCTTCATGATCCCGCTGCCGATCGCCCTCTACACCATGCTCGCCTCGCCGCTGCAACTCCTCGCAAGTCAGATCGCTACCGTGGTTCTCAATGCGACCGGAGTGCCTGTATTATGTGAAGGTAACATGATGTCTCTCCCGGGCGGGATCCAGATGTTCGTGGCTGAGGCCTGTAGCGGAATGCGTCAGTTGACTGGTTTCTTGGCGCTTTCGGCAGCCGTCGCCTATCTCTCCGATCGGCCCGGGTGGTACCGAGCCGCCGTGGTCGTCTCAGCCATTCCGATCGCCATCACGGCGAACGTGACACGTGTGACTTTGACTGGTTACATCATGTATTTCGTGGATCGCCATTACGCCTCGGGAACCTACCATACTCTCGAAGGTCTTTTGATGATGGGGTTTGGACTTGGCTTGCTGAGTCTCGGAAGGACGGCGCTCGATCAGGTTGTGATCCTGACGAGTCCTCCCCCGCCTCCGGCCGTTGCGTAATCCGTTCGGTGTTGAACTGGGTCCCCAACGTCTCGGAATCTCCCGACGCGATTCCAAAGCTCCACAAAGGATAAGCGAATGTCGCCTATTCGACGCATCATACTCTGCGGCATACTTCTCACTTTCGGACTCGCGGCGCAGGCCAACCTGGAATCGTTCACCAAGACCGAACGCCCGCCCCTCAACGCATCGTTGGCCACGATCCCTCTGGAACTCGGGGACTGGGTCGGCTACGACGAACCCGTCAGACCCGAAATCGTCGAACGTGCGCAGACCACCGAGTATCTCAACCGGATCTACGAGTCGCGTAAACATCCCGGACGACGCTTCACCCTCTGGATCAACTATTCCAGAACGGGACTGAATTTGCGTCACTCTCCCGAGATTTGCCTTCCTTCAAGTGGCTGGTCCAAGGTCGAGTCTCTTTGTCACACGAAGGATATCGAGTACAAGGCGGGAAAAGATCGCCGAATCATGCGACTTGCCTATACTCAAGGAGAAAATCTTGAGGGAATCGGGTTCTGGTACTACATTTTTGGAGAGGGATCGCTCGAGCGCTACGTCCGGCAACTTCCGATCACAAGTCGCAGTAGCCATGGCCGTACCACCCGTGGGTCAGGGCTGACGGTCGAGGTCTTCTATCCGGCCGAAGTCGATCCTCGCGAGGAAGCACTTGAAGACTTTACGAAAGAGTTGCTCGTCGCGCTCGAGCCGCTACTACCCAAGGATCGGGCTGATTACCATGTCCCTTGAACATCAACTTCCGGTTATCCTTGCGACTGACGGTAGCCCCTTGCCTTGGCCGTCGGCACTTCACTGGAGAGGATTGGTCGCATGAAGAGTGCCTTGATCACGGGGATCACCGGTCAGGACGGATCCTACCTCGCCGAATTTCTGCTGTCCAAGCCGGAGTACGTCGTTCACGGCCTCGTCCGCCGCTCCAGCAGCTTGAACCGGCAGCGAATCGACCACATTTTCCGAGACGCCGACGTCCGGGATCGATTCCACCTCCATTACGCTGACCTGGCAGACGCATCGAGCCTCTCGAACCTCATGGAGGACGTTCGCCCCGACGAGGTTTATAATCTGGGCGCTCAGAGTCACGTCCGAGTCTCGTTCGACCAACCCTTGTACACGGCGGACGTCGTTGGCCTGGGCACTCTTCGCTTGCTCGAAGCTGTGCGACACCTGCACCGCACACATCCCGTACGGTTCTATCAAGCGTCGAGCTCCGAGATGTTCGGCTCGGCTCCTCCCCCCCAGTCGCTCGACACCCCGTTCCACCCCCGCAGCCCTTACGCGTGTGCCAAGCTCTACGGGCACTGGCAAACGGTCAATTATCGTGAGGCCTACGGGCTCTACGCCTGCTCCGGAGTGCTTTTCAATCATGAAAGCCCGCGACGCGGCGAGTCGTTCGTAACCCGCAAGATCACCCTGGGAGCGACCCGGATCAAAGAAGGGCTTCAGAAGAAGCTGGTGATGGGAAACCTCGAAGCCAAACGAGACTGGGGTTTCGCCGGCGACTACGTTCGAGCCATGTGGCTCATGCTCCAGCAACAAAAGCCCGCAGACTACGTGGTAGCCACCGGGGAAACCCACTCGGTTCGCGAATTCCTCGAGATGACCTTCTCCTACCTCGATCTCGACTACCGTGATTTCGTCGAGTTCGACCCCCGCTTCACCCGTCCCTCGGAAGTCGATGTCCTACTCGGCGACGCAAGCCAGGCCGAGAAGGCTCTCGGTTGGAAGCCGGAGGTCTCATTCCCGGGCCTGGTCAAGATGATGGTCGAGCACGATCTCGAATTGGCAAGGCGCGAGAAATTCGCGCTCGGCTACGCAACAACCTGAGCAACCGACCCCCTTTGCACCACGAGTTCAAGGCCGTAATAGCCAGTCGGATGGCCGCTCGGTAGTGCCGATCCCACGCGGCAGATCCTTTCTCTTGCATCGCAAAGCGACGCGCGTGATTTCGGCAGGGAGAAGCAGCGAGCATGAGTCCTGGGTCCAAAACCAAAGTGGTGGTGATTGGTCTTGATTGCGCGGAGCCCAGTCTGGTCTTCGATCGTTATGCCAGTCGCCTGCCCAACCTGAGCCGGCTTCGTGAACGAGGAGTCTGGGGCAAACTGCGGAGTTGCGACCCTCCGATCACGGTCCCGGCCTGGATGTCCATGATGTCCAGCAAGGACCCAGGGACACTCGGCTATTACGGCTTTCGCAACCGTGCCGATCGCTCGTATGAAAAGATGACGACGGCAACCTCTCTAGCCGTTCACGAACCGTTACTCTGGGACATGCTCGGATCCGCCGGGAAGCGCGTGATTTTGATCGGGGTTCCACAGACTTATCCGCCTCGGCCCATCAATGGATTGATGGTTACCGACTTTCTCACACCTTCCATCCAATCCAACTACACGTTCCCGCTCGACCTCAAGGCCGAGATTGCGGGACTTGCCGACGTGCATCCGTACGAGTTCGATGTCAGCGACTTTCGCACACCGGACAAAGGCAAGATTCGCGACTCGCTGGTACGAATGACCGACAAGCGGTTCGCCCTGGCTCGACACCTCATGGCGACGAAGCCCTGGGATTTCTTCATGATGGTCGAGATGGGCACCGACCGAGTCCATCATGCCTTCTGGCAATACATGGATCCGGCCCACCACCGCTACGAGCCGGGAAATCCGTACGAAAGCGTGATTCCCGATTATTACGAGCATGTCGACCGCAAGATCGGCGAGCTTCTCGAAATCGTCCCCGAAGATGCCTATGTGATTGTGGTTTCGGACCACGGCGCCAAGTGCATGGACGGCGGAATCGCGCTGAACGAGTGGCTCGTCCAGAAAGGCTATCTTGTCCTTCGCGAACCACCTGCAACTCCGTCTCGGCTCGAAGCGTTGAAGATCGATTGGGCCAAAACAACGGCTTGGGGTTCGGGTGGATACTACGGCCGACTCTTCCTGAACGTGCAGGGTCGTGAACCTCAAGGCCTGATCGCCCCCGAGCAGTATGAAGCAACACGAGACCGATTGATCGCCGAACTCGAAGCTCTCGGCGACCCCCAGGGGAACCCGATCGGCACTCGTGTGCTCAAACCCGAATCCCTCTATCGAACCGTACGAGGCCAAGCCCCGCCGGACCTCTTCGTGTACTTCGGCGACCTGCGCTGGCGATCGGTCGGCACGGTGGGAACCGGCGAAGTTCACACCTTTGAGAACGACACCGGACCCGACGACGCCAATCACGCTGCGGACGGTCTCGTGATCCTCACCGGGCCCGAAATCAAGCCTCAAGGCCCGGTGACCGGCCTTCAGTTGATGGACGTGACTCCAACCGTACTCAAGTTCTTCGGAGTCACGCCCCCTGCCGACCTCCAAGGCCATCTCATCGACGCCGCAATCCGATAAGGCCGGCGTCGGCGTAGGTGGGGCCTCTGCGAACAAGTCAGCAAGCTCACGAGAGGGCCGTCGCCTGAGAGGAGAACCTCAAGGCCGCGGCCCTCTCAGTTGTTCGTTGCGGGTGAAGGCTCGTTCACAGAATTCGCCGTGCGCCAGATGCGAGGTGCTCGGTTGCCTGAAGAGAGAAGTAGCCCTGCGCGGGTATGTCGCGCGAAAGCGAGGTCGAAGTCAGACTTCAATCCGGGCCGTTGGTACTCGCCGGGGTAAAACCAGAAAAGCAGAGCCAGAGTGACTGCCAGGCCCATCAGTCGGACCTGCGCCAGGTCAGTGCGTAGCCTCGGAGGATTCTCCGACTCAACGGCGGGAACTCGGCCGATTCCGAGCGCCAGCAGTAGCAGCAACGCAGGAACATAGTGGAAGGAGTAACCGGGAACACCAAAATGCACTAACAGGTGCGATCCGAGGGCTGGAACAACGCTCAGAATTAAGAGTCCCACAAGGTAGAACCCATTCGACTGCTTCGTCAGTCGAAGAAGACCTCGCGGCGCGAAAACGAGACCTGGTCCGAGGGTCCAGACCAAAGCCATGATCACTTTCACAGCGTAGCGAAGCGGTGCGTCAACAATTCCCAGATTCCAGACGGAATTAAGAAAACCACTGTGGTAAGCAAAGTCGCGATTTCGCGCGATGTAGGCTTCCCAACCACCGACATCATGGATCATCGGAACGATCCAGGCCAAGTTCATGATCGTGAAGAGCCCCATGGCAGCGAGGGCCCTCCGCCAGCGATGCTGCCAGAGAATCACGAAAAAGACGGCTAACCAGAGCGTTCCGATATCAGAGCGATATCCAGTCCCCACCGCCAACACAGCAGCGGCAGCGAACGGGTGCCAGGGCTGAGGATCGGTCCTCGTACGTGTTGCAACGCCCAAGAGAAATGAACCGACAGCGATGATCGCCGTGTAATTGCCCGCCATGGCGCCATACGCCCAGAAAACGGGTCCTACACCGAGAACAACCGTTGCCGCGAGGGCAACGCGGGGTTGCACCGAGGCACGCAACCACCACCAAGCGCTCGTAAGCGCCAGGGCGCTGACCAGCATGTCCAGGAAGACGATCCCCTGGTACGCATCACCGACGAGCGATCCTAGAATTCTCCCCAAGGCAAGAAAGAGGGTGTGCTGAGCAGGGAGAAGTGAAGTACGAGTGATCTCAACAAAGTTGAATTCGTCGTAGTCAGCGGGGCGCATCCGCATCACAGGCCAACGTGTTGCGACGACCGCAATCAACGCCAGGGCGAACGCCGCAAGTACGGTTGAGGGGTGGATTTGGGGCCGAACGTCGCTCTGGGGACAATCGGATTGGGAATGGGAGCTCGGTGCGATCGCCGCGTCTGTCAACAATTGAGGCCTCCGTTCCTCTCCTCGCGCTCTTGAATGCTCACTCCGTTGCAGCTTTCGTTCGTTACTTTACAAATTCTTCGCTGCCCCGGGCAAGCGCCATTTTGGAACCCGAGGAAAGGCGCAAGACTCAGCAGTGGAGTAGGCAAGAGAGAGAATCTACGTCAAACGGAGCACGAAATGTCCTTATCCCGTCACCTCAAACAAGCGACGAGTTAAGAATCATCGACTTCCAGAGATACGGAAGTCGTCCTGCCCCAACAAAGGCGTCGACACGAAATCCTTTTTCTTCGAGCAACGCGGTCAAGGTCTTGCGAGACCAGAACTTGATGTGGCCTCCGTCCCACAAAGGGGAAACGTGGGTGTCGAATCCCCCCTTCAACGCGATGAGCGAGTTCTTCAGATACCCGTGGTAGGGCGTGGACAGAATCAGCTTCCCATTCGGCTGAAGGGACTCGCGAACCCGACTGACAAATCGTCGGGGGTCGTAAAGATGTTCAACGACTTCAAGAGCGACCACGGCATCGAACTGATGTCCGAAGATCTCGCTCATGTTGTCGTACACAGAGGCAACCTCGAAACGGATCTCCGGCCACAACCTTCGAGCCCGCGCGATTCCGGTCTCGGCCAGATCCATTCCGACGACTTCGAACCCCCGATCACGAAGTTGCTTGGCAAAGAAACCGGCGCCACAACCTGCGTCAAGGACACGGCTTCCCGCAGGCAGGGAGGCGATTTGTTGAAGCGCGGGAGACCAAACATACCCTTGTGTATGGTCCGCCTTGTCTTCGCTGTACTCTCCATAGAGATGACCGTGAGTTGAAGAACTCATAGTGCCTTTTTCGCCTTCCGTGCGACTCTCATAAGGATATGACCAGCACAACCCATCATGTGCCGATTCACACATAGCCTCGTTATAACAGCATGACAAAACCTTTTCCAGCAGTTTCGGCGTCGCCCCTCCGTACCCGCTGGCGCCACGATGGAATCCCTTCGCCATCGCCGGTTCGAGGGATCGATCGTAGAAGGATCGACCCTCAATTGCAACGCAAGCCTCGAATCAGGGTTGTCCGTGCTTGACGAGCGGGAGGAAGCGCGAGTAGGATGCCCGCTTATAAGGATTCCACTCCATTGACGGGCTCCAAGGACGAACGAGCCATCCGGCATGACAGCTCCCGATCCAAACCTCACTCTCGTTGCCTGTCCCGATGCTCGACCACCGGCTTACCAGGCGGTGATCGGTCTCTCTCAGGCGGGTTTGCTCGACCGCTTCGTGACCGGGTTCTATTACCGAGGAACCGGTAGCCTGCCTCGTTTCGCAGGCAAGATCGCTCCTTCCCGCTGGGAGCGAATCGAGCGCCTGCTGGAACGGCGACGCGATGCAGAGATCCCCTCGGATCATGTCCATTCCGACTGGGGCTACGATGCCGCCATTCGGCTCGAGAATCGGCTTACAGGACGGTCGTCACTAGGCCAGCGATCCGTGGCGCGTTGGCGGACGAACCATTTCGACCGTGTTCTGGCACGGACGGTGCGGCGCCGCCATCCCAGCACCTTGCTCGCGTTCAGCGACGTGGCCTCGGAATTCACACTGCCACTTTGCCGAACCTTGGGCATTCCCACCGTTCTCAGCATGGTGCACGGCGACGTTCGCGAGGAAAAACAGATCCTGGAACGCGAAGCCGAATCCGCTCCCGATTTCTTCCCCCTCTATCTGGGCGACGGCGTCCTCGACTCACGACAGCTGGACTGGCTTCACCAAAGGCGGCTTCGTGACCTGGAACTGGCTGATCGAATTCTCGTCCCTTCGGATCACATCGCCAGCACTCTCGTTCAGTACGGCACACCCCGTGATCGAATCCATGTGATCCCTTACGCCGCCGACACCAGGCGCTTCTGCCCCGCTCCCTCAAAAAAGCATGACTCCTCGTGCACGTTCCTCTTCGCAGGGGGAATCACACAGCGGAAGGGAATCAAATATTTACTCGAAGCCTGGCGCGAAGTGAGACGGCCGGGATGGCGACTACAGTTACTCGGAGCTTTACCCAAAGACACTCGACCACTCGCTGACTACCTCGACGGGGTTGAGCTCTTGGGTCGCGTCGGGCACGCGGAAATGCCCAGCCGGATGGCGGTCGCCGACGTCTTCGTTTTCCCTTCGCTCTTCGAAGGTTCCGCAGTCGTTACCTACGAGGCTCTGGCGTGTGGACTCCCCTCGATCGTCACTCCGGAGTCGGGCTCGGTCGTCCGTGACGGGCACGAGGGTTTCGTCGTACCTTCGGGCGACTCCCTGGCATTGGCTTCGAGCATGGAGCGCCTGGGCAGCGACCCCGAACTCCGCGCTCAATTCGCATTCGCGGCGCGTCTCCGATCGCTCGCATTCGACTGGCCGCGCTATCATGCCGCCGTGATTACCGCGTTGTCCGGCGCCAGCGGCGAACACCACGCCAAGCCCTTGACGAGAGCGCTTCAGTGGAACTGACCTACGTCTACGCCACGGCCGCCGTGATGGTTCTCTACTTCGTGGCCGTGCTCATAAGCGGACGGTTTGATCCCTTCGCACCGATCTGGCTCTTCTTCGTAGGGTATGTTCAAGTCTACGTCGTCCAGGCCATTTCGTACCACGATTGGGCAATCCAGGTTCGGGGACCAGACGTCGTCTCCAACGCGAATATCAGGTCTTTTTGGAGCTTGATCTGGTTCATCTTCGTCTACCACATTGGTACAGGAAACCTTGCGGCTCGGCTGCTCCCCCGTCCACCCGCGAACTGGTCGACGAAATTGGTCACCGTGATGAGTCCGCCACTCATCATCTGGGGCCTCGTCTGCTCGGGGATGCTCCTCCGCTCGGGTCCGGATGATACCGATCAACTCTCCCCCGAGGCTGCGCTACTTCGCTCGTTTCCTTTCATCATGCTGGTCGCGGCCATCATGCTGATTGTCACCGGAAGAAGCAGCACCCCGCAGAAACCAGCGTACGTCTATGCAGGATTGGCAACAGCTGGGCTTTACGTGTTGATCTGGATGTTTAACGGTAAACGCTCGCACTCCTTGATCGGCGTTCTCTCATCCATTTGTGCCTTCTATATCGCAAGACTGAAACGTCCCCCATGGACGGTCCTTATCATGACGGCCGTTTGCGGTCTCATCGCGGTCGTCATCGCGATCAGTTGGCGATTCGACCGCTCCCATGAACGTTCGCTCTCAGGATTCGTCGCGTTTCTCGGAGAATTTAATCCGAGCTGGATCCTGGTAAACATGAATATCGAGACCGAGGAAGACGAGAATCAAGACCCCTCGAAAGAGACCACGGAATATGGGGGCTTCCTCTTGATGATGGATGTGGTTCCACATCGAGCGGAGTACGACTATGGAATGAACTATCTACGAATCTTCTCCACTTTCATTCCCCGATTTATCTGGACCGATAAACCGCTCTTCGGACGGGAGCAGTGGGTCCAGGCGTGGATTGCCGGTTCCGAATTCAAACGTGACGCCGACTTCTCCGGTCCAGCGATCGGCATCCTGGGTGCCACGCAATTGAATGGAGGTGCAGAAGGTACTTTCATCGTGTTTGCCGGGCTCGCGACTTTGCTCCGCATGGTCTATACGTACTTCTTACGGAACGCGACCAACCCATGGGTCCAGGTCTTCTGGGCCATCAGCTATTATAATGCATGGTTCATGGTCGTTAATGACGACCCCTTGGTTTGGTTTTATTATAACTATGGATTTTCGACGATGCCGATTCTCGTGTTTCTCTGGTTGGCCAATAGGTTCATGCCATCGACGCCAAAACCTGTCGATCATGTCGCGGAGAACTTATCGCACCCATCGCATGAAGACTATTCCTTCTCGACAACCTGAATCGATGGCTCCGGCCATTTGGCTTGGAATCTTGGGTAGGCGAGTCCTTTTCCTATGCCGATCTCGACGACCTCGATGAGTGGCGAATCGAGTACTCTGAGTTCTCGAGGCGTTTTCCATCCCAGCGCCGGAGTGCAAAGCGATCGTCGACCAACGACTGCGGAAGTGAAGATCGACCTCTGCCGAGGCCTCTTCGCATTCTTCGTGGTGAACGCTCACGTTCTCATGTTGTGCAGGGCTCTCCATTTCGATCAATTTCGCGCTCTCCCCGCCATAGTCAACGACTTCATTTATCTGATTTTAGAGAATGGTATTTATTGGGTCATCGGTTTCTTCGTGATTAGCGGGTACTGTATCCATCAATCGGTGGAACGGTTGACACAATCGGGCCGGTTCACCCAGCGATTCTACCTTCTCGCAAGGCTCACTCGCGTTCTCCCCTTGTACTACATCGCACTGCTGTTCACAGTCGTCGCCGAAATCCTCAGCGCAACGGCACGACCTCCGATCTGGACGGACGAACGCAGCGTTCGGGCCTTCCTTTGCCAGGTTTTCGGAGTACAGAACCTCACCCAGACCTTTGGATCGTTTGGCCCATCGTGGAGCATTACCAATGAACTCTTCTATTACCTTCTCTATGGATTCTTGATTTGGCTCACCGGCCAAAAGCTCAAACATTCCTTATCGGTCGGAATGGCACTTTGTATTGTCGGCTCGAGCCTCATGCAACTGCTCTATGCCAGCATACTGAGAACGCCAGCCGTGCTCAGCCTTGGCCTCTTGCTCGGTCTCGGAATCAATTGGTTTCTCGGCGCAATCGTTGCGAGTCATTCCTCGACGCTGCTGCAATCGAGGATTGTCCGGATATTCGCAAGGGCTTGGCTGCCGTTGCTCGGCCTGCTGTTGTGCGGGCGATTCCTCGATGTCCTTCCCAGTCAACCCATGTTTCTATTATTGGGCATCATTTACGCTTTGATGCTCTTAAACTTCCTGGACGAGAAGGCACCGAAAACCTCACCCCTTCGACGCGAATCTTGGTCTCAACTCGCTCGTCTCTTGGGGCTGGCTAGTTATCCCACGTACTTGTTCCATGGCGGGATGATCGTTCTCTCGGGTTCGTTGATCATCCGGTTTCACCTCTCGAACGATTGGCGTTTGACCTGGGCGATTCTCACCAGCGTGGGGATTGGCTCGGGAATCCTGCTAGGTCTCGTGCTGGAAAAACCGATCATGGCATGGCGTGCGACATTCCTTCAAAAGTTGAAGACGTCTTCGTTCCGGGCCTCAGAGGAAACCCCTTTAGCAACGCTCAGTCGTTCTGTCGAGAGCATGGAGCCAACATCATGACGACGAGCTTGGCGATCTGCTTCACGAATTTCGGTCCCTACCATCTGGCTCGTCTCCGCGCATTGGCGTCTGAATTGAACCGCAGCGGCGGAACGCTCTTGGCCTATGAGGTCGCGGGAACCGAGCACCGCTATCCCTGGCAGCCGGCCCGCGGAGAAGAACCGTTTGTCTGGACGACCTTCTTCCCGGATCGAGACCTCGAACGTCTCTCCAGGGCCGCTTGCTCGCAAGCGATTCAGAGGGCGCTCGAACGTGATCGGCCGTCGGTCGTCGCGATCGTCGGATACGCCCGCCCCGAGTCCGTTGCCGCACTTCGATGGGGCCGGAAACGAGGAGTGCCGGTCATCTTGATGTCCGAGAGCCAGTCGATCGACCACCCCCGCGTCTGGTGGAAGGAGGCGATCAAACGAGGCAGGGTTGAACGGTGTTCGGCGGGACTCGTGGGAGGCTCTCGGCATCGCGACTATCTCGTGGATCTCGGGATCCCCCGCGACAGCATCGCGATGGGCTATAACGCGGTGGATAATGATCATTTTTCCAAGGGAGCCGAACGCGCCAGGAACGATCCTGCCGGTCGGTCCGGGCTCCCGGAAGCCCCCTACTTCATCGCCGTCAACCGGTTCGTGCCCGAGAAGAATCTCCCGTTGTTGGTTCGAGCCTTCACTCGATATCGTCAGAACCACGCCAACGGCAGACCTTGGGACCTCGTTCTCTGTGGCGGAGGTCCAGGGGCTGGCGAAGTCGAGGCCGCGATCGCAGAGAGCGGACTCGCCGAGGCGATCCATCGGCCCGGGTTTCTCCAAGCGGAGGAACTTCCGCGGTGGTACGCTCATGCCTCGGCCTTCGTACACCCAAGCCTCATGGAACCCTGGGGATTGGTCGTCAACGAAGCTGCGGCGTGCGGATTGCCCCTCCTGGTGTCCGACCGCGCGGGAGCCGTCGAAACGTTCGTTCCGCTCACGCCGGAATCGACCGGAAGACGATTTGACCCACACAACGAAGACAGCGTCACCGAATGTCTCACCTGGATGGCCTCACAGCCCGAGGCCGACCGCCAGGCCCAAGGAAAACGAGCCGAGGAAATCGTCGCTCAATGGGGTCCGCAACGCTTTGCCCAGGGAACTCTCGAGGCCGTTGCTATGGCCACCGAGAGGGAAACCACCAGACAACGCCGAAGCAGACCCCTCATGCGACATCGTTAGCCTGAAACCGAACGGCTCGAGGCTTTTCTGTCCGCCCTGGGTCGGAGACGAGTGGTCCACGCGAAGACGGTCTTCCCTCAAATTCAACCGACACAGCAATTATTGGATGCGGTCGTGACGGCGACTCGTTGACATCTCGGAGATGAAACATGGACGCACCATCTCGTTCGGCCGTCTCGCTGTCTTCTCGAACTTCGCGGAACGGTTCGAGACGTACCTTCCGCGAGGGATGGCTTCACCTTTGCAACGGTCTCGACCCGGTTCGCGACGGCGGCATGGTTCCGAGTATCCTGGGCATGACCGGAGGATTGGCGGAGCACGGCACCAGTCCCATCACGATCGTTACCCCCACTCCCTCAAGGCTGGGTGAAATCCAGGTCCCGGCTGGCGTGACGCTTCGCGGTCCCGAGACCGACCTCGAAACGGTCGTCAGATCCGCCGAGGTCGTCCACATGCACGGCCTTTGGCAGGGACATACGCGGCGAGGCGCCCGCACAGCCCGAGGGGCCTCGGTTCCTTACCTGATCTCACCGCATGGCATGGCCGAACCCTGGGCGATGCGTCACAAAGCGTGGAAGAAGCGGATCTACACGGCCCTGGTCGAAGGGAAGAATCTCCGCCGCGCCTCGTGCTTGCACGCCCTTTCCCGCCCCGAGATCGGCCATCTGCGCGCTCTGGCCCCGGAAACCCCCATTTGCTTCGTCCCCAACGGAGTCAACCTCGCTCCATTCGAGAACCTGCCGGACCGCTCACTCCTTGAGGCCGAGTTTCCCGAACTGGCGGGGAAATTCCTCCTGCTCTTCTTCGGCCGGATACACCTTAAGAAGGGTCTCGACCTCCTCGCGCAGGCGCTTGCGACCGTCCGAAATGACCACCCTGATGTCCATGTGCTTCTGGCTGGTAACGACGACGGAGCCCTCGGCCCGTTCCTCGATCGGATGGCGGCCTTCGATCTTTCGTCGCAAGTGACCTGGGTCGGGCATGTCTCGGGAGAACGGGCACGCCAGGTCTGGGGCGCTGCCGATGCCTTCGTCCTTCCGAGCTACAGCGAAGGTTTCAGCATGGCGATTCTCGAGGCGCTCGGCTCGCGCCTTCCGGCGCTGATCACCACGGCCTGCCACTTTCCGGAGCTCGCTGAGGCGGAGGGGGGGATCGTGGTCCCTCCCACCACCGACGGGGTTACCCTAGGTCTCCGAGACCTCCTCGAACGCAGCCCTGCGGAACGGACCGAGCTCGGGTTGGCCGGCCGGGCCCTGGTCGAACAGAAGTACACGTGGGACCAGCAGACGTCCCGGCTCGCCGAGGTGTACCGTTGGGTCGCCGGAGGCGGTTCGCCGCCCGACGCCGTACTTGAGGCCGAACCAACCGCCTGAGTTTTTCTGTGAGTCGCCGACGGAGGAACTTGCAATGACGATGCTCGACAACCTTGGCGTGGCTCCCCACGACATCGCCATGACTCACCAGAACGCTCGACCCGACGGCGCCAAGGCGAAGGTGAGCGTGATCGTTCCGGTCAAGAATGAAGCCGAGAATCTCAAGCGCTGCCTTCCCGCCCTGGCATGGGCCGACGAAGTCTTCGTCGTCGATAGCCAGAGCCTTGACGGCACCGCCGAGGTCGTCCGTCTCCACGGAGCCCATCTCGTCCAATTCCACTTCAACGGCACCTTCCCCAAGAAGAAGAACTGGGCGTTGGAGAATCTTCCGTTTCGGAACGAGTGGGTTTTGATCGTCGATGCCGACGAAGTGGTGATCCCCGCCCTCGCTGACGAAATCGCCCGGCGCACGGCCCAAAACGAGGCCGACGGCTTCTACCTCAACATGAAGTACTACTTCCTCGGCCGTCGGATCCGCCACTGCGGCTATGCTGAGGCCTGGAATCTGCGCCTCTTCAAGCATCGCCTGGGGCGTTATGAGCGCATGCCCGTGCATCCCGGGGCTCAGACCGGGGATAACGAGGCTCACGAACACGTCGAGCTCGACGGTAAAGTGCTTCGCCTGGTTCATGAACTCGACCACTTTGCCTACCCCACCATCGCGTCCTGGGTGGAGAAGCATAATCGCTACGCCCGATGGGAAGCCGCGATGTACGAACGGTTCCGCGCCGAACCGATCCCGACCTCGATCGGCCCCGGTAAGCGATTCAAGCGGCTCTTGAAGAAGGTGTATCTTCGCCTACCGATGCGGCCCTTGATTCGCTTCCTCTACGCTTATGTCCTCCGGCTCGGTTTTCTCGATGGAAAACCCGGGCTTGTCTTCTGCGGCCTGCTCTCGTTCTACGACTTCCTCTGCTGGGCCAATGTTTATGAAAGGCGGGTTATGGAGCAGGCGGCGGCGCGTCAAACCGAGAGCGCGGGCTGAAGCTCTCGGACGTTCTCGCGCGCGAGGACCTCGCGGTAAAGGGCTGCCAGAGAGCTTGCTTCGCGATCGGGGTGGAAACGTCGCAGGATGGCCTGTTGACCGGCCTGGCCAAGAAACCTCGCCCGCTCTGGGTCATTCAAAAGCGAGAGGATCGCTTGCCCCAACCCGCTCGAGTCGTTGGGAAGTACGAGCAGCCCCGTTTCCTCGTGGGTCACCAACGACCGAAGACCGCGGATGTCCGACGCAATCGAAGGGACGCCCGCGGCCATCGCCGACGCCAAGGACCGTCCGACGGTGGGGACCACCGAGGTCTGGCAGAAAAGGTCGAGGACGCTCCAGAAGTCGAGACCATCCACGGGTTGTCCTGCGAAGGTCACGCGATCGGTTATGCGAAGCCGCTCGGCGCGACGTCGCAGGTCGACCTCATCTTCCCCTTCGCCCGCGATGACGAACTCGACGTCGGCCCCAGCATCAAGTACACGTCGCGCAGCGCCCAAGAACGTGGCGAACCCGGATGAAGCAGTCAGTGGGCCGGCCGTGCCGATCACGGGAACCCTTGCGGGACGCACGACGCGACTCTCGTCCGACTCCGAGGTCGCCGCCATGCCCGTCCCAATGGTCGTGATCAGCGAGGAAGGCACGCCAAAGCTCTGGACCAAATCATGAGCCAGCTCGCGTGTCACGGCCACGAGTCGTCGACACCACTTGGCGCTGAGGCGCAAGCGATCATGTGGACCGAGAAATTCGTCGACCGTTTGAAGATAGGGAAGTTGCCAATGCTCGGCGATCGCAAGTCCTGCCGGGGCGGCCGCGGAGTGAATCACGTGGAGGAGGTCAGGCCGTCGGATCGACTCGCCGAGTCGAAGCCGACGGATCGCCAGAGCCAGTTGCCAACGCATTCCCAAGCCGGGGCACTCGATGATTCGTTCATGCGCGTTGCCCGGATCGTCGTTCGAGATGCAAAGGACTTGCGCGGCGATGCCAAATCGGTCCAGTCGATCTAAGATGGTTCGGAGCGGGCCGTCGGTATAATGGGTTCCCAATCGCCCTGCCAGGAGGAGAACGTGTCGCGTGGAATCGGCCATCGCGTCTTTCCTGTTCCTCGAGGGCCTTTCGATCCGTTGGCCTCCGCCTTTCCGTCGCACCCTAACACATCGTCCACGCGGTGGGCACCCGAAAACCAGAATCCCGTCACCCAAGAACTTGTCCGTAATCTCTCAGTCGCGGTCAAGCCGAGCGTTGGAATCAAGCACGAACCTTGCTTATACTGTGACAGGATGCCTGTGGACCGAATAAGCACGCCCACGGCCTGTCGACGTTGCCTGCCCCCAGGGCCACTTCGGCATCGATCCGCGTTTCCAAGGACACCGCATGAATTCACCTCAGGCCTCCGACGTTTCCGCTCCCGACCTTGATGAATTGACGTCTTTGTTGAACCGCCTGATCGACAACGTCGCGTCGGTGGTCTTGGGAAAACCCGAGGCTATCAAACTGGCGGTGGTTGCCTTGCTGGCCGAGGGGCACATCCTCATCGAGGATGTCCCGGGCGTGGGCAAAACCCTGCTGGCTCGTGCCCTCGCCGCGAGTATCGACTGTTCGTTCCGCCGTGTCCAGTTTACGCCCGACCTACTTCCGTCCGATATCCTCGGCTCGAGCGTCTATAACGCGGCGAACGGCGAATTCGTCTTCAAGCCCGGCCCCATCTTCTCGAACGTCATTCTCGCCGACGAAGTCAATCGAACCACCCCTCGTACCCAGAGCGCCTTGCTCGAAGCCATGGGGGACGGTCAAGTCTCCGTTGAAGGTAAGACGTACCCGCTCGACCCTCCCTTCATCGTGCTCGCGACCCAGAATCCGTACGAGTTCGAGGGGACTTACGTCCTCCCCGAGAGTCAGCTCGACCGTTTCATGATCCGGCTCCGGCTCGGATATCCCTTGCGGTCGGAAGAGCGTCGCGTGCTCTCGAGCCATCGCAACGGCGAGCCCGTCGAGACGCTCCGTCCCGTGCTGACGGCCGAAGACGTCCTTCAACTTCAACAGGCGGTTCGGCAGGTTCGGGTGGACGATTCCATCGCCGATTACTTGCTCGACATCGTCCATGCGACTCGCAAAGGGGACGATCTCCACGTGGGGGTCAGTACCCGAGGCGCGCTCACGCTCTATCGAGCCGCTCAAAGCCTGGCGTTGGTGTCGGGGCGCGACTACGTCGTTCCCGACGATATCAAAACCTTGGCGATCCCGGTCCTCTCGCATCGCGTCGTGGGTAAGTCGTTCCTTCAGGCCGGTGAATTCGGTGCGGCCGAGGCGATCATTCGCGACATCGTCGATCGACTGCGCGTGCCTTCGTAATCACCTCGGCGAGCAATCTCTGCCGCGCCTTCCGATGGCGAAGCCGAATCGTACCTCCGGTGGTGTCCTCGAATCCGAGGCCGACGAACCTCAGTCTCGGATACTGATCTCGATCGGTCCACGACGTTGGGGAAGGATGTTCGATGGAGTCTCGAGGACGGATCGGCAAAGTCGGCCACCGGCTCTTGTCCACCCTCTGGCCGACGCAACGCCTGCTCTGGACCCGCGAGGGCGGCGGCTACATCATCGTCTGGGGCCTGCTACTCGTGACCGGATTATACCAGCAGATCAACCTGATCTTGCTGGTATCAGGACTCGCCGCCGGTCCGATCGTGGCCTCGATCTTCGCCAGCGCATCGATGCTCCGGAAGCTTCGGGTGAGCCGGCGGATTCCTCCCTACGTCTTCTCGGGCGATCCCCTGATTCTCGACTATATGCTGGAGAACGCCCGTTCCTGGACCGCGGCTTTAGCTCTGGCGATCGAAGATGACCTGGTCCCCATGGATCGTAGTGTCTCCGGCTCGACCAGTCTGACCCCTCGGGTCTTCTTCGCTCGCGTACCCGGCCGGGAAAGGGCGCGGGTGCGGTGGCAAGGGCTTGGCCCCAAACGCGGAAAATACCGATTCCGTACGCTTGATCTCGTGACTCGTTCACCGTTCGGGTTGATGGAACGAAGAGTCACCGCTATGGAACCAGGGGAACTGATCGTCTACCCAAGAGTCGGTCAGCTCAGCCGACGCTGGCAACTCATGCAACGGCAGGCGACCGAAACTCGTCGCGGCCAGCGGCACGATCGCTCGGCTCAGCAGCAGGAATATCACGGTCTGCGCGACTACCGCCCGGGCGACAGTCCCCGCTGGATTCACTGGAGAACCTCAGCACGGCTCGGCCAGCCGATGATCAAGGAGTTCGAGCAGCAGAATGAGCAGGATCTCGCCATTCTCCTCGATCCCTTCCTACCTCGCACGAAAGTGACCGCCGAGCAGCGCGAATCCCTGGAGCTCCTGATCCAGTTCGCCGCCACGGTCTGCCTGGAGACCTGCCGCCACCAAGGACGACGCCTACTTCTGGGATGGACAGGCTCGACCCCCGGCATGCGCCAAGGCCCCGCCTCGGTCAAACTTCTCCACGAGCTGCTCGAGCAACTGGCGGTCATGCGTCCGAGCGGTGAAGGGACGCTTGCCGGACTTTTCGACGCTGTTCCGCCGGCAACACTGCGCGAGGCGGCGCTGATCATCGTCTCGACCAGGCCGGTCAACCTGCTGGAAGAGACCGAGCGCTCGGCTCGTCTCGGTGGTGCGTCGTCGCGAAGTCTCATGGGTCGAGTCATGCTTCTCGATGTCTCGAACGGCGACCTCGCGGATCTGATCCAATTCCCCGAAGGGTCGGCGCCGATCTCGAGCCGATTGACGAGTCACGCAATCCCCCACACCGAAGCCGCGGCTCCGGCTGCCCATGCAGTCCCGGAGGTCGAGACGCCGACCGAAAGGGATGAAGAGCCATGAATTTCTCGAGCCTCTATCGCGCTAGTTTTTATTTGATGCTCTTCTTCGCCACGCTCACCGTGAGCGTTGATGTCACCGATAACAAGTTCGCCTTCCTTTTCCCCGTAGGGGTCGCATGCGCCGGTGCTTTGGCGTTCCTCACCGTTGACCGCAATCCCAAGCTCGGCTTCTCGCGCTCCGCGGCCAACGCTCTCGGTCTGGTCTCGATCGGCCTGGTTTTTCTCGAATACACGCTGGATCCTTCTCAATTATTGATGGCACTAGCGCATCTTCTTGCTTATCTTCAATTAATTAAAGTTTTCCTCATCAAAACACCGCAAGACGATTGGTATTTATTTCTCCTCGGGCTGATGCAAGTTCTGATCGGAGCCGTCATTAGTCAGAGCGACCGGCTAGGCATGATCTTGTTCATATGGGCATTTCTCTCGCTTTGGGTATTGGCTCTCTTCTCGCTTCATCGCGATGCCCTCCGATATGGCTCCACCTCGCTTGGTGAAATGCCACGATCGAATCAAGGCAACGCGCCAAATCCGGAGCCGGAGCCCGCTGTCGACCCCGAGTTCCCCGGTGCCGAGGAAGAGGCCGAGGCCAAAGACCCCTATCCTGGGCTCTTGGACTTTCCTTTCGTCTTCTCAGCACTTCGCGTCTTGATGCTCACCTTGGCGCTGGGGGGCGTCATCTTCCTGGCCATGCCCAGGCGCAGCCAAGCCGGTCGCTCCGCGCGAGGCGCCGAGCCCATGGCGAAGCACCTCACTGGATTTGATGAGGAGGTTCAACTCGGTCAACTCGGCGAGATTCTCGAGAACGACAGCATCGTCATGAGCGTCGAGATGCAGGACCAAAATAAGGCGTCTTATCATCCCCAGGAAGAGCTGCTCTGGCGTGGCGTGACAATGTCGGTGTACGAAAAGGGACGCTGGCATCGCCAGGCTTGGGTGAATGGCTTCCTTCCCAAGTTTTCGGATGAAGAGTTGGAGCAGCGGCCGTCGGTTCGCCAAATCATCAAGCTCGAATCCAACGACTCACCCGTGCTCTTCGGCCTCCGCCCAATCCTCATGGCTTCGGCAGCGCAACGCTCAAAGCCGGAGCTCAATGCCGTCGATGGTACGTTGACTCGGACCGACACCCGGGGGGGGACGTACGACTATGAACTGATCTCGGATCTTCCTCCAAAGCCGTATCAATATGGTGAAGACCCTCCTACGCCCGAGCAACTCGCCTCTCTGTTAAGCATGCCGGAAAACCTCAAAGAGAAGTTCTCCGCGATCGCTCGTCCACGTCTCCAGAACGTTGCCGAAAACGACATCTCAGGCCGGGCTCGGGCCCTGGAACAGTACTTCTCGAGTTCGGGAGAATTCGCGTACACCTTACGTATGTCGGCAGTCGATTCATCACTTGATCCTGTGGAAGACTTTCTGATCAATCGTAAGGAAGGGCACTGCGAATACTACGCCTCGGCGTTGACACTCATGCTACGCTCCGTGGGTATCCCAGCACGGATGGTCAATGGGTTCAAAGGAGGGGATTGGAACGGCCTGACCCAGGTCATGAACGTCCGCCAAAAGCACGCGCATAGCTGGGTCGAAGCATACCTCGGAACTCGAATCATCGATTCGGCGATGGTCCCGCTCTGGCTCACTCTGGATCCCACTCCAGGTCTCGAACGGCGCGAATCGGTGGCACGGGTGGGTGGCATCACTTCGAACTTCCGCCAATTCACCGACTTCATTCGTTATATTTGGGTCTTTTTTGTCGTCGGTTACAACGCCGACCGTCAAACCCGGCTCGTGTACGAGCCGATCCAGAAACTGGTCCAAGACGCCAAGAGCGGCTTCTCCATGATGGGGCAAGCGCTTCGTCCCACGCTCGTGAACTTGCTCCATTTCAAGAATTTCGGGCAATTCATCAGCGTACGCGGATTCATCGTCACGTTTTTAGCGCTGCTTGTGCTGGCTGGCTTCGTACAATTGATACGCTGGGCGTTCCGCGGGATTCTCCGCTGGTACCGTGGCCCCGAGGTCGACAAATCAACGCTGGGTGCAGGCGTGCTCTTCTATCACAGGTTGATGGTCATGCTCGCCGACCTCGGGCTTGAGCGACCACCCGCCGAGACCCAATCAGAATTCGCGCGAAGAGCTTCCGTGTTCCTCACGCGGCAAGGTTCGAGCACCGAACCGGTTTCGGAGGTACCTCGGCTCGTGGTCGATGCCTTCTACCGCGTTCGGTTCGGCAATTTGACGCTGGCGCCGGAAACGCTCGCCGATTTGGAATCCCGGCTCGATGCCCTTGAGACGAGCCTCCGTTCACGCCAGGATTGAGTTTTGCTGAGACAGCCGGAAGCGACCATCCCCACGGGACGAACGAGGGAGAGGAGCGTCCGATCATGCGAGTCGGATTAGTGGGGTTCTCAGGCAGTGGGAAAAGCACCTTGTTTCAGCTCCTGACCGGGGCCATGCCCGACCCGGGCAAAGTTCACGCCGGTCAGATCGGCGTGGCAACCCTCGCCGACCCAAGACTCGACTTCTTGACCTCGCTCCACCAGCCCAAGAAGGTTACGCCCGCCACTGTCGAGATGCTCGATACCCCCGGACTCTTACCCGGCGTCCACGGCGACAACCCCCAACGCCTTGCCTTGATTCGCGAAGGGGATGCGCTACTTATCGTCCTGGGTGCCTTCGCCGGAGGAGATCCGGCTGCCGACCTCACCGCCTTCCGCGAAGAAATGCTCTTCGCCGACCTCGGAGTCGTCACCAACCGTGCCGAGCGACTCGAGGCCAGCATCAAGAAGCCTCGTCCTGATCGAGAAGCCCAACTCAAGGAACTTGATGTCGTCAAACGCGTTCAGACCGCACTCGAATCTGGCGAACCGATCTCCTCGCTCGAGCTGACGGCCGACGAAAAGAAGCCGATGAGGTCCTTCGGCCTGCTCACGGACAAGCCTCAGGTGGTGATTCTCAACACGGCTCAAGGCGAGTCTCCCTCCGCCGCCCTGCTCGAACTCGTCGACGATGTCCTCACCATTGATGCGAAGCTGGAGCTCGAGCTTGCCCAGCTCGCTCCGGAGGAACGCGACGCGTTCATGGGAGACCTGGGGATCCAAGAATTCGGACGTGATCGGATTATCCGCAAAGCCTACGACGCCGTTGGAATCATCACGTTCTTCACGGCGGGCGAGCCCGAAGTCCGCGGCTGGAACCTGGAACGAGGCGGGACCGCAGTCGACGCGGCGGGCAAGATTCACACCGACCTCGCCAAGGGATTCATCCGTGCGGAGGTTACAGCCTACGAAGACCTGGTACGCGTGGGCACCATGAAGGAGGTCAAGGCTAAGAACCTGTTGCGGCTCGAAGGCAAAGAGTACATCGTCAAGGATGGAGATATCGTCTACTTTCGTAGCGGCCTCTAGTCGAGTCCTTGAGAGTCAAAAAGTAGAAGCCGCGCGGGAAACCTCGAGCCGATCCGCAACCTGGGTTGAGTCCCTCGAAACGAGACCGTTCATCCTCGAATGCTCCCCAAGGCCTACCTGTCGAGTCGAGCGCAGAATGGGACGATTTTGCAAAATGGGTAGATTTTTTTGAGAGGTCGTTGTTGTTGACGCCAGGAACGGGTTATTTTAATCCCTTCGAAACTCAAAAAAAGAACTGAGCATCGTAACGATCGGCCATAAGCTCTCGCCACGAATTCGCGCGGAACTTGTAGGAGGTTCGAGCATGCGACTTTGCCGATTCAGTCTCGACGACGTGATCTTAACGGGGTTCTATACCGAGGATCGGGTCATTCCGATCGATCAGGCGGCCGAGGCCTACAGCGAAGACCGTCAGGTCGAGTTGCTGCTGCCTTCGACAAGCGATCTCCTGGATCTGCTCCCGCCGGACGGTTCTTCTTTCCACGTCATTCGAGAACTCTCGGCTTGGGTGGATGACCTGGACATCGTCGCGCTCGACGAATTGGCGATTCCAACCTCCGAGGTCCAACTGCTCGTTCCCATCGAGCAACCGGGCAAGATCTTCCTGCTCGCCGGCAACTACGCGGAACACATCGTCGAGCGGGGCGGAATGAGCGTCGAACGGCAGGAAACATTTCCCTATGTTTTCATGAAACCGACGTCCACGCTGACCCACCCGGGCGATCCGATCATTCTGCCGGCCGCGTCACCGGATCACATCGATTGGGAGTGCGAGCTCGGGGTCGTGATCGGACGCACCTGCCGGAATGTCAGCGAGCGCGAGGCCCTTTCGTACGTGGCCGGCTACACGGTGGTCAACGATATTAGCGACCGCAAGTTCAAGCCGAATCCGGGGCGGAAAACGCGTGAACGCGACCGCTTTTTCGACTGGCTGCATGGGAAGTGGCACGATACCTTCTGCCCGATGGGTCCCTGCATCCTCAGTGCCTCGGCGGTCGACGACCCCCAAGGTTTCGGAATTCAGCTCACGCTCAACGACGAGATCAAACAGGACGGTTCAACCGCTCAGATGATCTTTCCGGTGGCTGCGATCGTCTCGTTCCTCTCGCAGTTCGTCACACTTGAGCCAGGCGATATCATTTCGACGGGTACGCCGTCCGGCGTTGGCTCCGCGTCGGAGACGTATCTCAAGCCAGGGGATCTTCTGAAGGCGACCATCGAGGGAATCGGGAGTCTGATCAACCCCGTCGAAAGCGCCGATTGAGGTCCATAGCCGCGCCATCTCGGCCGCATTTGTCCGTTTCTCTCACGACGTTCGTGCTGCGCCGTGTTAGAGTCTTGTGGAGCGCTGCGCTCGAGGATCCCGCGAGGCCCCTCGGGCGCCTCACAGCATCATCCCCCTGCCCTGACGATCGCACATCCCCCTTGTCGAGTTTCCTAGCAAGGATCTGTGTGAACGAAGAATTGCGGGGAATGTTTTGGTACTTTATCGGGAGTCAGAAAAGAGTTTCGTTTACCGCATGGACTTCTCCATTTTGATGGATTTCCATGGAGCGGGTCTTGGCCTGCCACGGCTGTTCGCGGGAGACCCGGCAGGACCAGCGGTGACACCAGGCCTGCCGAACCAGGGACATGCCGTGCGGGCGCTTCGTTTCTGGCGCACACTAATCCTCTCGATCTCCGATAGGTCGATTTTTTAGTCTCATTGCCCGGGATGGGTTCGATGCTCGAGATTCGCAAACTCTTAGTGGCCAATCGCGGCGAGATCGCCATCCGGGTCTGTCGTTCCGCGCACGAACTCGGTATTCGCACGGTCGCGATCTATTCGCACGAGGATCGTTTCGCCATTCACAGGTTGAAGGCCGACGAAGCGTACCAGGTCGGCAATCCGGGCGAGCCGATTCGTAGCTATTTGAACATCGACGCGATCGTCGCTCTGGCGCGCGAGAAGAAGGTCGACGCCATCCACCCCGGCTACGGCTTTCTCTCCGAAAACCCCGACCTCGCCCGCGCGTGCGAGCGTGCGGGAATCACGTTCGTGGGTCCCCGGCCGGAGCTGCTCGACCTCTTGGGCGATAAGGTGGCTGCCCGCAGGATCGCGAACGAGGCGGGGGTGCCGATCCTATCAGGAAGCGAACACCCGGTCCTTCCCGGAGCCGACGCCCACCGAGTGGCCGATGCGCTCGGTTACCCTGTGATCGTGAAGGCATCGATGGGGGGCGGCGGGCGCGGCATGCGGGTCGTCCTGTCGAAGGACGAACTCGACGCCGCCGTCGATCAAGCGCGACGCGAGGCGGGCACCGCGTTTGGTGTGCCGGATGTCTTCCTCGAGAAATTCATCCGCAAGGCCAAGCACATCGAGGTGCAGCTTCTCGGCGATCGTCACGGGAACCTCGTGCATCTCTACGAGCGCGATTGCTCGGTTCAGCGCCGGCACCAGAAGGTGATCGAAATCGCCCCGGCCTACGGTCTCGATGCCACCATTCGACAAGCCATTTGCGACGCCGCCATCCAGATCGGCCGGCACGTCGGCTACGATAACGCAGGCACGGTCGAGTTCCTGCTCGACGACGAAACCGGTGCTTTCTATTTTATCGAGGTGAACCCTCGGATCCAGGTCGAGCACACCGTCACCGAGATGGTCACCGGCATCGATCTGGTCAAGAGCCAAATCCTCATCGCCCAAGGAGCGACGCTGTCGCATTCCGAGATCGGCATCCCGAACCAGGAGTCGATCCAAACACTTGGCTTCGCCTTTCAGTGCCGGCTCACCACCGAGGATCCCGCGAACAAGTTTACGCCCGACTATGGCCGCATCACCCACTATCGGTCGGCCGGCGGTTTAGGTCTGAGACTCGACGGAGGACCGGGGATCACCGGTGGGATCGTTACCCCGTTTTATGATTCTCTCCTGGTGAAAGTTTCGGCCAGCGGCCGGCGCTTCGTCGATGCCGTCAAACGCATGGAGCGTGCGCTCCAGGAGTTTCGGATCCGGGGAGTCAAGACGAACATCCCGTTCCTCCTCAACGTGATCGATCATCCCGACTTCCTTGAAGGTCGTTGCACAACTCGATTCATCGATGAGACTCCCGACCTCTTCCGCTTCCCGCTTCGCCAAGACCGCGCCAGCAAGATCTTGACCTTCGCGGCGGAGGTCACGGTCAATGGCTTCCCCGGGGTCACCCGGCCTGCGGGAGAATTGGGATTGGCCGAGCCCGCTCCGCCGTCTTACGACGCCACCTCCGAGCCGATCCCGGGAACCCGCCAACGCCTTCAACAGTTGGGACCCGAGAAATTTGCCCGTTGGGTTCGCGAGCAAACCCCCTTACTGCTCACCGACACGACGTTTCGAGACGCTCACCAGTCGCTCCTGGCGACGCGCGTCCGAACTCGCGACATGCTCCGGGTGGCCGACGCCTATGCGCGAATCTGCCCCAAGATGTTCTCGATCGAGATGTGGGGCGGAGCCACGTTCGACACGGCCATGCGGTTCCTCAAGGAAAACCCGTGGGATCGGCTGGCCCAGTTGCGGGAGAAGATCCCCAACATCCTCTTCCAGATGCTCCTTCGAGGCTCGAACGCGGTCGGTTACACAAGCTATCCCGATAACCTCGTTCGCGCGTTCGTCAAAGAGTCGGCGTCGGCCGGTATCGACCTCTTCCGGGTGTTCGATGCCCTGAACTGGATCCCCAACATGGAGGTCGCACTCAACGCCGTACGCGAGGCGGGGGCGCTTTGCGAAGCGGCCATCTGCTACACGGGAGACATCCTCAATCCGAGTCGCACCAAATACAACCTGCGCTACTACGTCTCGATGGCCAAAGAACTCGAGAAACGAGGCGCCAACTTTATCGCCATCAAGGATATGGCGGGACTCTGCAAACCGTTCGCCGCGGAACGCTTGGTCAAGGCCCTTCGCGAAGAAGTGGGCATCCCCATTCACTTCCACACGCACGACATCGGAGGGGCACAGGCCGCCAGCGTGATCAAGGGGGCCGAAGTCGGCCTTGACGTGGCCGATGGAGCCGTGGCCTCGATGTCCGGGCTGACCTCGCAACCAAGCCTCAACGCCCTCGTGGAGTCACTCCGTTTCTCGCCGCGCGAGACGGGAATCGAACCGACGGCCCTCATCGAACTCAGCCGCTATTGGGAAGAAGTCCGGGCGATGTACGCCCCGTTCGAGGCCGGACTTCGTGCGCCGTCGGCCGAAGTTTATGCGTACGAAATGCCCGGTGGCCAGTACTCGAACCTGCTCCAGCAGGCCAAGGCACTCGGCTTGGCCGCACGCTGGCCCGAAGTCTGCAAGGCCTACGCCGAGGTCAACGTCCTCTTCGGCGACATCGTGAAAGTGACGCCGAGTTCCAAAGTCGTCGGTGACATGGCCCTGTTCCTGGTCGCGAATAACCTGACTCCCAACGACACGCTCGACCCCGAACGCGAGCTCGCCTTCCCGGAAAGCGTGGTCGAACTCTTTGAAGGCCGGCTCGGGCAACCTCCCGGTGGATTCCCGGTCGCCCTTCAGGAACGTGTCCTCAAAGGTAGGCCTTCCAGCACCGAACGCCCCGGGGCGAATCTCCCTCCCGCCGACCTTGAAGCCGCTGAAGAGAAAGCAACGGCCCTCCTCGGCCGTCCCGCCAGCCTCCGCGACGCGCTCAGCCTCTTGATCTACCCCCGTGTTTTTCCGGACCTCGCCACCCATCAACGCTCCTACTCCGACACCTCGATTCTACCGACCCCGATCTTCTTCTTCGGTCCCGACGCAGCGCAAGAATGCCCGGTCGAAATCGAGCCCGGCAAGACCCTGATCGTCAAGTTGCTCGCAGTCGGCGAGCCCCATACCGACGGCAAACGCACTGTTTTCTTCGAGCTCAACGGCCAGCCGCGTGAAGTCGAGATCGTCGACCGCTCGCTCGCCTCGGCCGTCCGAGAAACCGCCAAGGCCGACCCCAACGACCCCAACCAGATCGGGTCTCCCTTGCCCGGTCTCGTCGTCGGCGTCGCGGTGCGTGCGGGAGACGAAGTCCGCAAGGGACAAAAGCTGCTTTCGATTGAAGCCATGAAGATGGAAACCACTCTTTACGCCGAACGCCCCGGGCGTGTGGCGGAAGTCCTCGCGGCGGTCGGACAGCAAGTTCAGACGGGGGAACTCCTCATCAAGGTCACCCCGCACTAGCGCCTGGGGACTCAAGATCCCAAAGAGGGATCGGCGAAACCTCATGTCGGGTGCCGCCGATCCCTCGGGCCGGAAACGTCGCTCATGATCGAGCCATTCGCCAAGACGTGGATCTATCGAGACTGGGTCGAATCGACGAATGACCTGGCGAAAGAGCTCGTGGCTCAACCCGGGTCCATTCTCCCGATCGTTGTTTGGACGAAGCGCCAGACGCGAGGCCGAGGCCGAGGGGAGCACGTCTGGTGGTCCGATGGGGGCAGCCTGACGTTTACGGTCGGACTTGACCCGAGTGCCCTCGGTCTCGAGCGCCGCCATGAACCTCGGATCGCCCTGGCCTCCGCCGTGGCCGTCATCGACACTCTCGCTCGATTCCAGCTCCTGCAAGATCTCGTCATCCGTTGGCCCAATGACATCGAGGCGTCCGGTCGTAAACTCAGCGGACTCCTCCCGGAACGGGTCGAAACCAAGCACGGCCCCCGAATCGTCGTCGGATTCGGAATCAACGTCCATTCTCGCCTCGACGACGCCCCCCAGGCCGTCAGGAACATGGCCGTTTCCGTCGCCGAGTTGGCTCAGGCTAAAATCCCATCCATTAGTGCCGAAGACTGGATCGAACCAATTCTCGAAAATCTAGCCAGGACGCTCCATGACTTGAGTCGAGACGGCCCCGCGCTGGCCGCTCGCTGGAACGAGCTCGACGCGCTCAAGAACCAGCCTCTGCGAATTGATCTCGGCCCTCGAATCATCTCGGGAGAGGGACGAGGAATCGACGACGACGGCGCTCTGCTCGTAGCCTCCGAAGGCCGGATCCATCGCCTCTTCGGCGGGCAAGTTCTGCGAGGCAACGGATAAGAGCCTCCTTACTCTGCCGGCAGCGCAGTCTCAAACCCGAGTTAGGCTCACGGACCTCCCTCATCTGCGGACCGCGCTGGGGTGGTAGGCGGGCCAGCGGCGCTCGAGGAGGCTCGCCACAGAGTCCCTGGCTCCACCTGGTCAGATACGTCCTGACCTCCTGCCGGTCCGATTGCGCCTCATGAGCCGAGTGCGTCCGGTGAACCCCTTCTTGCGGCCCATGCTACGATCGCGGCGGGACCAGTCCCCGCCCGCGTTTCTCCCGGTGTGCATTCTCCCCGCTAGTCGGTGGACTGACCACAAGAGGCACGCTATGAGCGGTCAGACGCTAGCCCAAGGAACCTCGGACAGGATGGAATGGTTGGCCGCATCGGTCGCTCCGCGGGATTGGGATGTGGGCCTCGTCACTTCGACGCCCGATCTTCGGCCTCGCAGGCCCGGAGGAGCTCCTCGAGCGCCCGATTCGAGGACTCTTTATCGGGGAACTCGTGAGACTGGATTACGCCCTTGTGGTCGAGCAGGTACACCTGAGGGAAACCTTCGATCAACCATCGAGAGCAGATCGGACCTTCCACACCCGATTCCCACCAGCACCGCCAAGTGATCTCGCCTTGTGAGATCGATCTCCGCAAGGTCTCCCGGTCGGGATCGGTGTTCACACTGAGCAACGCGAACGGCCGCCCCTTGAGCCGCTCGACGAGGGCTCGCTCTTCCGGATACATCGCACGGCAAGGGCCGCACCAGTTGCCCGAAAATGTCAGAAGCACGACCCGGCCGCGGTAGTCGCTCAACTGGAACGGGTTGCCATCGACGTCTCGACCCTCGATCTCCGGAGCCCTCTGGCCGACCGCCAAGTTGCGGAGACGTCGCAATTCGGTCCGCGCGACATCTGCCAAAGTCTTGCCCCCTTTCGAGAGGATGGTCGGGTCATAGGCCAATTCCCCGTACTCGGCGATCACCCGTTCCAGGAGCTGTTCCCCCTGGCGAGCCAGAACCCCTGGGTCCTCGCGCAGGAGTTTCTCGTAGTACGGCAGGCGATGGGGGGATTCGGCTTTCACCCGTCGCATCACCTCCCCACCGGACGTCCCCTTCAGCCGGGAGACGGTTTCCGACTTCGCCAGGAGGAACTCGCCTAGCGCCAGGCAAGCACGCCCTTTGTTCCGGCGATCGGTGCACTTGGCATGAATCGTGTGGAGGAACTCATCCCGCAGCGGGGTCGCGGCCTCTGTGAGCTCCAGGCAGACGCACCCGACCCGTGGATCGTCAACATGGTCGCCGGCGAGAATGTCCATGGCCCGTTTGATCCTGACTCCCCGATCCTTAAAGGCGTCGTATCCGTTGGTGCTGGTCGCCACGATCCAGACCAGTGCGTCGACCGCCGCGGCATCCTCGGGGTGAGCCTCGGCCAAGGCCAAGAGCCGTCCGTAGTAGTCCTCCGGCCCCGGGAATTGCGCGCGGATCTCCCGGCGTTGCTCCTCGGTGATGGCCGTCTGGAACTTGCTCGCGAAGGCACGCTTGGCCGCCTCGAAATCCTCGAGCACGACCTGATACTTACGCCTAGGAGTTGTTGTTGCCGGATCATCGGCACGTAGGTTGCTAGCCCCCAGAGCCAGCGATGAAACCAAGGCGATGGCTACGAATCGCATCGGCGACGCTCCTTGACCGCGACGATTCCAACAACGAATTCCTCTCGGTGGCCTCGATCATACGACACCTGTCCAAGGAATCAAGGGACGCGTCCGGCGACGGACCGATCAGTTCAGCGGTGGCCGAGACCCTCCAGCGGATCGAGCGATATCGAGCACAGGCGGTCTTACCCGTTCGGTGCCGGTACGTGGGCATCGAAGGCACGAGGCGGTCCGTTCACGTCCCTCGGTTTTTCTCATGGCAAGCAACATGGGTTTCAGCGGACGCACACCATGAGCACGGATTGGGCATTATCCGACGAGATCTCGATGCGATCGTAAGATGAGGCTTTCGAAAAGAAAACGACGGCCGATGTGAAGATCGGCCGCCGTTTTCATGTGAGGAGGATATCGACGCGAGAGCCGATTACCGACTCGCGGCGAGTTCCTTGTCGGTCTTGGTCGGTGCCGTGGGTTCCGATCCGATCCAGTCGACCAGGATCGGGCTCGCGATGTAGATCGTGCTGTAGGTACCGCTCAGGAAGCCGACCACGAGGGCGAATGCGAATCCATGCAGCCCCTCACCACCCAAGACGTAGAGGATGATCACGACGAGCCAGGCTGTGAACGACGTCAAAATCGTTCGGCTCAAGGTCTGATTGACCGCGTCGTTGACCATCTTGGTGGTCAACCCCTGCGTCTTTCCTTTGATTTCCCGGATCCGGTCGAAGATGACGATCGTGTCATTGACCGAGAAACCGATCAGCGTCAAGAACGCCGCAATCATGGGGAGGTCGATTTTGAACGGTTCGAGCAAGAGCAGGTCGCTCACGACCGGAACGTTCACCAACCAATAAGTGACCGCCACAGCCCCAAGCGTCACGAGCACGTCGTGCACCACCGCGATAACCGCCGCCAAGCCGTAGGTCAGCGACCTAAACCGCAGCCAGAGGTACGCAATGATGATCAACCAGCTCGCTACCGTCGCGATCAACGCCAGCATGCTCGTCTCGTTCGCTACGGTACCGCCGAAGTACGTGATCCGCTCGAACAGCAGGTCGCGGTTATTCTCGAGCGCGGAGGCCAACGACTTCAGCTGCTTCACGGCAATCTCTGGATCCAGGTCCGTGCGCAGGATGAGTCGGTTCGAGGGCTTACCGCCGGGCGGAGTGACGATTTCAAAACGGGAGGTCGGATTGGCGATCTTGGCTTCCTTGAGCACCTGATTGGCGAAAACCGATGCCACAACCTCCGCGGGCGGCTGCGAGCTGTTGAACGACGTCGTGTTTAGCTTGAGCTCGTATTGCCGTCCACCGGCAAAGCGGTCTTGAACAACCGCCTTATTCGAGTCATTGGTCGCCGCTGCAGCCGGGATCGGCTTACCTTCATCAAACGTCATTTGCACACGTTGAAGGCTTGGGCCGAACGCCTCGAGAATCTTGGCCCGGACGCGGTCCGGATCCTGGTCCGTGGTTCGGATGTTGAACCGATTGAGCGTTTCCTCTTTGCCAACCTTGAGGCTCTCAACGGTGACGTCAGGAAGGACGCTGGCCTTCTGCCTCACGAAGCTGGCGCGTCGCGATTCGCCAAGCTTTCTGACACTCGGGTCTTGCTCGTTGAGCCGAATCGTCGCCAACGTACCGCCGGTGAAGTCGATGTTGTACATCGTTCGCCCGCGAACGAAAGTCGCCACGAGTCCCAGAAGGATGACAACGACCGAAGCCGCCATGCAGTAGTAGCGTGGGCCGACGAAGTCGAAGCTGGTCTTGTCCATCAGCTTCATCATCGTCAGATGTTTGATCCACTTACGCTGATAGCAGAACTCGAAGATGACTCGTGAAACGAAGACGGCGGTGAACAGGTTCCAGAGCATGCCGATGATCATGGTCAAGGCAAAGCCCTTGACCTCCTCGGTGCCGACCCACCAGAGGACGATGCCCGACAGCAGGTTGGTGACGTGCGAGTCGAAGATCGTCACCCAGGCACGGTTGAACCCGTTGCGAATCTGCTGCGCCAGACTAGCGCCACGCTCCTTTTCTTCTCGCATGCGCTCGAAGACGAGCACGTTGGCATCGACGGCCATACCGATCGTGAGCGCCAAGCCCGCCAGTCCGGGCAACGAGAAGGTCGACTGCATGAACGCCATCGAGCCCAAGAGCAAAATCATGTTCAAGATCAGGGCGATGACCGCGACCACGCCGGCAAACCGGTAGTAGACGACCATGAAGATCGGCACGACCAGCATGGAGACCCAGATGGCCCGCACCCCCTTGGAGATCGTGTCTTCACCAAGCGTCGGACCAACCTTCTCTTCCTGGAGCGGGTTGGGATTGAGACTGGCCGGAAGGCTTCCTTCCTGAAGGATCTTGATCAGGTAGTCGACTTCTTTGGCTTTGAAGCCCTGGCTGCCGCCTTCGATGATGCCGGTTTCTCGAATCTGCGAGCTGATCGAGGGGGCGGACATCACGAGGTTGTCGAGCAGAATCGCGAGCTGATACTTGAAGGCCCCATCTTCCTCGGGCAAGTGTTCGCCGGTGAGCTGGCCGAAACGGCGGGCACCTTCGCGCTTGAAGATAAAACCGACGGCCGGTTGCAGCCGCTCATCCTGGGTTGCATAGGCCTTTGCAAGGTACTTGCCGTTCACATCCTGGCGATCAACGTTACAGAGAATTGATCGCTCGATCCGACCTGGGGCCACCTGGTCTTCACGAACGATCGGATCGCTGGGCCGAGGGTCGCTGGGATTACCGCCTCGGATCCCGCTCGGGTTATAGTCGACGCGATACGACGCAATCGAGCGGAGGAAGTGAGGAGCGGTCAGGTAAAGCGTGTCGGATGTATTACGTTCGATCTTCGCCGAAATGGTCTGCTCGTTACCCGAGGCATCTTTGCCCGTGAGTTCAACCTCGATCCCGGCGTAAAGATTCTTTTTCCAATCCTGGGCGGGGTCGGTGATCGACTTGTCGCTGAACTGGGGATTCGTGCCGGTCGACAGCTCACCCACGCGTGCCCACTTGTAGCGCGACGGCGGTCGGGAACGCCCGTTGGGACCGAGCGCTCGCTCGATCACGGATTCGTCGTGCTTGCGATTGGCCAGGATCCGGAATTCGAGGGCTCCGACGTCGGTCAGCAGTCGCTTCACCTCCTCGACATCTTCGTCAGCCGGGAGAATGATTTCCAAGCGATTGCTTCCGATCTTTCGGATCGGGATTTCTTTGATCCCCTCGGGATCAACGCGATGCTTGAGGGCAGAGATCAACTCGTCCATGTTGAAGTTGGACGACAGATTCTCCTTGAACGCCTCGTAGACGAGGATCGTTCCACCCGAAAGGTCGATACCTAGCTTCAACTTCTCGGATGGCGGCCAGACCGCCTGGAGACCGGCGAAGGTCAGCGTGAAGATGACGCCAAACTTTTGGTGGAGCTTGTTCCCCACCATGAGGCCGTAGAGGGCATATGCGATGCTGAGAACAATCGCCAAGGTAAATAGGTAGCCGAGCGCTAACATTGCGAAGTCCTACTGGAAAGTGCCCCTACCGCCAGCAAAGCCGGATGGGATGGGAAAATAGCCCCGCTTCCGATTTCGAAACGCTTCCCGTTCTCGCCGGCAGGGAAGCGCGAAAAGTCACATCCTTCAGGCGGGTTCCGCCGCCTTCTCCGAGGCAGCGTCGACGACCCTGACCACAGCGGACTTGGTGAAGGCAACCTTGACGCCTCGATCGTCATCGATCCTCAAGACGACCCTATCCTGGTCTGCATCGATCGAGACGACTGTGCCATAGATCCCGGCCGTAGTCACAACACGGTCGTTTTTCTTAAGCGCAGACAACATCTCCCGTCGTCGCTTCTCCTGCTGCTGCTGCGGACGCAAAAGCAGAAAATAACCCCAGATCCCGAGGATCAGTATGTAGGGCAGGATCGTGAGGATTCCGCCCCCCCCACCATTCGCGCCATTCGCGCCTGGGGCATTTTGAGCGAAGAGTAAGGGGATCGCGGCGAACATCTCGGGCATTTCTGGGGTCCGTGAAAGATGCGGGAGTGCACCACGTTAAAGATCATCGCGCCGAAGCCGGCGAAGACCCTCCTGATTCGTTTCCACGTGGAGCAACTGCACTCTAACCGCTAGGGTCCTAGTGCTTCAAGCACTTCCGCCTTAAAGGGGACGAATCGATCCTCGATAATCGCTTGTCGAATTTGGTTTGTCAGGCGATGGAGGTACGAGACGTTGTGAATTGACGCCAAGATCGGGCCGAGCATCTCCTTGGCGAGAAATAGATGCCGGAGATAGGCACGGCTAAAATGACGGCAGGCGAAACAGTTGCATCCCGGTTCAATCGGTTGCGGGTCGAGCCTGTGCGAGGCGTTGCGAAGCTTGACCGGCCCCCGCGCCGTGAGGCAAGTGGCATTGCGGCCGTTGCGAGTCGGCAAGACGCAGTCGAAGAGGTCGATGCCGGTGGCAACGGCGTCGAGAATATCTTGGGGCCGCCCCACCCCCATCAAGTAGCGAGGACGATCCGAGGGCAGTAGGTGAGTGCTGGCGGTGAGGGCGGCGCGAACCTCCTCGCGGCTCTCGCCGACACTCACGCCTCCCACGGCATAGCCATCGAAATCGAGGGCGACCAGAGCCTCTGCGCATTCAGCTCGGAGATCGGCGTGGCTCCCCCCCTGGATGATCCCGAAGAGGGCTTGGTCCGGTCGGGTATGAGCCTCTTTACAACGCCGAGCCCAGCGAATCGTTCTTCCCACCGCTTGAGCCACGACTTCTTTCGTCGCCGGCAACGCGGGGCAATGATCGAAACACATCGCCACGTCGGCCCCCAGCGCCTGCTGGATCGCCACCGCGCTCTCGGGCGAAAGCTCGAGCAAACGGCCATCGATATGGGACCGGAACGCCACGCCTCGTTCCGTGATCTTGGAACGAGCCGCAAGGCTGAAGACCTGGAAACCGCCGGAGTCGGTCAGGATCGGTCCGTCCCAACCCATGAACGAATGCAGACCTCCAAGCTCGGCCACGACCGCCTCACCAGGCCGAAGCGCCAGGTGATACGTGTTTGCCAGAAGCATGGTGGTCCCGGCCGCACCGAGCTGGTCCGGCGTGATTCCCTTCACGGTCGCCTGTGTCCCGACCGGCATGAAGGCGGGGGTTTCGACGATCCCGTGGGGCGTGAACAACCGACCCCGTCTCGCTTGCGAGCCGGGGTCGGTCTGCAACGTCTGAAATTGAACTGAGCGTGACAACGAAAATCTTCACTCGTTCTTGAGCTTGAGGTTGAACTCGGTCAGCTTCTCGCGAACCTCGTTCAGAGACGTCACGCCGAAATTCTTGCACTCCATCAGCTCGTCGCCTGTGTGGACGATCAACTCGCCCACGGTCTGGATGCCGAGCTTGGTCATGCACTTGCGGGCTCGAACCGAAAGGTTCAGGTCGCTGATGGGCTTGGCCAGGAGGGCCTTCTCTTCCTGAGACAGCTCTTCGATGGGTTCGGAGCGAAGGTCGTTGGCGGCCCGCTCCCCCCCCTCGAGGGCCATGCCCAGTCGCAGCCCCTTGGAGGCCATCATCTCCTTGATTTCCGAAAGCGACGTTTCCCCGAAATTCTTGCTCGCGAGAAGAGCGGCTTCGGTCGTTCGCGTGAGGTCACCCAGCGTGCGGATATTCATCTTCCGCAGACAGTTGCGGCTTCGAACCGAGAGTTCGAAGTCGGTTACTGGGATCTCGAGGAGTTGCCGGAGGACCGTGAAGCCACGTTCCGCCTCCTCGTCGTAATACATATCCTTGCTGGCGCGGCAGTCTTTGAAGAAGAGCCGGGCGCGGGGGTGACTCGGATCGAAAGCGAGCACCTGTCGGTAACACGCCTCGGCCTCGCGAAACCGCATCTCATCCTCGAAGAGGACACCCAGGTTGATCAACGCGGCGAGTGGAACCGGGGGACGCTGGGTACACCGCTTGTAGTACTCGACGGCCGTTTCGTCGTTGCCGTAGAGGTCGTTGATGTAGGCGAGTTCAAACAGCGCACCGGTGTGATCGCGATCAATGCTGAGGGTTTTTTCGAACTCAGCGGCTGCCTGAGTCAGCTCACCGTCGATCGCCAGCAGGCTGCCGCGCTGATAGTGATATTCGGCGGAGCTGCCCGCGAGTTTTTCAAGTTCCCCGAGGAGACTTTGTGCCTCCTCGATCTTGCCGGCGCGACGCAAAGCTCCTGCTCGATGCAGTTCGGACTGCTTCTGGTCATAGCCCGCCGCCGTAGCTGCGGCATAGGCTTCGGCGGCATCTTCCCAGCGCTGAAGGTTCTGGAGTGCGATCCCGCGGTGAAAGTGAGCCAGCCCGTTGTCTCCAGCCTTATTCAACTGGTCGAGCCCGCTCGCATAACGCCCGAGCAGCACGTCTCCCACGCCGAGACGCAAATAGATATCGGGCTTCATCGATGCCTTCTCGCGATCGCGCATGGCCGTTACGGCATCGCGCAGCGTGCGGTAACGCGAAGGATCTCGTCCGAGCACTTCTCGCAGGTCGGCCACGGCCGAGTGATCGAAGGGTTGACGATCGAGGAGCGTCCGCACATCAGTGGTCATAATCTCGGGCACTGTCACTCACTCCCTCGCCTCCGGCTCACGGATAAACCGATCGGGTGTCGAGACCTTCTCCCCGCGGCCACGAACTGAACTCGTGAGACCGATTGCCGCATCTTTCTGGTAGCGACCACCGTTTCGAGGCAAGCCAATTATTGTAACCATTACGAATCCGCTTGCAAGCTCACCGCGCCTGCAACACGCAGGTCTTGATTCGTGTCGAAATGAGCGGTGTCAATCGCAAGTACCAGGATTTCGGAATCCCGGAAACGAAAAACCCCTCCCGCGGGCGGGTTCCGCGGGAGGGGCGACTCGACTCGTCGACCGAAATTGACGGGTTCGTGTTTACCTCAAGACTTCTGGGCGACCCAACTGTTCCATCCCGTGGTCCAGCTATGGCTGTTGCTGGAGGATGTCTTGGGGGTGACAGGAGTCGCGTCGGACGGCGAGCTGAGGGACTGGGCGTTCGTCAGGATGTCCGGGGCCGTCGTCACATTCGGCGTCGCGGAGGAGGATTTCGTCGTGGAGGGCTTGGGCGTGGAGACCGCTACGGTCTGACTGGACGTCGCATGCGAGGGAGTCACGGCCGGCACCGAGCCACCCTGCCACGGGTCGCTCAGGTTGTAGTCGACCTCGACGTTCTGGGTCCCGATCGTGACGTCCTGGCTCCGCACGACCTGGTTGCCGACCACGGCGGTCACTTTGTAGGTGCCGGGGTCGAGTGCCATCTGGTAGCCGCCGGAATCCCAGGTCTGAACCGAGGTGGTCTCACCGGTGGACTCGTTCGTGGCTTGAACGGTCACATTCCCCTCACCCTCGCCGGCTTCAAAGAAATTATCATTATTGGAGTCGTTGAAGGCGACTCCGAGGAGCTGGGCCTTCTCACCCTGCTGAGCACCGAAGTCCTGCGTGATCACAAAGGGACCGAGGCCCTTGTTGTTCGTGCTAACGATGCCGATGCCCACCTCGCGGTAGGCGTTATCCGTCGAGGTATGCGGCTGCTGAATGTTGTCGCGGTGACCGTTGGAGGAGACCCCCCAATCGATGAGGAAGGCTTGCATGGCCTGATCGACCGAGTCCGAGTAAGCGTAGGCGTTCTCGCCATCGGTCGTTCGGTTCTTGTATCCGGCTTGATCGAGTCGCTGGTCGAGGTTCGAGCCGTTGGCGCCGGTGTGCGACTGAACGCCGCTGTCGGCTTGAAATTGGCTCTGGCCCTGTGCGGCATTCGCAAGCTGGGTGTTCCAGGCGAGGGGAGGCTTCACCGGAGCTGTGGCGATCGCATTCTTCACGGCGGGGAGGTCGACGTTGTAGTAGGCGACCGTCGCCATCACGTCCGCATCGAGGTTCGAGGTGACCCGATCCGCCATTTCCGCGGGATTCGTGCGAGTCTGGTTGAGCAGGTAGAGCATCGCTTCCTGCTGATCTGTGGGGCCTCCACTCGAAAGCAGTTCACGGCTCTCCAGAAGTTCCAGTCGCAGCGTTCGGCGGGAAGTATGGCGGGACATTCGGGCCTCCCTGCTTATCTCAGATCCGCCCCCCAAGCAACGTGGGGCGTTCGGTTCCATCACGCGAGCGGCCAGTTTGAAACAAAGAACTGGCTTTCCGTAGGGCCGTTCCGACTTGAGGAAAAATTCTTGCCGCTGGAGGGCAGTGTCGGCGTGGCGGGCTAAGAGTAAGGCAAGCACCGTGCCATCTGCCCTTGACTCAGCAATATTTCCTCCTGGACACGCACCAAGCTCATGGCAGCGCTCGAACTTAGGTTTTCCCGGAAGATTTTCTGGTGAAAAAGCCTCAAAAATCCGGCCCAGTGGTCCCCTGGAACTTTGGCGTAGACACCACCCATGCGAACTTACAAAGGGCCAATTTTTACAATGATTGGCCAACGATGCCGCTCCTAGAAATCTTTCTCAAGTTTCGGGTTATGACGACCGAACAGACTCTTCCCGGGAGTCTGTGCGCGACGGTTTCGCGGTCTCGGCCAAGTGGGAATTCCGTACGGATTATCACGCGACTTGCGAGTCGGATTTGATCGGGATAGCCTAAGGGACGAATCATGCCGGTCGTCGCAAAAGACCAGAGCTTGGCGGTTGGCACCTGGTCCGCCACGACTTCCACAACAAGCGTCATTGCCATCGCGATTTCAGAATTGGAGAATTGTTCATGTCTTCGGCCGATGAGACTCTGGATCGAGTTGCCCGAGCAGAGGCCGAGGGGAAGATCTCGGCATCGGCCGCGACCAACATTCGTCGCTGGTTGACCGAGCCTCCCTTCGCGTCCTATCGCCCCCGCCTGGTCGAGGACATCGTCGCCGCCAACTGGAAGGTGCTGGATGACGCCTTCTACGCGGTGCTCGAATTCGGCACGGGCGGTCGCCGAGGCAAGATGTACCCGGTCGGCACCAACGTCCTCAACGCCCGGACGATCGGCGAAAGTGCTCGGGGCCTGGCCGACTACGTCACCGCACGTAAAGGGGCCGACGCTCCTCGGTCGTGCGTCATCGCGCGCGACACGCGCCACAATTCTCCCGAATTCGCCCAACTCTGTGCGCGCGTGCTGGCCGCGGCCGGTTTCAAGGTCTATCTCTTCCCCGAACCCCGCTCGACCCCCCTGCTCTCGTTCGCGGTCCGTCATCTCCACTGCGATGCCGGAATCATGATCACCGCCTCGCATAATCCCCCGTCGGACAACGGCTTCAAATGCTATGCGGCGACCGGCGGCCAGGTGATCCCCCCCGACGACTCGGGCATCATCGCCTGTGTTAAAGAGGCGTCCGACCGCGAGATTCCTGAGATCCCCTTTGAAGAAGGGGTGTCCAAGGGTTCGATCGTTCTCGTCGGAGCCGAGGTGGACGAGGGCTACATTGCGGCAGTCGTCGGCGAGTCGGTCAGTTCGGCACGCGACCTCTCGATCGTCTATACCCCGATGCACGGCGTCGGCGAAACGTCCGTGGCCGCCGCCCTCACCAAGGCAGGCTTCACCAAGCTCAATATTCTCGCCTCCCAGCGCACGCCCGACGGCGACTTCCCCAACGTACCCGGCCACGTCTCGAACCCTGAGATCCCCAAAACGCTCGACGCCTCGATCGCCGAGGCCAAGAAGACCGGAGCCGACCTCGTCCTCGCCAGTGACCCCGACGCGGATCGGATCGGCGTGGGCTTGCCCGTTACCGGCGACCCGAGCGGCGACTGGACGACCCTCGACGGCAATCAGATCGGCGCTCTTCTGGCCGCGTTCGTGCTCGATCAAACCGAGGCCCAGGGCAAGCTTCGCCCCGAGCATTACATGGTCACCACGCTTGTGACCACCCAGATGGCGCGTGCGCTCGGCGAGCGGAAAAAGATCAAGACTGAAGACGACCTCCTCGTCGGGTTCAAGTGGATCGGAAAGCGGATCGACGAGGTCGGACCCAGCAACTTTCTCTTCGGATTCGAAGAGTCGCACGGCTACGTCAAAGGGGTGCACGTTCGGGACAAGGACGCCGCCGTCGCGGCCTTCCTCTTCGCCGAGCTCGCCGCCACGGTCAAGGCCCGCAAGCAAACCGTTCTCGAGTATCTCGACAGCCTCTACATCGAGGTTGGCCATTATGGAGAACGCTTGATCAACAAGACCATGGAAGGGCGCGAAGGAGCCACCCAGATCCTCAAGCTGATGGCCGCGTTTCGTAACGCGCCTCCCAAGTCGATTGGTGGTCTGGCCGTCACCGAGGTTTACGACTACAAGGAACACGTCGTACGCACGCCGGGAGATGGCAAGACGCGACCTTTGCCTCAACCCTCGGGCGACCTCCTGATCTTCCATCTCGATGCCCCGGGCGTTCGCTTCGCCGCCCGCCCGTCGGGGACTGAGCCCAAGATCAAGTTTTACCTCTTCGCCCGCACCGACACGGCGGGGGTCACCGATCGCGCTCGGCTCGCCGCGATCAAGGCCGAAACCACCCGGAGGCTTGACCAGATGTCTACCGACATTGAACAATACGTGAAGCAAGTCGTGGGTTCGCCGGCCTAGGTAGGAGCCTGAAGTCCCGCGACGGTGGGAGGGAGTCCGAGAGGGCCACATGTCCGAGCTTCCGTCGACGATCACCCCGAGCGAAAAGGTCCGTACGTTCCCCTCGACACCCGGCGTTTACCTGATGAAGGACGCCCAGGGACGCGTGATCTACGTGGGAAAGGCGAAGAACCTGCGCAACCGCGCAGGTTCGTATTTCCAGAAGACCGCGGCCGAGGATCGCCGGATCTGCGACTGGATCGGCGAAGTCGCCGACATCGACTTCCTGGCCGCCGACAGCGAGGTCGATGCACTCTTGCTCGAAGCCCGGCTGATCAAGGACATTCAGCCCAGGCACAACCAGGACCTCAAGGACGACAAGTCGTTCCCGTATCTCCAGATCACCACGGGGGAAGACTTCCCCCGGGTGAACTTCACGCGAGAGCCTCACGACCGAGGCGTCAAGCTCTACGGCCCGTTTCCCAGGGCCAAGAGCCTTCGAGGAGCCATCCAGGTCCTCCAGCGGATCTTCAAGTTCCGCACCTGCTCTCTGGACATCGAAGAGGGGGACCCACGCTGGCGTTGGTTCCGCCCCTGCCTGCTGCATTCGATCGACCAGTGCACGGCCCCTTGCAACATGAGGATCGAACGCGAGGCCTATCGCACGGACATCCGCCGGCTTCGCCTCTTTCTCGACGGCAAGAAAGACGTGGTGCTCCACGAACTCGAGGAGGAGATGCGCGAGGCCAGCAAGGCCTTACTCTTCGAGAAAGCGGCCCGGCTGCGCGACGAGATCAAGGCGCTCCAGACCTTGAACCTGCGGGGCGACCTCGACAAGCACGCTCAGCCCGAGGTTTTCTACGTCGACCCCAGGAAAGGCCTCAAAGGCCTCAAGCAAGTGCTCGAGCTGGAGTCGATCCCCCGCACGATCGATGGCGTCGACATCGCGCACCTGGGCGGCACCGAGACGGTCGGCTCTCTCGTTTCGTTCATCGACGGCCTGCCCTTCAAGCCAGGCTATCGGCGATACAAGATCAACAGCGTGAAAGGGATCGACGACTTCGCCTCGATCCGCGAGGTTGTGAGCCGCCGGATCCGAGGCCTCCAGGAACGGGACGAGCCCTTTCCTGACATCTTCTTGATCGACGGCGGCAAAGGGCAGCTCAACGCGGCCCTCGAGGCCTTCGAGACCCTCAAGGTCGTGCCTCCCACGTTGATCTCGCTGGCGAAGCGCGAGGAAGAGATTTACGTACCAGGTCGCTCCGATCCGATCGTCCTCAGCCGGCGATCGTTCGCATTGCGGCTGCTCCAGTACGTCCGAGACGAGGCACATCGCTTCGCGCAACATTATCACCACATGCTCCGGAAGAAGCGGACGCTCGGCGACGATTAAGACGAGCGGAACGCCGTCCGCCCCCGTTTCGATCCTGGAGACGTGTGGCCTGCTCGATCCCCGGGCGGATACAATCCATGGGCGCGAGTCCGTCGTCGGCAAACGACTGCGCGACGATGAGCGCCTCCAGCTTTGAAGTGAGATCGACAGCCGATGATTCTTGTTTCCGCCAATGGACTTGGCCGACAATTCGCCGGAGATCCCGTCTTCGCCGAGGTCAAGTTCGAGATCCGCGCAGGGGAGCGAATCGGCTTGGTCGGACCGAACGGAGCCGGCAAGACGACGCTCATGCGGATCCTGGCACGCCTCGACCAGGCCGACTACGGCAGCCTCTACATCCGCAACGGGATCCGGGTTAGCCTGCTTCGCCAGCACCCTGACTTCGCCCCTGAAGAGACCCTGATGTCGGTCGCTCGGTCGGGACTTGCCTCCGTTCTCGACCTCCAACAGGAACTCGAAGAGGCCGCGCGCGAGATGGCCGAGGCCGAGGATGAAGATGACCGTCAGCGCGCCTCGCGCCGCTACGGTGAACTCCACGACCGGCTCGAACACCAAGACGCCTATTCGATCGACCATCGCGTCGAAGAGGTGCTCTCGGGCCTCGGCTTCCCCTCCAGCGATTTCCACCGCGCAGCGCGTACGTTCTCGGGCGGGCAGCAGTCGCGGCTCATGCTGGCCAAGCTCTTGCTCGAAAACCCGGACCTGATGCTCCTCGACGAGCCTTCGAACCACCTCGACATCGAAACCACCGCCTGGCTCGAGAGCTATCTGTCTCGCCAGTCGGTGGGGATGGTCATCGTCAGCCACGACCGCTATTTCCTCGACAAGGTCGTGACCAAGATCTGGGAGTTGCACGACGGGAAAGTCGAGGCCTATCCGGGCAATTATTCGCAATACTGGCGGCTCCGCAGCGAGAAAGCCAAGGTCCTGGAGCGCCAGGCCGAACGCCAGCAGGAAAAGATCGCCGACCTCGAAGCCTACATTCGCAAGTACGGCGCGGGGCAACGTGCCAAACAGGCGCACGACCGCGAAAAGAAGCTCGCCCGCATCGAACGCGTGGAGACAATCCGCGACATCGTCGGTCCTGCGATGGGATTCGGCGAAGTCGACCGATCCGGCGACATCGTCGTCGAGGCACGCAACTTACACAAGTCATTCGACAAACCCTTATTTCAGAATCTCAATACGGCGATCCTCCGCGGGCAGTGCGTGGGGGTTCTCGGTCCCAATGGCTCAGGCAAATCCACACTGATCAAAACCTTGATCGGACGTGAGAAACCCGACTCGGGTGAGGTCAGGATCGGCCACAAGGTCCAGGTGGGCTATCACGACCAGGGACTCGATTCGTTGCCGCCCGAGACCACGGTCGTCCGCGCGGTTTGGCCGGAGGATGATCCCGAATGGGTCCAAGGGGATGTACGTGACCTCCTCGCCCGCTTTGGGCTCGCAGGAGAGATCGTCTTCCAGACTGTGGGCCAGCTCTCGGGAGGCGAGCGATCCAAGGCCGCGCTGGCGCGGCTCTCGGCCACGGGAGCGAATTTGCTCGTCATGGACGAGCCTACGAACCATCTCGACATCTGGTCGTGTGAAGCCTTGGAACGGTCGATCCGAGAGTTCGAGGGAACGGTCCTCGTCGTCAGCCACGACCGTTACTTCCTCAACCAGGTGGCCGACCGTCTCATCGTGCTCGGCGGCGGCCGCGCCCGGGTGATCGAAGGGGACTTCGAGACCTACCAACGCCTGGCCGAGCAAGAATCCGAGGCCGCGGCTAAAGCCAAGGCGGCAGCGACCCCGGCCCCAGTCGCCGAGAAATCGACCGAGAAATCCGAGAAACGGAAACGGAAATTCCCCTACCGCAAGGTCGCCGACATCGAACACGAGATCAGCGTACTCGAGGTCCAGGTCGCCGAGCTGGAAGACCTGCTCGGTCAGCCCACCACCTGGCGCGACCCCATCAAAGCCGTCGAGACTCAAAAACAACATGAAGACATGAAGCGCGATCTTGCCAAGCTTTACGAACACTGGGAAGAGGCCACCGAACTCAACACCTGAACACCCAAGACCAACCTCCACGCATGAACAAGATCACGCGGAAACGAACGAATTCGTGTTCAGCCTCTGTCGTCGCGCGCGAACCTTGTGTTATAAGATAGGTAATTACAACTCTCGGCGATGCGGTCGTATCGACCTCGAGCCGGGGCGCGAGTTGCCGATGGGCCACATCCCTCCATGCCTGACCCAGAGAAGCTCTTAGCCACGATCCGGCGAGCCAAGGATCTCTTCCGCGCGACTCCGGGACGCCAAGGAGGGGTCATCACCTTGCCGTCCTCGGCCGAGGTCGTGGTCGTCGGCGATCTCCACGGAAATATTCCCGCGTTTCGCAAAATTTTTGAACTCGTCAACTTAGGGCAAAATCCCACACGGCACCTGGTGCTCCAGGAACTCGTGCACGGCCCGCGTTTCTATCCGGACGACGGCGGGGATAAGTCACACCAGCTCGTGGATCTGGTTTCGGCTCTGAAGTGCCAGTTCCCCGAACGGGTTCATCTGATTCTCGGCAACCACGAGCTGTCGGAACTGACCGGTCGAGTGATCGGCAAACACGGCATGGCGCTCAATGCCCAGTTTCGACTCGGGATTGCCACGGCCTACGCTCCTCGCGACGAAGAGGTCTATCGCACCTACCTCGAGCTCTTCGCCGCACTCCCGTTGGCCGTCCGGACCCCGAATCGTGTTTTCCTCTGCCACACGATTCCCGACCCGGTCGATCTCGATAACTTCGACCTCACCGTCCTCGACGCTGAGACATGGTCGAAGGAAGCCATGGCCCGCCACGGTGCCGTCTACGCCCTGACCTGGGGCCGCAACACCGAGCCCGAGACGATCGATCGCTTCGCCGCCATGGTCGACGCCGACTGGTTCATCACCGGTCACCAAGCCTGCGACGAAGGATTTCGCCAGGCGAACCACCGCCAGGTCATCATCGACGGAACCGACCCCTTCCCCACCTACTGTGTCTTCCAGGCGGGTGACCCTGTGACCGTGGAAAAACTCCTGGAAGGTGTGAGGGTGCTCCAACTCTATTCCTGAAGACAACTTTGCATGCGAGAAGGCTACCTCGAGTGCGGGAGGTCCTCCTCCACGAATAGCCGAGCGACGATTACCATGCGGCTTCTGGTCATCAGCGACTTGCACGGAGATCTGGAATCGGCACACCAGGCGATAACGCAGTTCCGTCCCGACGCGCTTCTCTGCTGCGGTGATTGGGGGGATGCGGATCAAGTCAGCGCCGAGCAGCTTGAGGTCTTTCCAAGGCTTCTGCCGGTCTTTTCCACCTACGGAAATCATGATCCGCTGGCGATCCTACCCGAACTCAAGAACCGGGATGGTTCGAAGGTGCTCCTGGACCAAGGCGAAGTCCGCGCTTTCGAGAACCTCCGAATCACCGCGATCGGCGGCATCTGGGCCAAGTCGCACAAGCAGCCGTACTACGTCACCGATGAGGATGTGGCCGAGGCGACGAGCCACATCGTCGCACAAGGACCGGTCGATATCCTGCTCACTCATGGATGCCCGATCGGTCTGGCTGACCTTACCCCGAAAGGGAACCGAGGAGGCCAGCGCTGTTTCCTCAACGCCACCCACGCGATCTCCCCGCGACTCCATGTGTGCGGCCATCTTCACGTCGCCCAGGAGCGAACCCTCAAGGATGGGCGGCAAGTGATCAATGCCGGGGCCACACCGGATGGCTCGGTGGTCGTCATCGATGCGGAGCCGGCACACTGGTCGGCTCGCCTCGAATCGTTCCGCAAACCCGGAGGTCATGTGGCGTCCCAGCCCTCTTGAGCTGTTGAAATACGTCAGGACGACGCGCATTCTTGACGAGTTCCCAGAGCGATCTGGTACCGTAACAATGGTTGGACGGGTCGCGCCGATGCACGGACACCCCGCTCTTTTCCGCCCTGGGCGCGTCGGTGGCGGTTTCTTTCACTGAGCGAGGATCGATCCCTTGCGGCAAATCGGGACACTCCCTAAACAACTCGACCCTACCCCTTTCACGAACCATCTCACGGCACTTGGATATTCGACCCGGGTCGATGAGCGCCCCGAGGGATGGCTGATCTGGATCTACGACGAAGATCATCTCCCACAGGCCCGCCAAGAGCTCGTCCAATACGTCGAGAAGCCCGAAGACCCACGCTTCCACGGCGCGAAAGAGGCGGCCGCGGCCGTGCAGCGCGAGCAACAACGAAAAAAGCAAGAATACCGCAACAACGTCCGAGACCTGCGCCGCCAGTGGGACCGCCCTAACCTCCAGCGCAAGCCTCTCACCGTCGCGCTCATGGTCGCCTCGATCGCGGTCTTTTTCCTTTTGCGATCTCCGACCGAGCGGGAACGAGTTGAAGAGACCCTCCTGTTTTCGAGGTTGCTCTTGAGGTTTCCCGCTGTATTACAGATCCAACCCTCACTGGTCCTGGACGACATTACACAGCGAGGAGAGATCTGGAGACTCGTCACTCCAATCTTCCTCCATTTCAACGGCATGCACATCCTCTTCAACATGATGGCTCTGTGGGCGCTCGGCTCGCTGATTGAAACGCGATGGGGGACGTTGACACTGGCCATTCTCGTCGGACTCTCGGCAATCGCCTCGAATGTGGGACAGATCGCTTACGATTTGTCGATCTCGAGAGTCGTACCGTTTGGAGGCATGTCGGGGGTCGTCTACGCGCTCTTCGGCTATCTCTGGATGAAGGGGAAAGTCCAACCCGAGCAAGGGGTCATCCTCCATCCTAGTTCTGTCCAAATGATGCTCTTTTGGCTGGTTCTCTGCATGACCGGAGTGTTGGGGCCGATCGCTAACGCCGCTCACGTCGTCGGGCTGGTGGTCGGGGTCATGTTCGGGCTGGCCCGTTTCTGAGAGGAACGCATGGCGTCACCCATCGTCTTGCCCACGAAGCGCCGCGCGGCCTTGATCGGTGGCGGCTTCATCGGCCCCGTACACGCCGAGGCTTTGCGCAGAATCGGCGTCGACGTGGCCGGTGTTCTCGGCTCCTCGCCGGATCGGGCGAGAAATCTGGCGGAAACCCTCAGGGTCGATCGAGTCTATCGCGATCTCGATGACCTGCTGGGAGACAGTTCCGTCGAGGTCGTCCATATCGCTTCACCGAATGCTTATCACTTCACTCAGGCGAAGCGCTGCCTGACGGCCGGTCGTCACCTGATCTGCGAAAAACCGCTGGCCACCACATCCGCCGAGACCTCGGTGCTGAAGAAGCTTGCGGCCGAGCGTCCCCGGCAGGTAGCCGCGGTGAACTACAACGTGCGCTACTATCCGCTCTGCCTCGAGATGAAGGCGAGAATCGGCCGGGGCGACATCGGACGAGTCCTGAGCGTGACCGGCTCGTACACGCAGGATTGGCTGCTTCGCCCGGACGACTACAACTGGCGCGTCGAGCCGGATGGGGGCAGCAACCTTCGCGCAGTGGCCGACATCGGGACGCACTGGATGGATCTGGCCCAGTTCATCGTTGCTGACTCGATCCAGGCGGTCTTCGCCGATCTGGCCACCTTCTTCCAGGAACGGCGACGGCCAGCCGGCCCCAGTGAAACGTTCCACTCCCCCGGGGAAGGGACAGCTCCGGCCACGATCCCGGTCCGAGTCTCCACCGAGGACTACGCAGCGGTGCTTCTCCGTTTTTCCTCGGGAGCTCGAGGGGCTTTTCACGTCTCCCAGACGTCCGCAGGGAGAAAGAATCGCCTCAGCCTCGAGATCAATGGAACCGAGGGGTCGCTCGCCTGGGAGAGCGAATCGCCGAATCAGCTCTGGCTGGGAAGCCGGGAGAAACCCAACCAACTCCTGGAACGTGACCCGGCTCTGTTGTCCGCGACCGCATCGGCCTCTTCCCATTACCCGGGCGGCCACGCGGAGGGCTTCCCGGACACATTCAAACAACTCTTCCTCGCGGTCTACCAAGCGATCGACGCGAAAGAGAGCGGGCCAGCGCTGTTTCCGACCTTTTCCGACGGCGATCGGGAGGTGCGACTGTGCGAGGCCATCGCAAAGAGCGCCGGCGAGCAACGATGGACTGCCGTCGGCGATTAGGTTCGAGTCGAGAGCCCCGTCGATCTCGTGGCAACTCGTCCGGGTAGGTAGGTTGCACTCGACGTCACGAACTCGCAAAATGGGTGCGTCGTTGGAGACCGAAGAGGCTGGCCAACGGGACGAAAACATTCACCATGCGTTCCAATTAACGGGTGGCCATGAAAATTGGATTCGTCTCGGCGATCTTGCCGGAGTATACGCTCGAGCAACTGCTGGCCTTCGCGGCTGAGACCGGGTTCTCGAGCGTCGAACTGATGTGCTGGCCCCCCGGTCGCGCCGAGCGTCGTTATGCGGGGGTGACTCATCTTGATGTCACCGACGCTAACGGGGATGCGCTCAAACGAGCCCAGGATCTGGTCGCGAAGTATGGCGTTGCGATCTCAGGACTGGGATATTACCCCAACCCGCTCACCAGCGACCGCGCGGATTCGGAGGCGGCCGTCGCCCACTTGCATCGGCTCATCGACGCAGCCGCTGACCTGGGAGTCGGGGTCGTCAACTCGTTCGTGGGGCGAGATCCCGCGCTCTCGGTGGACGCCAACTGGCCACGATTCCTGGAAATCTGGCGGCCCTTGATTCAGCATGCCGACGACCGCAAAGTTCGGGTCGGGATCGAGAATTGCCCGATGCTGTTCACGGCCGACGAGTGGCCCGGCGGAAAGAACCTGGCGACGACTCCCGCAATCTGGCGAAGGATGTTCGCCGACATCCCCAGCTCGAATTTCGGCCTGAATTTCGACCCTTCGCACTTCGTCTGGCAGCAGATCGACTACCTCGCCCCGCTCTCGGAATTTGCCTCAAGGCTTGTGCATGTTCACGCCAAGGACGCCCGGATCGAGCGAGCCGCTCTCAACTCGCACGGGGTTCTGAGTTACCCGAAGCTCTGGCATACCCCCAAACTGCCGGGCCTGGGAGATGTCCACTGGGGAGCCTTCCTAGGAGCCCTCGCCGACACCGGCTACGATGGACATGTCGCCATCGAGGTCGAGGACCGAGCGTTCGAGGCTTCGCTCGAGAAGCGCCGGGAATCGCTCATCATCAGCCGACGCCACCTCATCCAATACATCGCCGGCTAGAAGGCTGTCCGGGGCCTGTCCTCGACGGTGAGATCGGGAGAGATGGATGGTCGGGGGATGAGACGGCGAGGCTCCGACGACTCGTCCCCAGCTCTCCAAGCATCGCGTCTTGACATCTAATTTTCTTTTCGGATGGCCTCCAAAGAATCCCATGCAGACCATTCCGTCTCCCCTTCACACTGAGACGTCGTCGATTGACCTCTCGGTCCTCATCCCGGTCTTCAACGAAGTGGCCAACGTGGGACCACTCTTTGATGAGTTGAACCACACCCTCCAAGGTTTGCCCCTCACTTATGAGCTGGTCTTTGTCGACGACGGCTCCATCGATGGAACGGCCGCTCGCCTGGCCGAGATTCAGGATCGTGACCCGGAACACGTGCGGGTTGCCTTTCTTCGCCGCAACTGCGGTCAAACCGCGGCACTTTCCGCCGCGCTCGACCTCGCGCGCGGGACGATCCTGATCCCGATGGATGGCGACCTCCAAAACGACCCAGCGGACATCCCTCGACTCCTGGAACGGCTGGATCAGGGGTTCGACGTCGTCTCCGGTTGGCGCCGCGATCGGAAGGACAGGCTACTCACCCGCAAGATTCCCTCCTGGATCGCCAACCGCCTCGTCGCCCGGCTCTCGGGCGTTCCCCTCCACGACTTCGGCTGCACGATGAAGGCGTATCGCCGCCGCGTCCTCGAAGGCGTTCGTCTCTACGGCGAGATGCACCGGTTCATCCCGGTCTTCGCAACCTGGCAAGGCGCGCGCGTTACCGAACTCATCGTCAACCACCGCGCGCGGAAAGCCGGACGCACCAAGTACGGCCTCGGCCGTACCTTCAACGTGGTCCTCGACCTGATCCTGATCCGCTTCTTCCAACTCTACGCCCAGCGCCCCATTCACCTCTTCGGCCGCATCGGCATCTGGTCGATTGCCCTTAGTTTTCTCATGTTTGTATTGATGCTCTATTACAAGTTTCTCCATCATGGACTCACGGGCTACAGGGCGAAGACGTTCATCGAGACTCCCCTGCCCTTGCTTGCGGTCTTCTTCTTCCTCATGGGCGTCCAGAGCATCCTCATGGGGGTTCTTGCCGAGATGATCATGCGGACGTACTACGAGTCGCAATCGAAAACAACCTATCTCCTGGGCGAAGTTCGCCAAAGCTCGAAACTCTACCCCTCCCACAACGACCGGCCACCCACAACGAATTGAGTGAACAACGTCCTGCTGGCAATCGCATGCTTCCTTGCGCGGAGAGGCCATTTTTTCGATGAAAGCTTGGCCAAAGGCGACCGAGGAAAGCGTGCGGCTGAAGGCTCAACTCGGCGGGCAGGACGCCCCAGGTTCACTTCGATCCCTTCCACCTTCTTGAATCAGCCCAAAACACTAAACCCCCCTAGATGTTCCTAAATAACGCCAAGGTAAGTTTGAATCTCAATTCCGAAGCTCAACGGGGATTCCGCCACAAACGGACTAGCGAGCTTGGACTTGGTGTTGTTCAACTGATTGGTTATTCAACGGATTGGCTGCGAGCCGTGGCCGGAACAAAATCGACCGAGACTGTTCGGGCCGAAGACCGGTCATGATAACCTTTGAGCAGGACGATCCGGCGTGAGAGGGCACTTCTACCCTTGTCAAAATCAGGCCAATCGGCTACGATAATGGTGGCTGATGACTTCGGTAGCGCTCGCCGTACGCCCATGCCTTCTTTAGGCCCGCCCTTTCTGGGCGGAGTCGACTCCCATGACCCGACGTGAAGATATTCGAAACGTGGCGATCATCGCACACGTTGACCACGGTAAGACAACGTTGGTGGACGCGATGCTCCGCCAGTCCGGCCAGTTCCGCGCGAGTCAGCTCGTCGGCGAGTGCATCCTCGACTCGAACGATCAAGAGCGTGAACGCGGAATCACCATCTTGGCCAAGAATATCGCCATCAGTTATGGCGACACCAAGATCAACATTATCGACACGCCGGGCCACGCCGATTTCGGCGGCGAAGTCGAGCGAACTCTTCAGATGGCCGATGGCGCCCTGGTGCTCGTCGACTCGTTCGAAGGGCCGATGCCGCAGACGAAGTTCGTACTGCGCAAGGCCTTCGAGAACAAGATCCGGCCGATCGTGGTGATCAACAAGATCGACCGGCCCGATGCCCGCCCCGACGAAGTGCTTAACGAGATCTTCGACACCTTCGTCGAGCTCGACGCTGACGAGAAGCAACTGGATTTTGCCTACATCTTCGCCTCGGGGCGTTCGGGCTTCGCCTCCCACGATCCGAAGGCGACTTCAGGCGACATCCGGCCGCTTCTGGACCTGATCGTTGAGAGGGTCCCCGGGCCGGACGTCGACACCGAGGCTCCCTTCAGTATGCTCTGCACGACCCTCGACTTCTCCGAGTACGTGGGTCGGATCGCCATTGGCCGAATCAGCACCGGACGCGTCAAGCGCGGTCAGAGAGCCGCCTTGATCAAAGCCGAGAACGCGATCACGAACGGGTCGATCGACAATCTCCTGGTGTTCGACAAACTCGGGCGCACGGAAGTCAACGAAGCTGCGGCGGGCGATATCGTCGCCATCGTCGGCTTCGGTGCGGTCTCGATCGGCGACACGATTGCCGACGCTGAAAAGCCGGTGGCCTTGCCTCGAATTGAGGTGGGCGAGCCGACGTTGAGCATGCTCTTCACGATCAACGACTCGCCGCTGACCGGCGAAGGGGAATTCCTCACCTCGAGGCACTTGAAGGAACGGTTCGACCGCGAGCTCCGTTCCAACGTCGCCCTCCGCGTGGAACCGACCGACCAACGCGACTCGTTCATCGTCTCGGGGCGCGGACTACTGCATCTTTCCGTCCTCATCGAAGCGATGCGGCGCGAAGGATACGAGCTGGCCGTCGGCAAGCCCGAAGTAATCATGAAGCGTATGAACGGCATCGAGCACGAGCCTTACGAGTATCTCGTGGTCGACGTGCCGCACGGCCAGATGGGACCGGTCATGGAGCTCGTCGGCTCACGCCGCGGTGAGCTCTCGAAGATGGACGTGAAGGGAGCCTACGCCCATCTCGAATTCATGATCCCCGCCCGTGGTCTCCTCGGCCTTCGAACGCGCCTCCTCAGCGCGACCCAGGGCGAAGCGATCATGCACCACAACTTCCATGGCTACCAGCCGTTCCGCGGCGAAATTCCCCGCCGCCAGAACGGAGTCATGGTCAGCATGGTTCGAGGCCAGGCCGTCGCCTTCGCCCTCGACGGCCTCCAAGAGCGAGGAACGATGTTCGTTTCGCCCGGCGACGAAATCTATCAAGGGATGATCATCGCCGAGAATGCCCGCAGCGACGACATGGTGGTCAACCCCTGCAAAGAGAAGAAGCTGACCAACATGCGGGCGTCGGGATCCGACAAAAACATCCTGCTCAAGCCACCTCGCGTTCTCACGCTTGAGATTGCTCTTGAGTACATCGAGTCCGATGAACTCGTCGAGATCACTCCATCCAAGATCCGGCTCCGCAAGAAGGAGCTGACCGAGGAAGGTCGTAAGCGTGCCGAGCGCGGCGGCAAGAAGGTCGGCGTCTGAACCAAGGCACCGAAAGATAATTCTGAGAATTCAAAAGGGCCTCCTTGAAGTTCAAAAGCTTCAGGGAGGCCTTTCTCATCATCGAGCCTGCCTTGATCTCAGGCAGACCCACGATACCGCCCATGCCTCGCTGGTATGGCCCCGTCTCTCGGCAGTGTTTGCAGGTCAACGAAAACACGCCGACGTGCCACATGAAGTGTTGCGAAAACTGGGTCTGGTCAGAGAACCCGACTCGCAAGGCCATTTTCGCCAGGTGGAGTTCACCATCCCAGCACGACTCCGTTACAACTCCGAAATGAACCAAAGGACTACTCCTGGGTAGCCGCGGTTGCTTGCAACCGGGGCGGCGCAGCCGCCAGAGGTCCGTTCCCAAACGGCTCAGCGGAAAGGGGTTCCAGCCCAAGTCGTCCCGGAAAACCTCTGGTCGCAGCGCGACCCCGGTTGCAAGCAACCGCGGCTACCCATAAATACATCTCTGATGCCAGTCGGGGTTGTAATGGAGTCGTACTAGAGCGGATTGCGATGGGATCGCCTACAAAATCCCGGAAGATCGGAGCGAAATCCCTGGGATTTCTGTGTGGGACGCACCATCAACCAATGCCATGTAGATGGGCGTATGGGGTGGCACTGGTGGCTTGTCCACCCGTGGGCCCAGGCTGGCGCCACGGGTGCACAAGCCGCCGCTGCCATCCCATCGGCCTCTTGACTCCTTTCAAGCCACAGGGTCACTCTCTGGCCTGAGTGTAGGCTATCCAAGCGATAACCGCTCGAAGGCTTCGACGGCACGGGTAGGCAAGCCACCCGTGCCGCGCCATTGAAACCGAAACGTCGAAGGCAACCTCGTGAGAACCGCGTCAGGTTATTTAAGGCTTGATCTCGACGATCTGCATCATCCCTTGGTCTTCATGGTCGAGAATGTGGCAGTGCTGGACGAACTTGCCGGTGAAGTCGCTGTACTTGGTGCGAAACTTTACAGTCCATCCTTCGTTGAGAATGATCGTGTCCTTCCACACCGGGGCATCGAGCGTTTCAATGCCGTCGGCATTGGTGATCGAGAAGATCTCAAACGGATTGACGTGGATGTGGAAAGGATGACTGACCGCTCCAACCCCGTTGTGGGACGTCACGCTCCACTCATCGACACCGCCTAGCTTGAGTGGACGAACATTCGTCTCATCAAACGACTTTCCATCGATCGTGAACCGAAGCGGGGGATCGAAGATGCCGTAAGAGGCGGTCTGGTGACCGGTGACCATGGCCGGGGCGATCGATGGAAGCCGGAACGGCTTCAGCACGCTCTCTGAAGGAAAGCCCATTGGCTTCTCTGCGGGGGTGATCACCACGCGCGCGATGTACTTCCGGCTTTCGGGAACGCCGTTCAAAGACTCATCGGCCGCCGTGGCTTCGTCGACCAAGAGATACTCGGCCCCTGGAGCATAGGGTGCCTGGATGAGCACGTCGGAACGATACCCCGGCCAGAGCGTCAGCAGATCGTTCACTTTGATCTTCCCCAGCGCCAGACCGTCGGCGGCGATTTCATAGAGCGGCAGACGACTCGGGCTGCGTCCCCGCCCGGCCGTTGCCAACTCCAGTTTCAGTGTAAGCCGCTCGCGCAGTCCGCTGTCAACCAGGCGCCAGCGTTGGATCTCTCCAGGCTGCATCTGGATGACCGGCAGCTTGATGCCATTGATCGTAGTGTACCGCCCAAGTGTATCCCAATCGCCGGGAGAGAAGAGTTTGTCCGCGTATTCTTCCTCAATCACGCCCGCAGTAAGTCCTTGATTGTAATAAGGAATCTGCTGTAGCACGAAAATCTGTTCTTTCGCCTTGCTAATCTCAGGGACGGTGTCAAGTCCTCCTTCAATGATCAGCGCCCCCGACATCCCACTCCCCACGTTCGCGGCGGTCGAGCCGTGATTGTGCGCGTGGTACCAGAAGGTTCCAGCCGGATGATCCTTGGGAATCTCGATCTTGTATTCTTGAGTCTCCTGGGGCTTGACGACCAGCAACACATTATCGCTGTTGCCCGAAGGGGAGACGTGGAGCCCATGCGTGTGCAAATTCGTCGTGCTGAAGCTGTGCAGCGTGTTATGCTCTTCGGAACCTTCCGGCTCGACCGGAAGTGAATTCTTGAGTGTGATGTAAAGCGTATCTCCCGGCTTCACCCTGAGTGTAGGTCCGACGAGCTTACCATTATAGGACCGCAGGTGGACCGGATCGTCTCCAATCTTGTTATCACCATACTTAATTTCCAACGTTGTGACCAGTTTGCCATCTTTCGATCGGATAACTTCCGGCTCGACGAATGGATTGGTCGACGCGATTGCAAACGACCGCTTCCCCGGCGCTTTGGTAACGGCGTCAGCAGGATTCGCCACCAACCGCTCATTTCGATTTCGTATGGTAAAGAAGTTTTCCCAGTTCTTCCGCAACCGGTCCCGAGCCTCAGTCTTCTGGCTTGGGGTTCCTCCTCCATTCGCCGCGTGAGATCCGCTCTTGGCGGCTGCCTTCTTCGCACCTGCGTGCTGAGCAAACACCCGATCCATGGGCGAAATCAGTCCGAGTCCAATCCCAAGGACTGACGCTAGAACTAACCGCCCGGTGATCGTTGATCTCCTGTTCACGGTGTGTCCGAAACCCGCTACCGTGAGTCTCACCGTTTTTCGATTCGGCATGATTGACTCTCCTTAGTAGACTCGCTGTCGACCGCTCGGCAAGGCAACACACCATCGCCGACGGCATCGTCGTGCATCAAGGAGGACCGTATCCGGCTCGGGAGTGTCCCCATAGACGGTCGAGCTACTCCATGATTCGGACAAGCCGACCCCTGAGACGTGGAACGCCTACTCAGCTAATTTTGGCGTTCCAGAGATAGGATCATAAGCAAGACAAATGCTGAATCCAGAAAAAACCTTAATTTCCTGAATTCTTTTTGATCTTTTTAATGTTGGAAAACTTGACGAACGACATATTTCTTTGACTTTGCAGAGAACTCAAAAAGATGCTGATTCTGTAAAACCATCCATAAGGACTGTCACCTGGAGCGGTTATCGCTTGGATAGCATACACTCAGGCCAGGGAGTGATCCTGTGGCTTGAAAGAAGTCAAGAGGCCGATGGGATGGCAGCGGCGGCTTGTCCACCCGTGGCGCCAGCCTGGGCCCACTGGTGGACAAGCCACCAGGACCACCCCATACGCCCATCTACATGGCATTGGTTGATGGTGCGTCCAACACGTAAATCATAGTAATTTCAATCAGACCTTCCGGGATTTTGTAGGCGATCCCATCGCAAACCAGTCAAGCGACCGAACACCCCGTTGCCGGTCCTCGCTACCCGAAGGCAATTCCAGCAGCGCGGAGCGATCAAGTCAAGAGTTCTGAGCCTTATTAAATTTCTTTTTTAAGTAAAAGCGGAACCCCAACGCCGTTCGGCACGTCGCCAATGTAGGGAGTCATCAATCACAAGATCGAACGACTCTTGACCCAAAACATAAGGCCGCCTGGAGAATCCGTAGATCCTCCAGGCGGCCCTTGTCCTCTCGATCAAGAATTGCTGAGTCGGAATCAGACGGTAGGGCAGACCTTGGGCTACCGAGGCCATTCGTGAAGGCCTCGGCAGGCCAAGGCCTGCCCTACGGAAGGATTCCGATCGAAAGGGAGGATGAGCCCATTTCGCTCAAACCTCGTTCGGTCCTTGTCTCAGGCTTTGCTGGTATTCTTTTTGATGAAAGCGAGACCATCACGGCAGAGACCGATGGGATCCGGGAAGAGGTCTCGCCAGACTCGGGTGGCAGCGGCCAGGGCGGGCAAGGCTCGGCCAAAGGCTTCAATGGTTACATAACCGTTGTAACCACTGGCCTTGAGTGCCGACCAGTATGAATCCCAATCGACCTGGCCGGTGCCGGGAACGCCGCGATCGTTTTCCGAGACGTGAACATGAATGGTCTCGGCTGCGCACGACGCGATCGCCTTGGCTTGATCCTTCTCTTCGATGTGGGCGTGGAAGCTGTCGTACATCATCTTGAGCGACGGATGATTGACAGCGCGGACGAACTTGACCGTATCGGCGGCCGTGGTCAGGAAGTAGTTTTCGAAGCGGTTAAGATACTCGATCCCGATCTTTATGTTACGGGAATGCGCGAGCTCGGCCGCTTTGCTCAGGGTCTCGACGCCCGCCTTGAACTCGTCCTCGGTCGGCCCTTGGCCCGAAAAGACACCGATCGCCGAGTGCGTGGGCCCGCAGAGGATTTCGCAGTCGAAAGCCGAACAGCAACGGAGCACTTTGTCGAGGTAGGCCACAGCGGCCGCTCGGATCGCGGGGTCCGGTGAGATCGGATTCGCGTCAGGAGCCATGACGGTGACTGCCGTGGCTCCGAGCCCAAGGCTCTTGAGCCGCTTACCCAGTCGCTCGTAGGGGGCGGTATCAGCGACGTTGAAGACCGGGATTTCGACCGAGTCGAAACCGATCCCCTTGAGTTGCTCGAGCAGGCCGTCGTGCTCGCTTGTCACTTCCGACGTCCAAAGCAGCAGGTTCATGCCGGTCTTCATAGGCATCTCCTCATCGAGTCCACTCGAGCCATCGGCGACCCTCTCCGGGTTTGCTAACCAGGAAGAGGGCCACACGTTGCCGTTCGGGGTTCGTCAGACCGGGACCACCGTTTCCCAACGCCCAACCTCAGCCGAGTCGAGCACCGCGTCGCACACGGCCTGCGTGGCAAGGGCCTCGCGGAACGTGGGGCTGGTGGACTTGCCGGCGGCAAGTCCGGCGAGGAAGTCGGCAACCTGATGGACGAACGTGTGCTCGTAGCCGATCTGCAGACCGGGCACCCACCAGTGCTTCATGTAGGGATGGTCGGTATCCGTGACGTGGATCGACCGCCAGCCACGGAGAATCGAGTCATCGCCGTGCGCGAAATACTGGAGCCGGTGCAAGTCGTGGAGGTCCCACTTGAGCGACGCCTTCTCCCCGTTGATCTCGAAGGTGTAGAGCGCCTTGTGCCCTCGAGCGTAACGGGTCGACTCGAACAAGCCGAGCGAGCCGTTCTCGAACTTGCAGAGGAAGGCGCAGGCGTCGTCGATCTTGACCGGTTCGACCTTGCCCGTGAGGGAATGCTTGCGCTCTTTGACAAACGTCTCTGTCATGGCGGAGACGCTCGAGATCGCGCCATTGAGCCAGAGGGCCGTGTCGATGCAGTGGGCCAGCAGGTCCCCCGTGACGCCCGAGCCGGCCGCCGAGGCGTCGAGTCGCCAAAGGCCCGCGCCTCCTTGGGGCAGGTCGGCCGAGATCGTCCAGTCTTGCAAGAAGTTGGCGCGATAGTGGAAGATCCGCCCGAGCCGCCCTTCGTCGATCAACTGCTTGGCCAGGGTCACGGCCGGGACGCGCCTGTAGTTGTACCAAACCGTGTTGGGGACACCGGCCTTCTCGATGGCCTCAACCATCTTCTGGCCTTCGACCAGATCCATCGAGAGCGGTTTTTCGCAGAGGATCGCCTTGCCCGCGGCAGCCGCCGCAATGGCGATTTCGGCGTGCGTGTTGTTGGGCGTGCAAATATCGATCGCGTCGATATCTTTACGCTCGATCAGCTTGCGCCAATCGGTCTCAAACGACTCGTAACCCCACTTCTCGGCGAAAGCCTTGGCATTCTCTTCACTACGCCCGCAGACCGCCTTGAGCACGGGGCGGTACTCGAGGTCGAAGAAGTCTCCCACGCGCTTGTAGCCGTTGGAGTGAGTCCGCCCCATGAAGCCATAACCGACGAGGCCGATGTTCAACGTTTTCTTTGAGGCCATTGTTCACCTAATGATACGTTTTGGAGGATCGAGACCGAGACCGGGACACGACCGACGCCAATGGCCTCATTCCGTCCAACCGTGGGCGTCGCGAACCGCGATCATCTTGGCCAGGATGTCGTTCCACGTCTGGGGCTTGGTCATGACGGCGTTCGGGAACATGCAGCCGTCCCAGCAAATGTGCCGGTACTTCTTGGTGAGGTTCCCCTTCTCGTCACGGAGCCAGAATCCGGCATGGTGCGGGATGTCGAGCTTGCCGTTAGGGTCGGTCGCCAGACAGTGCCGGCCGGTGTGGTCGTGGGAACCCGAGCCGAAGACCGTGGCGTCGTTCTGGGCCACGTGGAAGTCGATCGTCCAGGGGCGGAGAGCCGCCGTCAGCTTCTTGAGCGCCTCGTCGAGGACCGCTTTATCGCTCCAGTCGTAATTGGCGGGCAGGATTCGATCCTCGGGAGCGTTTTCGCCGAGGGTGTACAGCAAGGTGTGGGCCATGTCGGCCTGGAAGCCGACGGTCTCGGGCTCGCCGACGCGCTCGAGCAGGTCGACCATCTTGCGCCAGGAGTGCATGCCTCCCCAGCAGATTTCCCCTTCGGCGGCCAGTTTCTCGCCATAGTCCTTGGCGATCTTGCCCGCCTCCTTGAAGGTCGTGGCGATCTTGCGCTGATTTCCGTCGGGGTCGCTTGCCCAGTCGCCCGGGCCTGTGCCGGAATCGATGCGGACGACGCCGTAGGGCCGAATCCCGAGTTCCCGGAGCCGCTTGGCGATCCGGCACCCCTTCTTAACCTGCTCGAGGAACTTCGTCCGCCCTTCCCCTTCGTCCATGGCCGAACCACCGCCCGTCGGCGGCCAGACCGGCGCGACGACCGAACCGACCACGAGGCCGTAGGACCGGATCTTATCGGCCAGGGCCTTGAGGTCGTCGTCACTGGAGTCGATATCGACGTGGGGAGCGAACAGGAAGAGGTCGACGCCGTCGAACTTGATGCCGTCTACCTCGGCCGCAGCCGTCAGCTTGAGCATCGTGTCGAGCTCGATCGCCGGCTCGGAACCCTCGCCTTTGCCGACCACTCCCGGCCAGGCGGCGTTGTGCAACTTCGGGAAGTTGTTGGGATGCCGTTCGCTCATCGAGATCTCTCCCTCGTTCCGCACGGGGCGCAGCCTCGCCAGCTCATCCCCGAATCGGCAAAATCGCTCGAACCAAAATGTTCACAAAAAAAGAACAGTTCCGGCCCCGGGTCCTGGCGGCTCGATGAGCCGGTGAGCAGAACACGGAGCCGGGAACTCATTCGATCAACGGTGCTTGCGATAATCCCCGACCGCCGGTGCGTTCGGATGCACGTCGGGCCCAAAGTAACGCAGGCTCACGAAAGCCTCAGTTCCCGTGTTGGTGAACGTGACGCCTTCTTTCGCCCGTTTGTCGGTGACGAAGACCTCGTCCTTCGTCACTTCGCCGTAGCGAATGAAGACCGGGCAATCGACGTCGAGCTTACCGATCGTGCCCCGGCCCTGGGTCAGAACCAGGCCGTAGGCCCCTTGGTCCTTGATCGTGACCGACTTCCCCGGATAAACGGTCAGTTCGCGGGCGCTGAAATACTCTTTGCCGTCGACCTTGCCGTAAACGATCCACTTATCGACATAGCCCTCGGCCTCGGAACCGGCATGAACGATCGGCTCGAGGTAATTGTTGTCCTTGAACTTGGGATCGACGTTCTTTTCCCAGTCGAGCTGCTCGATGAGGTAGTCGAGGTCGTGGTGCTTGTCTTCGGGCACGTCCTTGACGAGCAGGTCCCAGGGAACGCGGCGGCCTTCGACCATGGACTGGTACATACCGAACACGTCCGATCCCCACTGTGGCTCGTACGTCACGAGCGAACCGGGGGCGTGTAGAACGGCGGGCGGGATCAACCAGCCGGTGCCCGGCTTGAGCCGGTAGGCCTTGGAGTAGTCGAGGATGCCGTTATCCCCTTCATTCCATCGCTCGAGGCAGCGACGGATCTCGGCCTTGGTCGTTCCGGGTTCGAAACCCATGAACGTGTAGGGGAAGTTGTTACCGGTCCAGTTGAGCTGAGGCGGGAAGTAATAGCTCTCGGGCTTCCCTTCACGACCGAGAAGCGCGGCCTGCTCGGCCGTCTGGTGCATGTGGTGCGGGATCGGCCCGAAGTTGTCGAAGAACTTGCTGTAGACAGGCCACCGCTTGTAGGTATCCCACATCTTGGCGCCGATCATTTCGGAGCCGTGATGCCCGATGGCGTCCTTCAGGGTGAACTTGTCGCCGCTGTGAACGACGTAGCTCAAACCTTCGTCGGGGGGGGCACCTTCGTTGGCGGCCGGCGTCGTCGAGGCGAACCAGCGTTCGTCGATCCCACCGCGATGGGTCCCCAACGCATAAAGATCCTGTGCAGCGAGCTTGAGCCGGCGGCCCGGCATCAAGAACGAGCGAGGAACCCACGTCGGAGCCAACCGCAAAATACCTTCACCGGCGTCGAGCGCCGCGCGTGCCCGCGCGGCGAGTTGTGAATCACTCATCCGTCCTACTCTCCCACGCTAACGAAAAAACCCGGACTGGCTTCATGACCCCTTCGCGCCGGGATTCAACGTTCTAAACCCAAGCGAGCCCAGACGCAAGAAAAAATTCAACCTCGGTCCAGGTTCGGGTAGGCGTCTGGATTGTGGGTGGGAAATTCCGTACAAAAGAGTCTTCTGATGGATTGTCCCGGATTTCGTCGTCATCTGTTCACGGAGGCTTCCCATGTCCCGACCCCCGCT